>Ga0247727_10005992_pt1 | contig 24149 bp, 27 predicted proteins | sample WisWelCaveWW1625_FD_202498 | JGI IMG/M metagenome (GOLD analysis project Ga0247727, IMG submission 202498) | Biofilm microbial communities from Wishing Well Cave, Virginia, United States - WW16-25 | ecosystem: Environmental > Aquatic > Deep subsurface > Groundwater > Cave microbial mat | place... | reverse complement strand
AAGCATTGTCGAAGCATTGTCGAAGCATTGTCGAAGCATTGTCGAAGCATTGTCGAAGCATTGTCGAAGCATTGTCGAAGCATTGTCGAAGCATTGTCGAAGCATTGTCGAAGCATTGTCGAAGCATTGTCGAAGCATCAAACCCAAATTGATTTATCTCAATATTCATATAAAATCCAAAATTTAAAATCTAAAATCCCACATTATGGCAATCAGACGCAAACGCCCTCAATCAAACCCAACTCGCTTATTAGCACTCAATTCAGCAAAAGCAAAATTGGACACTATTCCTGCAACCACCGTTATCAGCGCGGCAACCAAAGCACGGCTCACCGCTGCACACACCAACTACAATGCAAAAGTGGTGTTGCTCAACACCGCCACTTCTCAAATGCGCGCAGCCACCAATGCAAAAAATGATGCTAAGGCATTAGCCCTGCTTTGGATCAGTCATTTTTTCCAGGCTTTGATCAATGCCATTCTGCGCAAAGCACCCGGCTTTTTAAATTCTGACAAAGGATATTATGGTATTGATGAAAACAGCAATGCCGCACCCGACATGGATACCGAACCCAAACTCATAGCCGCGGGCAATGTGATGGTGTCGGGCGAAGATGCACGCGTGCTGGCAGGTGGCACCGCCAACGCCTTCCCCACCAAGGTGGATGCAAAAGCGAAACTCGATGATTTTACTGCTAAAAATGCTACGCAAACTGTTAAAGACGATGCGCTCGATACGGCACAGGAAGCACTCAATGCACTGAACACGGAAGTGGATGGAACCATCCTCAAAGTTTGGGATGAGGTGGAAACATTTTACAACGAGGAACCCATCGAGAGCAAACGCGCCAACGCGCGGCAGTGGGGTGTTATCTATGTGAGCGATGAAACGATTGTAACCACCGTTCATGGCACACTGCGCAAAACAGGAACCACCGATCCGGTTACCGATGCCGTGCTGTTATTTCTGCCAACTGATGAAACTGCGAACGGTGAAGATGATGGAGCATTTTCCATTGATGTGCAGTTTGATGGCGAGGGAACATTAAAGATTACCGCGCCTGATGTGGCTGAAAAAAATATTGTGCTCACCCTGCCGGGAGTGGATGGTGATTTGGATTTGGGGGTGGTGGAAATGTAAAAATGAAACCACCCCGCGGGTTTTCGCGGGGTGGTTTTTAAAATAATTTTTTTAACCTAAATCTTAAAACAATGTCAAACGATATTAAAATTATTGAAGCCTCAGACGAAAATTTCAAGCCATTGAAAACAAAAGAAGATTTTTTCAATTATGCTGCAAATTATCATGGTGAAAGGGTGCATGACCTGCAAAAACTAATCAATAAAGATGATTGGACTTTGATGCAGAAAATATTTGGACCTCGCGAATTAATCAGAGTCGCTAAGGATCAAAGAATAACACAGGTAAAGAATGGCTTTGACTTAATTAATAAAGCAGAGAAAATAACCAACGAAGTAATAATAAGTGCTCTGAAAAACAGAGCCGAAGCGGTTTTAACAAGTGATTATATGCGAATCAAGCAGGAAGTGATTATTGATGTAAATGAATCACTACAATCTTTAACTACAAGTTTGGATGTATCAAGAAAGGCATTTTTGAAGTACATGGATACTACCATGACTGATCTTGAACAATACAAAGACAAACCTTACATCTACAATAAATACAAGGATAGCTTCGAGCAAGAATGCGAAACTTATTTTACGGTCCGCAAAAACCAGATTAACAATTTTGCGGACAAGATTAAATCTATCGAAGAGAAATACAAATAGCCAATGAAAGAAGCCCTTTATCGCTTTCTAATTTGGTGTTCGGGAACTGATCCAGATGTTATAGAAAATGCTCCGCGTTCAGAGCAAATAAAACATGCAACGTTTGGAATGCTCGTTTGTATTCCATCCGTTTTAGGATTAGTCTCAATGTCATACGCTATTTCTACTCTTGTTAATAGGCCATCCTTCTATTTGTCACTTGGCATATTATGGGCTGGAATAATCTTCATTGTAGATCGATTTCTTGTATCCACTTTCAGAAAAAGTGGAAATATCTGGAACGATGTTCGATCAGTTGCTTTTATTACTCGGATAGTATTTGCATCCTTTATTGGTGTAGTTGTCGCACACCCATTAGTGTTACTCTATTTCAACGACAGAATATTGGAACAATTACAAGATGAGAAAAGGGGAAATATACAGGAGATTAAGGACAAATATCAAAGGCTGAAAGATCCGTTTCAAAGTGCCACACTCGCAACCACAAATAGTATTGCCACTGAATATGGCTTATTGAATTGCCTGAAACAACTGTTGACTTATGAACAAGCTGGAATCGAAAAAGAATTACCATGTGGTGCCAGTTCAGGGAAAGCTGGTCATGCTTTTAGAGCGCAAGAATTAGAAAATCAAATTTCAAGTCAAGAAGCAAAAATTAGAACTCTTGAAAATAACTCTTCGACCGAAAAATTGACGAATGATGCGAAAGAAACAAATCTAGATGGTTTAATGGCTCGTGAATTAAACGATACATTAAATTACAGTCAAGACTATTTATCACGAGAAATTGCACTGGGGAATTTAGCAAAAGAACACCCCGGACCAGTAAATTCTGTCAAATGGTTTTTGATCATCTTCTTCATATTCGTTGATATTTTACCGGTACTTTGGAAGGGAACAACTAAGAAGGGACCTTATGATGATTCGATTAGTCTTATAGAGTTTGAATCAGATACAACTTTCAGAGTGAGAAGAAATTTGCTTGAAGCCGAAGTGATTGCAACGCATGATTTTAGTATTGGAAGCGGTCGAGAGATATTCAGAGATTCAGCAGAGCTAAAACAAAAGACTCGGTCTGATCAGGATTCCATTAGGACTATATTCGAGAGTGAAAGCTACTTCATAAATAAAATGACAAAGGAGCATCTGAGATTTGGCAAATGGAGAAAAAAGAGAATCAAAAGAATAGCAAAAATTAGCGATGAAATGATACGGAATAACGAAATGATTTTATTAGATCAAATCACCGAATCGTTTTATGCAAGTTCACAAAAAGCTCATGATCAACATACGAACGGAAATAGAAACACTAATGAGAACGAATTTCATCAAGAAAATATAGATGAAGAACCAATAGTTAATGGTGAGCCAGCTCCTGTTGCCGAACCTTAATTCGCGCTTGGCATCCCCCTAACAGCATAAACTGAAGAACAAAAACATCAAACCATTTCCTCAATCATCCTTCACGATCTGCTCGGCAAAGAAATTTTGAGAATGGAAGAATTGAATGATCAAAAAATTTCTGTACCTCTTGAAGAAATTTCAAGTGGTGTTTATCTGGTGAAGATTATTACTGATGAAGGAGAAGTGGTGAAGAAGATTGTGTTGGAATAAAAATTTAAAGCGGTTGGCGAGGACGCCAACCGCAGAATAAAAACAAAAACCCCGCAACCGGAAACGGAGCGGGGTTTTTATTTAAATGCAATAAAACTTACCGTGATTAGTATTTTTGAAACACAACCATGTCATTCAAAGAAAATATCATCAACCAATACTACGAACTCATCATGCAGTTGAGCAGTGATGAGCGCACAGAATTAATTACCCGCCTGAAGAAGAAACGCGCTGTAAAAAAGATTTCGAAACAAAAAACAATTCATGATTTCTACGGTGCATTCAAAAGCACCAAATCAGCCGATGAATTGATTGATGACATCCATCAGTCAAGAACATTTAACCGAAAGAGAGTTAAACTTTGAGCCGTTTTCTTCTTGACACGAATACCTGTATCTATCTGCTTAATGGCAAGTATCATCTCGATAATAAAATTGCCGCGATTGGAGAACGACAATGCAGCCTGTCTGAAATTACTGTAGCCGAACTTCTTTTTGGTGCGGAAAACAGCGAAAGAATTGCACACAATGTTCGGATCATTAATGAATTTGTAAATCGGTTTCAAATCTTACCGATTTTCCCGACTCTGCATATTTACGCCAAAGAGAAAACGCGTCTGCGAAAAGCGGGAACACCCATTGATGAGTTTGATTTGCTCATTGCTGCAACGGCTATTACAAATAATCTCATCCTCGTAACCAATAACACAAAGCATTTCACGAGGTTTAAAAATATCAAGTTGGAAAACTGGGCGAATTAATTGTCTTCCATCATCCTTCATGATCTGCTCGGCAAAGAAATTTTGCGCATGGAAGAATTTAATGATCAAAAAATTTCTGTTTCACTTGATGAAATTTCAAGCGGGGTTTATTTGGTGAACATTATTACTGATGAAGGAGAAGTGGTGAAGAAAATTGTAGTGGAATAAAAATTAATCAGCGGTTGGCGAGGACGCCAACCGCAGAATTAAAAATTTGAAACCAAAAACAAACCCCGCAGCCGGAAACGGAGCGGGGTTTTTCATTTTGCTACATTTGAGAAAAAGAAAACCGGATGCGGCAAAGAATTTATATTGATACATCGGTAATTGGAGGTTACTATGATTCTGAGTTTAGTATTCCAACGCGCCAGTTTTTTGAACGCATAAAAAAGAAAGAGCTGGAAATATTTCTTTCTGAAATCAGCTCGCTTGAATTGATTGATGCCCCCTTACAAGTTCAGGAAGTGGTCAATTTGATACCCGTAGAATGTTTGACTTATCTTGAATTTACAGAAGAAGCGAAACAATTATCTTCAAAATATTTGCAACAGAAAATTCTTGGCGCGGCAAGCATGAATGATGCAAATCATATCGCCATTGCCACAATTAACCGATTAGATGTTCTGGTAAGCTGGAACTTTAAGCATATTGTGAACCGTGATAAAATTCAATTATTTAATGCGGTAAATTTGATGAACGGTTATTCGCTGATTGATATCAGAACACCGCAAGAAATGATACGTTATGAAGAAGAAAAATGAAATGCCTGAAAAATTCAATTCGGTTGAATATTTCAGAAAAGTAAAAGAGAAAATTGCCCGTGAAACAAAAAACATGGGATTCAACGAGTACAAAGAGTATATCCATAAAAAACTTTCTTCAAAGAAAGGCAACGCTGCCTTCATCAAATCCTCGCAAAAAAAGAAAGCTGCTTAGCATCATTCCGCCCTTCCGCGTTTCTGACTAAGGATGCGCGTTGCTGAGGACACGGAGGAAACTGAGCACGAAACAAACAAAACATTTCTTCCATCATCCTTCATGATCTGCTCGGTAAAGAAATTTTGAGAATGGAAGAAATGAATGATCAGAAAATTTCTGTTCCTCTTGATGGAATTTCAAGTGGCGTTTAATTGGTGAAGATTAAAACGGATGAAGGAGAAGTGGTGAAGAAAATTGTAGTAGAATAAAAATTTAGAGCGGTTGGCGAGGACGCCAACCGCAGAATAAAACAAAAACAAAAGCCCGCCCGCCTGCAAAAGCAGTCGGACAGGCAACCGGAAACGGAGCGGGGTTTTTTATTGAGGTAAAATAATTTTGAATGTTTGTAGTTTTGAAAAAACAAATTGAAAGATGAGCAACGTAATAGTGGCACGGTTTCGCAGAAAAAAAGATGCAGAGCAGGTAAAGAAAATGATTAAAAAACTCGGAAGAGATGCAGAAATCATTAAAGGCGAAAAACTGGAAGACCTGTGGCTTGGAAAAATGATTGATGAGGGAATGAAAGAAGGAGGCGAAGTACCTATCGAAGCAATCCATAAAAAGCTTCGCAAATGAAGGTTATTGCCAGAGAAAGCTTTGACAGAGATACCGATAAGATCAGCAGTAAAGAGCTTCGCACCGAATTGGATGATAAAATCATACAAATAGAAAAAGCCAAAAGCAAAGACAACATTACAGGGTTAAAAATGCTTGAAGGATTTACTCATCATTATCGCATCCTTGTAAAAACAGAAAAACGTTCTTATCGAATAGGAGCCATCATTCGCGGAGATACCATTTGGTTGATTCGTTTTCTACCACGCAAAAAAGTTTACGATGAGTTTCCTTAATCCGAATTATATGATCAAAAAATTTCTGTTTCTCTTGCCGGCATTTCAAGTGGCGTTTATTTGGTGAAGATTATTACTGATGAAGGAGAAGTGGTGAAGAAAATTGTGGTGGAATAAAAATTTAGAGCGGTTGGCGAAGACGCCAACCGCAGAATAAAAACCCCGCTACCGGAATAGAGAAGGGTTTCAAATTCTCAAATCACTTTTTTATAATCTTCCAGAAATTTCTGCAATCCGATATCCGTGAGCGGATGGTTGAACAAACCCATAATGGAAGAAAGCGGACAGGTAACTACATCAGCGCCAGCCTCGGCACAACGCACAATATGATGCGAACTGCGGATAGAGGCGGCAAGCACCTGAGTTTCGAAATCGTAGATGGAATAGATGTTCACGATTTGCTCAATGAGTTGAACGCCATCCCAATTGGCATCGTCAATGCGCCCTATAAACGGAGAAACAAAAGAGGCGCCTGCCTTTGCAGCAAGAATTGCCTGCGCAGCCGAAAACACGAGTGTGCAATTGGTCGCCATTCCTTTATCGCTGAAATATTTGATCGCTTTGATGCCGTCCTTAATCATCGGCACTTTAACTACAATGGCAGGATGAAGTGCCACCAGTATTTCTCCTTCTTTTACAATGCCTGCAAAATCGGTGGCAATGACTTCGGCACTTACATTTTTGCCAACCAGTTCGCAGATTTTGACATAATGATCGAGCACATTTTTCTGTCCTTTGATTCCTTCCTTAGCCATGAGCGAAGGATTGGTGGTTACTCCATCGAGAATGCCCAGTTCATGAGCTTCTTTGATATGGTCGAGATTGGCTGTGTCAATAAAAAACTGCATGAGTCAAATTTTTCAGAAAAGTAAGATGGTGATAAAAAAAGGTACTCTGAAGTTCTTCAGATGATGTGGATTGCGGGAGAGAAAAAAAAATGGCAAGAACGTATATCGCACCGCTGCGACCACTGTACCCTTGCTTCCTTCCGAACCTGGGGGATTAAGCAGGAGCTGGTCGTACACGTCTTGCCGCGCGCGAAAGTAATGCGCAATGGCGCAAAGTCAAAGATCAGAGATTAGGAAAAAGTCGGCAGTAGCAGTAGAAAGTAGCAGCCACGGAAAACTGCTTCTGCTTACTGCTGCTGCATACTGCTAATAACCTGTTTCATTTTCAAAAACAATTTCCAAAAACTTATTAAGTTTTTGCCAGGCAATATCGCATCCGTTATTTTCTTTCCACAACATTTTTGATCCATGATAACCACCTTCTTCCGGATGATAGCTCATAGAAAATGTTGAACCCATTGCAGCATTTTTTATTTCATTGCATGAAGTTGCTTCTTCTGCGGAGCAAGCAATAAAAACAGGACAATAAAGATTGGCGATGGATTGTTTGAGATTGAGTTCTTCACCGAAATATTCACCGGGGCTGAAGGCGACAACTGCGAGAATATCATTTCTCATAACGGCAATTTTCAAAACCAACGAAGCGGAATATGAACTGCCCACGAGAATTATTTTTTTGCCGGGATATAATTCTGCCGTGATGTAATCAATGGCGGCAACGATATCCTGTTCGGCATCGAGATATTCGGTTGGGAGATTTTGTTCTTTCGCGCGCGTGGCAGTTTCGTTGGTCACACCATTACATTCTTTTCCTGATCGCTGATCAATGGCAATGCAGTTGTAACCCTTGCTTAAAAGATTCGCTGCTGTTTCATTGTACTCTCCTCTGCTATAACCTGCCTGATGACAGAGTATAAAGACGGGGTTGTCATATCCAGCATGATACCAATCTGCAGTTATTGTCAATCCATCATATGATAGGAAATTTATTTTCTGAATGTCAATTGCCTCATCGTTGTTCTGCGAATTGCAATGATTGAATAAAAATATTTGCAGGACTGAAAGGATGAGTATGAGATGAAGTGGTTTCATGATAATCTGTTTTTAAATTTCAATCGTATAGTTGTATGAAGGAGGTTTATCCTCTTTTGATTTCAAATCATACGTCAAATTCACCGAGTCTTTCGGCAAGCGGAAATGGATCACTATTTTTTTTGAAACACTTACGCGCACTCCGCCTCTGTTTTTCCAGGGTTTATATTTTAAAAGACTGACCAAACGAATCGCTTCTTCATTGCAACCAAAACCAATTCCATCCATAACCCGTATATTGTTCACAGATCCATCAAAATGTATGTTATAACTCATATGTACAGCACCTTCGATTTTTTGATGCAATGCAGGTACTGGATATTTAAGATTTTGTGATATAAATTTGTCCAATGATTTATGCCCCCCGGGATACTGAGGTTCACGTACAAAGTCTTCAGGCTTATGGCGCTTTTGCATTAGGTTTACTATCTTCGATTCTGACTAATTGACGACTTCTATATATTGACGGTTACAAATTGATTTTTAAGAAAACGAATTGACTTTTTATGCTGGATGAAATTTTGGGAAACGAATCTCTCAAAAACAATGAAGTAGTTGTAGCGGTTGGCGAACATTCCAACGGCAGTGATGAAAAATCGTTTGTAACGGAAGACTCTTTAGTGCTCATTGATCTCGAAAACACCGATAAAGATAAGGTGATCGAAAATCATCAGGCGATGGAGGACGGTGTTTCATTTGGTCAACTGGATAAGGAAGGAGTGCTGAAACGCTTTCAGCAAATGTTGGATGAAAACAAAATCCAGCAGTTGATGTCACAGATGGATTCAATCAAAGAATCTTACCGGAAATTTCAGGAAACACCGAAAGCAGAAACTGTACAGGTTGAAGGCGAAGACACAGAAGAAAAGAAAATTGAAAAACCTGCAGAGGATAATCGCTTCAAACTTTTGCTCAGTCAGTTCAAAATCAAGAAGGACGAATTCATCCGCTTGCAGCGCGCTGATAAAGACCGGAATCTGGAGATCAAACTAACGCTGATTGAGGAATTGAAAAAACTCAATACCGAGGAAGAGATCATCGGCAAAGCATTTCAACGCTTCCGCGAAATACAGGATAAGTGGAAAGCCACGGGTCGTGTTCCTGAAGATAATTACAAGATTATTCAGGGTGATTATCACTACCAGATCGAGTTGTTCTATTACAATATGAAGATCAACAAAGAGTTGAAAGAACTGGATCTTCAAAAAAACCTGATTCAAAAAATCGAGATTATTCATCATATTCAAAATCTTCACAAAGAAGAATCCATCAAGCAGTGCGATTTTTTCCTGAGAAAATATCTGGAAGAGTGGAGTAATATCGGACCGGTTCCGCGTGAGAAAAAAGATGAAGTCAATAATTCATTTCATGAAGCGACTACAATAGTCATTCAAAAAATCAGAACTTTCTATACGAAGATTCACGAAGAGCAGAAACAAAACCTTGAACTGAAGACTGCACTTTGCCTGCAAGCTGAACAATTGGGAATGGTAGAACACGATTCATCAAAAACCTGGCAGGATGCAACGAATCAGTTGATGAATTTGCGCGAAGAATGGAAATCCACCGGATACGCGCTTAAAAACAGCAATCAAAAAATATGGCTGCGCTTTAATAAGGCGATCAATGATTTCTTCGAGAAAAAACGCCAGTATTACGGGAAAATCAAGGAGCAATTCAAGTCAATCAAAACATTGAAAACCGGATTGCTGGAAAAGGCTGAAACTTTATCAACCAGCACCGATTGGAATACTGCGACTGAGGAAATCAAAAAACTACAGCAGGAATGGAAGAATACCGGCAGTGCAGGTAAGGATGAATTTAGACTTTGGAAAAAATTCAGAGAATGCTGCGACAAATTTTTTGAGTCCAAAAAACAGAGATTTGCTTCAGTCGGTCAGGAACAACAAACTAACCTCGAGAATAAAAAGCATCTTATCCAAAGATTATCAGAGTATTCTCCGAACGGAGATCGTGAAGGTGCGCTTTCCATTCTAAAAGAATTTTCAAATGAATGGGAAACCATCGGTCATGTTCCGTTCAAGGAAAAAGATGTAGTGTACAAAGAGTATAAAACCGCGTTGGATAATAAATACAAATCTTTGAAACTGAATGAGGACGAACGTTCGGAAGTGATGTACCGTTCAAAAATTGAAAAGCTGAAAGAAAGTGGAGATGCAAATAAAGTGCTTTACAAAGAAAGCCGCTTTATCAAAGAACAAATTGACAAGCTCATCAACACGATTACTACTTATGAAAACAATCTTGGCTTCTTTGGCAAAACAAACAGCAAGAAAGAAAATCCGATGAAAGCGGAGGTGGAAAATAAGATTGAACAAACGAAAAAAGAATTGGAAGTTCTCCAGCAAAAACTCAGAATGCTGAAATCTGTTTGATCACACTAAAGTTTTGGAATTAATAGCCACTCACGCAAATCGGAGTGGCTATTTTTTTATCAAGTGATTAAGATTTTTCTATTTCGTTCTCCTCTTTATTCGCCTGAATCAAATTTGGAATGAAATAAGCAAAGGGAATGAGGAAAAGGAGAACCAAAGATGCTTTCACATAAATGAGCGCAAGAACTGTTGCCAGTGCATATGACCCGACCCCCGCATATCCTCTTCGGAATTCCTTCACCTTGTAATCATGAGGAAGATTCACTTTCAATAAATCAGGAGCGCGGAAAAAAGTATGATGTCCCATCATCACAAAACTTAACCCCGACATCATCATGACAAACGCATAAACAGCAACGACTATCGGTTGAGTCGGATTCTCACCAATAAACGCTGTCGTAAACGGAATTACACAAAGCCAGAAAAGAAAATGATTATTGTACCATAATACATTCCAATCTGTTTTATCAAGCAGGTGCATGTAATGATGGTGGTTTACCCAATAAATCGCAACTACAAAAAAGCTGAAAGCGAAACTGATAAACTCAGGAGTGGTTTCGCGCAATGCGTACAGAACATCCGAATTGGAAAAACCTTTTTCGAGAGGAGGAACTTTGACTTCAAGAATTAAAAGTGTAACGATAATTGCAAAAACTCCATCGCTGAAGGCATCCAATCTCGTTGTTCCGTTAACCCTTGCCAAAGAGTTTAAATATTCTTTTACTTTCATCTGAAACCAAGTTTATACTGCGAATATAAAACTGATAATAAAACGATGGTGTTGTAATTTGGCGGCACATTCAACACCGGCAAAATGCAACGAAATAAAATTACACTCACTCTGTTTTTCCTGTTGTTCGCAACACTGAAAACATTCTCTCAATACCCGGATACCACTATTATTCAGGCCATGACTTTTGGCGGAGCTCAGGACAAAATAATTGCGTTTCCTCCCGACACAGGAGAATATCAAAAAATCCTCATGCTCTATACATTGAAATGCGTACCGGGGAGTAGCCCGTCATGCGGTGAGTGGGATTATCTCACATACACTACTCTCTTTCACCCGACCGGTGTGATGGATAGCAGTTTACTTACCCAGGCAAGTTTCAAAGTCAATAATTCTTATCCCGATTCATTTTCATTTATCAACTCCAATAATTATTCGGTTTATCCTTATTGGCAAACCACACTTCATTATACTGACACAACATCTTTGACCTCTGGGGTTTTTGGTAACGCTGACGGTTTTTTTCCTGAACCATTTTTTGCTTCCGCTCCGGATGTGAGAGCGCAATATTTATTCAAAGCATCAGAACTTTCGGCAGTGGTTGGCGATACAATAACCAGTCTCAAAATGACCGTATTCAATTTAGGAGTTGGAAGCGATCTTCGAAATCTGACTGTGAAAATGAAACATACCACCCTCGATTCATTGACCGCTACTTCTTATGAAAACTCAGGGTTCATTGAAGTATATCGTGCCAATTCAAGTTTTCATATTGACTGGAATACTTTATTTCTGACAACTCCTTTTGTCTGGGATACAACGAATAACATCATCGTAGAATTTTGTTTTGATAATCTCGAAGCAGGAACAAATACTTTAATTGCAGAGGACAGCACCGGTTGGAAATCCGGAGTGATCTGGAAAACGCCTGATCATTTCCTTGATTTTGAAGGAGCAGATTTTATTGATGTCCCATCATCCGCATTTGCAAATATCGATTCACAAATCACCGTTTCATTCTGGCAGTATGGCGATCCTGATTTTCAACCACAGGATCAATCTTCTTTCGAAGGATTAGATCAAAACGGTTTTCGTGTCATCAACGCACATGTTCCATGGAGTAACAGCAGGGTTTATTGGGATGCAGGAAATTCAGGTGGAACTTCTTATGACAGGATTGACAAAGCCGCAACAGTTTCTGATATCGAAGGTCAATGGACTCATTGGGCATTCACCAAAGATGTGGCAACAGGCTCGATGAGAATTTATAAGAATGGCGTTCAGTGGCATACCGGTTCAGGAAAAACAAAAGACATGCACGGAATTCAAACTTTCAGAATTGGATGTTACGGAAATGGGAGCGGAGGATTTTATGATGGAATGATCAATGAATTTACCATTTGGAATACAGCACTCGATGCAGCTACTCTTCAGCAATGGATAAAAAAAGATATTGATGCCTCACATCCTTTTTACAATAATCTTCAGGTCTATTACAAATTTGATGAAACAAATGGAACTGTTGCAGTTGATAACAGCGGAAACGGAAACAACGGATTGTTAAATGGATTGCCCAACCGAATAAATCTGAATGATTGTGAAAATATTCGCAACGCAGAAGAAACTGACGTCCGCGCGTTTCTGGATTTTGAACAAATGGAAGGGACGTTTGTAAATGATTCTACACTGATTTTTGATACGATTCCGAATTCTCCGGTTTCAGTTGTGATTTATAATGACCCAATTAATCCGGGCAATTCAACTGATACACTTATCGTTTGGAACAATTTCAATTTGATTTTTGATGTCAATGGAAATTTAATTGACACAGTTTGGACCATTGCAGATTCAACACTTTACAAGACTCAGACACAGTATTACAGCGAACCATTTGAAGTAACCGAAGCATTTGAAATCGGTCGTTATATCACTCCTTACGGAATTGGTTTAAGTCTCGGCAGCGGATGGAAATGGGTTTTTGATATGACTGATTACGAACCGTTGCTTCATGATTCTGTACGGATTGCTGCAGGCAACTGGCAGGAATTGCTCGACATGAAATTTCTTTTTATTCATGGAACACCTCCTCGCGAAGTTCTGCGCGTTGAAAATGTTTATGATGTACAGGTTGGTTATGATGCGAATGCTGAAAACATTCTTACACAGAAATCTTATACACTTGAGCCGGGCGAAGAAACTTATCGCATGAAGGTGAGAACATCAGGACATGGTTTCGGAGGAAACGAAAACTGCTCAGAGTTTTGCCCCAAGACACATCACATCTCAGTAAATAATCTGGTTGATATTCTTTCTGATTTCGTATGGCGCGATAACTGCGATCTTAATCCTCTATATCCGCAAGGCGGCACATGGATTTATGATCGTACCAATTGGTGCCCGGGTGCTGAAGTCTGGACAAAAGATTTTGAATTGACTCCGTTTGTTTCCGGTGATTCTTTGATGGTAGACTATAATCTTCAGCCAGGTTATACTCCGGGTGGAGGCGGATCATGGGCCTATTGGGATATTGCCTCACAGGTTGTTTTTTATTCTGATTACAATTTCAACAACGATGTAGCTATTGAAAAAATAATTGCGCCAAGTACTCAACAATTGAATTCAAGATACAATCCTATTTGCGGGCTGCCTATTGTCATGATCAAAAACAATGGAGAAAACACACTCACTCGTTGCGATATCACTTATGGTGTGGATGGCGGAAACGATTGTTATTACGAATGGACCGGACAACTCAATTTCGGTGAAACAATTCAAGTTGAACTGCCGGCTTTTGATTGGAACGGATTTGATCCATTCAACCCTGTTTTTCACGTAAGTGTGAGTTGGCCTAATGGAGTGGCAGATGAGCATGAAGGAAACAATTGGGCAAAATCCAATTTCAGTTTTGTTCCTGAGTATGATTCTGTTTTCATTCTTCGCCTGCAAACTAATCTCGCTTCTTTTGAGAATTACTGGAAAGTAATAAATGATGAGGACAGTGTGATATATGTCAATGGCCCACTCGCCAACAGCACCATGTATTATGACACATTACATTTCCAACCCGGATGTTATCGTCTTGAATTCTATGATTCCGGTGAAGACGGGCTTTCATTTTTTGCAAACAGCGATGGAAACGGAACACTCAGATTAAAACTGGTTGGCGGAGCATTTTTCCAAACCTTTGAACCGGATTTTGGCGGACAGATCATTCATGAATTTACCGTTGGTTACGATATGCTGAATTCACCGGTGAAAGATACCTGCATTGTGCCTGTGCACGATGCTATTGCTGAGTTCAGCACTGAATTCGATTTCGATCTTTATCCCAATCCCACAACGGGAAGAGCCGTGATGAATCTTAATTTGAATCATTCGGAAGATGTAGAAATGACCGTAACCAATTCCTTGGGACAAATTATTTCATCTCAACATTTTAATGATGTCAGCAGAAAATCGGTGTCTATAGACTTGAGTAAACACAGCAGGGGAATTTATTTCATTAGTTTGAAAACCGATAACGGTATGATCACGAAAAAATTAATACTCACCAATAATTAAAACCGATTTTTTAAAGTCGGAAAAATTAATCTCCCTTTTTGAATCGAATTTTCTAACTTTAGGCGACCAAAACAAAAAAAAATGAAAAATATTTTATCCTCAATCCTGTTAACCCTTACGATTCTAGTATTCTCCATGAATACTCAAGCACAAAGCCCAACCCGATTTGCTCAATCAGATTTTGATCAACTCAGTTGGTTTATCGGCACCTGGCAAGGTACTAACGATAACGGTGAAGAATTCAAAGAAATCTGGACTGCCACCGAAAACACAACAAAGTTGTCAGGTGTTGGTTATACAATGAGAAATGGAAGCTGGGTCGAACTGGAAAAACTCACACTTGAATTAACATCAACCGGTGATATTATTTACAACGTTGAGTTAAGCGGAAAAACAGTTGCGTTTTATTTGCAAACAGGAAGTCATCGCAGAGCAATATTCGAAAACAGAAATAATGACTGGCCAACCTCGATCAGTTATGTGACAACAGAAGAAGCCAAAATGGGTCTCACTATTCGTCTTGAAGGACCTGATGCAAACGATGGCTATCAAGTTCTCAACTATTCATTATCAAAAGTCAAAGAATGATTTTTCATTCTATAAAATGTACCATGCAGGCTGCTCTGGTGAGCAGCCTGTTTTTTTCGTGTTGCGCACAAAAGAACAGTGCTGAGATAAATAAAACTCCTGACTGGCTTCAAAAGCAAATTGAAAATTACGAAGCCGCTGATGCAAGAAATTCTCCCGGGCAAATTCAGTCTTTTCAATATAAGGATGACATAGTTTATTTTGTTTTCTCTCCAATTTGTTGCGATCAATACAGCACACTCTACGATGACGCAGGAGATAAAATTTGTCACCCTGATGGCGGAATTACCGGAAAAGGTGATGGCAAATGTGCCGATTTTTTTGAACAGCGCACGGATATGAAAGTTATCTGGCTAGATGAACGATTAACACAATAAAAAAGATGCTAAAGATTCATTGTCTTCGTCACGAACCGTTTGAAAGCGCAGGAGTTGTGGAGGCTTGGGCAAAAAAACATCATCATTCCTTCAGTGAAACACATGTATATAAAAATGAAATATTGCCTGCCGTTAATAATGTTGATTGGTTGGTCATACTTGGTGGAGGCATGAGCGTAAATGATGAAGGCAAATATTCCTGGATGACGGGAGAAAAAGAATTTATCAGAAAGTGTATTGATAAAGGAAAGATTGTTCTTGGTATTTGTCTCGGTGCTCAGTTAGTTGCCAATGTTTTGGGAGCAAAAGTTTATCGCAACAAACAAAAAGAGATCGGTTGGTTTCAGGTAAAAATTACGAAACACGGATTGGCGAGCGATCTATTTCAATTAGCACCGGATGAATTTCTCACGTTCCATTGGCATGGAGAAACCTTTGATATGCCAAAAGGTGCTTTACGTTTGGCATATTCTGAGGCTTGTTTAAATCAGGCTTTTACTTATGGCAGCAACGTAGCTGGAATTCAATTCCATATGGAAATGACCGAACGCGATATTGAGAAAATCGTTCCTGCAGGAAAATCAGAATTGATTCAGTCAAAGTATATTCAATCTGCCGACTTCATTCTTGAAAATTCTCACTTCGCTACAGCAGGAAACAGAATGCTCACTTTGCTGCTTGATGCCATTTTCGAAAGAACCAAAATTCCTGTATTGAGTTGATGAGAAATTATCTTCTGCTGTTTTTATTATTAATCAGCGTTGCCATTTCTTCCTGCAAAAAACAAAAGGCAAAATGTTGCGGTGAACCTGACTATCGCGAGGCAATGAGAGAATTTGTTTGTGCAATTAGTCAATATTCAAAATTTCTACATCCAGGTTTTATCATTATTCCTCAAAACGGAGAATCTCTTTTTACCGGGAATGGAGAGCACAGTGGAAATCCTGAATCCGATTATTTGAATTTCATTGATGCCACTGGTAAAGAAGAATTGTTTTATGGCTTTGACAACCGCGACAATGAACAAACTCCACAGGACGAACATGACTGGATGCTTGGATTTCTTGAAATTGCAAAAGCCAATAATGTGGTGGTGATGACAACAGATTATTGCAGTGATCAAACAAAAATGGATGACAGCTATCAGCAGAATCTGGATCAAGGATTTATTTCATTCGCTGCTGATCATCGCGATCTGGATAATATTCCCTTGTATCCAAACCAGCCGTTCAATGAAAATGCTGATGATATTGACTCAATCAGCGAAGCGAAAAATTTTCTTTACCTCATCAGTACCGGAGCATATTCTTCCAAACAATCAATGATTGATGCAATCGCACAAACAAACTATGATATGATGGTGATTGATTTCTTTTTTGAGAATGAAGAATTGACCGTTGCGGATGTCGATGCTTTGTGCACAAAAGCAAATGGCGGAAAGCGTTTGGTGATTTGCTATATGAGCATTGGCGAAGCGGAAGATTATCGTTGGTATTGGAATGACAAATGGAAAGTTGGAAATCCATGTTGGCTGCAACCGGAAAATCCTGACTGGAAAGGAAACTACCGAGTTTGTTACTGGATGAGTGAATGGCAGAATATTATTTATGGTTCACCCGATTCATATCTTGATAAGATTCTTGCTGCAGGATTTGATGGCGTTTATCTAGACATTGTGGATGGCTTCGAATATTTTGAAGACCTCTGATTTGAATTAAAGCTCAGTGATTAGCGATCGAATAATTAATCTCTCCGTTCTCCGAATATTTTTTCAATACTCCATCCAGTACCAAATCCTCTAAAGAACGAAGGGCAACTACCTCATTCGCTTTAAATTCCGTTGAGTATTGCTCCACAGTAATTGAATGATAATTTTCAAGAAATCCAAGTAAACTCTTATTTCGCTCAGCTAAAATCGGAATGGGCGATTGATTCCTTCTCTCCTCTTCCATCCTTTTAAGAATTTCTTTTGCAACTACCGTTTTATCACCAACACGTAAATATGGAATTCGCTTTTTGTTTTCATCAATTGCGCAATGAAGTATCTCACTCTTTTCAATTTCAACTGAGAGCACATCTGTTCCATCCGCATTCAGCAATTTATATCTCACTTTAACAGCAGGTAAGCAAAATTCTTTCGCTGCTTTATTAATAATATATTTTTCTTCGTTCGAATCAACTCCGATTATTTCTCCGTCATCATCAACACCAATCAGTAAAGTACCGCCTTTTGTATTGGCAAACGCCACCAATGTTTTCGCAATTTTTACGGGATCATCAACGCGCTTTTTAAAATCAAGAAGTTCATGCTCTCCTTGTTTCAGCAAGTCGTGGATTTGCAAATGAAGTTTCACTTTCGCAATTATTGAAGATGAATAAATCTACTCAACTTTGAATCATGATTGATTCACAGAGCTGGCGAAAATTTGTGATATTATCGAATGAATTTGCGTTTCCTGAGGAAAAGGATTTTCCCTTCAATTTTGATCTCATCGCTATCGGGGGCGATCTTAAACCGGAGAGACTTCTTAAAGCATATGAAAACGGAATTTTTCCTATGCCCGATTATGATGACGAATTGAATTGGTATTCACCAACGCATCGCATGGTTTTGTTTCCTGGCGAAATAAGAATTTCGAAAAGCATGTCAGGAATTATGCGCTCAGAAATATTTTCGTTCTCCTTCGACCGTGAGTTTGAAGAAGTCATTAATCAATGTGCAACAGTTGAAAGACAAAAACAAAAAAACGGTTCATGGATAAATTCCCCGATCATTAAATCGTATTTGGAATTGCATCACGAAGGATATGCGCATTCCCTGGAAGTTTGGAAAGAGAAAAAATTAGTTGGCGGTTTATACGGTATCTCGCTGGGCAAAATGTTTTTTGGAGAATCCATGTTTTCGCTGGAAAGTAATTCATCCAAAGCAGCAATGATTAAACTTCATGAATTTGTAGTCAAAAACGATTTTGATTTAATTGATTGTCAATTGTATAATCCGCATTTGAAGTCTCTCGGAGCTTATACCATCCCAAGAAAGAAATTCTATCAGTTGCTTAAAAAAACTTTAAAGACTGAAACAATTAAAGGAAGTTGGAATGAATTTAAACTTTGATTTGAGCCATCTCGGGGACTCGAACCCCGGACCTGCTGATTACGAATCAACCACTCTGAGCCAGCTGAGCTAAGATGATAAATTAGGTCGGGGTGAGAGGACTCGAACCTCCGACTTCCAAGTCCCGAACTTGGCACGCTAACCAACTGCGCTACACCCTGAAAAAAAACGAAGTTTAAAATATTAAAAAGAAAAAGCCGGAAACTTGCGCTTCCGGCTTTTGATTATTTGATCATTAATTCTCTTATCTTGTGCCAGTTGAGTTGTCAAAAAATACTGACAAGTTTACTCCTGCACCCCAAGTGCCCAATCCACCTTCGCGTTGTGTCATGCTTCCGCTGGAATGCGCTTCTGACATAGTTCCATTATAATCCTGCATCCAGTCATAAGTCCAATCGCCTTTGAGTTTTGTTTTATTATACCCCCACTGAATTCCACCTCCAATTGCAATTCGTGGATTGAAAAAATAGTTAAAGCCTGCAAACAAATTCAATCCAAAAACACAACCGCCAGGATATTTGACGTTCTCAGTTGTTATGATATGAGTTGTGCCATCATCAAAGTCCTCATTGTATTCATATTTGATTCCTGAAATCCCTCCGCCTTTGATGGAGGCACCAATAAACGGATCAAGCCTGTTAAGGTCTGTGCCTATATGTTTTTCAATGCCCGCACTTATTCCCCATGAGCAAGCTTTTAAACGTGAGTCACTCGTATTGGTAATTGTTTCGTCAGAAAAATCATTTTCCGTTCCTTGGTTGGTGGTATTTACGCCCAATCCCAAACGAATAGTCATGTCATCCGTCACATAATATCTGCCAAAAATAATTTCCTGAGGAACGATTTCACCCATGGTTGAAGGCAAAATATAATTAGTGCCTGTCTCAACGGTATGAATATTTTCAAGTCCGGTCGTCATCCAGTTTCTTACTGCGATGTTATACAGACCGTCAACTGCAAAACTGATTCCGAATTCACCTTCTACAGGCTTGAGGTTATTCTGAGAAAAAACAGGGATCGAGAAAAACAAAACGGCTGAAAGAAGTAAATAGCGTTTCATGGATTTTGGTGTTTGGTTTAAACAAAATTATTCGTAGACAGCTCCATTCACAATTCCGTTATGAACAGCGTTTTCAACCATTGTCTTATCAAATAAAACAACCTACATCCGGAATCGTTAACTTTTCATCATCATCCAAAACTTTTATTCTTTCGTATTGTTGAAGGATCAAATCAAAAAACACATGTCAGAAAAGATTTTCAAAACAGAAGAAGAATGGAAAAATATGCTCACTCCTGAGCAATACGAAGTACTTCGCGAAAAAGGAACAGAGCGCCCCTTCACCGGGAAATTCGATAAACATTTTGAAAAAGGAACTTATCAGTGCGCAGGTTGTGGTGAAGAATTGTTTTCATCTGAAAACAAATACAACTCCGGTTGCGGATGGCCTGCGTTTTTTGATGCGCTTGATAAAACCAAAATCGAATTCAAACACGATGACAAATTCGGAATGAACCGAACCGAAATTCTTTGCGCCAAATGCGGTGGTCATCTCGGACATATTTTCGATGACGGTCCAAATCCTACAGGACAACGCTACTGCGTAAATTCTGCTTCATTGGATTTTAAATCAGAATAGCAAACTGACTCATTTAATCCGTGCATCTATCTTTGCTTTCATGAGCAAAGAACAAAGTCCGCAAATTGAAATCAATAAATATGATGATGCGATGAAGTTGCGTATTGCAAAACTTCATAAACATATTCATGAGGTTTCATTGGGTGGAGGGCAAAAAGCAATTGACAAACATCACGACAAAGGAAAACTCACCGCACGCGAGCGCATTGATCTGCTGCTCGATCCTGATAAACCGAAAACTGAAATCGGTGCGTTTGCAGGTTTCGAAATGTATGAAGAATATGGTGGTTGCCCGTCTGGCGGTGCTGTGGTCATGATGGGTTATATCCATCACCGCGAAGTAATTGTTGTTGCCAACGATGCGACTGTAAAAGCCGGTGCATGGTTTCCGATCACCGGAAAAAAGAATCTCCGCGCACAGGAAATTGCGATGGAAAATAAAATTCCAATCATCTACTTAGTTGATTCAGCAGGAGTTTTTCTGCCTATGCAGGATGAAATTTTTCCTGACAAAGAACATTTCGGAAGAATTTTTCGCAACAATGCTTTGATGAGTTCGATGGGCATCACGCAGATTGCCGCGATCATGGGATCATGTGTTGCAGGTGGCGCTTATCTGCCGATCATGAGTGATGAAGCGATGATCGTTGATAAAACAGGAAGCATTTTTTTAGCGGGTTCTTATCTGGTGAAAGCTGCCGTTGGCGAAGAAGTAGATAATGAAACTCTCGGTGGCGCAACTACTCACACTGAAATTTCAGGTGTGGTGGATTACAAAATGCCGGATGATAAAACCTGTTTGAAAACCATCCGCGATATCATCAGCAAACTCGGACATAAACCCAATGCAGGATTTGATCGCATTGATTCGCATCAACCCGCGCTGAATGAAAAAGAGATCTTTGGAATTATCCCCGATGACATCGGCAAACAATATGACATGAAGGAAATCATCCTTCGCTTAGTTGATGATTCTGAATTCACTGAATACAAAGAGTTGTTTGGCAAAACAATTATCTGCGGATATGCGCGCATTGACGGATGGGCAGTGGGCATTGTTGCCAACCAACGCAAGGTGGTGAAAACCGCGAAAGGCGAAATGCAATTTGGCGGTGTGATTTATTCTGACTCGGCTGACAAAGCCGCGCGCTTTGTGATGAACTGCAATCAGAAAAGAATTCCGCTCGTGTTTTTGCAGGACGTAACCGGATTTATGGTTGGCTCCAGATCAGAACAGGGCGGCATTATTAAAGACGGAGCCAAGATGGTGAATGCTGTGGCAAATTCTGTGGTACCAAAATTTACGGTCATCATCGGCAATTCTTATGGCGCAGGAAATTATGCGATGAACGGCAAAGCTTACGACCCGCGGTTGATCGTTGCATGGCCTACAGCAAAAATTGCGGTGATGGGCGGTTCGCAGGCGGCAAAAACTTTGTTGCAGATTGAACTCAGCTCCATCAAAGAAAAAAAAGACGAGCTGACCGAAGCAGAAAAAAACGAACGTCTGAAAAAAATTACCGACCGCTACGAACATCAAACCGAACCCATGTATGCCGCTGCGCGCTTATGGGTGGATGCTATCATTGATCCGCTCGAAACGCGCAAAATAATCTCCATGGGTATTGAAGCCGCTAATCATTCTCCGATTACGAAGGAATATTCTACCGGAGTGTTACAGGTGTGATGGCAACGAACAGGAACTCGAACTCTGGGGATTTCCGGTTGTAGTGCACAGCAAACAAACGGGGCAGCAACCTACTCCACCGCAGCCACTGCAATAAATAATAAAGAAGATTATTTTCAACGAAATAAATATTGAAACATGAAACCCATTAAAATTATGCTTACATTGTGTTTCTGCATTGCGATCACAGGTTGCAAACAGAAAACAGAAATTGAACTTTTTCCTGCGAATAACACCATTCAACATTTCATGATCCCTTCAGAACCGATGGACGAAATATTTACTGTTGATGATCCGTTAGAAAATGAATTGCGCCAATATCAAATGAGCATGGGCAATGATTTTATTAGCTTTATCAATGATGAACAGATCATGAGCGAACTTTATTCCAAAGCCCTTGCAGATGAAGATCAGGAACTGCTGCTTGCTGATTTGGTCAAGTCATTTCCTGCCTTGCAGGAAATTTATGATGGAAGATTGACCTACCATGCTAACCAAAATTTCACCGGTGAACAGGAAGAATATGAGATTTCCATCTACATTCCAAACCTGGAGAATTTTTACAACCCCGGACCCGGGCAGGGAGATTGGACAGAACTCAATCCGTTAATTTGTCTCGGAGGCGAAGTCAATGGTAGCTATGGCGAAAACATGATTCCGGGCTGGTACTATTCGGATACTGACGATGATGAACTTCCATCATGGTTAATCGGATATGCCGATGACACGCTGGATCAGGAACTGCCCGAATGGCTTTGGGATATGATGGACAGCAGTTCATTTACCGTAGAGGTTTTATTGGATGATACATTTGCTTATTTATGCGAAAATCCGGTAGTGATTTTTAATGTGACTGACAATGATTCAACGAATGACAGCCTGCTGATGCAAAAGATAAGTCTATCAACTAATAACTTATCTATGAACGAAAATGCTGTTTCAAAAGTGACAGAAGATGTAGATTATTTTATTACTGAAGGGAAAATAAATATGCGGTATGATAACGATAATTATTCAGAATTCAAGATCAATTATCTGATCAACAAAAACGGGGATATAGGTGTTGAAAGACACAATGCTAAGATTAAAGATGTGCATAAAAATGACATAGGAGATGTTTTTACTTGCAACACCCAAGTATATTACCTATACTATGATATTTACGATAACCAGCAAGTTGGCCAAATTACTGATCCAGATGGTAACAAAATATATGGAATTAGCTTTGAATTTGATTGGTATGCAGGTGTGAAAAAATTTATTACTCAGGTTGGCTACGGACCAGTGTTTCATGAATTTAAGTGGAGAATGAAAGAGAATTGGGAATTTTATCAAAAGATTGAGACAGGAAATGGCACCAATTTGCCCAGTTCAATAGGTAGTTCAACAACCATCAATGGCAAAGGCTATATTAAAATTAAATATCTGTAAGCAAATAGCATTCATTGCGTTGTTGCTGGCCTTATCACATGCCAGCAGTGCACAAAAATCAATTATAAAATATACTTTGGGATTTGGTATTGGATATCCAATGCCATATGGTTATTTCCCCAATTTTCTATCAGAAAATTATCATGGGATTGTTGAAGCAAGTATTAAGATTGATAAACCTGTTAACAAGAATTTCTTGGCTGGCGTTGGAATGAATTACAGGATTTTTAAAAGCCATCAAGCCCATGCCCATTTTAAGGAATTGCAATTAATACTATTACCAAATGTAACCTTCAAGAAATTTAGTTTCGGTTTATGCGTGGAAGCAGGTATTGCATTCATAAACCTGTCTTCCTGGATGGGTACATCTGTTTCGGAATTTGGTTTTTTTGAGCAATTTGGTTTTGTAGTCAGATATAGAAAAGGACTCAACCTATCATATGAATTTTCAATTACCACTTCTATTTATCAGATCCCTTATCATGAAAATGCTCCCAATATCGGTTATAATGATGAAGCATATCTTTTAAATCTTACGGTTGGTTTGATATTTCATAAGCTCAGACATCAGCGCTAAAAAAATGCCCCGCCTTTGTCGGTGTTGTGAGGCTGACCGAGAACTATTTTTTCATACCAAGCGAAATAAGCATTTCATTTTTCGATCCTCAGTTTTTTTCAAAGCAATTT
>Ga0247727_10005991_pt1 | contig 24152 bp, 22 predicted proteins | sample WisWelCaveWW1625_FD_202498 | JGI IMG/M metagenome (GOLD analysis project Ga0247727, IMG submission 202498) | Biofilm microbial communities from Wishing Well Cave, Virginia, United States - WW16-25 | ecosystem: Environmental > Aquatic > Deep subsurface > Groundwater > Cave microbial mat | place... | reverse complement strand
CCGCGAGAAAATCGCCTTCATTATTATAAAATCGGGCGTTTTATATGACAGAATTGATAAAATCAAAACTTGCCTGGCCTGCCAAAGGCTCTAGGCCGGCCAGGGCCGGATAAGCATTTGAAGAAAATACAAATGCTGTGCCACCAAAGCGCGTTAAATTGTATCGGTTTTATTTTTTGTTTATAAAGAGGTTATGGCAAGATGAAAAATTTTGATCAAGATGACAGAGGAAAGGCGTTTTTGCAGGAATCTGCCAGAATAGCAGAACATTTTTCAGTTTATAGGAAATCCCACGGAAAAATTTTTCCGTGGGATTTTAATTTCTGTGGACGGCAAACCTGCTCAGATCATCGGCATGGCGGGCGGCTGCTCCTCATCGACGTCCACCCGATCTTCGTTTTGTTTTTGGCAATCGAGACAGCGCAAGGAACTTGGCATGGCTTCCAGGCGCGCTTCGGAGATGTCGTTGCCACAATCGACGCATTGGCCGTAAGTGCCCTCGTCGATGCGCTTGAGCGATTCGTTAATGTCGGCAAGCTCCTCGGTGTCCATCGTCAACAGGCCGGAGAGGTATTCACGATCTTTGTCCAGGCGCGAGGCTTCTTCAAACTCCGCGCTGCGCGACGAGGTGGCGCTTTCGATCTCCACTTCATGATGCGTCAGCGACGCCACAATGCGGTCGCGCTCTTCCATAATTTTTTTCTTATAGTATTGCAGTTTCCTCTGATCCATGTAGTCCGTTTCCTCGAGTTATGTGCCGAAGCAATGCATTATTGGGTCCCATCAATCCAACGCTCCAACAATCCATCAATCCATTATTCTAAGCTTGGCAATTTAATCATTTTCTACTTTTAATGCAACAAAGAATTTATTTTCGCCGCGCAACAGCCGGAGCAACACCGTGTCGCCCGGTTTGCTGTTTTCGAGCACGCGGTTAAATTCACGAACGCTGCGAACCGGTTCACGATTGACGGCGAGAATAAGATCGCCAGCCTGCACGTCGTCTTCCTCGGCAACGCTGCCTTCCTCGACGGCCGTGATCACGACGCCGGAGGTGACGGCGAGATCAAACTCTTCCGCCAGCGCCTCGGTTAAATTGCTCGCTTCGATGCCCAAGCGGTTGCCCTGCCCGCCGGATGAAGTCAAGCGCGGCGCGGCCTCCTCATCGGGACGTTCGCCCAGCGTGACGGACAGCATTTTCTCGCGGCCCTCCCGAAACAGCCTGACGCCAAGACGCGTGCCCGGCTTGTAAGTGGCGATCAAATGCATCAATTGATTGCTATCGGAAATTTTTTTGCCGTCCAATTCAACAATGAAATCGCCGTCTTTGATGCCCGCCTTGGCCGCCGGCGAGTTGACGCTCACGTCGCTGACCAGCGCGCCTTCAGTCGAAGGCAATTCGAGCTCTTTGGCCATGCTTTCGTTCGGCGTTTGAATATAAACGCCCATCCAACCGCGCACAACTTTGCCGTTGGCGATGAGCTGCTCCATAATTTGCCGCGCGAGATTGATGGGGATCGCAAAGCCGATGCCGAGGTTGCCGCCGCTCCAACTGTTGGCGACGATCGCGGTGTTGATGCCGACCAGCTCGCCGCGCAAATTCACCAGCGCGCCGCCGCTATTGCCGGGGTTGATTGCCGCGTCGGTTTGAATAAAATCTTCGTAATCAATATCGCCGATGCCGACCTGGTTGCGGCCTTTGCCGCTCACGATGCCCGCGGTTACCGAATGCTGCAATTGCAACGAAAACGGATTGCCGATCGCCAGCACCCATTCGCCGACCTCGAGTTGATCGGAATTGCCCAACTGCATCACCGGCAGATTTTTCTCGTCAATCTTAATCACCGCCAAATCAGTTTTGGGATCGAAGCCGATGATTTTCGCCTTATATTCTTTGCGATCCATCAACACCGAAATATCTTCCGCCTCTTTGACGACGTGATTGTTGGTGAGAATATAGCCGTCGGCGCTGATGATGACGCCGGAGCCCAAACCTTCCTGCCGCTGTTCGCGCTGCGGGCGGCGAAATTGCCGGCCGAACCAGTCTTCATGAAAAAATTCGGAAAACGGGCCGCGGCCGCGCACCACTTTCGTGCTCGACACGCTGACCACAGTTGGCATGACCTGCTGCGCCACTTCCACAAAGGCTTTGCCGGTGTTAATGAGATCGAGATGGTCTTTTAACGCCGGTTTTCCCGCCGCGGTTTTGGCCGTTGGCGGGGTTTCGCGGGCAATACCGGAATTGGTCCAATTGAAATTCGAAGCGACGCCTAAACCTAAAATAACGCCGGCCAACAACGCGATCGCCGTGAGAATCCAAATTTTACGTTTCATGATCATCTTTCCTGTTCGAGGAGATTTTGCTAAAAATAAACTTTACATCGAGACAACACTGTCTTCCATTAAACTTCGGACATTTGACCTCGGACTTCGAATACTTACACAATACGCACATATTGGTCGCCTTGTTGCCCGTCCAAACGGACGCCAAGATTTTTTAAACGCAACAAAGTGCCGCGCTTGGTGCCGGAAGGAATATTGAGCTCCACTTTTTTGCCGTCCACCGTCGGCACGTGCACCCGCGCGCCGCTTTCCAGATCGCGCTCGTTTAAGTTTAGCTCGAAATAAATATCTTTGCCCTGCCGTTTGAAAGCTCGATCGCTTTCCACATAGATGGTGATAACGAGGTCGCCAGCGCCGCCATAAGCGCTGCCGGTGCCCAGGCCGGGCACGCGCATTTTATGGCCGTTTTCCACGCCGGCGGGAATGTGCACGCGAATTTTTTTGCGGCTGGTCACATGGCCGGAGCCGCGGCAGTGATGGCAAACCCCCGTGCGCTCGCGTCCAAGCCCGGAGCATATCGGGCAAATTTTGCGCTGTTTGATCGAAAGGATGCGCTCGGCGCCGGTGATCGCCTCCATAAACGAAATGGTTATTTCGCCGCTCAGATCGCGCGGCCCCAAAGCCGGCGCCTGATCGTGCATCATGCCATCAAAGCCAAACAAGTCGCGCAAAATATCGGAAAAGGCAAAACCCTGTCCAAACCCATTGCCGTTGGGCGATTGAAAGCCGCCCGGACTCCAGCCGTGCTGCCGCAAAATTTCAGGATCAAATTGGAACCACTCGCTGTCTTTTGCCGAGTGTCCATAAAGGCGAAGATGATCATATTTGTTGCGCTTGGGCTGATCGCCCAATACGTCATAAGCTTCATTGATCTCCTTAAAGCGTTCTTCTGCGGCTTTATCGCCGGGGTTGGTGTCGGGATGGCATTTTTTGGCCATCTGCCGATAAGCCCTTTTGATTTCTTCGGCACTCGCCTTTTCACCCACGCCTAAGATATTGTAATAATCTTTAACTCGCATGTATGAGAACTCTTCAAATTGTCAAAATGATCCTGCTGGAATCAACCTCGTCGAAATTGCAATGATTATGCCAATAGCTTCCAGGTTGATTCAATCGAATTCTCAATATGTTAAACATGCTGTTGCAGTTGCAAATTTTTAAAATTTTTGCCAGTCTGGCTTTTTATGCTAAATTGACATATAAGAAATGCTTGACTTTGCGCGGGGAATTTGCTATCTTTAAATTTTGGTTAGACGAACAAAATCTTACGGCGTTGTGATGCGGCAGCGGAACTGATGAATTTGGAGAACGGCATTCATGAGAATCGGTATCCTTACCGGAGGCGGCGATTGCCCGGGGCTGAATGCGGCGATTCGTGCCGTGGTGCGTCGCGCTATTACGGAATACGACGATCACGTGTTGGGCATCAAAAATGGCTGGGAAGGCCTGGTCGAATCAGACGTTGAACCGCTGAGTTTGTATTCGATTTCCGGCATTTTGCCGAAAGGCGGCACAATTCTCGGAACGTCGCGGCGCAATCCGTTCCGCCTCGACGACGGCATGAAAAAAATTTTAGACAACGTCGCCAAATACGAATTTGATGCACTCACCGTGATCGGCGGGGACGATACGCTCGGTATTGCCAATAAGCTCGCCGAAAAAGGTTTGAAGTTCGTCGGTATTCCGAAAACGCTGGACAATGATTTGCAAGGCACGGATCAGGCGTTTGGTTATGACACCGCGGTTTCCATCGCCACCGACGCGATCGATCGGCTGCACACCACCGCCGAATCGCATCACCGCGTCATCGTCGTCGAAGTGATGGGCCGTTACAACGGCGCGATCGCCACGGCCGCGGGCATTGCCGGCGGCGCGGATTTTATTCTCATTCCGGAAGTCTCGTTTGCCTTTGAGGAAATGGCGACCCAGTTGATGTTGCGCCACCGGCATGGAAAAAATTTCAGTATCGTCGTGGTTTCCGCGGGCGCCAAACCGCAGGGCATGGATCAGCCGGTGAGCAAGCTCGGCAAGGTCGATGAATTTGGCCATCCGTTGCTCGGCGGCGTCGGCGAGTTGGTGGCGCACGAAATCGAGCAGCGCACCGGCATGGAGACGCGCGTCGTGGTGCTGGGCTCCATTCAACGCGGCGGGTCGCCCACGGCATATGATCGCGTGTTGGCCACGCGCTTCGGCATTCACGCGGTGGACATGGTGCACGCCGGAAAATTCGGCTACATGACGGCGCTGCATGGCACCGAAATCACCGAAGTGCCGGTCGCCGAAGCCACTCGCGGCACGCGTCCGGTCGATCCTCGCGTTTACGAAACCGCAAAAGTTTTTTTTGGATAACTCGTAGCCCAGACGGCCCGTCTGGTAAATTTGCACAGGAAAGGAAAATCACATGGCTATCAAAGTTGGCATTAACGGATTTGGCCGCATCGGGCGCAATATTTTTCGCGCCGCGCTGGCGGATAAAGCGATTGAAATCGTCGCCGTCAACGATATTACCGACGCCGCCACGCTGGCGCATCTGCTCAAATATGATTCGATTCTCGGCATTCTCGACGCCGAGGTGAAACCGCGGGAAAATGCGATTTCGGTAAATGGCAAAGTGGTTAAAGTTCTCGCTAAAAAAGATCCTGCCGAACTGCCGTGGAAAGAACTCGGCGTCGACATTGTGATCGAATCGACCGGGCTTTTCACCGACAAAGAAAAAGCGGTGAAACACCTTACCGTTGGTGGCGCAAAAAAAGTGATCATCTCTGCGCCGGCCAAAGGCCACGACCTCACGATCGTGCTCGGCGTGAATGACGGTGCATATGACGCGAGCAAGCACAACGTGATTTCCAACGCCTCCTGCACCACGAACTGTCTGGCGCCGGTGGCCAAAGTGATTCGCGACAACTTCGGCATCAGACGCGGCTTGATGACGACGATTCATTCGTACACCAACGACCAAAAAATTCTCGATCTGCCGCACAAAGATTTGCGCCGCGCCCGCGCCGCCGGCCAATCGATGATTCCGACTTCGACCGGCGCCGCCAAAGCCATCGGCGAGGTGATCCCGGAGTTGAAAGGCAAGCTGGACGGCATCGCGGTGCGCGTGCCGACACCGAATGTTTCTCTCGTCGATGTCGTGTTTGAAGTTGAAAAGAAAACCACCATCGCAGAAGTGAATAACGCCATCAAAGCGGCGGCGGACGGCAAGATGAAAGGCGTGCTCGCTTACACCGACGAGCCGCTGGTGTCGATTGATTTTCGCATGAACCCCAATTCTTCCATCGTCGATCTCGAATTGACCAACGTCATCGACGGCAACATGGTCAAAGTGCTGTCGTGGTACGACAACGAATGGGGCTTCTCGAAACGCGTGGTCGATTTGTTGCATCTCATCGGACGCTCTTTGTAACCCAGTCGGCCCGACTGGAGGTCTCTTAAACTTTAAATTGCAAACTTACAATTTAAAGTTTAAATTACAAGACAGAACCAAACGGGCGATTTTTTTTGTATCCGGATTAAAAAACTAATAGCATGAATCCGGGTAATTCGGCAAATCCGGATACCGCTAAAAGGCTTTTTCTTTTTTGCAACGACATAACTTGCAACGGCATATGATGAGCCCAACTCCGCGCCGGTTGTTTATTGCGGGTAACTGGAAAATGTTCACTTCGGTGGCTGAAGCCGCGACGCTGGTCAAGGCCCTGAAAGTCAAAGTGGTGAATATCCATAAGACCGACATGGCCGTTTGCCCGCCGTTTACCAATCTGGTTTCGACGGCGGAGCTGCTCAAAGGCACGGCCCTCAAGCTTGGCGCGCAGAATTTGTATTGGGAAGAGGAAGGCGCCTTTACCGGCGAGATTTCGGCGAAGATGCTGCTCGGCGCTGGCTGCGAATACGTGCTCATCGGCCACTCCGAGCGCCGGCAATATTTCGGCGAAACCGACGACACGGTGAATCGCCGCCTCAAACGCGCGCTCGTCGCCGGTCTGCTCCCCATCGTATGCATCGGCGAAACGCTGGCGCAACGCCAGGCGGGCACGACGGAACGAGTCGTCGAAGCGCAAGTTCGCGGCGCGTTCGCGCAAATTGCGGCGCCGGATTTTGCAAAAGCCGTTATTGCCTACGAGCCGGTGTGGGCGATTGGCACCGGCGTAAATGCCACGCCGGAGCAAGCGCAGGAAGTTCATGCGTTCATTCGACGGCTGTTGGAAAATTTGTACAATCTCGAGTTGGCCGCGGCTTGCCGCATTCAATATGGCGGCAGCGTGAAGCCGAACAACGCCGCGGAGCTGCTGCGGCAGCCCGACATTGACGGCGCGCTGGTCGGCGGCGCCAGTTTGCAAGCGGAAAGTTTTGCGGCGATCATCAAAGCCGCGGAAGAGATCGATAAAAATTAAACAGAGGTTTTTATGTACGGTTTGGTGGTTACGCTTTTTGTTTTCGTTTGTGCGTTGCAGATCATTGCGGTTTTATTGCAGGCCAGCAAAGGCGGCGGCATGGCCGGCGCTTTTGGCGGCGGCGGTGGTATGGGCGCGATGCTCGGCAGCCGCGGCACAGCCACGTTTCTCAGTAAATTGACGTCCGGCCTCGCGACCGCATTTATGGTTCTCGCGCTCATTTTGGGCATGATGAACGCGCGCAGCGGCGGTGAAACGCAAGGCCTGGTTGAGGAAGAACGGCAAACGCGCGGCTCCTCGCCGGCAACGATCTTGCCCTCGGCGCCCGCGACTCAACCCGTGACGCCACCGCAGCAAACTCCGGCTCCGGCAACCGAGCAACCCAAGTAAGTAGGAAAAGGCAAAGAGCAAAAAACAAAGGGCAAATTTATCGCTTTGCCCTCTGCGCTTTGCCCTCGGCACAAACTGCGGAAGTGGTGGAACTGGCAGACACACCATCTTGAGGGGGTGGCGGCGCAAGCCATGCGGGTTCAAGTCCCGCCTTCCGCACTCTTCCGTAGGACAGGCCGCCTTGCCTGTCCTATCCAAACACTTGAATCCGCGGGACAAGGATTAATCACACCAAAGCTTTTCCTCGGTTTATGATCCGACGTCTTGCCCCGCTTTTAAGTTTATTTCTCCTCGCCGTTCTCATGGCGTGGCTCTCGCCGTATTTTTTTACACTGGAAAATCTGTTGGCGATCGGCCTGCAAATGTCCGTCGTCGCGATCATGGCGCTCGGCCAGATTCCCCTCATCATCGCCGGCGGCATTGATTTGTCCGCGGGGTCGGTGCTGGGTCTCGCCGGCGTGGTCGCTTGCCTGTTGTTGCAGAGCGGCCAGCCTTTTATCGTGGCGCTGCTCGCCGCGTTGTTGGTGGGAATCGTCTGCGGCGCGCTGAACGGTTTTTTCATCACGCGCGGCAAGCTGCCGCCGTTCATTGCGACGCTCGGCATGATGGGCATCGCCCGTGGCCTCGCACTGATCATCACCGGCGGCGTGCCGATTTTTGGCTTGCCGGAAAATTTTGCCGCGCTCGGCGGCGGTCGTGTTTTACAAGTGCTGCCGGCGCCGGTGGTGATCACGATCATTCTCGGCGGGCTTACGCATTTGGCGCTGGCGCACACGCGTTTGGGCCGTCATGCGTTTGCCATTGGCGGCAATGCCGAAGCCGCGCATTTGGCCGGCGTTGCAGTGAATCGCGCGAAACAGATTCTTTATAGTTTTTGCGGCGCGCTCTCCGGCCTCGCCGGCTTGATTCTCGCTTCGCGGTTGAACAGCGGCCAGCCGACCGCGGGCACGGGTTACGAGTTGGACGTCATCGCCGCGTGCGTCATCGGCGGCGCCAGCCTTTCCGGCGGCGCAGGCACCGTCGCCGGCGCGCTCATCGGCGCCTTGATTATGGGCGTGCTCCGCAACGGCTGCAACCTGCTCGACATCTCCGCCTTCTGGCAGCAAGTCGCGATCGGTGCCATCATCATCATCGCCGTGTTCATCGACCAAACCCGCCGCGCGAGAGCGACGGGCTAAAATTCAACAGGTCTTTTGAATTAAGAAAACTTTCAAAACCTCTTGCAGCATTTGCATGCTTCAACAATTATCGTTGTTTTCTGCCCGCGTGCATTCATTATAGCTCTGCTTCTTGCTTTTGACAGCGCGGTTTCGTAAATTCCAACGATTGCATATGATTTCTTGGCAAACCGAACTTTCTCGCCATCTTTTACAAAAAAATGCCGCTCGCGGGCTGGCCTGCGCCATTGGCTTACATGTATTGGCCATCCTGCTTTATCATTTGGATTTTATCAATCCGGAGGCGCTGCAGTTGTCCGCGTCGCATCGAGCGATACCAATCGAGTTGAAGCCGTATGCCGAAATCATTCGCTTGGAAACCGGCGGCGGCCAGGGCGGCGGCGAAGGCGGCGGCTCGCTCACCGCGCCGATTCCCAAAACTACTCCAGCCAGGCCGATTCCTGTGCCGGATGCGGTGGCGCCAATCGACACGATGGCAATGACGCCGGAAATTTCGCCGGCGATCGATAGCTCCAACGCCGGCGGCACGGGTTTGCAGGGCAGCTCGTGGGGTTCCGGCGGCACCGGCTGGGGCACCGGTTCCGGCACCGGCGTGGGATTGAGCCGGCAGATCATTGCGCTGCCGCGGCCGCTCGTGCTCAGCATTCCCGAATATCCGCCGGCCGCGCGCAAAGCCAAAATCGAAGGCGTCGTCGAATTGAATATCAAAATTGATGAAAGCGGCAAAGTCGTGAACGCGCTGATCGTGCGCAACACCACGAACAACGACGCCTGCGCCAAATCCGCGATTGCCGCGGCCTTGCAATGCCGCTATCAACCCGCCCGCACCGCCGCCGGCCCGGACACCGTATGGGTGCTGCGCCAGTTCGAGTTTTCGCTGAATAATTGATGACGCGAATGAGTGATTAAAAAATAAAAGCTATTTTCTCAGCACCCGCAGCAAATTTTCATGCGTCAAAAGATTCGAGTCGGTGTTTGGTTCGAGAAACGGCCGCACGTCATTTAAAACCCGCGGCCATTCAATCGTCTTGAGGCGTTTGCGAATTACCGCGCGCCAGTTGTCTGGGGTCAACGGTTTGCCTGTCCAGTTCGTTTGTTGCAAGGCGTTGTTGAGCCAAATCAAATTCGGCGCGGGCCAATTGGGATCGCTCAGATACCACAACAAATCGTAGAGATCGCGCCCTTTGAGATAGGAGCGCTGCAAAACCGCGTGCAGCTTGCCGGCCAACATCGAAGCGCGGTCGTGATGCTGAAGCTGCAGCGTGACATGGCGGCGCACGATGCTCGTGGTTAGTGCAGCGCCGGCCGGCGGGTTGGTGTCCACTTCGAGTTTAACGGCGAGCACTTCGTTGCGCTGCGGCGACAAACCCAATTCATAGAGCAAACCCGCGAAACGCACAAAGGCGCTATGCACGATTTTTTTGTCGTTGACTTTCATTTCCACCGCGTAGCCTTCGAGCGCCAATTCATTCTTGATTACTTGCAGGTAGGCGCGAAAATCGTAACGGCTTTTATCCTTCTCCAACGCAAAATCCAAATCTTCCGAATAGCGGGCGATGGCATACAAGAACCGCAACGCCGTGCCGCCATGAAACGCCAGCGGGATCATCGCGCCCGCGCGCTGGAGCGCACCGAGAATCCGCGCCTGCAAATATTCACGCATGACATTGCGGCCGTGTGCAGGCGTGGGACTGATGCGAATCAACTCGGCAAGATGATCTTTCATAGGGTCTCGTACTCCTGCGTTTCGGCGGCTGCCAATTCCGCAACGAAATTGGCGGCGCGTTGCAATTTGGGCTTGCCCGTGAGCACAGCAAGTCTTCGCAGCACCTCCGGATTCAATTGCTCTAAATTTTGCAAACGCAGCTCGAGCAGATACCCCGGCGAATCCGCTTCCGGCTGTAAATGAATCAGGTCAAGCAAAGCTTTCTCCGGGATCGCGACAAAAGCTTTTTGTCCGGCGCCGAGATCGAGCAACCGATAGCCGCGCAGCCAATCGACTTTGAGATGACGAAATTCAAAATTGCCGAACGGCGTTTTCCAACGTGCCGGACGGCCGCCGGTCACACTCGTGATGACCGGCACATATTCAGGAATGAGGCCGTAGTACGCCAGCGCGGATTGGCAACTAACATACGAGCCGCGCACGAGAAAGTTAGCAATGAGAAAAGGATGCGGCTTGATTTTCTGAAACGGCGGCGCCAGCGCGTACAAGCCGCGCCGCAATTGATAGAGTCTCTTCGCCTTCGTCCAACGCGAGAGCTGCCGCCGCACATCGGCCGGATCGACCTCACCCGCCAGCAGCAGGCCCGTTTCAAAGGCGGGTTCGTCGCCGGCAATTTTGATCAAATTTTTAAATTCCATTGTAATAATATACCATAAATGGCATATTATTACAATGATTTTTTACCAAATTACTTATTTGCGGCGACACGATCACCAAAATACTTCTTGCCTGCAATTTAAAAAATTCGTATAATACTTTCGCTTGATTTGAAAATCGGCTTCAATTATTGGCGCGCGTTGTAGAATTAATACCGTGAAAATGTATCGTGAAAATTTACTTCTTTTTACCAGCAGTTAAGTTGCCCGCTGGCTTTTCCTTCCAAATATAAAATTCCAGTTAGACAAAATACGTAGCCCTGCCCCCTTGTGGGGCACTTTTAGAATGCTGAAATCATTTTTGCAAAGCGGCCCACAAGGGGCCGGGACTACGGATCAACAAAACGAGGTTGACCGTGACCGAACAGAATTTTTTCAAATTAATTTCCGACGAGGAAAAAATACGCGTCGAACAGGTGCAGGCGACGATTGCACTGCTCGACGACGAGAACACCGTGCCGTTTATCGCGCGCTATCGCAAAGAAGTGACGGGCGGGTTGGATGAAAACCAGATCATCGCGATTCAGGATCGCATTCGTTATCTGCGCGCGCTAGAAGAGCGCAAGCAGACGGTGCTGAAATCCATCGAGGAGCAGGGCAAGCTCACCGACGAGTTGCGCGCGCAGATCACCGCGGCGGTGAAATTGCAGGAAGTTGAAGATCTGTATTTACCCTACAAGCCGAAAAAACGCACGCGCGCCACGATTGCGAAAGAGAAAGGGCTGGAGCCGCTGGCGCAGCAGATGTGGGCGCAAAAGGAAAATTCCGGCAATCTCGAAGAAATTGCCGCGGCTTATATTAACGCCGAAAAAGGCGTGAACTCCGCCGAAGAAGCGCTGGCTGGCGCACGCGATATTATCGCGGAGTGGGTGAGCGATGATGCGGAAGTGCGCAAGCTGGTGCGCGAGCGAACGTGGGACACCGGCCTGTTGCGCTCCGAAGCGAAGGACGAGAAGAACCTCGACGTGTTTGAAATGTACAAAGATTTTCGCGAGCCGCTGAAGAAGATCGTGCCGCATCGCACGCTGGCGGTGAATCGCGGCGAGACGGAAGGATTTCTCAAGATTCTCGTCGAAGCGCCGGTGCCGGAACTGTTGGCGGATCTGGAGTACAAATTCATCACGAATGCCAAATCCATTTATCGCGAGCAATTGCAACTTGCCATCAAAGACAGCTACGAGCGGCTGGTGTCGCCGGCCATCGAGCGCGAATTGCGCAATCAGCTCACGGAAGTCGCCGACGCGCATGCGATCAATATTTTCGCGACGAATCTACGCAACCTGCTCTTGCAGCCGCCGACGAAGGGCCACATCATCATGGGCATCGATCCGGGCCTGCGCACGGGCTGCAAAGTGGCGGTGATCGACGAGACCGGCAAATATCTCGAAGGCGACACGATTTATCCGCACGAGCCTAAGAAACGCTGGGATTTTTCCAAAGATCAGCTCAAGGCGTTGATTAAAAAATACAAAGTGACGGTGATTGCGATTGGCAACGGCACGGCGAGCCGCGAGACCGAGCAGTTGGCCGCCGAGTTAATCCAGCAAATGGAAGCGGAAGCGCAACAGAACGGCGCGTCGCTTGATTTGAAATATGCGATTGTGAGCGAAGCCGGCGCCTCGGTTTACTCGGCGTCAAAATTGGCCGGCGAAGAATTTCCCGATCTCGAAGCCTCACAACGCGGCAATATTTCAATTGCGCGACGCCTGCTGGATCCGCTCGCGGAACTGGTGAAGATCGATCCGAAAGCCATCGGCGTCGGCTTGTATCAACACGACGTCAATCAAACCCGGCTCGGCGAAATGCTCGACCGCGTGGTGGAGTTGTGCGTCAACAATGTCGGCGTGAATTTGAATACGGCGTCGGCGGCGCTGCTGCGTCACGTTGCCGGCGTCACGCGTTCGGTGGCCGACAACATCGTACGCTATCGCGATGAGCACGGGCGTTTTATGTCGCGCGAGCAATTGCACGAAGTGAAAGGCCTGGGGCCAAAAGCGTTCACGCAATCCGCCGGCTTTTTGCGCATTCCGGATTCCGAGGTCTTTTTCGACTCGACCGCCATCCATCCGGAATCGTATCAAGCCGCCGAGCGGTTTTTGACGATCACGACGATGAAGCCACAGGAAGTTCGCGGCAATAGCAAAATATTGCGTGAGCGTTTGCAGGCATTGAAGAAATCGCTCACAGATTTGGCGCAGGAATGTCAGGTCGGCATGCCGACGCTGGAAGATATTATCGCCGCGATTGAGAAACCTGATCGCGATCCGCGCGATGAAATGCCGAAGCCGATTTTCCGGCAGGATATTTTGAAGATGGAAGATTTGAAAGAGGGGATGATTCTCAAAGGCACGGTGCGCAACGTCGTTGATTTCGGTGCGTTCGTCGATATCGGCGTGAAGCAGGACGGCCTCGTGCATCTCTCGCAGATGTCGTACAAATATGTGAAAACGCCGCTGGAAGTCGCGGCGGTCGGCGACGTGGTGGAGGTGCGCATACTCAAAGTCGACGCCGAAAAGGGCCGTATCGGTTTGAGCATGTTGTTGGAAGGTGATCGCCCCAAACCCGAGCCGAAGCCGGAGCGCCCGGCACAAAATGATCGTCGTCCGCCGCGCGATGACAGACGTTCGCGCGATCAACGCGAGCGTAAATTCGAGAAACCCAAACCGCCGGAACGCATCGGCAACACGCCGCGCATCGTGGTGGATACGCGGAAGAAGAAATAATTTTAGAAAAGCAAACCCGGCGTTTTATGTGCGCTGGGGTTTCTTTTTTAATTCATACAAATTTCGCAATTAATCAGGCGTAAAAAAAAGCTGTCATTCCGCAGGAATCCTTTTATGCACTAGCACAGTGCTTGAAAAGAAAAAGGGTTCCGACGGAATGACATTTACGATGATGGCTGAATAGTTATCAACTGTCGACCTACTCCCTACCCAGCGGATACAGCACCCGCTGCATCTCCGGCGTTTCCATATTATCTCTCGTGATCACATACACGCCGGTATCGATCCGTTTTTCAATCGGCTTCTTTGCAATCGCGTCGAGCGCGGCTTTGACGCCGAGATAGCCCATTTTAAAAGGATCCTGCACGATCAGCGCATGCACGCCGCCATTCTCCAGGGCTTTGATTTCATCATCGGCGGCGTCAAAACCGACGACTTTGATTTGGCCGATTTTTCCGCGCGCCGTTAATGCCTGCACCGCGCCCAGCACGCCGGCTTCATTCGTGAGAAAAATGCCGGCGAGGTTCGGATGAGCCGACAGCATATTTTCCATCACGCTCATTGCGGTGGCGACGTCGCTGTTGGAATATTGCACCGAAACCAAATTAATCTCCGGATATTTTGCAATCCCCTTTTTAAAACCTTCTTCGCGCATGATCGTCGTCGCCGCACCGGGAACGTGCGGCATCAAGGCGACTTCGCCCGTGTGGTTAATGAGCCGCGCCAGCTCATCTGCGGCCAGTTCCGCGGCCTTAAGATTATCCGTGGCGATGAATGAAAGCGGCCGTTCATCATCGACGCCGGAATCGATCGTCACGACGGGAATTCCGTTGTCCAAAGCGCGGCCAATGAGCGCATTGAGCGCTTTGGTGTCGCAGGCCGCCAGCACGATGGCGTCGATTTTTTTATTGAGGTAATCTTCGACGATGGCGATTTGTCCGGCGATGTCGGTTTCCTGCGCCGGGCCTTTCCACATAATTTCCGCGCCGAATTCTTTTCCCGCCGAGTCGGCGCCGGATTTGACCGTTACCCAGAAATTGTGCACCAATCCTTTGGGGCTGACTAAAATTTTCGGTTGTGACTTTTCAGGTTTCGCGCAACTGATGAGGCCAATGGCGATAATCCCGAAAAATTTAATGCGTGTTTTTAACATAACGCTCCTTAGAAAAAGATAAACGTCACCAGAATAAAACTCGGAATCAAAATCAGCAACGAGTAAAGCATGTAACCGAAGAAGCTCGGCATTTTAATCCCGTTTTCTTCGGCGATGGATTTGACCATGAAATTCGGGGCATTGCCGATGTAAGTATTCGCGCCCATGAACACGGCGCCGCAGGAAATGGCTTTGAGATAAATTTCGTTTTGCGCAATCAGCGCGTGGACGGCTTCCAATTCCGGCTGGCCGGGAGAAAAGCGGCCGAGCGCGGTGTTCAAAAAAGTCAAATAGGTTGGGGCATTATCGAGAAAACTCGACAGGCTGCCGCTGGCCCAGAAATAGTGCCACGGCTCGCGCACGGCGCCGATTATAAACGCGAGCGCGCCGTCCGGGCCGGCTTTCAACATCGCCAGCATCGGAATGATCGTCATAAAAATACCCGCAAACAGAATCGCCACTTCCTTGATCGGCCCCCAGGTAAAACCGTTGCCATCGCGCGTCGTTTTGGCCGTAAATTTCAAACTAAGCAGGCCCATGACGATGAGCAGCAGATCACGAATTTCATCCTGCCAGGCCAGATGCACGCCGAAAAAATTAAACTCACCCAATTTCACCAGGCCGCTGAACAACACGCCGGCGATAACGCCGGCGAGGAAAATCAAATTCTGCAAACCGTGCAGGCGAATTTTGCCGGAAGCGCGGCGCGGCGATTGGGCGTCAATATTTTCTTCGCGGCGAAACATGACGGTATCAAACACAAAAAACAAGCCGAGCACGATGGCAAAAACCGTGAGCATTTCCGGAAGAAGCTGTAGCGTCCAAAAAAACGGCACGCCGTGCAGAAAGCCGAGAAACAGCGGCGGATCGCCGAGCGGGGTGAGCGCGCCGCCGATATTGCTCACGAGAAAAATAAAAAAGATGACAACGTGAATTTTGTTTCGGCGATGTTGATTCATGCGCAGCATCGGGCGAATCATCAGCATCGAGGCGCCGGTGGTGCCGACAAAGGAAGCCAAAAAAGTGGCGAGCGCGAGCATGATCGTGTTAGTGATCGGCGTGCCAACCGGTGCGCCTTCCAGCAAAATGCCGCCGGCAACGGTATACAAAGCCCATAACAAAATAATAAAAGGAATGTAGTCTTTTAAGAAAATGTACATGATCTCATGCGTCGCGGCGCCGTGAAAGGCGAAGATAAACGGAATCGCAAAGATCAGCGCCCACGCGGCAGTAACTTTGCCAAAATGATGATGCCAGAATTTCGGCGCGAGCAGCGGCAGCAGCGCAATCGACAGCAAAATGCCGGCGAACGGCAAGCCGCTCCATAGCGGCAGCGCGCGGCCCAAGTCGCCATGTTCGTTCGGCGCGGAAGACGCGGCTTGAGCCACAGCCGGGGGAAAGTTATCGTCAAATCGCGTCGTGACCGCAACCGCATCCGAAGCCGTCAAAACGACCATTAGGCAGAGCAGAGCAGGCCCGCGCAGTTTCTTTAAATTCTGCCGCATGGTTTTTGAATCAAAGCCGGCACATAATTTTCGCAACATATTCGACCTTTCGCCGTTGCGAAGCTAAAGCTTCGCACTCCGGATTTCGCTATTTTCATTTCAAAACAAGGGAATGAAAAAGATAAAAATTATTCGGCGAAAAGCAATCACAAAATAAAACGGGAGTTGCGTGTAACCGCAACTCCCGTTGACCATCGGCAGGAGAATTTGTCGTGGCGGGTTTAGTCCAGCGGAAAATAGCGTTTATAAACCAGATCGGAAAAACGGGTGGCGTCGTTGGCGTACGGGCTGATCTGGCGCTGGTAAAAATGATGATCCAGCACCCGATGGGCAATGCGCCAGTTGGGCGCGGTTTCCAATTTCGCCAATAGGTTTTCAAAAGCAATGGCGTCGCCGCCAAAAAGCTTTTTCGAGAATTGTTGCCGCTGCGGCGGCGGAATCAACACGGCCAGGCTTTGCAACTGCGCGGCGGCGGTGGCAGCGATGGCGGCGCGGTTAACAATGAAATTTTCGCGGCTGCCATTGAAACGGACGGACATAACATGCTCCTTCTTCGCAATGTATAATTTCAGAAATATAACGGCGAAGCTTCCCTGCCAAACAGTGGATTTGCTTCTTGTCTGAAGCAACCTCGGCAAAAAAATTTAAATCAAGACATCGGTTTTGCAGGTGAACAGCCAACAACGGAAGGTGAATGCATCGTTTTCAAATGAAAACATGGCGTAAAAGATACGAACCCGCCGCGAAAAAAGCAACGGGTTTATTTTGTAAAATTTGCGATGCCACTGTCCGCAAAAGCGCCGTTTGCCGCTATTTCCCTACTCTTCATCAATCACTTTCACCGGGCAGGGCGCCTGCATCATCAAATCTGCCACTGCCGAGCCAAAGAGAAAACGCGACAGCCGCGAGCGTTTGCGGCGCGTCACCACCACGAGATCGATTTTCTCTTGTTTGATCAGAGTCAACGCTTCTTCCACTAAATTTCCCTCCCGTGAAAAAGACCGCAGGGCCACACCTTTGAGGCGCGCGGCTTTTTCCACCTCGTGAATTTTGGTTTGCGCCTGCTCGCGATATTCCTGGCGCAGCGCCGCGAGAAATTGCTCGGAGGGTTTGCCGCCGATCCATCCATCTTCGGTGAGTTTCTTCGTCACCTTGGTCATCACTTCATCATTGAGAACAAACAGCACGATCAGCTCGGCGTGGCGCTCGGCGGCCATTTGCAGGGCCAATTCGATGCATTGCGGCGAGCGCCGCAGAAAGGAAAGCAGCAGCATGAGGCGCCGCGGCGAATTACTTTTTGGTAAATGTTTTTTTGCAGGCATCGGTTAAAATCCAATCAGCGGCCAAATAAAATGTATCGATAAATTAAAAACCACCCAGCCGACGAGAAACAATATCCAGCCGGTGCGGACGGTATCCCGCATGGATAAATAGCCGGAAGAAAACGCGATGGCCGTTGCCGGCGTTCCCATCGGAAACATGAAACCCAGACCGCTGGGAATGGTCACGACCATGGTCATCACCCGCGGATCGATGCCGAGATCCTTGCCCATGCTCAAAGCCACGGGCATGAGCAACGCGACGACGGCAGAGTTGCTCAACAACTCGGTCAGCGCAATGGAAAGAAAAGAGATGGCGGCAATCAACATCATCGGCGAATCGACAAAAGCGCCCAAAGAATGGCGCGCTAACCAGGCCGCGCCGCCGGTTTTCTCCATCGCATAGCCGAGACAAATCGCGCCGCCATACATTAGGAAAATGCCCCAATTCACGTCTTCTTCGACTTCCTGCCAATCGGTGAGTTTAAACACAAAGGCAATAATGACGGCGATCAACGCGATCTGAGCGAGGCCGAACTGTTCGCCGAGAACAATCCAAGCGATGATGGTGCCCAACGTCAAAAGGCTCACGCCGGTTTCGCGCGCGCTGATTTTTCCCAACTCCAGCCGGCGCTGCTGCAACATGGTGCGCACTTTTTCGATATTGATCACTTCGGGCGGATAAAACAATAGATATAACCCAAACGCCAAACCCAGCATAATTAGAGTGGTGGGCAAAGCGGCCAGGGCCCATGGCGTGAATCCAATCGTTTGTCCAGTGGCTTCCTGCAACATGCCGACGGCCAGCGGCGCGCGCGCCCCGCCTAAAAATGTGGTGATGCCGCCGATAATACAACCCGCGGCCAATGAAAGAAAAATCGCTTTGCCATATCGGCTCGTTTGCGGCGACAGGCCCAAACAATCGGCAATTTCCAGGACAATGGGAAACATCATCGCGGCAACAGCATGCTCCGACATCCAACAGGAAAAAAAAGCCGTTAGCGTCAGCACTCCGAATAGCAGCATGCGCGGCGACTCGCCAAAGCGCTGCAAAGCGGCCAGGGCAAGGCGCCGCGATAAGCCGCAACGCATAAAGGGCGAAGCTAAAATAAAGGCCCCCAGAATAAAAAAAACCGCCTCGTTGCCAAACAACGCGAAGGTCGTTTTAGAATCCAGCACGCCGGCGAGCGGAAATAAGATCACCGCGAGCAAACTGGTGATCATCAAGGGAATGACGTTAGTGACGTAGAAAAAAATGCAAACCGTGAAAATCGCCACGGCTTTCATCGCCTGCGGCTGAAGATCCGACGGCGCGGGCAGACGTGCGATCAGCCAATAAATCAGAATGGCCAGCGTAAAAACGATGAACCGCCGCGATTGCCGCCAGAGCGTTTGCAACGTGGTAAGGTTCGGGCGCTTAAGCATGAGGCCGGGCCTCGAGTTTTCGCCAGTCGATAAACTGCGCGCGCGTGAGCGGTTGGCAGGCCGGGCAAAAAAACGTGTCAAAACCGCGCACGCCGGCGCGCCGAATTTTTGCGCCGCAATTGGGGCAGGGCTGGTCTTTGCGATTGCGCACGCGCAGGTGGCCGCGCACTTTTATTTCCAAAGGTTGATCGGCCTTCTCCACCTCGGCGATGCCCCAGCGCATCACGTCGATGATGCTGCGATGCAAAGTCGCGATAGCGGCGTCATCGAGCTGATAACAAAATGTTTTCGGATGAATGCCGGCGGCAAATAAAATCTCGTCGGCATACGCGTTGCCGATGCAACTCACCACGGCTTGATCCATGATCAGCACGCGAACTTGCTGCCGCGATTTTTTTATTTTGTGGTAAAAATAGTCGCGGGAAAAATCAGCGGAAAGCAGATTCGGGCCCTGGTCATTGAACTTCGGAATTTGTTGGTATTGGCCGCTGCCGGTGAGATAAACCTTGCCCATTTTTTTGTCGTCGAGATAATGCAGCATCTGTTGGGTATGCTCGGGGCCGATGCAGGTAAAAGCGAGCGCGCCAGCGGCGGCAATTTTTGTTTGCGGCGACGCCCATTGCAAACGGCCGGCGAGCATAGGGTGAATCACCATTTCGCGCGCGCCGGAAAGCGTGAAAACGAAAAACGGCCCGTGGCGCCGCACGCCGGTAAATTCGGCGCCGCGCAACACGCCCGCGAAATCGCCGGGCAACAACATGCGCAACACAATCGGCTCTTTGATCTCGACCGCGGCAATGCGCCGTCCAATCACCAGCGGCGGCAGACGTTTTTCGAGATAAATAAGGTCGGGGAGTTCGGGCATATCACTGAATCATCGGATCGCATTCGATGACGATGACGCTAAAAGTTTCCTGCAAGCGCACGATCTCTTCCTGTTCGCGCTGGCGAATCTCGTCGTAATTATATGGCGGGTTGCCGAAACAGGCGATGCGAAAAAAGCGGATTTCTTTTTTGTTTTGATCCAGCAGCTTGCCGTTTTCACACGTGGCCTGCATCGTGTCCAGAGTTTCTTCGACGGTAACGTTGCCTTTGCCATAGGAAACGACTTGTTCCAGACGGATATTTTCCGGCAGGCACGCGAAGCGCGCGGTTTTCTGAGCTTGCATAGTTTGGGGAGATTGCTTATCTTTTTTAGTTGTGCTTCGACAACAAGCAAAAAACAAAACGAGTGTTATCGCCGGCAACATTAGCGTTGCTACTTTTCGCATGATATTTCTCAGCCTTTCCGTATGTTCAGTTCGGAATATAACAAAAATTTTGAAGATTGCAACTGTTGTTTTATGAAACAAAAAAGCCGAACCTTATTGATGATATCGTGCCTGGTGCTGCGTCTGCGCTGGTCGCTAATTTTTGCGCAGCAATCTTTTGTCGCGGGCGGGATACAACGCGGATGGGCCAAACCGGGAATTATAAATTTCACGCGTCAGCATCGGCAGTTGCCGCTGGCGCGCTGGAGCTTCGACGAATCGCGCGGGGCTTATCTGTATGCGCATCCAACGACAGAATTATTGCACGTCTGTTTCTTGCCGGAAGTTTCTTGCAATTGAATGAGCGAAGTCCGCTCCTGGATTCGTCGCATAAAATTTTCCCAGATCACTATCATACAACCGCGCGCGGTAATTGTGCAAACTGCTTTCGTCGATCTCTTGGCCAGTGAATTGATATTTTACTTCATTCGTCGTGCCCGTACGAATTATATTGCCCAAAGCATCGTAATCATAATACGTTCTCACCAAGCCCGTCGCATCCATCACGACGCGCGTTGAACTGAGATGATCCTTCAACAGAAAGAGTACCGTACCTCCCATCCGTTTGGCGATGACTCCGTTTGCTCCGTAGCTGTAAACCGCCAATGTCTCCGCCGCAGCACTCACTCGATTTTTCTCGAGCAGCGGATAATCATTTTCGCCGTGCAGGTAAAGCTTCAAATTGGTGGCGGCGCCATTATTATAACTTTTCATAATCCGCTGCGTGTCGCCGCCATACTGCAAAGTAAGCGAAGCACCCGAACTCATGCTCACGGAAGTTGGCCGCTGCGTGAAGGGGTCGTAGGAAATGGTGGGGATAGTTTTCGGATCGGAGCGCGTCACGTTGGCGTTGGCATCGTAGCCGTAATCATTGCCAGAGCCATCGATGTTCTGCACTTTGTTTGTGCCAGCGTAATAGGCGTAGTTCTTGGTTGTGCTGCCGCGCGTGAGATCGAGAATGTTGCCATTGGCGTCGTATGAAATCGTATTGCCGATTCCGATATCCCACGCATTGCTCAAATTGTTGTCGGCGGAAGTCAATTGGCCAAGATCGTCGTAGACGTATTGCACGGCATAATCATCTGGTTTGCCGGACCAGTTGTAAGTGAAGCTTGTGGTTTTAATGCGGCCATCGTAGTAACCAGGGCCGCTCCAACCAGTCACGTGAGTTATGTCCTCGGTAAAACGCTCACCATCTACTCTCAAAAGCCAGCCGGGAGAATTGTAGAAATGGTTGCGGGTTTCTGCGCCGTTGGCGAGCGTTTCGGAATATAATTTCCCGTCGGCAAGATAAGTATAAGCGGCATAATAATCCGCATCGCTCGGCGTGCCGACAGAGATAAGTTTTCTTAAAACATCGTAGCTGTAGGTTACGACGGTTGCATCGGCGGGAAGAAAATGGATCAAACTTCGCATTTAAACATCTGCTTTTACGATATGGCTAGCGCGCCTACAAAACACCACAGGCCTATTCGGTTCCATTATTGATTGAAAAAAGTCTTGAGAGTAGGTGCTGAACTAATTCCAATTCTATAAGTTCTACCTTTCAGCCTCCCATAGAATACTTCAAATCTAAAAAAAAATGCATATCGCTCAAGAATAGTTTTCCCTTTAAAATCCAAATTGGCTAATCCTGTCTCTAATGTCAAATATTGTAGATTCGAAAAATCTCGAAACGAAAACGACATGAATGGACCTTTGGTGCTTTCATAAATATATTTATCCGGGGCACTAATTGGTTTCTTCACATTGCCGGGATAGATCAATACGATGTGACCTCCAAACACTAATCCACTAGAAATGACTCGAATATCATAAAGCAAAAATTGTTGCTTAGACTTTAAATCACGGATTTCTCCATAATACCCTCGCAGAAACCGTTCATAGCCGATTAATGGTTCTATTTGAAGAGAGATGGGAAGTTTCGAAGGCTTATGATAATATAATGAATAAGAAAGCTCAGCACTATAATGAGAAAGATAATATTCGTCTGAAAGAACCAAGGAGTCACTTTTATCGTATCTATCTTCAGAGGTAGAATCGATATGACTTGATATGGGCCCCGCTCTAAAGATCAAATTTGCCCTTCGATAGCCTAAACCAAATTCAGGACTCACACCTATTAGCTTGATTTTGCCTTCACTGAGGATATTGGGTTTGTTATATGAAGGCGTTTTCATGCCCAGCTTGGAGAAAGTGGATAATATAGGTGATAAATTAAAAATGAATCGAACAGAATGACTTTTACTACTGTTAGTTTGATCGGTAGAATCTTTGTGAATTCCTGTACTTGCCTTTGCAATAGTAGACTGAATTAAAAACACTAAACAAAAAATCCTAATACTGTTCAATAGAAATTGGATTCGCATGATAACTCCTCGTCAATCTCAAAATAGATTTCTGTTAACGTCGACGCCTCCACCAAACATTAAGTGGGGATCCATAGCCGCTCCACTTATGCCAGCTGATAAGCCTTAATGGCTTGGTCTGAAATGTATCATCCAAGAAGGTGATTGATCCAAGATCATGTAAAAAGGGTATATCAATCTTACCAATTGCAGCAAGATCTAAAAAGCCACCCAATGAATGTTCATCAAATCTAAAACCCCCTTTCCCTTTTTTCTTTCTTGCTTTTTTAAGATCGGAATTTGTATTTACATCATAAATTGCATTGACAGTTCCAATAGCAGTAATTGCGCCACGTAATAGCCTAGCGTTCTTAGCTCCTAAAAGAGCATTGGTGCCTTGTACGTACCCCGCTCCGACCGCACCTTCCAAAGCACCCCATGCAGCACCTTTACCCAAAGCTTCCCAATAGTCACTCGACGATGCATCAGTATAATCCATTGCATTCAGCGATGCATAAGTGCCACTCCAAAAGAGGGCAGAAGCACCAATCTTTCCCCAACCTGATAGTTTAGCATAGGCCGTAGATTTAGATGCAGAAAACATACCGATTTCACTACCGAACCCTATGCTGGCGCCTGCCAATGTTCCTGTTAGACCATGCTTCCATATCTCGTCCCAACCAGCTTTTCCGCTACCAGCATCTGCCACTCCCCAAGCTGTTCCAATACCAGCGCCAGCAATTGCCCAATTTGCAGTTGTACTTGCAATAAGGGGAGTAGCACCTGCTGCAGCACCTGCAAAATATCCCAACCCTCCACCAACCACTGCTCCTGCCAATGCGCCTTGCCACCACTCGCCACCATTATTGTGGGCATAAACGCCGCCACCAATAGCACCGATCCCTGCTCCAATTAGAATTGGCACAAACCAAGCAAGCTCTCCATTTGGATCGACAATAACAACCGGATTATTTCCCGCATACGCAAACGGAGCCCAACCTTGCCCAGCCGGATCAACCGCATAAAATTTTCCAAGATCACTATCATACAGCCTCGCACGATAGTTATGCACGCCGCTCTCGTCATACTCCTGGCCCGTGAATTGATACTTCACTTCGTTGGTTGTGCCGATCCGGATGACATTTCCTAAAGCATCATAATCGTAATAAGTCCTCACGAGGCCCGTCGCATCCATTACCACGCGGTTTGAGCCGAGGTGATCTTTCAATAGAAATAATACCGTACTTCCCACACGTTTGGCGACGGCGCCGTTCAAACCGTAGATGTAAACGGCCAAAGTCTCTGCCGAAACTGTCGTCTTGTTCCTCTCGATCAAAGGATAATCATTACCGCCGTGAAGATAAAGTCGCGAATTGGTGCTCCCTCCGGAAGTATAATTCTTCAAAACCCGCTGTGTATCGCCGCCATATTCCAGCGTAAGCGAGGTTCCCGAACTCATACTTACCGATACGGGCCGTTGCGTGAAAGGATCGTAGGTAATGGTATTGATACTTTTGGGGCTGGAGTTGGTGACGTTGGCATTACTGTCGTAAAGGGTGCATTACGTGATTTTTAATTGAACTATTTGAATTCTAGCGATTACGGAGTTAAATTTATAGGCACAGTCCATTGTCTGAACTATCTGATAAAGGAAGAACATGGGCCAAGCCGCCATTTAC
>Ga0247727_10005990_pt1 | contig 24153 bp, 19 predicted proteins | sample WisWelCaveWW1625_FD_202498 | JGI IMG/M metagenome (GOLD analysis project Ga0247727, IMG submission 202498) | Biofilm microbial communities from Wishing Well Cave, Virginia, United States - WW16-25 | ecosystem: Environmental > Aquatic > Deep subsurface > Groundwater > Cave microbial mat | place... | reverse complement strand
CTACCGGCGGCTGCGGGAGACCGAGCAGGAGCTGAAGGATGAGTTCGTGGTGGTGAAGAGCCTGGCCACGCCGGACGGAGGGGTGGCGGGGCGCCTCGCCGAGGTAACGCGGGCGGTGGCGGCGCGGATGCTGGTCGACGGGGTCGTCGAGCTGGCCAGCGCCGCCGAAACCCAGGCCTACCGCAAACGGCTGGCGGAGGAGAAGGAGCAGGAGGACGAGAAGCGGGCCGCGGCGCAGATCCAGCTCACCGTGCTGAGCGGGCCGGGCCTGCGGGCGCTGCGACGCGCCGGCCGCGGGAGCGTTAAGGACTGAGCCATGGCCTTATTCACGGACGGGTCGATCTCGGAGGTGCAGGATCTGATCGCCTACGAGGCGAACCTGGTCGAGGTCTCCAGCGCCGAGGAGATCGACCTGGAGTCAAAGCTGCGGCTGGCCCAGAGCGAGCTGGGGGCGGAGCTGGCGGCCTCCGTTCTGAGTCCTGGAAATATCTATTGGTCGGGCCAGGGCTGGGGCTCGACTGGGGCGGAGGTGAACCTGAGCCGGTTCGCGCTGGAGCAGGTGGTGGTGACCTCGCCCTTGAAGTTGTGGCACACCTTCCAGACGCTGGCCATCGTCTATCGGGACGCCTACAACCGCAAGGCGAACGACAAGTACCTGCCCAAGTGGACCGAGTACAAAGAGCTCGGGCGGTGGGCCTCGAACCTGTTGTATCAGACCGGGATCGGGGTGGCGCTGAAGCCGATCCCGCGGCCGTCCAAGCCGGCGCTGGACTGGGTGAGCAGCACGCTGGCGGCTCTGACGCTCTACGTCCGGATGAGCTGGGTCAACGGGGCGGCGGAGGGCGCGCCGAGCCTGGAGGGGGCCCTGGAGACGCCGGCCAACCAAGCGCTGCGAGTGACGCCGCCGGCGGCGCCGGCGGGGGCGACCGGATGGAACGTCTACGTGGGGACGGCGGCCCAGGAGGGAACCAAACAGAACAGCCTGGCGCTGACGCTGGGGCAGGCCTGGGTGATGCCGGCTTCCGGGCTGGTGGCCGGCGCGGCGGCGGGGACCGGCCAGGCCCCGGACTATTTCCGAACCGTGCCGCGCTTCCTGCAGCGCGGATGAGAGGCGGGCGAAGTGGCCAATCTGTGCATGGCGGGGCTGGAGAAGCTGAAGTCGATCCTGCTCACCACCGGCAACACGAAGCTGGCCGAGATCAGCGGGCGGGACCGTGTTTACTGGAAGCCTTTCGAGGAGCGATCGGTGCGGCTGGAGAATGCTCCGGCGGATCTGGCCGATCAGAACCGAAGCGTGGTCTATCCGGCGGCCTACTTGTACGCGGCGCGGATGGAGAACCTGCAGCGGCAGAAGTTCACCGGCTTCAGCGGCCCGGTTCAGCTCGTGGCCGAGGTGCGCTGCAGCGGGGAGCGCTTTGAGGGGCTGGAGCGCGAGTTGTGCAGCTACGTGGAGGCGGTCACCGGAGCGCTGGCGGCCAACACCGGGTCCTGGGGGGAGGGGCTGAGCTACGGCGGGGACTTCACGGTGAAGTTCGAGCCGGTCAAAGTGGGGGGGCGGAATTTCCTGCACAGCGCCCGAGTCGAAGTGGCGGTGCAGGCCTGCGGTTAACCAGGAGGAGGCGGGATGGCGAACTGTGTATTATCCAGTCAGAATCGGTTCTACGCGAAGGTGGAGACGACCTTCGGCACGGCGCCGGCGGTCACGGCCTCGGACCGGCTGGCGTCGATCCAGTTGGGAATCCGGCAGGTGGACGAGATCCGGGAGAGGAAGGACAAGACCGGAAGCCGGACCTACGTCGGGGTGGCGCCGGGCGGACGCAAGCGGACACGGTTCCAGTTGCAGACCTACCTGATGTCGGGCGGCACGCCGGGGACGGCGCCGGCGGCAGGGCGGCTCGTCCAGGGGGCGCTGGGGGCCAGCCCGCTGAGCTATGCCGGAGGCACGGCGGGGGCGGGATCGACGACGACGCTGGTCGTGTTCGGCAGCGCCCACGGGCTGACGGTAGGACAAGCGTTCGGGTTCAACGGGGAGCTCCGCTTCGTGGACGTGGTGAACACGACCACCACCGTCACGGTGAGCGCCCCCTTCAGCGCGGCCCCGGCCTCCGGGGCGGCCCTGACCGGCGCGGTGACCTACAAGCCGGCGGCGGAGCTGCCCACGCTGTCCATTTTCGATTACTGGGATCCGAGCTGGGCGGTGAACCGGATCCTGATCGGGGCTGCCTGCGGGACGTTTCAGGTCAAGATCAACGCCGACTTCCACGAATTCGAGTTTAGCGGGGAGGCGCAGGACGTTCTGGATTCGGCGTCGTTCACCTCCGGGCAGGGCGGGCTGACCTCGTTTCCGGCCGAGCCGGCGGTGAGCGGATCGACGGCGGTCCCGGTGCCCGGCAACCTGGGCCAGGCCTGGCTGGGCGCGACGGCGACGAAGTTCCTGACCGTGACCAAGGCCACGGTCTCGCTGGACAACGATCTGGACACGCGGGACCGCGAGTTCGGCTCGAGCGTGCCGAAGTGCCACGGAGGCGGCATGCGCAGGGTGACCGCGGATTTCCGGCTGTACGAAATCGACGACGCGGCGACGCGGGGCCTGTACCAGTCGGCGCGGGCGCAAACTCCGGTGGGGGTGATGTTCCAGTTAGGGCAAGCCGCCGGACAGTTGTTCGGGGCGTACCTGAAAAACGTGGTGCCCAAGGTTCCGGAGTTCGACGACGGCGACCGGCTGCTGGAGTGGAGCTTCAGCGAGTGCCGCGCGCAGGGGTCGGGGGACGACGAGATCTTCGTGGCCTTCGGATAGCGAGGCGTCCATGCGGTATCAGAGCGGGGTAGATCTGGCTTCGGAGAAGCTGCCGGGGGTGACTTTCGCGGTGGAGCGCATGTCGTTCGGCCGCCGGCTGGAGCTGATCCGCCAGTTGAAGGAGTGGCTGGGCCGGCTGGAGTACGTTCGGGCCGGCCCGCCGGGGGCCGAGACCGAGGCGGAGGCGGCGCTGCTGGCCGGGGAGATCGACCGGATCTACCTGCGCTGGGGATTGCGCGGCCTGCGCGGCCTGGAGATTGACGGAGAAGAGCCGACGGTGGAGAAGCTGATCGAGAAGGGGCCGGAGCCGCTGGTGGAGGAGATTCTACGGGCGATCCGGCGCGAGGCGGGGCTCAGCGAGGAGGAGCGAAAAAACTCCGAGTCGCCTTCCACTTCCTGCGTGAGAACCGGGCCGGGTGGAAGTGCGACGACTGCCGCCGGCTAGGCCTGGAAGAGAAGCGCGGATGCGGCTGGCGGCAGCGAGGCGCGGCGGAGGGCAAGGTCTGGATTTGGCAGAACGAGCAGCGTTGGCAAGACCGCCTGGGGGTGAGCGAGTGTCCGGTGAGCTATGTCAGCGGGGAAAGCCTGGCCTGGCTGGAGGATTTCCATGCCCACGAGCTGCTCGCCCCGGGCGCGGAGATCCTGGAATGGCCGGCGCGGCGAGTCGACGCGTTCCTGTTGCTGAAAGGGGAACGTCGGAAGGTGGAGACGGAGAGCGATGCCTGACCGCGGTTTAGAGAGCTTGGCCGAGGCGCAGCGGCAGGCGGCGCGCGCGCTGGCCGCGCTGGTGGAGGAGTTGCGGGCCGAGCCGGCGGAGCGGGAGTCGCTCGCCGCCCAGATCCGCGAGCTGACCCGCGGCCGGACCGAGCCGGCAAGCGGCCGGTCGGAGCCGGAGTCGGAGCGGAGCGAAACACAGTCGGAGCAGGCGCGGCTCGAGCGGGCGCTCGAAGCCGCCTCGTCGGCGGTGGGCCAATTGGGCCAGGCGACCACGCAGCAGTCGTCGCTGCTGGCCGGACTGACCCGGCAGCTCGGCGACCTACCTTCCTTGTTGCTGGGGCTGGCCGGCGAGCGCAAGTCCGAAGGGGGAGGTCTGGGGGGCTTGCTGAAGGCGGGCCTGGGGCTGCCGGCGCTGGGGTTGAAGATCGCCGGGCTGTTCCGCCGGGAGCGTCGGGAAGATACCGGGACCCCGATCCCCTTCCTCGCGCCGCCGCCGCTGGCGCTCGAGGTGGCCAACACGGAGAACATTCTGGCCGGCTTCCCCAGGGCCGACCGGGGCCAGCGCGGCGAAGTGCGGGTCGAGCCGCCGCGGCCGCTCCTGTGGCAGCCGCAGATAACGGTGAACGTGCAGGCGATGGACAGCCAGTCGTTCCTGGACCACTCCGGAGACATCGCCCGGGCGGTGCGGGAGGCGATGCTGAACATGCATCCGATGAACGACTTGATCAGCGAGTTGTAAACAGGAGGCGCTAGTGAACGCGTGGCATCCAGGTTTTGACCCCGGCGCGGACCCGTTCCCGCCGCGGTGGTACGGGCGGCCGGAGCCGGATTTCGAGTCGCCAGAGTGGAAGGACGCCGCCGGCTGGCTTATGGCCCACTGCCCGCCGGGAATGAAGATGCGCTACTACGAGACGCGGCTGAAGTTCGGGGGGTTCACTTCGGCGCCTCTCTGGCACTTGGAGTTCTCGCTGCCGGGAAGCGAGAATCTGCACGTCGCCGACGCGGTGTTGACGCTGCTGAATCCCGCCGTGACGCTGGTCGAGCTGGAGCGGGAGTTCCGCTTCGGAGACCCGCGCCAGGCGAAGTTCTATACGCCGGCGGGCGCGGCCCCGGTTCCTCGAGAGGATCCGGCGTCCAAGCCGTCGCGGCCGGAGAGTCCGCTGGGGGCGGAGTTTCAACCTGGAAAGCGGTACGCGGCGGCGGGCGACGCCGCCCGGGTCGGCGAGCGCTACACCGACCCGCAGCGCGGGGTCTGGGAGAAGAAGAGCCGCGCCCAGTTGGGCGGCGCGGTGAGCGTGTGGTGGGAGAAGGTCGGCTAGAGGATGCCCGCTCGATTTCCCAAGCTGAAGACGGGCGCGATTGTCCAGTACCCGGCGGAGCGCGAGCACGGCTACGCGACCGAGGTTCACCGGTTCCTGGACGCAGTGGAGCAGCGCTATCGGGACTACGCCGCGCCGCGCAAGCGCTGGGTGATCGCGCTGGAGAAGCTGGACGAGACGGAGACGGCGCGGTTGGCCCGGTTCTTCGACGAGCAACTGGGGCGGCTCACGCTGTTCGAGTTCGAGGATCCCTGGACCGGCGCCGTGCTGACCCAGTGCCGCTTCGGGCAGGACCGGTTTCCGATGCAGGAGGAGGGGGAGTCGCGTTGCGCGTTGTGGCTGACCGTCGAGGAGGTCTTCGTCTGAGCCATGCCCATGCTGGCGTTTCCACAGCTCTCGAGCGGGGCGATCGCTCAGTTGCCCTGGAGGCGGGAATCAGCCTACCGGACCCTGGTGAACCGGACGGCGGACGGGCGCGAGATTCGGTTGGCGGATCTGGATTACTTCTCGCGGGAGTGGGAGCTGCCTCTGGAGCTGCTGACCGACGCCGAGTGGCAGGCGATCCAGGACCTTTTCACCTCCACGGTAGGACGTCTGAAGAGCTTTTTGTTCCTCGAGCCGGGCGAGAATCTGCTGGCCTGGAGCGAGAAGTTCAACGAGGCGGTGTGGGTGAGGACCGGAGTCGCCGTCGCCGACGGGACGGCGGATCCCTTCGGCGGGACGGCGGGCGGTCAGATCAGCGGGGCAGGGACGCTGAGCCAGAGCCTCAGCATTCCGGCGAAATTCAAGTACGCGGCCAGCATGTGGGCGCGAACGACGCAGTCGGGCGCCAGCCTGCAGCTCAGCGACGGGGCCAGCCAGACAGCCACGGCGAGCATCGCGGCCAGCGGGCAGTGGAGCCGGTACCTGCTGAGCACGGCCTGGAGCACGACGTCGGAGACGGTCCTATTCACGGTCAACAAGCCGGCGGGCGCCGTGCTCGACATTTACGGGCCCCAACTGGACGCGCAACCCTCGGCCTCCAATTACAAAAGAACGCTGCAGCGCGGCGGGGCGCACCCGGGGGCGCGTTTCGCCAGCGACACTTTGGGGGACCGGGCGACGGCCCCGGGGAAGCACTCCGGCGTGATCCGCGTCTCGTGGACTCCGTCGCTCACCCCTTGAGGCCGGCGGGCATTCGATGGACACAATCGCCAACATAAAGGAGAAGGTGGTCGCCGAAACGCCGCTTCTGCTGTTCGAGGCGACGCTGGTCAGCGGGCAAGTGGAGCGCTGGAGCACGCACAAGGTCACCGTGAGCTCGCAGCTCTACAACCCGCGCGTGATGCGGCACAACCTTTTCGAGATCCAGACGGCCAGCGAGCACGGCATCGACGCGGCGCCCAAGATTTCGCTGGCCATGGCCAACGCGGATTCCTACTTCTCCCAGCTCGAGTCGTCGGCGGGATTCAAAGGGGCCAAGCTGAAGGCGACGTTCCTGTTCTGGGACCTGGCGGCGAACGCCGCGGCCAGCGAGACGCTGGTCCTGTTTCAAGGGATCCTGAACCCGCCGGAGGAGATCACCGAAGAGACGTTCCGGATTACGGCCACCAACCGGCTGAACCTGCAGCGGGTGCTGCTGCCGCCGGTGCGGATCCAGCGGCGCTGCCCATGGGAGTTCCCCTCGACGCTGGCCCAGCGGCAGGAGGCGGTGACGGGCGGCGCCGAGGGGCGGTTCTCGCGGTTCTGGCGGTGCGGCTATTCGGCGGGCGTGGCCGGGGGCGCGGGGAACCTCGGACCGGGCTCGGCGCCCTACACCAGTTGCGAGTTCACCAAAGCCGCCTGCCAGACGCGCGGGATGTTCAACACCGACAGCGCCAGCAACGTGACACGGCGGTTCGGAGGGATCGAGTACGTGCCGCCGGCCGTGCGAGTGAGAAGCCACGGAGACCGGGGGACGCACCTCTCGCCAGTGCAGGTGAACGAGGCGCGCTACAACGACTTCGTCCCGCTGCTTTACGGGACGGTGTGGACCGAGCCGCCGGTGGTCTTCTCGCGCAACGACGGGAACCTGACCAGGATGGAGGCTCTGCTTTGCCTGGGGGAGATCAACCAGGTGCTCAAGGTGGTGGCGAACAACGTCGAGTTTCCGGCCGGGATCGCCGGGCGGAACATGACCGGGAGCGGCTGGTACAACCTGATCAGCACGGGGAGCCGAACCGGAGCGTTCAACCCGGATTTCCTGGACGGCAGCGGGGCTCCGGTCGGCGATCCCTACGGCAGCATGGCCAGCCTGTCGGTGGTGGTCCCCAATGCGATCCACAATGGAACGAGCCTTCCGCGGCTGCGGGTTTTGGTGGAGGGAATCAAGGTCGAGAAGTTCGACTCGAGCGGCAACTCGCTCGGCTACGAGTTCAACAACAACCCGGCCTGGATCCTGCTCGACGTGCTGCGTCGCAGCCAGTGGCTGTTGAGCGAGCTGGACCTGCCCAGCTTCGCCCAGGCGGCGTCCTACTGCGATCAGACCATCGCCGCCCTGGACAACGCCGGCAATCCGGTTTCCGTCAAGCGGTTCCAATGCAATCTGGCCATCCGCGAGCGTCGCGTGGCGGCGGAGGTGATCCGCGGGGTGCGGAACAACGCCCGGCTGCAGTTGTTGTACGGGACCGACGGGAAGCTGGCGGTGCGTGTGGAGAATACGCTGGCCATCCAGCAGCCGGTGAAGCCCACCGGCTCGAACGCTCCGGCGGCGGTGAACGGCGGATGGCCGGCCTATGTCTACGCGGACAAGACGGCCGGCAGCCCGCCGTCGGGGATCCTGCGGCAGGTCAACGGGGCGTCCACCGTCCGTCTGTGGTCGCGGCCGACCGTGGACACGCCGAACCGGTTCGCCATCGAGTTTCAGGACGCCTTCAATGAGTATCAGCAGGATAGCTTCGCCTTGGTCGACGTCGGCGACTACGCGCGCACGGGCCAGGACATCACCGGACGGCTGGTGGTGGACGGGTTGCCGACTTACGACCAAACGGCGCGGGTCTTGAAATTCTTCCTGGACAAGTCGATCCAGGGCAACCGGTACCTGGAGCTGGAGACCACGGTGAAGGCGCTGCACCAGCGCGTCGGCGATCTCATCACCGTCACCTACGCCAAGGAGGGGCTGCTGAACCAGCCCTTCCGGATCCTGAAGTTCACGCCGGACGCCAACTACCGGACGGTGCGGCTGACCGCGCAGATCCACAATGACGCCTGGTATCAGGACACCAACGGCCAGTTGTCGTTGATGCCGGAGACCCGGCGACAGCCGGGGGTGGGGACCCATCTGCCGAATCCGGTGACCGGGACGCAGTTCGATCTGGCGGGGCGGCCCCAGTTCCAGGTCACGGAATTCGAGGTCAGCGGAACGGACGGGACGATCCTGACGGAGATTGAGGTAAAGTTCGCGGCGCCGGTGGCCGGGCAATCCCGGCGGGCCGGAGTCCCCATCGTGAGCCTGCAGCCGACCATCCTGACCACCGGCGGGACGCTGGCCGGGAACCAGACTTTGTACTACGCCGTGACGGCGACCGACACCGAGGGGGAGGAGACCAGCCCGTCGTTCACCGTGCGGGCCCAGATTCCGGCGGGGAGCTCGACCAACCGGGTGCAACTGAACAGTCTCAGCTTCACGGCCGGGTCCGCCACGTTCAGCGTGTACCGGGGCGAGCTGCCGACACAGATCTACAGGATCGCGGCGGGCTTGGCCTTGGCGAGCCAGTACATAGACACGGGGCCGGCGGCCGCGCTGGTTCCGTCGCCGGATCCACACTACGATCACGCCAACTTCTATTGGCGTCTGGAGGAGACCGAGGAGAAATTCGCCACCACCTTCGGGCTGGACACGGTGGGCAACAACACGCTGAATCTGGCGGCGGGGGCCTACCTGGGCCACGTGGTGCGCCTGGTGGGGGGGCTGGGGGCCGGCCAGGAACGCGCCATCGTCAGCCATACGGCGACGACGGTGACGGTCGATCGCGACTGGGACGTGATCCCCGACGCGACGACTTCGTTTGCCATCAGCGAGGCGGCGTGGCATTTCGGCGGGCGGTCGCGGTCCAGTCCAGCGCGGTTCCAGATTCCGAACCTGCGGGGCCGCGTGGTCCAGATCAGCGGGCTGGCGGCGAACATCAACAACATCGAGTCGCCGGCAGGGCTGGCCGTAGTGAGCCGTTGGGGCATCGGCGGCGGCGGAACGGGAGTGATCGACACCGACAAGCCGCCGGCCCCTTCGTTCGGGACCTCGGCGCAGGGCGACGGAAACCTGCGGTTCCTGGGAATCGCCTTCGGGTCCCTCACCAACACCCAGGGGATTACGACGGGAACCTTCCGCCTCAACTACCGCGACGAGCTGCTAGGGGTGAGTACGATTCTGCTGGCCGCCGCGGCGACGGCGACCGACACCAGTCTCAGCTTGAGCTCGGTGGGCAACGCCGCGGCGGGCGACCTGATTCAGGTCGAGCTGGAATTGATGAAGGTCACGGCGCTTCAAAGCGGCGGCCTGGTCTATGTGGTGCAGCGGGCCCAGCAGGGGACCACGGCGGCGGCGCATCCGGCCGGGGCGCCGACCTACAAACTGCAGACCAGAACCTTGACCGTGCCTTTCGAGACGAAGTTCTTCGGCACGCCGGCGGCTTCCGCCTGGAGCTCGACGGAGTGGCTGCCGGACATCCGGCTGGCCAGCGCCGAGTTCTACGCGACCAACGCCTTCGGGGCCAGTCCGACGACGATCAATACCTACACCGGGCTGGCCGACGCCGGGCTGAGGACCCTCGCCGGAGGGCAGTTCAACTTCCAGGTGGAGGGGACGCTGGGGATTCAGGACGACGCGGCCCCGGTTCTTTCGGTCCAGCAGAGTTTCTCGATCCGCGACGTGTACGCGACGGTGAAGACGGCGCCCACCGGGGCGGCGCTGCAGGCGCGGGTCAAGCAGGGGGCCACGGTGATCGCCACCTGCGCGATTGCGGACGGGCAGACGGCGAGTCCGGCGGTGAACGGGGCGGAGCTGCCGGTGCTGACCGCGGGCTCCACCCTGACGCTGGACATCGTGACGGTGGGAACGACGTTTCCCGGACGGGACCTGACGGTCACCATCCGGGTGTGAGGCAGACATGGCCGACAACCTGAAGTACACCGAGCCGGTGAGCGGCGCGCAAGTGGCGACCGATCAATTGCCGACTGGGGAACACGTCCAGATCATGAAGATCATGGACGCCACGGCGGACGGCGTCAATCGGCTGGTGGTCACCTCGGCCGGGGCGGCTAGGGTGGACGGCTCGGCAGTGACGCAGCCGATCTCGGCGGCGTCGCTCCCGCTGCCGGCGGGGGCGTCGCAGGACGCCACGCTGACCGGCGGGAACGCGAAGTCGATCGTGCGCGGCGGGGCCAAGGGGACGACGACGGCGGCCGAGGTGACCTCGACCAACGTGGACGCGAACACCCAAGCGCTCGACGTGGCGGTCAAGGGCACGCCGAGCGCCGACGTGACGGATCGCGCGGCGCGGAAGGTGGGTCAGGTGTTCCTGCGCAACCCCGGGGACACGGCGAACCTGGGCGACACTGCGAATCCGCTGAAGGTCGATGGCAGCGGCATCACCCAGCCGGTCAGCGGCACGGTGACAGCGAACGCGGGGACGGGCACCTTCGCGACCGACCCCAGTGACCGGGCGGCGCGCAAAATCGGTCAGGTGTTTCTGCGCAACCCCGGGGACACGGCGAACCTGGGCGACACTGCGAACCCGCTGAAGGTCGATGGCTCGGCGGTCACTCAACCCGTGGCCGGCAACGTCGCCCATGCGGCGACCGATAGCGGCAATCCCGTCAAGACCGGAGGCAAGGCCAGCGGAAACACGACGATCCCCTCGACGGTGACGGCCGGGCAGCGCGTGGACGGCTGGTACGATCAGAATGGCGCGGCGATCGTGCGGGGCGGATTTCGCGCCTCGTACACGGCGAACTATCGGGTGGCCACGCGGCCCTACGCGCTCTCCTTCGCGTTCACCGCCAACACGGTCAAGCAATTCGCCACGATCCACCATACCAGCGGGTCCACCAAGACGGTTCGGATTCGCGAGGTTCGACTCCAACTGAAGACCACGGGGGCGGCAACGCTGATGTTCGAGATTCGCCGGCTCTCCGCCACGACGGTGCCGACGGGCGGCACGACGATTAACGCGGTGGGGCATAACGGCGCCTCCGCCGCCGCGGAGGCGGTGTGCCTGGGGCTTCCGACGACGGCTGGGTCGGAGTCGAACAGCGCGCAGGGATGGGGAACCCGGGAGATGGGCTATGGAGCCACCGGGGCCAACCCAACCACGAATCCTCCGCCGGCGCCCACAGAGATCGTGCTGTGGCGGGACTTCGGCGTATCCGAGGTCGAACCGCTGATCCTGCGGGCAGGATCGGCGGAAGGCTACGCGGTCATGATCGACAGCACGGCCGCGATCACCGTCACCGCGATTATTTCCATCACCTTCACCGAGGAGTGAGGCTTGAGTCTCGCGCTGCTGCTGGTGTCCGGCGCTTCGGGCGCTGAGGACGCCGCCAATCTCTACAAGCTCGAACCGCACCGCACCATGCACCTGCGGGGCTTCGACGGACGCGGGGCGGCGGCCGCGCTGCACTCGGCCTCCAACTCCGGCTTCACTGCCTCCGGCGTCTTCTCCTCGCCATCGGACTTCTGCGTGCTGATGCTGTGGGACGCGGACAACAAGCACGAGCATTACACGCTGAAATACCTTCCGGACTTCGATCACGCCGGAATCGTCCTGGAGTACGACCTCCAGGTCGCGAATCTCCAGCCGCTGGACGACCCGCGCTTCCGCTCGATTCCCTGGGCGGATCTGAGCTACACGCTCGCCGACGGGACCTCCGGTACGGTCGACCTGTGGGGAAAAGCGGCCAAGGTGAGCGGGTCCTACGCCGCCGCCAGCGCCGTATTCACCCTGAACGGCGCGCCGGCCGCGTTCGACCGCGTGACCCTGTGGCTGCAGAACATCGCGTTTGACTTCATCGTCGGGACCCCGCCGGAGACAGCCGAGCAGGTGTGCCAGAACCTGGTCGATCAGATCAACAACGCGAACTGGCCGTCGCTGGGCCCGACCTGGGCCCTGCGGGCCTCGCGCAGCGGGACCAGCATCACGCTCAAGGCCGCCCGCTACGGGGCCGTGAACACGGCCGGCACGACAGTGAGCTGGGTGAGCGGCGAAAAGTTCATGGGGCTCGGCGCCGGCGACACCATCCGGATCAACCACGTGGACTATACCGTCGCCAGCCTGGTTTCCCAGACCCAGATCACGCTCACCGCCGGCGCCGGCGCGCAAACCGGGGTCCGCTATCTGGCCGAGCGCGGAGGCTACGGCGCCAATCACGTGGGGATCTACGAGCTTCACAAGAACACGAACCTCTACTTCACGCCGTCGAGCGCCAAGCTCAGCGGGGGAAGCTCCGACGCAACCTGGCGGGTGAGGATCGACCTGAGCGCTCTGGGGCTGCCGACGGCGCGGCAGCTCTGGCTGACCTTCGCTCCGCGGCTGGCCGACGGCGCCGCCTATACGGCGCAGGAGTGGAGCGCGACCTTCACCAACTGGACGGTGACCGATCCGAACGGGAAGCGGCGCTTGAAAGTCGCCGGCCCGGGCAGCGTCCGGGTGGGGAACCGGGAGCGCGCCGCGGCGTACACCGGGGCCGGCTGGCAACTCCAGGACGGGATCAAATACTGGCAGGGTTTCTCCCGGCGGTCCAAGACAACCAACGACAAAGTGACCGTCAGTTACTCTTGCCAGTACACACATGACCTGTACCTGGGGACGGAGCTCTACCTGGACCGAGGCATCGCCGGGATCAAGCTGGACGGGGACGCGGAGACGGATCTGGATTGCTACCTGAACGCGCAGCCGGGGGTGGCGACGCGGCGCAAAGTCCGGTCCGGCGTGGCCGCCGGGATCCACACCGTCGAGATCCGGGTGAAGGGAACCAAGAACGCGGCCTCCTCCGACTACTGGGTCTACTTCGACTTTCTGGAAGCCGCCCGGGCCGGGGACGTTCCGGATCCGGCCCAGATCTACACGAACCGGTTCTTGGCCGTGGACTACGACACCGACAACGGCTACCAGCTCTCGCCGCAGCGCCTGGTTTGGGACCTCCAGCGGCTGGGGGTGGTCGGGCGGGTGGACCATTACGTGGGTGTCTTCTGGTGGAACAAGCGAAAGCGGCGAGAGGGCAAGTTCCATTCGGTCCAGGTGACCTTCGGGGGAACGTGGGTGGATCAGGACCAAGCGTTTTTGACCATCGGCGGAGTGACGGTCGGAAAAACCGTCTTCCCGGCGGACACGACCAGCACGATCGTCGCCCACTTCCAGTCCTTGATCAATGAGGTGTTCGTGGGGGTGTGGGCCGGCGCGTCGGCGAATGTCCTCACCATCACCAGCCGCGATCCGCTCTACGACTTCACCTTCAGTCACAGCAAGACCAGCGCGGCGGGGACCATGACCGACAACGGCGGAGACCTGCGGGCCGGAACCGAGGGCGTCTGGATCATTGACAAGGAGGCGGCGCCGGTTCTCAACCTGGCGGCGCGGAAATGGCACGAGGAGTATTTCGCCGAGCTGAAGTACCGGGGCTACGAGTGCGTCAGCGCGCTTTCCATGGAGCTGCTGAACCCGCCCGACGATCCGGCGGCGGCGCCGGCGCAGGTCTGGGCGGCGCGATACAACGATGGGGAGCAGGTGAAGACCTCCACCGGGTTCGGGACCGAGGGTAAGGGTCCGGTCAGCGGGGCCGCCAACACGACGCCCATCCGGCTCACCGTGGAGAAGCACGGCTTCGACACAGGAGACTCGGTGACCATCTCCGGAGTGGGCGGCAATACGGCGGCCAATGGAACCTGGACCATCACCCGCTTCGACGCCAACCAGTTCGATCTGAACGGCTCGGCCGGGAATGGCAGCTACACCAGCGGGGGGATCTGCGTCCGGAATCTGAAGACCACTCACTGCGCGTTCTCCACGGTCGTGAAGGACCACCTGAAGGTCGCCTACAAGGAGATCGCCGACCTGATGAGCGCGGCGTCGCTTCCCATTTGGGTGCAATTCGGGGAGGTGCTCTGGTGGTTCTTCGCCAAAACCGGTGTCAGCATGGCATATTACGACGACTTCACCAAGAACAAGGCGCAGACCGACCTGGGTCGGCCGCTGTACGTCTTCACCGATCCTAACAACGACCCGAGTGTGAACGCCTACGCCGACGCGAACCTGCTGCGCGGGATGCTGAAGGACCACGTGGACGGGATCCGCGCCCACGTCACCGCGGCGCACGCCGGCGCCAAATATGAGCTGCTGTGGCCGCACGACGTCAACAATCCCACCACCAAGCGGCTGAACCGTTACCTGAATCTGCCCGCGCAGTGGGAGACCAAGAGCGGCTCGGGGCTGGATTTCCTGCTGATGGAGGCGCTGAGTTACGGGGCGGTGGACCGGAACCTGAACAACGCGATGCTGGCCGTCCGGTTCCCCTACACCGCGCCGCTGAGCTGGGACAAGGCGGACGTGGGTTATCTGGTTCCCTGGTTCAACGGAGGGTGTCCATGGGCGCGCGAGTATCTCATCGCGGTCAACGAGCAAGTGAATCGGGTCGGGTTCTGGGCCAACGATCACCTCCACCTGATGGGGTGGCGGCTGCCGCTGCCGGTCAACCGGCGCCGGTCGCGGTTCCTGTAGAGGGCTACAACCCGGAGGCGGAGCGAGACCTGATGCGGCGGATCCGCGAAAACTGCGGGTCGCTCATCGAGGAGGCGGCCGGAGGCGACCCGGCCCGGGGAGCGCTGCTGGCGGCCCTCACCGCCAACGAGTCGGGTGGCTCGGCCCGGGCCTACCGGTTCGAGCCGAACAACTACGAGAGGTTGACAAAGCTGCTCGCGGGGGCCGATGAGAACGTGGACGGACTCACTCGGCCGCAGCTCGAGGGGCGGCTCGGGGTGGTCGCGGAGGGCGAGCGCGATGCGCACCTGAAGAGGCTGGCCGGTCTGCATGGGCATACCCACCTGCCGGGTTACTGTTCGATCCTCTGGAACGTTCCGCTAGAAGCGCTGATTGAACGCCGGGGCCACTTTCACCTGGCGGCGCGGAGGCTGGACGAGCTGTGCCGGCAGTTCGGTCTGGAGCCGCGGCGCAACGCCGCCGAGCTGGGGCGCTGCTGGAATGCCGGACACCCCAACGGCGCCACGCGGTCGTCGCTGTACTCCTGGCGTCTGCAGACGCGCTTGAAGATGTATCTGGACGCGACCGAGTAGCTTTGCCTTCCCAGCGTTGGCGCTTCGACCAGCGGCCGGCCCGCTGTTGGCGGGGTACAATGACGGCGGACGCTGCCCTGTGAGCCACCAACCGTTTGACCGCATCTTCAAGACGCTCGCCGAAGAGGATGTACGGGCGTTCCTGTGGCTGTTTGGCAATCTGAGCGTGGAGCCGGGGGACGAAGTGAAGGCGCTGCCGCGGGAGCGGCACCTGCCGGCCCTGGCGGTGGACCATGCCTATCTGGTCGAGCACCAGGGGCGGCAAACGATCTACCTGTTCGAGGCCAAGGCGCGGTACCAGGCCGAAGGGCTGCGGCAAACGGCTGAATACGCGGTGACCTTGGCGTTGGAGCACCGGTTGCGGGTGGATGTGGCGCCGGTGCTGGTGTTGTTTTCCGAGCGGCGGGCGCCCGAGCGGATCGAGGACCGATTCGCTGTGGAATTGGGGGCGGTCCGCATCGAGGTGAAGGTACAGGTGAGGCGGCTGTGGGAGGTGGAGGCGGGGGCGGTGTTGGAGAAGGAATGGCCGGTGCTGTGGCCGTGGACGGCACTGATGAAGGCGGAGGCGGGGATTCTGGAGCGGGCGGCGGAGCGGATCGCCGGGCAGGGGGATCGGCGGCTGGCGGTGGAGTTCGTGACATTGGGGCAGTTGCGGTATGATAGGAGCAGGCTGGAGAAGCTGTTGGGGCAGTTGACTATGTTTATTCCGCAAGAGTTGATCGAGGAATCGCCGTTTTACAAGGAGGCCCAGGCCAAGGGCCGTAGCGAAGGGGAGGCCAAGGGCCGTAGCGAAGGGGAGGCCAAGGGCCGCGCCGACGAAGCGCGACGGTTACTCCGTCACCTGCTGGCGCTGAAGTTTCCGGCCCTCGAGCACGAACCGTCGATCGACGTGATTCAGGACGCGGGAGCCCTGGAAGCCATCTTCGCCAAGGTATTCGCCGCGGCGGACGAGGAATCGGCGCGGCGGGCGCTTTCTGGCTGACCTGCCGCCTCCCGCTCAGGCCATTCCCGGAGCCTGGCGCAGGGTCTCTAAGCGAATTCTCGAATGAAGGAACCGAGGTCCGGCGGATTCTCTGATTCGCGCGTGGCCTGGTAGGCGGCGATCCGGCGATCGGCGGGCTGGTTCGGGGCTTTCTCGGCGCGCTCGCGGGCGGCCAGCTCGACGCGCGCCTGGAACTCGAGCTGGGCGGCGGCAGCGGCAACCTGGCGATCCTGGGCTGAGGGATCCGCGGGCGCATTGGCGGCGGCCTGCACCACCCGCGCTTTTCGAATCGTCTCCTCTGGATTGTTGGCCACCGGGGAAATGTCGATGCTGACCTCCCCAGCGACGGCATAGAGCTTCCCGTCCGTGCCCGTCGCATAACTATAGCTGGGGCCTCCGCGGGCATAAGGTCCGGCGGCGGCCACATGGGCCTGTTCGTGGGCCCGTACCCGGCGGTCGGTCTCCGCCAACTGTGCTACCGCACTCTGCTGTTCAGGCGTCAGGCGCGTCTGGCCGGGCAAGGAGGCCTGGTCCTGTGGGGTGAGCCGGCCGCGCCGCCGGTTGCGGCCCACGCGGGTTTCGTCTTGATTCTGGTCCTGATCGGGCGCCTGTGTCGGGTCCCTGGCCCGATCTTGGCGCAAGATCGGGAGCGTCGAGCCGGAGGATACGCCGGAAACCATCCCGCATCTTCATATCGGCCGCCGGCCTGGATTCTTGAGGATTCTCGCCGTTTGTTACAATGGGGCTCCACCGTCGGGATTGGTGATGAGCCCGGAGCAGATCGCCGCTGTCGTCGACGAAATCCGGCGCCGGGTTCGCGCGCGGCACGAGAAGCAGGTCGAGGGGATGCCGGATTTTTGCCTCCCCTCGCTCGATTCCCTGGGCTGGGCGCGAGATGCGGCCGAAAGCAAGGCGGCCGCGATCGGAAGCGTGAATCCCCGGCCATCCGGACCGGTCCACTCCCTGATACAGTTGTGCAAGCAGGTCGCCTCCCGGCTGCTGCGGTGGCACGTTCGCGAGCAGATCGAATTCAACCGCGCGGTGATCCAATACATGGACCGGACCATGCAAGCGCTCGACGAGCACAATCACCGTCTGCTCGAGTTGGCCCGTCACGCGCAGCAATACCGGGACGAGATCCACCACCTGCAGCAGTGGCGAACCGGCTGGGAGGAAAAGTGGACCCAGAGCGAAGTGCGCTCGCTGCGGGCCATCGCCGAGCTGCAGGCGGCTTTCCAGCACCGGGTTGACCTGCAGGAATCCAACTACCGGGAACAGGTGCGGGCCCAGCATGGCCAGTACCTGGCTGCGCTCGACCGCGCGGGGGTCGAGATGCAAAAAAAGCTGTGGGCCGACGTTGAGAATATCCGGCGCGAATACGAGCGGCTGATTCACGAGGAGCTGCGCATGGTCCGGCAGAAGGCCTGGAGCTGGGTGGGGACCCGGAGCGCGGCTCCGGTCGAGCCGGTCCCGGCCTCCGGCGACGGCGGCGAGGAGATGGCCGGGCTCGACTGGCTGCAGTTCGCCGAGCGTTTTCGAGGATCGGTGGAGTCGGTCGCGGCCCGGCAGAAGTTTTACCTTCCTTATTTCGCCGGGCGGCGGCGGGTGCTGGACCTGGGGTGCGGCCGGGGCGAATTCCTGGAGCTGTTGCGGCAAAATGGCGTGGCCGCGCGCGGCGTGGACCTGCAGGCCGAATGCGTGGCCCTGTGCCGCCAGAAGGAGCTGATCGTCGAGCAGGCCGATTTGTTCGAGTTTCTCGCCGCCCAGCCGAAAGAGAGCCTGGACGGGGTCTTCTGCGCCCAGGTGGTCGAGCACCTGAGTCCCTCGCGGGTCTGGGAACTGGTCGTGCAAGCGGCGCGGGCGCTGGAACGGGGGGGGCTTCTGGCCCTGGAGACTCCAAACCCGGAATGTTTGGCGATCTTCGCCACACACTTCTATGTCGATCCCACCCATCGGCGGCCGGTGCCTTCGGCTCTGCTGCGCTTCTATCTGCAGGAGAACGGATTCGGCGCCCTCGAGGTTCATCCGCTGGCGCCGGCGGAGGAGGAATTCGGCGAGATCGGCGAGCTGGCCAGGCAGGAGAGTTTGGCTGGCTTTCAGAAGAGATTCTTCGGAGCGCTGGACTACGCGATCCTGGGCCGCAAGCTGTAGCGAGGCGCCTATGGATGAATTCACCGGAGAACGAGTGGTCCCGGGGCAGGTGGAGATCGACCTGCTGAACGAGCACGTGGCGCGTTACGCCTTCGCGGCCCGACTGGCCGGCGGGGCGCGGGTGCTGGACGCCGGCTGCGGCGTCGGTTACGGGAGCGCGCGGCTGGCCCAGGCCGCCCGGCGGGTGGTGGGATTGGAGGTGTCGTGGGAGGCGGTCGCCGCGGCCCGCCGCCAGTACGCTTCGTCGCGGCTGGAGTTTGTGCGCGGAGACTGCCTGGCGCTTCCCTTCCCCGACGGCTCCTTCGACTTGGTGGTGGCCTTGGAAGTGATCGAACACCTGCCGGAGTGGGAGAAGCTGCTGGCCGAGTCGCGGAGGGTGCTGACCGGGGAAGGCCGCCTCCTCGTCTCCACGCCGAACCGCCTCTATTACCAGGAGTCTCGCGAATCGCCGAACCCTTTTCATGTGCGCGAGTTCAACTACCGCGAGCTCGGCGAAGCGCTGGCCGGCCATTTCCCTCACTGCCGGGTCTTTCTGGAGAATCACGCCGACGGGCTGATCTTCTCGGCGCCCGAAGGCGGAGGCGTGGAGGCGGCGGTCGAGTCGGGTCCGGCCGAGCCGGACTCGGCGCACTTTTTCATGGCCGTCTGCTCGAATGGTCCGTTGACGCCGGCGCCCGGGTTCGTGTTCCTTCCCCAGGCGGGCAATGTGCTGCGGGCGCGCGAGCAGCACATCGGCTTGCTGAACTCGGAGCTGGGTCAGAAGAACCGGTGGCTCGAGCAGTCCCAGAACAACCTGGAGCGTCTTCATTCCGCGCACCAGGCTCTGGAGGCGGAGGCGGCGGCCGAGCGAGAGCGAGCGCGGCGGATCATCGAGGGGCTCGAGCAGGAGAACGCCCGCAAGACGCAGTGGAGCCGGCAGCTAGAGGTCGAAATCGAGCGCCTGAAAGGACTGCTCGTCGAGCGCCAGGCCGAACTGGACCAAGCGCAGAAGTGGGCCTTGAGCCTGGAGGCCGAGCGCGCCCAGATCCTGGAGAATTACCGGCGCCTGGAGGGAGATCTGCAGACGTGCGGCGGGCAGTTGCGGGCCACGGAAGCGGATCTGGCCAGCCGCACCGAGTGGGCGCGTTCGCTCGACCGTCAGGTCCAACAGTTGGCCGGCGACCTGAATCTCCTGTTTGGATCGCTGGCTTACCGGATCGGGCGGAGGATCGGGCTGGCGCCCACGCCGGCTTCCGATCCCCGGGCCGGGGGCAGGGTCAGTTGACCAGTCCCGCTCGAGGCGCCGGTAAGGTGTGGGGCAAGACAGGAATGCCGCCGCTTCTCAGTATGGCGGCCTGTTTCTTATCCGCGCACATCCGCTGATCGCTGGCGGCGATCAGGGCCTCGGCGTCCGCGCCGTCCTCGGGATAGCAGGCGGCTCCCACGCTGATGGTGATTCCGACTTCACCCCCTTCGGGGGCGGCCAGGCGAAGCTCGGCGACAGCGCGCTGGAGCGTCTCGATCTTGCGGCGCAGGCTGTCGGGCTCGATGCCCGGCAGGACCGCGAGGAACTCGTCGCCGCCAACCCGGCCGAGGAAATCGTAACGCCGCAGGCACAGCTTCAGTTTTTCGGCGGTGGCGACCAGGAACTGGTCCCCCACGCCGTGGCCGTGGGTATCGTTCACCAGTTTGAGCTGATTCAGATCGAGGAACAGGACCGCCAGCGAGGCGTCCTCCCGGCGGGCGCGCTCGATCTCGTCCTCCAGCCTCCGGAAAGTGGCTCGGGCGTTGGGCAGGCTGGTCATCGGGTCGCTGGAGGCGTCGAAGAGAAGCTTCTGCAGCGCCCGCGAGGAGACGACCGCCGCGGCCAGCTTGCCGGTGATCAGGCTGAGGAACCAGGCTTGGTCTTGCTGAAAGGCATCGGGCGCCTGCGAGCACAGCGCCACGGCGCCGATCACCTGCTGGTCGACGATCAGAGGGGCGGCCAGGGTCGAGCGCACCCCGGCCAGATGGCGGCCGGCAACCCCCAGGCCGAGGAGGCCGGGCGGCCCGGCCCTCACCACCGGCTGGCGGGCGGCCGCCGCCTGAGCCAGCGGTCCCTCGCCGTCAGGCAGGTTCAGGCGGGAAACACAATAGTCGGGAAGCCCTTCCCCTTGCACCAGCACGTAGCCCTGCGGCTCGAGCGCGAACACGCCAGCCTGGTCGTGCGGGATCACCCGCTGCAGCAAGGCCAGCGTCTTCTTCAGGCTCTGCTGCACGTCCAGGTCCGCCCCGAGAACCTGCAGGATCTCGTACACCAGCAAGAGCTGTTCCGGCGAGGTGGAGAGCCTCTCCAGGATCCGATTCCGCGGGCCGTGGTCGTCCCGCTCCGAAGCCGGCAGCCAGATTTGCTTGACTTTCAGGGCCGGCGGCGCGGCCAGGCGGCGCTGGGCGCACTCGTGCTCCAGCTCCCGCTCCAGCGTCTCCACGAAAGTGGGCAGCCCCGCCAGAAAGGTATCCAGGATTTTGGGGTCAAAGATCTTTCCTCTTTGCGCCTTCATCACCTCGACGGCTTTGGCGACCGGCAGCGCGGCGCGATAGGGCCGCTCCGTGACCAGGGCGTCGAAGCAGTCGACCACCGTGAGGACTCGCGCCAGCGGCGGGATTTGCCGGCCCGCCAGTTGCCGCGGATAGCCGGACCCGTCCCAATGCTCGTGGTGACACAGCACAACCTCCTCGACCGGACAGGGAAACTGCACGGCTTCCACGATCTGCGCCCCCAGCGTCGTGTGGACCGCCAGTTGACTGAACTCCTCCTCGGTGAGCCGGCCCGGCTTGCCCAGGATGTGGTCGGGCACCCCGACCTTGCCCACGTCATGCAGCACGGCCCCCAGCTCCAGCGTGCGGATCTCGGTTTCGGAGAAGTTCAGCTTCCGGGCCAGGGCGATGGCGTGGCGCTTGACGCGCTGCAGGTGGCCGGCGGTGGCGCCGTCCTTGGCCTCGATGGCCACCGCCAAAGACTCGATGGTGCGCTCGCGGATCTCGTCCATCCTCCCAGCGTGATCCTGCTGGTCGTGCAGGCGGGTGAAGTAGTGCTTCACGTAGCGGTAGCCGAGGAAGATCATGGCCAGCCCCAGCATCCGCTCGGGAGCGCCGTCGGCGTGCTGCAGCATCTGGATCGCAGCGACGGCCGGAGGCGCCAGCAGGTACAGGGGCGCGGTCCAGAAGAACTTCTCGTTCCATACCTTCCAGGGAGCGGTTCCCGACTGGAGTCCGATCCGGGTCGCGACGGTGGCGCTCTTGACGGCGTAGTAGGCCGCCGCCGACGCTCCCAGGGAGAGCAACCGGTCCAGCCCCGGCTCGTCCTTCAGGTAGCGGTAGGCGGCGCAGGCGCCGTAAGTGGCCAACGAGGCCGAGGCCAGCTCGAAGGCCAGCTCGCGCCAGGGAGGTGTGACCTTGGCGTCGACCACCTCCTCGTAGAGCAGGGCCATGGCCACGATGAAGAAGGCATAGCCGGGAGGCAGCTCGGTGATGGCGGCGAAGCTGAAGGCGAAGGAAAGCGAGACGGAGCGGTCGACTCCCGGCAGCTTGACCTTCAGGGGAGCGGTGGCGCAGGCGAAAAAGAACAGCGCGATAAAAGCCGCGCCGTTCGGCTTGCCCGGCGCGACCGCCATCTGCGCGGCCGCTGCGACGCCGGCCGCCGCGATCGCCACCCGGTAAGAAACTGAAAGGACAGACCTGTCCATTCGCCCGCTCAATCCCCGGCCAGTGTCCACCGGACGGCTAAGTTTGGACCACCCCGGTCAGGGAACCGACGCCCAGCGTTTGAGGGGATTTCGACGAGTTGCCGGGCGAGCCGTTCTGGCCGAACAGCTTCCGCCAGCCCTGGGAGCTTTTGGGCTGCCGAGCCGGCGCCGTCACCCCCATGATGCTGCCGGCGAACTCGACATACTGCTTGCCGAGCTCGCAATCCTCCGGCACCAGCTTGCCTCGCATGGAGGCGAGGGTGACGGCTTCATAGTCGTTGCGCAACCCGAAGGCGACGGGAATGTCGAGGAGGGACTGGATCTCCTTGGCCTCCAGGGCGTGCTTGCTGCTCACCCGGTTCACCACCAGGCGCACGGCTTCCGGCGCTAGCCCCAGGTTGCGCAGTTCCCGCGCCTTGCGGCTCCCCAGGTGCAGGGACAGCAGCTCGGGCGTGCAGACGATATAGACCGCCTCCGCCTCGGTGAGAACGCTGATGCAGGAGGCGAAGATGGCCGGCGGCAAATCGGTGATCACCCAGTCGTAGACCCGGCGGGCGGAAACCAGCACCGCCGAAGTGCGGCCGTACTGGTCAACCTGTTGCGGCGCGTCCCGCGGCGGGGCGGGCAAGACCTCGATCCCCTTCCAACGCGTGGTCAGCCGCTCCCACAGATCATCCAGCGAGCCGGCCCGCTGCAGGGCGTCAGCCAGGGTATGCTCCGGCTTGAGCTGGAGGCGAAAGTCCAGCGTGCCGCAGTGGGAATCGAAGTCCAGCAGCAGGGTGCGACTGCCGGCCGCCTTGGCCATCGCCGCGGCCACATGCAGCGCGATGGTGGAGGCGCCGCTGCCCCCATGCGCCGGCAGGAAGCCGATCAGGCGGCCTTTCTTGTCCTTGGCTTTGGCTTCTTCCTCGCCGGCCCGCTCCAGCGCCTGCTCCAGATACCCGACGTCGAACGGCGGACCCAGGTATTCGGCCGCCCCGGCGCGCACCGCCGCCAGAATCAACTCCGAAGAGTTCTGGGTGTTGGCGGCGGCCACGAGAATATCCGGATAGCCGGATTTCAGCTCCTCGATCAACTCCAGCGCCCGCTCCGGCTCGCTCAACCCGACGATCACCACGTTGGGCTTCTTGGCCTGCACTACCCGGGCCAGCTCCGCTGGCGACGGGTACTGACGAAGGAGCACCGCCCGGCCGCCGTTCTTGGCCGACGTTAGCGACTCTTGCAAGGCCGAAACCAACTCGGCCTGCGGCGAGATGACCAGCAGTTGCATCATCGGCTTGGCCCTTGCTCCTCGACGGCGGTTACATTTGAGGTTGTGGTTCAGCGCCGGCCGCCGCGCCGGACGTCTTCCAGCGGGTCAGCACCTCCATCAACCCGCTCAGGGCCGCCTCCCGGTGGCTCTGCGCGTCCCATAGGGAGCGGATCGCTTCCGCCTGCCGGTCCAGCCTCTCGACGACCTGGTTCACCCGGGGCGACAGCTCCGAGGTGGCCGTTTTCATCTCCGTGAGATCTTCCTGCTGCAGTCCGAGACGGTAGAGCAGCGCGTCCAACCTCTCGGTGACCGAGTCGGAAAGCTCCCGCAGTTGGTTTTGCAGCGTCTCGACGGCCCCCTCGCGGCGGCCGTGCGATTCTCGAAGCGACTCCAGCCCGGCGGCCAGTTGCCCGCAACTCTGCTGCGCCTCCGCCCCGGCGGACTGCTGCTCCGATGCAGTCTCGACGAGATACTCAATCCGGCCAGCCAGTCCGGCGATCTGCTCGACGGCGTCGGACAGGCGCTGGCCCTGTTGCTCGACCGCGGCGCCGAGGGCGCGGTTCTCGTCCGTCTGCCGCTCGTTGAGCTGGCGAAACACGCCGGCCAGAACCCTGGCCAGACTGACAGCCAGCTCGGAGACCAGGCGGGCGCTGGGGTCGTGGTCAGCGGGGACAGGCGCCGGTGGCGGCGACGCGGGCTGCGCGCTGGTTTCTGGTTGCGCGCCGGCCTCCTTCGCTGCTGGACCAAGGTCGAACTCCTCGAAGCAGAGCGTGCCTCCGATGACCGAATGCGTACTAGTCATGATGGTCTCCTGGTTCTAGCCCTATGCACCACTGTACAGGGTGAAGGAGACCATTACCATGGATCTAAACTCTCATTTTCCCGGTTAGACCATAGTACCAGTTCCTAAGGTGGCAGCCGTAACCCGGCC
>Ga0247727_10005989_pt1 | contig 24153 bp, 23 predicted proteins | sample WisWelCaveWW1625_FD_202498 | JGI IMG/M metagenome (GOLD analysis project Ga0247727, IMG submission 202498) | Biofilm microbial communities from Wishing Well Cave, Virginia, United States - WW16-25 | ecosystem: Environmental > Aquatic > Deep subsurface > Groundwater > Cave microbial mat | place... | reverse complement strand
ACGATCTTCTGCGAGGTCGTCCCGCGCACGATCGAGTCGTCGATCAGCACCACGCGCTTGCCTTCGATCACGTGCCGCACGGGGTTCAGCTTGATCTTGACGCCGACCGAGCGCTGGCCCTGCCGCGCTGGATGAAGGTGCGGCCGACGTAGTGGTTGCGGATCAGGCCCCACTCGAACGGCAGCCCGCTCTCCTGCGCGAAGCCCAGCGCCGCGCCCATCCCGCTGTCGGGCACCGGGCAGACGATGTCGGCGTCCGCCGGCGCCTCGCGCGCGAGCTGGCGGCCGAGCTGAAGGCGCGACTCGAGCACGGTGCGGCCGAACACCAGGCTGTCCGGGCGGGCGAAGTACACGTGCTCGAAGACGCAGTGTGCCGTGGGCTCCGGCGGAAACGGCCGGAACGAGCGCACGCCGGCAGCGTCGACGACGAAGAGGCCGCACTGGTCGTGGAAGTGGTCGTCCTCGAGGGACAGCCGGTGAAGCAGAACCGCCGGCCGCTGCGAGGGGGTCATTCCGGTCCGATGTTAGCATCCGGCAAGGCACCCCGCGTGGCGGATTCCAGCGTCCCCGATCGGCATTCCCTGGCGCAGGCCCGCGGCCTCGCGCCCGCTCCCCTCGCTCTCCTCGCTCTCCTCGGGCTGGCCGGAGCTGCTTCGGGCGGGCGGGCGGCCGAACAGCCAAAGAGCCGCCCGCCAGAGGTCTACGTCTTCGCCGCCATGAGCCTCGCCGATGCCCTCGCCGAGATCGGAGCCGCCTGGTCGGCGGCCTCCGGGAGCCGGCCCGTGTTCAACTTCGGGGCGTCCAGCGACCTGGCGCGGCAGATCCGCGCGGGTGCGCCCGCTGACGTGTTCTTCTCGGCCGACAGCGCGCAGATGGACGCGCTCGAGCGCGACGGACTCGTGCGAGCGGCCGAGCGCTACGACCTGCTCTCGAACACGCTGATCGTCGTGGTGCCCTCGGGCTCGCCGGCGCGGGTGACGGGCCCGCGGGACCTCCTGGCCTTCGCGACGATCGCGCTCGCCGATCCACAAACGGTGCCGGCCGGCGTCTACGCCCGCGCCTGGCTCGAAGGGCTCGGCCTCTGGGTCGAGCTCAGGCCGCGCGTCGTGCCCACGCTGCACGTGCGCGCAGCGCTCGCCGCGGTCGAGTCGGAGAACGTCGAGGCCGCCGTCGTGTACAAGACCGACGCGGCCCGGTCGAAGCGCGTGCGGATCGCGTTCGAGGTGGAGCAGCGAGACGGGCCGCGCATCAGGTACCCTGTGGCGCCGCTCGCCACGTCCGGGAAACCGGCGGCCGAGGCGTTCGTCAAGTACCTCCGGTCGGCGGCCGCTCGCGAGGTCTTCGCCCGCTACGGGTTCCCGGTGCTCGGAGGGCAGTAGGCTGCTGTCACGCGAAGAGCTAGAGCTCATCGGCTTCAGCCTGGCGACGGCTGCGGGCGCGACGCTTCTGATCCTGCCGCCCGGCATCCTCGCGGCGCTCGCGCTCGCGCGCTACCAGGGGCCCGGCAAGGGCGCTCTCGAGACGCTGCTGTCGCTGCCGCTGGTGCTCCCCCCGACGGCCGTGGGGTTCGTGCTGCTCCACGCCCTAGGCCGGAACTCGCCGCTCGGTGGCTGGCTCGCGAGCCACGGAATCGTCGTGGTCTTCACCTGGAAGGCGGTCGTGCTCGCGATGACGGTCATGTCGTTCCCGCTGCTGGTGCGCTCGGCGCGCACTGCCTTCGAGGAAGTGGACCCGCGGCTGACGGGCCTCGCACGCACGCTCGGTTGCGGTCGCGTGGCCGCCTTCCGCCGCGTGACCTTGCCGCTCGCCTGGCGCGGCGTGCTGGCCGGCGTCGTGCTGGCGTTCGCGCGCGCTCTCGGCGAGTTCGGGGCGACCGTCATGGTCGCCGGCAACATCCCCAGGAAGACACAGACGCTGGCGCTGGCGATCTTTCACAACAACCAGCTCGGCCGGGACGACCGCGCCTTCGTGCTCGCCGGCGTCACCACGGTCCTGGCGTTCGCGGCGCTCTGGACGGCTGAGTGGTTCACCAGACGCCGCACGCACCGAGCCACGGCATGATCGAGATCGACCTCGAGCTGCCGCTCGCGAGCTTCGTGCTGCGGATCGCGGCCCGGCTCGAGGGCGGCGTGACCGTGGTGATGGGCCCGTCCGGCTCCGGCAAGACCTCGCTGCTCGAGGCGATCGCCGGGCTGCGTCGCGGAACGACCGGCCGCATCGTTCTGGACGGCAGCGTGCTCGCCGACAGCGAGCGGGGCTTGGCGCTGCCGCCCGAGGCGCGGCGCGTCGGCTACGTGCCCCAGGACGCCGGCCTCTTTCCTCACCTCACGGCTCACGCCAACGTCCGCTTCGGGGCGCGCGCCGATGAGCAGGGTGTCGCGAGCGCGATCGACACGTTGGAGATCGGCCGGCTGCTCGAGCGCTACCCGGCCTCGCTCTCGGGCGGCGAAAAGCAGCGCGTGGCGCTCGCGCGCGCGCTCGCGACTCGGCCGCGCCTGCTGCTGCTCGACGAGCCGCTCGGCGCGCTCGACGTCGGCTTGCGCGAGCGCATCCTCCCCTACCTGCTGCGGGTGCGCGACGAGTGGCGGACCCCAGTGCTCTACGTGACCCATAACGTCGGCGAGGCCCTGGCGCTCGCGGGTCAGCTCCTGCTTCTTCGCGAGGGCCGCGTCGAGGCAGCGGGAGCGCCCTTCGATCTCCTGGCCTCACCCGGGATGGTGCGCGCGTCGGCGCCGGGCGTCGAGAACCTGTTCCCGGGCCGGGTGCGCGCGCACGATCCCGAGGGCGGCGTCACGAGCGTGGACTTGAAGGCGGCGCAAGGCATCGCGGTACCGCTCGCAGCGGCGCTTTCGCCCGGCAGCCGGGTCACGGTAGCCGTGAGGGCCGAGGACGTGATCGTCTCGAGGGCCGCGCCTCTCGGGATCTCCGCCCGCAATCTCTACGCGGTGAGCATCACGGCACTCTCGCGCACCGGCTCGGACGTCACGCTGTGCTGCGCGTCCGCCGGCGGCGGACCGGCGCTCGAGTGGATCGTGCGCGTGACGCCGGCGGCGGTGGCCTCGCTCGGCCTGCAAGTCGGGCAGGCGGTGTTCCTCGCCGTCAAGAGCCATTCCGTCCGGCTCGTGTGAGCGAGGTGCTAGCATCGCGGCGGAGCACAGCCGCTTGAGCGATTCCGGCTTCCCCGACCTGCGTGCCTTCCTGGATCAGCTCCGCCGCGACGGCGACCTGAGCGTCGTCGAGGCCGAGGTCGATCCCCGGCTCGAGGCCGCCGAGATCCATCGCCGTGTGATCGCGGCGGGCGGCCCCGCGCTGCTTTTCCCCCGTGTTCGGGGTTCCGAGTTGCCGCTCGTCACCAACCTCTTCGGCACCGCGCGGCGGGCGGAGCTTGCGTTCGGACGCCGGTCGGGGCGCCTGATCCACCGCCTCGTGGAGCTCGCCGAGACGCTCCTGCCGCCGACGCCGGCCAAACTCTGGGGCGCGCGCGACGTGGCTGCGGAAGTGCTGCGGATCGGCTTGAAGAAGCGATCCTCGGGCCCCGTGACGGAGGTCGTCACGCGGGATGTCGGGCTCGACCGGCTGCCGGTGCTGACCTGCTGGCCGGAGGATGGGGGCCCCTTCATCACGCTCCCGCTCGTGTACACCGAGCACCCGGGAGGAACGAGGCATCAACGAACGCAGACGGACCCACGAACCGGCGGGACGAACCAGGACGAAAGGAACGAAAACAGACGCAGGACCGGGCCAGAAGCGCCCGGAACCAGGGGTTCCGGGCGCAGCAATCTCGGCATGTATCGGCTCCAGGTGCACGACCCGCGATCGACCGGGATGCACTGGCAGATCGGCAAGGGCGGCGGCTTCCACTATTCGGTCGCGGAGGCACGTGGAGAGAGCCTGCCGGTCACGGTCTTCCTGGGCGGTCCGCCCGCGCTCATGCTGGCCGCCATCGCTCCCCTGCCAGAGAACGTGCCGGAGCTGATGCTCGCCTCGCTGATCGCCGGGCGGCGGCTCGAGCGCTGTCCGGGGCCGGGCCTGCACCCGCTCGTCGCGAGCGCGGAGCTTGCGCTCGTCGGCCAAGTGCCGCCGCGGCTGCGGCAGCCTGAAGGACCTTTCGGCGACCACTATGGCTACTACTCGCTGCAACACGACTACCCGGTCTTCCAGGTCGAGGCGCTGTGCCGGCGCAGCGACGCCATCTATCCCGCCACGGTCGTGGGCAAGCCGCGCCAGGAGGACTTCTTCATCGGCGACCTGCTGCAGGAGCTGCTGTCGCCGCTCTTCCCGCTGGTGATGCCTGGTGTCGTCGACCTCTGGTCGTACGGCGAGACCGGCTACCACTCGCTCGCGGCCGCGGTCGTCCGAGAGCGCTACAAGCGGGAGGCGATGGCATCGGCGTTCCGCATCCTCGGCGAGGGCCAGCTCTCGCTCACCAAATTCCTGCTCGTCAGCGACCGGCCCGTGGACCTGCGCGACTTCCGCGCGACGCTCGAGCACGTGCTCGCGCGCACGCGGCCCGAAACCGACCTCTACGTCTTCTCGAACCTGGCGATGGACACGCTCGACTACACGGGGCCCGTGGTCAACGAGGGGTCGAAGGGCGTGTGGCTTGGGCTCGGTGATCCGGTCCGCGAGCTGCCGCGGGAGTTCCGGCCCCAGGAGCCACCCCCGCCCGAGGTCACGGAGGTGCGGGTGTTCTGCGGCGGCTGCCTGGTCGTCGGCGGACCCGGGGCGCGGGACGACCCCGGGGCCGCCGCCCGCCTCGCCGCGCACCCCGCCTTCCGCGGCTGGCCGCTCGTCGTGCTGACCGACGAGCCGCGCCGCGCGGCGGCGAGTGTCATGAACTTCCTGTGGACCACCTTCACGCGCTTCGAGCCCGCCGCCGACATCCACGCCGCCGCCACCCGCGTGGGCCGCCACCACGTCGTGCACGAGCCGCCGGTGCTGATCGACGCGCGACGCAAGCCATCATTCCCGAAGGAGCTCGCCTGCGACCCCGAGACCGCCGCTCTCGTGACGCGGCGCTGGCGCGAGTACTTCCCCGGCGGTCGCGTCGAGATGGGCGATTCGGAACGCGCGCACCTCGATCGCGTCTGAGGGCCGCACTCCCGACGACTCAGTCGCCCTGCGTGAGCGGTGCGTCCCGGCCGTGACCGAGGATGAGCCGGGCGCTGCGGTCGTACGTGACATAGGCCCAGGCCCAGGTCAGCAGCACGACGAGGCGGTTGCGGAAACCGATCAGGAAGTAGATGTGGATCCCGAGCCAGGCGAGCCAGGCGACGAGGCCCGAGAGCCGCACGGCGCCGACGATCGCGACCGCCCGCCGGCGCCCGATCGTCGCGAGCGAGCCCTTGTCGCGGTAGCGGAAGGCCGCGAGCGGCTCGCCGCGCACCGCGCGGGCCACGTTCGCCGCGGCGTGCTGGCCCATCTGCATCGCGGCGGGCGCGACGCCGGGGAGCGGCTGGCCGTCCTGCTCGAGGGCCGCGAGGTCGCCGATCACGAACAGCGACGGGTGGCCAGGCAGCGTCAGGTCCGGCTGGACGCGCACGCGGCCAGCCCGGTCGAGATCCGCTCGGAGCGAGCGCGCGAGCGGCGAGCCTTGAACGCCCGCGGCCCACACGATGGTGCGCGCCGCGAGCTGATCGGCTCCGATCTGCACGGCTGCGGCTTCGACACCCGTGACCGGCGAGCGCGTCCGGACCTCGACGCCGAGCGCTTCGAGCTGGCGCTCGGCCTTCTGCGACAGCTCCTCGGGGTACGCCGGGAGGATCCGCGGCCCGGCCTCGATCAGGACGACGCGAGAGCCGCGCGGGTCGATGCGGCGGAAGTCGCTCGCGAGCGTGTTGCGCGCGATCTCGGCGCAGGCGCCCGCCATTTCGACGCCGGTCGGTCCGCCGCCGATCACGGCGAAGGTCAGCAGCTCCCGCCGAGCCTCGGCGCCCTCCTCGCACTCGGCCTGCTCGAACGCGAGAAGCACGCGCCGGCGGATCTCCAGTGCGTCCTCGATCGTCTTGAGCCCCGGGGCGTGGCGCTCCCACCCGGCGTGTGCGAAGTAGGAGTGGGTCGCGCCCGCCGCCAGGATCAGGAAGTCGTAGGCGAGCTCCGAGGACTCGAGGCGCACGCGGCGCGCCAGGGGATCGACCGACGTGACCTCGCCGAGCAGCACCCGGGCGTTCCGTTGACGGCGCAGGATGCCCCGGATCGGCGCGGCGATCTCGGCGGGCGAGAGTGCCGCCGTGGCCACCTGGTAGAGCAGCGGCTGGAAGACGTGGTGGTTCTTACGGTCGACGAGCGTCACGTCGACCGAAGCACCCGCGAGCGCCTTCGCTGCCGCGAGGCCGCCAAAACCTCCGCCCACGATCACGACCTGGGGCCGGGCCGTCGGGAGCGTGGTCATTTGCGCTCCATTCTACCGAGCGGCTCGAACGGGCGGCGTTGCGCCCGCCACGCCCGTCGGCTAGATTCGTTGCTCTGGGGAGGGCGGCCTTGGAAGGCAGCGCACGAAAGCGGATCGCGGCGGCTCTGGTCCTGTGCGCCGCCGCGGCGGCCGTCGCCGGCCTGCTGCTGCTGCAGCACCACGGCGAGCCGCGCGCGGTCGCCGCGGTGAGCGAGGCTTGCGGCGACGGCCGGACGAGTGGCTGCGACGCCGGCGCGCGCAGCCACTGGTCGCGTGTCGCCGGCTTCCCCGTGGCCGCCTGGGGCCTCGCCTTCTACCTGTCGACGGCGGTCTTGCTTTTCCTCGCCCTCGTCGGACCGCCGGGGCTCGCCTGGCCCCTGGCGCTCGTCGCGGCGGGAGCGCTCGCGTCCGCCCTGCTCGTCGACCTCGTGCTGCTCGCGGCCCAGGCGTTCTCGATACGCGCCTTCTGCGTGCTGTGCGTGCTGAGCTACGTCCTCGGCGGCCTGGCGCTCGCCGCGCTCTGGCCCGCGCGGCACGCCGCGTCCGGAGCCGGTGTGGCCTTCGCGGCGCCCGAGGGCCGACTCGCGCTCGCCGGCTGGGCGGCGGGCGTCCTTGCGATTTTCGCGTTCGTGTTCGCGGCGAACCTGACGCTGGTCCACCGCGCCGCGCAACGGCAGGCGCGCCTGCTCGGGACGCCGGCCGCACCGGTCGCTCCAGCCGCATCGACGGACGGCGCGCTCCCTGACGCGAGCGAGCCCACCGCCGGAACGACCGATGGCGCTTCCGGCCCCGGCTCCCCGCCGGCGACGCAGGACGCCGCTCACTGGCGCGAGCAGGCGCAAAAGCTCCAGGCCACGATCGACGATCCTGCCAAGCTCGAGGCCTACTTCGCCGCGCGAGCCGAGCGCGAGTTTGACGCGGCCAGCGTCGTATCGATCGACCTCGCGAGCACGCCCCTCAAGGGGCCCGCGGGCGCACCCGTCACGGTGGTCGAGTACTCGGACTTCATGTGCCCGTTCTGCCGCAATCTCGCGGGCGCGCTCTCCCAGTTCGTGCCCCAGGCGGGCGGACGACTCGCCGTGTACTTCAAGAACTTCCCCCTCGACAACAGCTGCAACCCGAAGCTGCCGCGGGCGGCCCACCCGGGCTCCTGCACGCTCGCGCTCGGCGCGATCTGCGCGCAGAACCAGGGCAAGTTCGAGGCCTACCACGACCGCGTCTTTGGCAGCGAGCTTAGGAACCCACAGCCTGCCGACGTCGTCCGGCTCGCGGGCGAGGCGGGCCTCAGCGCCGCGGCGATGGAGGGCTGCCTCGACGACCCGGCGACGAAGGCCGTCCTCGCGGCTGAGATCGCGGAAGGGAACCGACTGGGCGTGAGCTCCACACCGACGGTCTTCGTCAACGGCAAAAAGCTCCCGCGGATCAACGATTTCGTTGCCGTGGTCGATCGCGAGGCCCGCAAGAAGGGATCCCCGCCGCTCGCCCGCTGAGGACCGGAGTGAGCCGCCCGCTTGACCCGCTCCCGCGGCGCGGCTAGCCTCGCCAGCGGTATGCGACTCGACGCCTGGCTGAAGCAGCCCCACTCACCCGCCGAGCGGCTGCGGCTCGTCGAGCGACTCGCCCAGGCGCTGAACGGCGTGCACGACCGCGGCGAGACCCTGGCCTCGATCGCTCCCGAGCGTGTCGAGGTCGCAAGCGACCTGCGCTGCGACCTGTCGCCCGCGGTGCGCGGGCGGCTCGAGCCCGGGTACGCCGCGCCGGAACGACTCGAGGGCGGCCCGCCTTCCACGGCCGCCGACATCTATGCCGTGGGCGCCCTGTGCTGGGAGATCCTGATGGGGCGGCCGTGCGGCGAAGGCCCGAAGCCGCTCGCGGAGGTCGCCCCGGAGCTCCCGCGCGAGCTCGCCAACAGCGTGATGGGATGCCTCGAGCGCTCCCCGGAGTGGCGACCGAAGGATCTCACCTACCTCGCACAGCTGGCGGCCGCGCAGCAGAAGGCCACACGCGGCCCCGAGCCGCAGGCCGAGCGGGCCAAGACCCCGCCCCGCTCGAACGCGATGCCTCGCACGCCACCGCGTCGTGCCTCGCGCAGCCACCTGCCGCTGTTCATCGCCGCGGTATTCCTGATCGCGGCCGCGGCCTCGAGCTACCTGTGGCTGCACCGGCAGGATTCAGGGCCCGGCGTCGCGGCTAAAGCGGGCCCGTTGCCGCCGCCGGTCGCCCCGCCGCAACCCGAGACGGTCGCCACCGCGGCCCCGGTCGCGGCGGCGGCTCTCGCCCCGGCCGCCGCCGGCTTGAAACCCACCCCGCCGCCCACCGCTTCCGTGCCCGCCGCGCTAGAGCCCGCGCCCAGCCCCACGCCCATGCCCCTGCCATCGTCGACGCCGACGCCTGCACCGGTGCCGGCTCCGCCACCGGAGCCGCGTGCGACGATCGTCGCGCCCATCGAGCCCGCGGCGCTCACCGCCCTTTCCCCGCTGTCGGTCCGCCGGCCCGGAAAGGTGCTGCTGGACATCCGCGGCGCCGGCCTGCGCTCGGATCAGCGCGTCCGCATCCTGCCCTTGAAAGAAGTCCCGCGCGGGATCACCGTCGTCCGCCAGAAGTGGACGAGCCCGAACCTCGTCACCGTGCTGCTCGACCTCGACGGGAGCGTGACGCCGGCGGCCTACGCCATTGCACTCGAGGACGCGGCCGGGGGCCTAACGAACCCCCTGCAGCTCACCGTCAGGAAGTAGCGTCCGGTCGGAGCACTTCAGGGCCCCGCAGGCCTTCCCCGCCGCTCCACAGCTGGTCCACAGCAAGTCCACAAGGTTTCCGCAGGGTTTCCGCAGGTTTTCGACAGCAGTCCAATCGGCGGCGAACTCCCGCAGGCCTCCGTCGGGTGGCGGCTGCTCGATGGGCGCGAGCGTGAGAGGCGAATCGCGCGCTCGATGATGGTCTGTCGGCCGCGGACCGGCCAGGCCCTATGAGGCCCCCGCGGGGATCGGTCGGCTGTTCTGCTGCAGCCAGTAGCGCTCCACCTCGACCATCAACTCGGCGAAGTGCTCGTAGTTGCCGGGCTTCACGAGGTAGCTGTTGGCGTGGAGCCGGTAGGCCTTCACCATGTCGCCCTCGGCGCGCGACGTGGTGAGCACCACGCACGGGATGTCGCAGAGGTCGGGCGACGACTTGATCTCCCGCAGCACTTCGAGCCCGTCGATCCTCGGCAGCCGCAGGTCGAGCAGGATCAGGTGCGGCCTCTCCGGCGAGCCAGTCGCATCGCGCCGCTGCAGATAGGCGAGCGCGGCCTCCCCGTCTTCGAGGTGAACCAGTTCGACGCGCGAGCGGCACTCCTCGAGCCCGCGCCTCACCAGCTCCGCGTGGTCGGGGTCGTCCTCGATCAGCAGGACCCTGAGCGGGACCCGCTCCCCGCCGACACCGTCATCCACGCAGAATGTTTACCACCCCCAGGCCTCGTCGTAAAGTCCTGTAGCCAGATAGGATGGGAGCTCCTTGACACCACACGAAGGCCCGGCGCTGCGGAGCCCGGACCGAAGCTCCCGCCGCGTGCCGGGAGTACCGCAGCTCGTGACGGCCGTCGCTGCGCTGAACGTGCTGAGCTTCGTGGACCGCCAGTTGCTGGTGGTGCTCGCCCCGCTGCTGATCGCCGACCTCGGCTTGACGCGTGCCCAGATAGGCCTGCTCGTGGGCATCTCGTTCATCGGTGTCTTCGCCGTCGGCACGCTGGTGGTGGGGGTGTGGGCCGATCGCTGTAACCGGCCACGACTCATTGCCTTAGGGCTTGTCATCTGGAGCGCTGCCACGGCCCTCACGTCGACGGCCGGTGGCATGACCTCGCTCGTCGTGTGGCGCTCGCTCGTCGGCGTCGGCGAGGCCGCGCTCCCCGTGACCGCGCTCGCGATGATCGGCGACCGTGTCTCGGGGCGGCATCTGGGCCTGGCGACAGGGATGTTCTATGCCGGGGTGCCGATTGGTTTCGCCTTGAGCTTCGCGCTTTCGGGCGTGATCGGTCCCTGGCTCGGCTGGCGCGCGTGCTTCCTGGCGTTGGGCGTCCTGGGGCTTCTAGGCACCCTGCTGGTGCGGCGCCTCGAGGACCCACCGCGACGTGGCGCGGCTCCGGCTACTGGCACGGGTGGGCCCAGCGTCTGGTCGGCGATCGGCGAACGTCCCATGCTGCTGGTGCTGAGCGCTGCGGGAGCGCTGCTCGTCTATGCCAGCGCCTCGTCGCAGCACGCGATCACGTGGCTCGTCGCCGAGCGAGGCTTCGACTACTCGCGGGCCGCTCTGGTCTCGGCGGGCGTGATCCTCGCGGCAGGGCTCGCCGGTAACCTGGCGATCGGAGCGATCACCGACCGCGCACGCCAGGCACATCCCGCGGGCCGGCTCCTCGCACTCGCGGGTGTGAGCGTCATCGGCCTCCTGGCCAGCGCCGGGTTCTACACCGCTTCGCCCCTGTCCTGGCGCTTCTTCGCGTGCTGGATCGTCGCCTACGGCTTCCTGCTCGGCTGGTACGGCTCGCTCGTGGCCGCGGTCGACGAGCGCGCGCCCGAAGGGCGGCGCGCCGCGGTCCTCGGGTTCGTGCTGCTGGTGATCAACCTGCTCGGTGTCGCCACAGGCCCATACGTCACGGGGCTCATCGGCGACCGTTCGAGCCTGACCGAGGGCCTGCTCTGGAGCCTGGCGCCTGCCGCCCTCGGGGCGACGCTGCTCGCTCTCGCGGGGCTTCAGGAGCTGCTCCGTGGCCGTGCAAGGTGCTACGCTCGGTCACTTCCCGAGGAGGACCCATGACTCGCAAGACACGCGCGGCTCGGGCATCTGTCGCGGCGGCTGCGCTCGCGGCTCTTGCGGCAGCTGCGCTCCCCGCCAGCGCCGCCGGCCCGCAGCCAGAGGCGCCCCGGACCGAGCGTGTCACGGCAGGAGCGGAGTATGGCGCGAACGGGCTCCACCGGGCGATGCTCGGCGCTTCCTACCGCACGCTGTGGACCACGCCGTTCGAAGCGGAGGTTCTGGACCTCGCGAAGGAAGCCGGCGGGCTCACGCCGTCGCGGCGCGTCGGCGGCCAGCAGACCAAGGGACTCGCCCTCACCGGCCAGGATGGCCGGAGCTACACCTTCCGGGGCGTGGAGAAGGACCCGTCGAACATCCTGCCGGAAGAGCTGCACGCGACCTTCGTCGAGGACCTGCTACGCGACCAGATGGCCGCGCAGCACCCCGCCGGCGCCCTGATCGCGGCCGAGCTCGCGAGGGCCGCGGGCGTGCCCACGATCCCGGTCCGGATCGTGGTGATGCCCGACGACTCCGCGCTCGGCGAGTTCCGGGAGGACTTCAAGGGCCTGGCGGGCACCTTCTCGGAGTACGCGACCGCGGCCACGAGCGCGCGGGCGGGCTTCGAGGGCGCTGCCGAGATCGTCGACCATCTCACGCTGTTCGAGAAGCTCGCCGAGAGTCCCGACGACCGTGTCGCCATCCGCGAGTTCCTGCGCGTGCGGCTATTCGACGTGCTGGTATCCGACTTCGACCGCCACCGCAAGCAGTGGCGCTGGCTGCGGCGGCCGGGCGACCCGCTCTGGCATCCGATTCCGGAGGATCGCGACCAGGCCTTCGCCCGCTACGAGGGGCTCGTGGTGCGGGCCGCCGCGGCATACGTGCCCCAGATCCGCAGCTTCGGCGAGAAGTACGACAAGATCCTGGGCCTCAGCTACAACGGCCGCGAACAGGACCGCTGGCTACTCGCCGAGCTGCCTCGCGAGGCCTGGCGCGAGGAGGCGCGCGCGTTGCAGGCCGCGCTCACCGACGAGGTGCTCGAGCGCGCGGCGCGGCGAATGCCCCCCGAGTGGTACCCGCTCGACGGCCCGCGGCTCGTGGCGGCGATGAAGCAGAGGCGCGACGCGCTCGTGAAGGAGGCCGACGTCTTCTACGAGCACCTGGCCCGGCAGGTGGACGTGCAGGCGACCCACGCTGCCGAACGGGCGCGCGTTCAGCGCCAGGCTGACGGCAGCGTCCGCGTCGAGGTCGCGCGGCTCGCTGCGGACGCTGCGGCGGAGCCGCCCTACTTCGCGCGCCGCTTCGTCCCCGGCGAGACGGACGAAGTCCGCCTCTACTTGCGCGGAGGCGACGACCGCGTCGAGGTCGAGGGCCCGAGCGGCGGGATCAGCGTCCGCGTCATCGGCGGAAAGGGCAACGACCGGCTCGACGACGCCAAGACCGGCGGCACGCGTTTCTACGACTCGCTCGGCGAAAACCACGTCGCGCATGGGTCCGGAACGGGCTGGGACCGTCGACCGTACAGCGCGCCGCCCGGCCCGCCAACGGCACCCTGGATCCCGCCGCGCGACTGGGGTCGCGACTACTTCCCCGTGCCCTGGGCGAGCTACGGCTCGGACATCGGCGTCTTCGTCGGGGGCGGCGTCACGACGGTGGGCTACGGCTTTCGCAAACACCCGCGGGCCGACCAGCAGACGCTGCGCGCGGGCTGGGCGTTCGGCGCGAAGCAACCGCGCATCGACTACCGCGGCGAGTTTCAGCGGGTGAACTCCGACGTGCGCCTTGGGCTGCGCGCCCACTGGTCGGGCCTCGAGATTCTTCGGTACTACGGCTTCGGCAACGACACGACCGCCGAGGAGGAGGACGCCTTCTACAAGGTGAGCCAGCGCCAAGTGCTGTTCAGTCCCAGCGTCACCTGGCCCTTGCTCGGGTCGCTCGATGTCACGTTCGCCCCGGCCGTGCAGTACGCCGACACGGAAGACACCGATACCCTGATCAGCGAGCAGGCACCCTACGGCTCCGCTAGCTTCGGGCAGCTCGGTGGCTGGGCGAGGCTGAGGCTCGACACCCGCCGCGGCTTGACTCAAGCCACCGGAGCGAAAGCCGCACTGCCTTCGATCTTCGGCGCCGCGGGATACCCGGTGAGCGGTGTCTACGTCGAGGCGATCGGCACCGTGTTTCCGAAGGCCTGGGACGTCGAGTCGACCTACGGCTGGGTGGAAGGCCAGGCTGCGGGATTCTGGACCGCGGGCAGCCGCGGCCGCGCGACGCTCGCCGTGCGTGCCGGCTCGAAGCACATGTTCGGCCGCTATCCCTTCCACAACGCGGCGGCGATCGGGGGCGGCGGTTTCTTCTCGGGCCTCGACGCGGTGCGCGGCTTGCGTCCCAACCGCTTCATCGGCGACACGTCCGCCTACGGCAACGCCGAGCTGCGGCTGTACCTCTCGCGCTTCTTCCTCGCGCTGCCGGGCGAGTGGGGGCTCTTCGGCTTCGGGGACGCCGGGCGCGTCTGGCTCGAGGGCGAAAGCTCCGACACCTGGCACACGAGCTGGGGCGGAGGCCTCTGGATCGGCCTGCTCTCGCGCGCCAACGCCGTGGCTCTGACGTTCGCCAAGAGCGACGAGCGCACGGCCTTCTACGTCCGGGCCGGCTTCAGTTTTTAGAAATTCGCTTCATCCCTGCTGGCAGCCGGAAACGACCCAGGCCGATCAGCAGGACCCACCTGCGGGGCGGAGTCGCGGGAGGTGGCGGGCCACGACTCCGCGCAGGAGGGCGACGAGCCGGCGGCGCAGGCGGTGCACGGCCACGCGGGCGGCCGACTCGCCAACGCCCCACTCGTTCGCCATGCGGCGGTAGCTTCCGGTGTTGACGTCACACAGCAGGTAGGCTTCCACCCGCGCGAGGCGTTCGGGGCATCCGGCGTTCTGCATCTCGCTGCGCAGCCGCTGAAGCGCGTCCTCGAGCGCCCGCTCCGCCTGCTCATGGACCAGGAGCGTCTCCGGCGTGACGGCACAAGCGGGTTCCGGCACCGCCCTTGGACCCAGAGGCGCGGCGTCGAGCGACAAGAGAGGCCTTCCCCCGCCACGCTTGACCGCGCGATCTCGATCACGCTCGTTCGACAGGAAGTGGCGAACCGAGACGCGGAGGAAGCTCCGCAGGCAGCCGTTCCAGGACGCGACGTACTCCAGGTCGCCGCGCTCCAGGAAGCGAGCGAAGTAGCCCTGGGTCAGGTCTTCGGCGTCGGCGCCCCGGTAGCCCTGGCGGCGCACGATGCCGTGGACCGTCGGCCAGCTCGACTCGCAGAATGCCGCGACCGCCTCGCGCGCCTCTTCGGTCGCGCCCGACCACGCCCTGGAGGCCAGGACGCGGCAGCGCAGGTCGGCACAGCCGGCGCCGCCACAGGTCGTCCCGGCATGGCAGCGTTCGTGCTCACCCATGCGCGCCTCCTCTCGACGAGTCGGACGGCTTCGTCCGCTCCAACGCGTCCACGACGCTCGGCAGGGAGGGCTGCCTCGATGAGGATCGTCCGCCTCGGTCGCGCGGCCACGAAGGCATGTGACAGTCGCTGCCCTGTCACTGTGACACTTCGCCGACTCTCACATCGCAACGCCGCGACAACTTGGAGCCGGCGCTCGGACTTGAACCGAGGACCTGCTGATTACGAATCAGCGTCCCCAAGGATCTAAAGCACTTAGAGAGACAGCGACTTGGGGTCAGGAAACAACTCTTGTCGCTTGACAGAGAGCATCTTACGGCGATACACTCCGTATCATGCTGTCTCGTCATGCATCGACGATCCTGTTAGCCCAGTGTTAGCCCAGGAGTCCACATGCCCAGAGTGAGACTCGGCCCTCGGTCCGTCTTTTCTCTCCGGCCAGAGAAGCGAATGGACCGCGCCGTCTTTTTCGACGCCACGGAGAGCGCACCGCCCGGCTTCGCGCTCCGCACATCGTCTCGCTCCGGTTCCGGCGACGTGGCGCGCTCCTACGTGGTCATCTACCGCCACCACGGACGTCAGCGCTGGTACAGGCTCGGCGACGTGGAGGCCGTCTCGCTCGCGGATGCCCGAGAACTGGCCCGGAAGGCCCTGCTGCGCGTGGCACGCGGTGAAGATCCGGCCGCCGAGCGCGAGGAGAGCCGAGGGGCTCTGACGCTCGCCGGGCTCGTGCTGCGCTACATCGACCACGGCGCACAGGAGCGCAGCGACATCACCACCGGCAACTACCGCCGGCAGCAGCGGGCCCTGGCCAAGACGCCGCTGGGGAAAATCCCGGCGCCCGCGGTGACGCGCTCGGACATCCGCGAACACGTCGAAGCCCTGGCCGCCACGTCACCCGTCCAGGCGAATCGCGTTCTCGCGCTCATCCGGGCCGCGTGCCGGTGGGCGGTGGGGCGGGACCTGCTGCCGGCCGATCCGACAGCGGGAATCGCACGGCCGGGCGCGGAGGCCCCGGAGCGCGCCCGGCTCGAGGACGAGGAACTGCGAAAGCTCTGGTGCTGCCTCGACTCGCCCGACGCGGGGCTGTCGCCCGAAGTGACGGCGGCCATCAAGGCCATGTTGCTCCTGGGAACGCGACGGACCGAGACGTGCAGGATGCGTTGGGAGGACCTGGCGCTCGACGCGCTACAGCCGACGTGGACGATTCCGCCTGAGCATCGGAAGGGCGGGCGGGCCCTGGTCGTGCCCCTGGCCCCCGCAGTCGTGGGCATCCTCAAGGCGCTGCGGCCACGGACGGAGAAGCACCCCTACGTCTTCGCTGGCAAACGCGGAAGCCCGCTGAGCAGCAACCCGAACCGCTGGGCGGCCGCCGTCCGCGAGTCTTGCGGGGTGGAATTTTCACCGCACGCGCTCCGAAGGACGTTTGCTCGTGGAGTGGCCAAGCTCGGCTACACGTCCGAGATGGTCTCTCGTTTGCTCGGGCACAAGACGGCCGCGGGCACGCTGGCGGTCACGGAGGGATACGCGGAGTACGACTTCCTGCGCGAGCGTGCGCAGGCTCTCAAGGCGTGGGCGCTGCACGTAGCGCGGATCGTTGCCGGCGAGGAGAGGAAAAAGGACGTGCTGGCCATGAAGGCGAAGGGGGCGAAATGAAGACGACGGCTCTCGCGTTGTCGGCGGTACTCAGCGCGGCTTCGCTGATGGCTGCGGACAAGGAGAAGGAGGACCCGCAGGCGACGGTGGCGGCCTTCGTGGATCAGTGCGAGGGACGATACGGCGCAGACGCGGCCGCTCATACCGTGTGGCAGATGAGCTGCGTCATGTATACCGCCGGGTTCGTGGATGGCGCGAGGGTCGCTCAGGGTTTGTGGAGCACCCAATCCACAGCTCGGTCCGCCTGCTTGCCAGACGAGGGTCTCTCCAACGACGAGTGGCGCGGGATCATCGTCGGCCAACTGCGCCTCTTCATGGTCAAGAACCCCGAGGTTCGGACCTATCACAAGCGCATCGGCATCGCTGCTGCCCTCGCGAGCGCATTCCCCTGCAAGTGAGGCCGCGATGGGCAAGGCCGGGAAGACACCTGAGAGGCCAACGTCTCCAGTGCTCCTGGGCATCTCGGTGCGGGAATGGCTCCGGCACGCAGACAGCACTCGCGCTGTGTTCTGGGACGGGAGTTCTGACCGGACCAGGACATTCTGGCGGCAGTGGGCGAGGTATGTCCTCGACCTCTCAGCAATCGAAGGCGCGGACTTCCGGGTGGAAGCCATCGACAAGAGCAACCCAGGTGAGGCGTGGCCCCTAGAGGGTGTCCCGCGAGGGCCTTTCCTTCGGGGGCTGGCCGGGATGCTGTCCGCTCGTGTCGATCAGTACCCGCCGACGAGCGCCGAGCACCACGCCACGCTGCTCGAAGCAACGTGCATGATGCTGGACGCGGCCAAGGCCGAGAAGGCCCATGACGAAACCGCCCTCAACACAGCGAGGGCTGCCACGATCATCGGGAATCTCCTCAGCGACGCGCGGGCACAGTGGATGCTGCCCGACGCCAAGCGTGGCCGGAAGTCCCTCCAGAGCACGCGGGACGCCGCGAGGGCGAAGGCGGAGAAGGCCCGTCGTGAGTCAGCTGCAATCGAATGGCGCGAGGAAGTAGAAACGCGCCGGGGCGGATCAGCCGAGGCCGCTTACGCCAGAATCGAGCGCCGAGAGGGCCTCGCGTCTGGGAGCGTGAAGAAGGCGATCATGCGCCTCCGCAAGAGGGCCAAGCGCTAGACAAGCCGCAGATACCTGGGGACAGACCGTCGCAGACGTCCCCAGCGTGTTCCGTAAATTGTCGGCATGAAGCGTCACACAGGAGCTCATGCCGCAACGGTCGGAGGTCTAGTCGGTGACCTCCGACTGCTGACCCAAGACGAGGTCGCCACCCTCGTGGGCGTTACCAGAGCGACCTTGCACAGATGGCAACGCGACGGCCGTTTCCCCGCTCGCCGCCAGCTCGGGCCAGGCCGCACTGGCTGGCCCGAGAAGCTCATTCGCGAATGGATTGAGACCCGCCCACCCGCGCTAGGGACAGCCGAGGCTCGCGCCGAGTCTCATCCGCCCGAGGTTGTGTGACGTGGCTACGAACACGTCCGCCCCGGGGCGGACACCCGCGGGGCGTGGAAGCACGGCAAGCTCTACGCGTAGCGTAGCACGCTACGCCGACGACGGGCCAGGCTGTGGCCACGAGCTCTGTCTCTTCGAGCGTGACTGCCTCGTGGATCAGGACGAGGCAGAGCTCGTTGCGGCGCGTGCGGACCGCGAGCACCGGCGCGAGATGGGGCAACGGCTCGCTCACGCGGTCGGGCTCGGCGATGGTGAAGGCCGGCTCTTCGAAGTGATCGCGTACTCGCCCGATCAGGCACAGCGGATCAGGGCAGCAGACATGCTGGTCGCCGCGCTTCGGTGCCTCTCGCGGAGGGCCGCATGAAACGCGAGCGTGATCCAGAGGCCGAGGCGATCCTCGACGCCTACGCTGAGGTGGTGACGGAAGAGGCCCGCGAGGAGAGCGAAGGCCCGCGGCGCCAGTTCCCGGACCAGCCGGCCGCCACTGTTTACTACGGGCCTCTCGGCGACCTCGTGCGGATCGTTGAGCCTCACAGCGAAGCGGACCCGGTCGCGGTGCTCGCCCACGCGCTCGTCTACTTCGGTGTGGTCGTCGGCCGGACCGGTCACTTGGTCGCCGAGGCCCGCAAGCACTTCGGGAACCTGTTCGTCGGCGTGGTGGCCGCGACGTCGAAGGGCCGCAAGGGCTCGGCCGGTGCGCAGGTTGAACGCGTCTTCAGGCTCATCGATGAGGACTTCATGAAGACGCGCAAGACAACCGGCTTGAGCAGCGGCGAAGGGCTCATCTGGTGCGTGCGGGACGAGCTCCGCAGGACTGAGCCGATCAAGGAGAAGGGCCGTGTCGTCGAGTACCAGGAGGTCGTGACGGACCCGGGCATCACGGACAAGCGGGTTCTGTTCGTGGAGGAGGAGCTGGGCGGAATGCTTTCCGTCATGTCGCGTGAGGGCAACTCGCTGTCGCCGACGCTGCGGCAGGCTTGGGACACGGGGGACCTCAACACGGCGGTGAAGAACAACCCAGCGAGGGCGACGGGTGCGCTCGTTTCGATTGCCGGGCACGTCACCGCAGCCGAGCTGCGGCGCAACCTCGACGACACGTCGAAGGCAAACGGCTTCGCGAACCGCTTTGTCTGGATCTGTGCGAGACGCAGCAAGGCGCTGCCGTTCGGGGGCCAGTTGCCGGACGAGTCACTCGCCCCGATTGTGACCCGGCTCCGGGCCGCCGTGGAATTCGCCCGCAAGCTGGGGGAGGAGCGGCTTGGGTGGTCGCATGAAGCGGCTGACCGCTGGCGCAGCGTCTATCCCGCTCTCTCCGAAGGCCGCCCGGGCCTTCTTGGCTCCGTGACGTCTAGAGCCGAGGCGCAGTGCATCCGGCTCGCCCTCATCTACGCGCTGGCTGACTGCTCGGAGGCAATCCTGCTTCCGCACCTTGAGGCGGCTCTCGCCCTGTGGGCCTATTCTGAGGCTTCGGCGCGGTTCACGTTCGGCGACGCCATCGGCGACCCGCTGGCCGACGAGCTGCTCCGGCTGCTCCGGCGAGCGGGCCGCGAGGGCATGGACCGAACGGAGATCCGTGACGCCTTCGGTCGGAACCGCGCCGCCGACGACATCGGCCGTGCCCTTGGGGCTCTCGCCGAAGCGGGCTTGGCCCGGATGGTGCACCCGGAGCGGGAGCCGGGGCAGAGGGGCCGTAGACCCGAGAGATGGTTCTCTATGGGGTACGCGGTAAACGACATAAACGACCGAAATAGTGCCGGGGGAGGGGATTGGTCGTCAGGGTCGTTTATGTCGTACCCCGAAGAGCCTGCGACGCCCGCATCCCAGCCGGTCGGAGACCCGCCCACTACCCAGCAGTCGGCCCTTCCGCTCGGCCAACCGGCCCTCAAACCGGAGGTGAGGCTTTGAGCGCCCTGGAACTGCTCGCCGACCTCGAGCGCCGCGGTGTCACGGTCCGGGAGGACTCCGGGGACCTGGTTCTGGGCCCGGCCGATGCTCTGCGTGGCGTGGACCTCGACCGGGTGAAGGCAGCGAAGCCGGACATCCTGGCGGCGCTGAAGCGGCGTGCCCTGGGCGTGGACTGGACCAAGGCCTCGCTCTACCAGCTCGACCGCGTGCTCGAGGTGGCCGTGCCCTGGTCTGACGTGCGCCTCGTGATCGCTCCCGGCTGCCGGATCGCCCGGGAGCTGCGGGCCACCGATCCGAAGCCCGGCAGGGTGTGGTGCGTGTGCGAGGTGCTCTACCTGCTGCTGACCGGAGTCACGCCCGAGGACGCCGGCAAGATCGCCGAGACGCGGATCACGTTCGACGCCGAGTGGGAAGGCATCCGCCACGAGGGCGAGGACGGCTCGCGATGAGTACCGCGGCCATGCCCGAGAGATCCGTGGCCGGCGTCGGCAGCATGCGCGTGGTCGCTCGCCGGCTCTTCCTGCTCGGTTCGGTTCGGGCCCAGGAGATCCGGTCAGAGCAATCGAGGCGTACCTGCGCAAAGTCGGAGGGCTCCCGGGGCTTGGCGAAGGCTCAGACGTTGCGGTCTTCAAGGCCGCGGCCTGGGCGAAGCACAACGCCCCGGACTTGCGCGAGGAGGACTTCATTGCGGCGATCCAACGCGAGCGGCCGGAGTTCGACGAGCGATGGATCTTGACGAAGTGGCGCTCTGCGCGGGGCGACCGATGAGCCACAGGGCGCGAGTCGTTGCGGCCGTCGAGCGCCACCTGGCGCGCCACGCTCCCGCCGGGCACTGGCCGATAGACGAGCGGTGGCCGTTCGTCAGGGTCGCCGGCTCGTCGCTCTACTGTCTGCGCTGTAATGCCGCCGGTCGTGCTCCTCTGCCGAAAGAGTCTGGCTACACCGAGGCGGTCGAGGCGTTCCTGCTCGAGCACAAGGGTTGCGATGCCGAGCGGGAAGGCGGCGCCCAGTGAGCCGCCGAGGCTTCACGGGCTTCCGTTTCAACTTCCGCGTCTGGTGGTTTCGGATCGAGCTGTTGCCGCGCCTGCGGATCGTCTTCGACCCTCGGAAGGTCGTGAGGCTCTCATGAGCCAGCCCGGCCAAGAACTGTCACGCGACGATGCCCGACAGACACTCGCCGTGATGGCGCACGCGATCCGCGACCTCGGGGAAGACGACGCCGCGGCGAGGCTGCTCGAGCGTGTGGCGATGAGCGGTAGTCACGAGCTGCGCTCGCTGCTGCTCGAATACGGGGCACGGGAAGTGATCCGCGAAGTTCGGACATGAGCCATCCGATCGCCCCGGATACCGTGATGGGCGCTGATTCCCTGTGGCCCGTCTACCTCGACGCCGCCGAGCGCGTCGCCGTGCTGCTGCCGGACCCGTCACGGTCCGCCTTTGACGAGCTGGTGGCCATCACGCGGCAGTGCTTCGAGGCTGACGGTATCGACCCCCGGGAGGCCGCCGGATACGTGGCCGATCTCAGGGGCTTCGGCGAGACGGTCCCGGAGACGCTGAACGCGCAGGAGGCCGCAGGAGCGGAGCAGGGGGTGGTTGGCCGGCCGGACACTCCCGACGGGGGCGGTGTCATTTACAACCCCCCCGGTGTCATTTCTTTCGCCATCGTGGCGGAAGTCAGAGAGGCCCTCAGGCCCGGCCCGCTCTCATTTCGGGGTCTCCGGGAAAAGGTCGGGCGGGGATGGCAGCCTGCGAGGGCTGCGCTTCAGGCGCTCGTGGACTCCGGCGAGGTTTCCCGGGAGGGAGAGCGAGGGCGGCTGGTCTGCTTCCGGCTCGTGGCCGCCGCGGACGCTCTCGCTCCGGCCGCACCCTCGGGCTTTGCTCCCCTGTCTCACCTTGCCGGCCGCTTCGATGCGGGGCTCGTCGAGAGCTGGGACGAGGGCCCGCCCGTCGTCTTCACCGGGTTGGAAGCCGCGACCCATGAGATCCCCGACCCATGAGCCTACTCGCCTGTGAAGGTGACCCCGAGGCGCTCCGCGTCGTCGTCGGCGGCTTCTGGGATCTCGACGCCCTGCGGGAGCACGTCCGGGGGTGTCGGCTGTGTGAGTGCGTCCGGAGCGCTATGGCATCGGCAGCGAGCGCACAGGCCGGGGCGAGCGGACGCGGCGCCGCGAAACGCCGCGGCTCGAGCGAGTATTACCGCACGCTCGGCGCACGCCGAGGGAATCCGCGCAAGGCGTTGCGCTCATGACGCAAGCGCGATCCTCGATCTCGGTCCGGACGGTGCGTGTACGGCGCAAGGTGTCGGGGACCGTCACTCCCCCCTCCGTCCCTCGCGGGCCGCTCCCGGGCCGCCTGAAGCACGGCAACCCTTCCGGCGACCCTTCGACGGCTCCCCGCTGCGGCGCTCGCACGCGGCGCGGTGGAAGCTGCGCGTCCCCGGCCATCCGCGGGAAGCGACGTTGCCGGATGCACGGAGGCCGCAGCACAGGGCCTCGCACGGCCGAGGGCCTGGCTCGCAGCCGCCGCGCTCGCTGGATACACGGGCGCTACTCCGTGGAGACAGCGAAGGCGAGACGCGCCGCTCTAGATCGAGCCGCGGCCGAGCTGTGGGCCGAGTACGCGCCGTGGGCTATCGCGCATGGTTTCGTTCCGATCCGGGTGCGCTACCGGAACGTCGCGGGCGTCACGCTTATCAACTCGAGGCCGTCTCTCAAGTCCCTGCAGGACTCGCTCCGTGAGGCGTGGCCACAGCTATATCGACGACATCGACGAGTGCGGAGACGGCCCTGAGAGTGGCCGCGCAGCGTGTCGGATGCGCCCCCCGCAATGGGTGACCGCGGTCAACCCCATGGAACGCGGAGGTTGACGCGACCGGGGGCACGCTGGCCGGCCGCTGAGGGAATCCGCCCCGGTGACGTCCAGCGCAAGGCGTTGCGTGCCGTCCTGACGGAAGGCCCAAGCTGAGGTTTCTGGGTCAAAAGACCAGTGCGGCGCGCTGCGCTGTGAGCGCGGCAGCCACCAGGCGCGGGCCTGGCTCGTGGTGAACGCCGCCACGTGGGGCCGTGCTCGGCGCAGGCCGAGACGAGCGCGACATGGCCGGCGTCTGGCTCAGCCCGAGGCTGCGGCACGTTCGGGCGCTGCTCTCGGGCTAAGGCCAACCCAGGCTTCCTGTGCCGACAGCGCGGTGCTCGTGAACTGCAACGGCGGAGGCGGAACGGACGAGCAGGGGTGTCCAGTCGAGGAAGTGGTGACGATGCTCGGATGCACGATGCGGGTCCTGCTAGTAGGCGAGCGTGAAGGTGCCCCGTAGGCCGTCGTAGCAGAGAAGGCAGAGTGAGAGGATGTCGCGCCCGACAAGGGCATGGAACCCTTGGGCCGCCAGCAGGTCGGCACACAGGACCGGGATGTTCTCCATGATCAGCGGCGAGTGTGTCTGCAGGGCTCCGGGAATCGCGATCGACACGTCGTATAGGTCTGCGCTGTGCGGGTTCGGCCCTGTTGAGGGCGTGTTGACCTGAACGGAACCTGTCGGCGTCAGACCTAGGGTCTGGAGCACGGTCGGATCTACGCACGTGCCGGTCGCGCCAGTATCGACGAGGGCGCGAATCTGGATTGGCTGAGGCACAGCCTGTCCGACCGACAGTAGGGCCGCTCGACGCGCCTCGCTCACGCCCACAAAGGCCACCATCATGGGACCTTGCGCCGTGAGCTGGAGCGTGAAGTAGGGCATGCGCTAGGTCGCAGGACCCAGCGAGCAAGGATCGACGAAGCGTGAGATGAACTGTACCTGCTCGATCGAGCTTATGCGCTTCACCAAGAACGGCTCCAGCTTGAACCGTGCATAGCCCTGCTTGATTGCGTCCTCGTAACTGGTGAAGACTTCCACGACATCGTCGCCGTGGATCAGCACGAACTTTCCCTCGTGCGCCTTCAACTCGGGGAGCTTCTCCGTGTACGTTTCGAGTTCCTTTTCGAGCGCCATGGCAGGCTCTCCCCCCTAACGCGAAGACAGCCGCGGGGCGTGTGGGATGCCCCTCACGTTCATTATGCGACATGCATGCGTTGCTGGCCACAACCCCTTTTGTGGAAGCTGGTGGTCGGGAGGTGCCACCCCCCTGGTGAGTACGCCTAGGACCGACCGGAAGCACGGGCGTCCTCCCGAGCTGGTCTCGCTCGCCCGCATCGCGGCGTCTTGGTGTTAGCCCTGCGTTAGCCCGGCGGACGCTGACCCTCGCTGACTCCAATCGACCCGTCTAACGTCCCTCTGTTCTGTCTGTTATGGAGCCGGCGCTCGGACTTGAACCGAGGACCTGCTGATTACGAATCAGCTGCTCTACCGCTGAGCTACGCCGGCCTCTGGCATGTGCCGGCTTCGGCGAAACCGGCAAACGCGCATCGTAGCAGAGCAATACCTTCGTCAGCAACGGTCCGTATCGAGCCGTCCAGAATGTAACCCTAGGGGGATCGTCGCGCCATTTGTGAATGTAACCCTGGGGAGGCGGCTTGGGACGGACATCGAGATGGGATTACCTGAAGCAGATTCATCCTCGGTACCG
>Ga0247727_10005988_pt1 | contig 24153 bp, 22 predicted proteins | sample WisWelCaveWW1625_FD_202498 | JGI IMG/M metagenome (GOLD analysis project Ga0247727, IMG submission 202498) | Biofilm microbial communities from Wishing Well Cave, Virginia, United States - WW16-25 | ecosystem: Environmental > Aquatic > Deep subsurface > Groundwater > Cave microbial mat | place... | reverse complement strand
GCGGCGGCATCATGTGGATGGACGAGGAACCGGATAAGCGAGTGAACCTCGTGCGCTTCGGCGACGTAGAGGCCTCCGGCGCGGAAGTGGCGGCGACCGCTTGCCCCTTCTGCAACATCATGCTTGACGACGCCCGCAAGATGAAGGGCAAGGAGGATGAAGTTGCGGTGAAGGATATTGCGGAGTTGGTGGCCGAGGGGCTGTAATTCTGAGAAAAAAAATGTCAAAATACAAGTTCACAGAATATTTTGAGAATGAAGTTTTGCGAAAACGGCCGTATCTTAAAAAAGAATGGTGTATCCGTGTCGTAGAAAGCCCGATAAGAGTCGAGAAGCAAGAAGGCAATCGATACCGATTTTGGGGTCAAATCCAAGAATTAGATAATCGCTATCTTCGAGTTGTAACGCTTCACGATAAGACAACAATTCATAATGCATTTCCAGATCGAGGTTTTAAGCCATGAAACTTTCATATTATCCAGAAACAGATTCGTTGTATATTGACCTTTCCGACAAAGTCAGTGCTGATAGTCGCGAGGTTTCCGAAGGTGTTGTTTTAGACTACGATGTCGATGGGAACTTAGTGGGTATTGATATCGACAACGCAAGCAAGAAATTGATTCTTGATCAACTCATCATCAATAAAATGCCGGTAATTTTACACGAGATTTCTGCGTGAAAAAATTCTGCACTGTTATGCTTGACGACGCCTGCAAGATGAAAGGCAAAGAAGATGAGGTGGCGGTGAAGGATATTGCGGAGTTGGTGGCGGAATCACTTTAGTGTAAATCCCCAAACGACAAGCATCAAATTTCAAATAAAGCTCAATAACCAATTTTCAATATCTTATTTAACCATGTCCGACTCCTTAATTATTGGTCTCGTTGCCTCAATCTTCGGTGGTGCATTGGTCGCGATTACAAATCACATATTCACACGTAACAGGACTAATGCAGAAGCGAAGAAGCTCGAAGCTGAGGCGGAGAAAATCAAAGCGGAGACAGCAAAATTACTCAGCGATATGAATTTAGAAAAAGAATCGACGCTAAACATGGGTAGACTACCTACTGGCTGGATTTCGGCGGGTAGCCATCCGAATGATTATGAGATGGGAGTTGATCACAGAGTAGTGTACAGTGGTCGTTTTAGCGGTTACATCAAGTCTTTACCTTCAGCAAAAGGCTTTGGAACCTTAATGCAAACTATAAGAGCAAATAATTACCATGGTGAACGCTTACGCTTGTCGGGTTTTGTAAAGCAGAAAAAGTTCAAAATTGGGCTGGCCTCTGGATGCGCGTTGACGGAAAGGATAATAAATCTGTCAGTTTTGACAATATGAGTGATAGACCGATAAAAGGTACTTCTGATTGGAAAAAACATGAAACCGTTCTGGATGTTCCGAAAGATAGCATAAGAATAGCATTTGGTATTTTGTTAAATGGGCTAGGTCAAGTATGGATAGATGATTTAAACTTTGAGGTAGTAGGCGAGGACATAGCGACTACAGATTTAAAACAAAAACTACCAGAGGAACCAGAAGCACCAGTCAATTTAAATTGAGAGTGAATAGACAGATCACCAGATCACGGCTTGAGATAAAGAAGTGGACGACGCCCGCAAAATAAAAGGTAAGGAGGATGAAGTGGCGGTGAAGGATATTGCGGAGTTGGTAGCGGAGGGCTGTAGATCAAAATGACAAGTTGTATATTTGCGTTGAGATAACCTATTGGAGAATGCAAATGGAGGACTACAAAAAATACCACTTGCATGAAAAACCTCAAAGGCTGGAAAGTCCTCAATGGCACGGCGGAATCCAAAGTCGACCATTGCCCAATTTCAAAATTCACCAATAACGCCACATAGGGCTTATGAATATTCTTGACCAAAAAATTGATCGTTATTTAACAGAACTGCTACCAACTCACGATCCGATTCTCCTCGAAATGGAGAAACACGCATCGGAACGCAACTTTCCGATCGTCGGGCCGCAAGTCGGACGATTGTGTTTTCAATTGGTGAAAATGGTCAACGCCACACGGATTTTTGAAATGGGATCCGGATTTGGCTATTCAGCCTATTGGATGGCGTTGGCGCTTCCGAATGACGGAAAAATTATTTGCACGGAGAAATCGAGTGACAACATCCAGTTGGCGCGCGAGTTTTTTGGGCGCGGCTACCTGTTGGACAAAATAGAGTTTCGGCAGGGCAATGCACTGGAGGTCATTCAAGAGTATGACGAACCATTCGACGTTATTTTGAATGACATTAACAAGGAAGATTACCCGCGGTCGTTGAATTTGATCCTGCCGCGACTTCGTGCAGGTGGCGTGCTCATCACCGATAATTTGCTTTGGCACGGTCGAGTAGTGGAGGCAAATCCCGACGCCAGCACAAAAGAGTTTTGGAATACTCCCGCATGATTTACGACCATCCACAGTTGTTTACCACGTTAATCCCCCTCAGAGATGGAGTTGGACTAACGTTGAAGTTGTTATAGTCTCAAACTTCTTCTTGAATTTTTCTTGTAGTTTTTTTATAATCGAAAGTGCATAACGTTGAAGAGTTGTATCTGAAAGCCATCGATTATTTTAACAATGGGTATTTTTTTGAGGCTCATGACACGTTTGAAGAATTGTGGATGGATGATCGCGATGAGGCCAAACGATTTTATCAAGGATTGGTGCAGCTCTCGACGGGTTTCTATCATCTCGTTATGCAAAATTTGAAAGGCGCAGAAAGTCAGCTAAGCAAGGGAATTCAGAAATTATCGAATTATCCATCAGTTTATAAAGAAATACTCGTTTCGGAAATCATTCGCCAAGCAGAAATTTGCATTGAGCAAATTCAGCAAGCGAAAACGGATTCCACGAGAATAGCAGAAATCGTCAAAGCAATTCCAAAGTTGAAACGAGGGGTACTTAACTAACACGGGAGAAAGTAAATGGCAAAAGTGGATATGGTGATGCCGCAAATGGGGGAAAGCATCGCCGAAGGCACGATCATCAAGTGGCTGAAAAAAGAGGGCGACAAAGTTGAGAAAGACGAAATAATTCTCGAAATCAGCACGGACAAAGTGGATTCGGAAATTCCCTCGCCGCAAGGTGGAGTTGTCGCGAAGATATTAGCAAAAGAAGGAGAGACGGTCAAAGTAGGATCGGTGATTGCTCAGGTCGAAACTGAAGGCGCGTCTGCACAACCAGCAAAGGAATCGGCGCCGCCGGCCAAAGCGCCGGAGAAGAAGACTGAGACCGTGGCTGTCAAGCCTGCTCCGGTTTCCGAACCAAGTGCCAAAAAGCAACCGGTATTTGAAGCTAAACCTGCAGTCAAACCGGTTGAGATTATACGGGAGCACATACCGGCCATCACACGAACCGACGGCAATGGCAAAAAGTTCTATTCGCCGCTGGTGCGGAGCATCGCCAAAACCGAAGGCATCTCCGTGGCTGAGCTGGAGCAGATCGAGGGCACAGGTTTGAGCGGTCGCGTCACCAAGAATGATATTCTGACTTACCTCGAGCAACGCAAAACCCCAATGCTCACCAAAGCCAAAGCTGCTCCCTCTTATGTGCCGCCCACGCAACCGGAGTTTTCGGATGCTCGCATCGAAATCATTCCGATGGATCACATGCGTAAGTCCATCGCGGCGCACATGGTGAATAGCGTGCAGACTTCGCCGCACGTGTTTGCCGTAAGCGAGGCGGATATGAGCAATCTCGTGCGTTACCGCGAAATGCACAAAGATGAATTCCATAAACGCGAGGGCTACAAGCTGACCTACATGCCGTTCATCGTACAGGCGAGTGCGCTGGCGTTGCGGGATTATCCATTAGTGAATAGCTCGGTGCAGGGTGAAAAAATCATTCGCAAAAAATACATAAATGTTGGCATTGCTGTGGCGCTGGAAAATAACGGTTTGATCGTCCCGGTGATTAAAGGCGCGGATGGCTTGAACATTGTTGGGCTAGCGCGTGCGGTGAACGATTTAGCGCAACGAGCGCGGTCGAGAAAACTCAAGCCCGATGAAGTGCAGGACGGCACGTTCTCCATCACCAACATGGGAAGCTTCGGCAGCATCATGGGCTTTCCGATCATCAACCAGCCGCAAGTGGCGATACTTGGACTAGGCGTAATTCAAAAGCGGGCGGTAGTCATCAACGATGCCATCGCCATTCGCGATATGATGTACATTTCGTTGTCATTCGATCACCGCATCGTCGATGGTGCGATGGCCGGCCAGTTTTTAGATCGCATCGCTTATTATTTGAGCAATTACGACACCAAGAATTTGAATTTATGATTTGGGAAACAAGACTGAAAAATTTAAATATCGAAATCCGAAAAACGAAACAAATCAGAAATACTAATATCCAATGACTAAAAACTCTCATCGGCGATAGCTTGGACATTTTTAGAATTTGGTCATTTGAATTTGTTTCGAATTTCGTTTTTCGGATTTCTAATTTAAACAGTTAGCAGCTAAAACTTCGAGAATCAAGCTGTGACAGTGCTGTGCTAAAAACAATCGACGACAATTCTACGGCAATTTTGCCGCTGCGGCGTCCGGAGTGGCTGAAGGTTCGGTTGCCTTCCGGAGAGGGTTATCACGAAGTCAAAAATATCGTGCAATCCAGCCGATTACACACGGTGTGCGAAGAGGCACGCTGCCCCAACATTGGCGAATGCTGGGGCCGCCGCACCGCCACGTTCATGATTTTGGGAGATGTTTGCACCCGCAGCTGCGGGTTTTGCGCGGTGAAAACTGGCCGCCCGCAATTTCTGGATCTGGACGAGCCGCGGCGTGTTGCTGAAGCGGTCAAACAAATGGAGCTAAAGCACGCGGTCGTCACCTCCGTCAATCGCGATGAACTGCCGGACGGCGGCGCGGAAATTTTCGCCGAGACGATCCGACAGATTCGTTTGCAAGTGCCCAGTTGCCGGGTGGAAGTGCTCATTCCGGATTTTAAAGGTGATGTGATCGCACTGCAAAAAGTGATCGATGCCCAGCCGGATATTTTGAATCACAATACCGAAACCGTGCCGCGATTGTATCGGCCGGTGCGCCCACAGGGGAGATACGAGTGGACACTCAAAGTTTTGAATTTTGCGAAAGAAAACGGGATGACGACCAAATCAGGACTGATGTTGGGAATCGGCGAAACTACCGAGGAGGTGCTGGCCGTGCTGGCGGATTTAAGCACCATACGAGTGGACATTCTCACGCTTGGGCAATATCTGCAGCCGACAAAAGATCACCTCCCTGTTGACCGGTTTGTGCATCCGGAGGAATTCGCGATGCTGAAGCGCGAAGGTTTGCGAATGGGATTTCGCCACGTCGAGTCAGGACCACTGGTTCGCAGCTCCTATCATGCTGACGAGCACGTCAATCATGAAAAAGCGCTATAAAAGCCATTTAACTGCCGAAAAAATAGCTTGACTTTTTAGGCATTTCCTGTTAAATTTCGGCTAAATTTAAGATTACCTATTAATTGGGAGCCAATCCGACGACGACTCGGTGGGATAATAAAGCTGAAAAATCACGTGTTGACTCCTAATTAAAAGCGTGCATCGTTAATTTACGGCACGCTTTTTTTACATTTTATGTAACAAAAGGGGCGCTTAGCTCAGCTGGTTAGAGTACTTGCTTGACATGCAAGGGGTCACTGGTTCAAGTCCAGTAGCGCCCACTCATTATGGGTGAGAAAATCAAAATTCAATTTCCGGATGGCCGTTCGAAAGAATACCCAAAGGGAATTCGACCGCGAGACATCATCGAAGAGATCAACAACCAATCGCTGAAAGAGAAAGCGGTAGTGGCGAAAGCCGGTGAGAAGCTTGTGGATCTCAACCGCCCAATCCAGGACGATACCGGTCTGCGCATCATCACGTTTGATGAGCCGGAGGGGCTCTCTACGTACTGGCATAGTACTTCGCACATCATGGCGCATGCGGTAAAGGAGCTTTATCCCGAGGCGCAATTCGGCGTCGGCCCAGCTATTGAAAGTGGTTTTTATTACGACATCGACGTGGACTCTCGCATTTCACAGGATGATCTCGTTCGCATTGAGCAAAAGATGCAGGAGATCATCGACTATGATCGGCCGTTCGAACGCGACGAGTTGACGAAACCCGCGGCGATCGATTTTTTCAAGAAGGTTGGCGATCGCTACAAGTTGGAATTGCTGCAGGACATGCAGGACGATCATCCCAGCATTTATCGTGAAGGTGAGTTCGTCGATCTCTGCCGCGGGCCACACATTCCTTCGACGGGCAAGGTTAAATCGTTTAAGCTTTTGAACGTGGCCGGGGCCTACTGGCGCGGCAACGAAAAAAATAAGATGTTGCAGCGCATCTATGGCATTTCGTATCCCAAAAAGAAGCAGTTAGACGAATACCTCCACAATTTGGAGGAAGCGAAGCGCCGCGACCACAAGAAACTTGGCAAAGAACTGGAGTTGTTTCTGCTGACACCCAAGGTTGGCGGAGGACTGCCGCTGTGGCTTCCCAAGGGAACAATTGTCCGTGAAACACTTGAGACGTTTTTGCGAGATGAACAGCGTAAGCGCGGCTATCTGCCGGTGGTGACGCCGCATATCGGCAGCATCGAATTGTACAAAACCAGCGGACACTACCCCTATTACAAAGAAAGCCAGTTTTCTCCGGTGAAGGTGGAAGAGCAGGAGTATCTGCTCAAACCGATGAACTGTCCGCATCACTTTCAGATTTACGCTGCGAAGCCGCATAGCTATCGGGATTTGCCTGTACGGTTGGCGGAGTTTGGGACGGTCTATCGTTACGAGCAATCGGGTGAGCTGAACGGGTTGGTGCGCGTGCGCAGTTTCACGGTGGATGATTCGCACATGTTCGTTCGCCACGATCAACTGAAAGATGAGCTGTGCGATGTTATCGATCTCATTCAGCTGGTTTTTGGAACGCTCGGATTCAAAGATTTCAAAACCCAGTTGTCGTTTCGCGATCCGGCCAATCCGGAGAAGTATGGCGGCAGCGAAGACATGTGGATTCGCGCCGAACGCGAAATCAAAGAAGCCGCCGACATCATGAAGCTGAATTATTATGAAGCCAAAGGTGAAGCGGCATTTTATGGCCCGAAGATCGATTTTATCATCCGCGACGTGCTGGGCCGCTCCTGGCAATTGGGCACAGTGCAAATCGATTACGTCATGCCCGAGCGGTTCGATTTGGAATTCGTGGGCAGCGATAATCAAAAGCATCGGCCAGTGGTGATTCATCGTGCGCCGTTTGGATCGCTTGAACGCTTCATCGGTATTTTGATTGAGCACTACGCCGGCGCGTTTCCAACCTGGCTGGCGCCCGTGCAAGTCATAGTGCTGCCGATTTCGGACGACTACCTCGGATATGCGCGCGATGTTCGAGAAAAGCTCAAAGGCGAAAATATTCGCGTTGAGTTGGATGAGCAGAACGAAAAAATCGGCTACAAGATCCGATTGGCCGAAACACAAAAAATCCCGTACATGCTAATCGTTGGCAAAGAGGAAACGGCTAACAACTTGATCGCGGTTAGAAAACGCAAACACGGCGATCAGGGCAAATCAACCCTTGAATCGTTCATTCAAGGACTCAAAGATGAAATCAAAAACAAAGGAGTGAACTAATCGAAAGAAGACATTTTTTCAACAAGAAATCCAAAGAGCCAAACATAAACGAGCAGATTAACTCGCCGACGGTGCGGGTGATCGACGCCGAAGGTGGTCAGGTTGGAATTCTTAACCGCAACGAGGCTATCGACTTGGCGGTAAAACAAGGGCTCGACCTGGTTGAGGTGTCGCCGGAAGCTTCTCCGCCAGTCTGCAAGATTCTGGATTACGGGAAATATAAATACAAGTTAAGCAAAAAGGAAAAGACCACAAAAAAGAAGCAGCACTCGGTTCAAATAAAAGAAATCCGGTTTCGGCCAAAAATCGAAGAACACGATTTTAATTTCAAAACTAACAACGCCCGCAAATTTCTCGAAAAGGGCCAAAAGGTAAAAGTAACGGTGCAGTTCCGCGGCCGTGAAATGGCTCATCTTGATTTTGCCAAAAAACTTCTGCAGCGCGTGTCAGCGGAGTTAGAAGACATCGCCAAGATTGACCGCGATGCGCAAATGGAAGGGCGTCTGATGATCATGTACTTGACTAAGAAATAACAAAAGGAGATTCCATGCCAAAAATGAAATCAAACCGTGCTGCCGCAAAGCGTTTTAAGGTGACCGGTTCTGGCAGAATAAAAAGGTACAAGGCCGGCAAAAGCCATATCTTAACTAAGAAAAACCGCAAAAGAAAACGCGATTTGCGCAAGCCCGAAGTCGTTGCCAAGAGTGACGAGAAACGCGTAAAACGAATGATTTTAGCATAACCTGGAGGAAACATGCCACGCTCGAAATATGCGGTGCCATCCCACCGCAGACGGAAAAAAATCTTAAAACAAGCACGCGGCTACTGGGGCGGACACAGCAAGCTTTTGCGCACCGCGATGGAAAGCGTTGACAAAGCTTTGCAGTACGCCTATCACGGACGCAAGCTGCGCAAGCGCGATTTTCGCAGATTGTGGATTGCGCGTATCAATGCCGCAGTGCGCGCCAACGGTATGACCTATTCGACTTTTATCAGCGGATTGAAACGGCACAACGTTGAAATCGATCGCAAGACACTGGCGGATCTCGCGGTGCATGATATCGACGCCATCAAGAATCTCATTCAAATTGCTCAAACGAATTAAATGTCAACTTCACTGTCTGAAATTTTGACCGGCGTTTCATCTCTACGCGAACAATTTGAGAGTCAAACAAAGGACGTGTCTTCGTCCGAGCGTCTTGAGGAGTTGCGCATCAAATATCTCGGGCGCAAAGGCGATATCGCCAACTTCTTCAACTTGATGGGAAATTTGTCAGCGGAAGAGCGACCCCGATTGGGCGAGGCTCTGAACCTGTTGAAGAATCATGTTCAAACCAGCCTTGATGAGTTGACGAGATCGATGGCGGCCAAAAAAACTGATGACGGCTACATCGACTTGACATTGCCGGGCACCTATCAGCAAGAAGTCGGTTACACCAATCCGTTGCTGCAAATTATGGAAGAAGTGAAAGAAATTTTCACCGGCATGGGGTTCACAGTTGAAACCGGTCCCGAGGTGGAAAGCGAATATTATAATTTCGAGGCCCTCAACGTTCCGGCCGACCACCCGGCGCGCGATTTACAGGACACTTTTTACCTCTCTAATGGCCTGTTGTTGCGCACGCACACATCGCCGGTGCAAGTGCGCACGATGGAAAAGCGCCAGCCGCCAATTCGCATCATCGCTCCCGGACGGTGCTTTCGCAAAGATACGCCGGATGCCACGCACTCGCCGATCTTCCACCAGGTGGAAGGATTGGTGGTTGACAAAGGAATTTCGTTCGCGCACATGAAAGGCACGTTGCTCGCGTTTGGACGAAAACTGTTGGGAGACAAATTACGCGTTCGCTTCCACCCTAGTTTTTATCCCTTCACCGAACCCAGCGCCGACTATGATTTCTCCTGTGTCTTCTGCGATGGCAAAGGCTGTCGAATCTGCAAAAACAGCGGCTGGATTGAAATTTCAGGATGCGGCATGGTTGACCCGGCGGTATTCGGCTATGTCAACTACGATTACGAAATCTACACCGGATTCGCCTGGGGCATGGGTGTCGAGCGCATCGCGATGATGAAATACCAGGTGGATGACATCCGCCATTTTTATGAAAACGACATGCGCTTTCTTATGCAATTCTAACGTTCAATGACTGGATGAAAATAACTTACAACTGGCTCAAGTCTCTCACCAATTTCAATTTTTCGCCAAAAGAATTGGTCAATCGACTCACGATGGTGGGACTGGAAGTAGATTCGCTGAATCACCAGAACTGGGATTTTGATGGAGTGGTTGTTGGCGAAGTCGTATCCAAAACCCGCCATCATGATTCCGATCATCTGTGGATTTGTGACGTGAATATCGGCAAGCGCAAGCTCAGCGTCGTTTGCGGCGCGCCCAATGTTGAAGTGGGGCAGAAAGTCCCCGTGGCGCAGGAAGGCACAAAACTGCCGGGTGGCCTGCTGATTCAACGCTCAAAAATTCGCGGCGTGGAATCGGAGGGAATGATATGCTCGGAAGCCGAACTGGGAATTTCCAGCCGCGGCGAGGGAATCATGGTGCTCGACGATTCCATGAAATTCGGCGCTAAATTGCGCGATGTGATCGGCAGCGGCGACATCGTTCTCGATATCGACGTCACCCCAAATCGTCCGGACTGTTTTGGCGCCATTGGCATCGCCCGCGAAGTGGCGGCGTTAGCGGGCAGCAAACTCACCGCGCCCAAAATCCGACTCAAAGAAGATGTTCAATCCATCAAAAAGTTTGTTCAAATAAAAATCTTGAACCCCGAAAAATGTCCGCGTTATACGGCGCGATTCATCGGCAACGTTGAAATCAAACCGTCGCCGTGGTGGTTGCGGCAGCGGCTGGAAGCCATCGGTATTCGTTCCATTAACAACGTCGTCGATGTCACCAATTTCGTGATGATGGAAACCGCGCAGCCGCTTCATGCTTTTGACTATGATTTACTCAAGGGCCAACGTATCGTCGTCAAAAAAGCCAAAAACGGCGATGAGTTTACGACGCTCGACGGCAAGACTCATACACTCGATTCCAACTGCCTGCTGATTTGCGATGGCAAGCGGCCGGTGGCCATCGGCGGCATCATGGGCGGCGTCAACTCGGAAGTCTCAGACTCTACAAAAAGAGTTTTACTCGAAAGCGCTTATTTTGATCCGGTTAACATTCGCCGCACCGCGAAGAAATTAGGCATCTCCACGGAGTCATCGCGGCGATTTGAACGTGGCACCGATCCCAACGGTGTTTTGTTTGCGTTAGATCGCGCTGCACAACTCATCGCCGAGTTAAGCGGAGGGAAAATTGCAAAGGGCATCAGCGATGTTTACCCCAAACGCATTAAGACCAAAAAAGTCAAGCTTCGTTTTGAACGGATCCGGCTGCTATTGGGAGTTGCTGTTCCACCGACAACTGTTCGATCAATTCTGGCTTCTCTCGGTTTCACCATCGTTGCAAAAAGTCCAGTGGGTTTCACTGTGGAGGTTCCGACGTTTCGTCCCGATGTGACACGCGAGGCGGATTTGATCGAAGAAATCGCGCGCGTGCATGGCTTCGACAACATTCCGGAAGAGCCGATGGTGGCGATCAATCAGCTTGCACCTGCCAACGTCCACGAGCAGTTTTTACGAACTCTAAAATACCAGTTGACCGCTGGCGGATTGTCGGAGATTCTGACTTACAGTTTGTTGAATAAAAAACAAGCGGCGTGCTTTGCAGGGGCAGAGCGGTTGGTGGAAGTAGTCAACCCCATCAGCGTAGATTTTTCCACGCTGCGTCCGAGTTTGCTTCCGGGTCTCGTCAACATCATCAGATGGAACGTCAATCGCAAGAATAGAAACCTGAAGCTGTTCGAAATCGGCAATGTGTTCACTTCTGATGGCAACAAAATTGTTGAAATCAAAAAAATCGCTGCGGTGTTAAGCGGTACCGGTTTTTATAGCAATTGGAAACTGAAATCACCCGATTGCGATATCTTCGATGTGAGAGGTATTGTTGAGAATCTGCTGAGAAGAAACAACATAGCGGAATTTGTTTTTAAGCCGGCTCTCTCGCCGTACTCCAAACGGACTACTCTTGACATACAAGTTGGAGGAAACTCGATTGGAATTTTGGGAGAATTAAACGAGGAAGTTCTCTCCGGTTTTGATGTCGACCTGCCGGTATTCTTTTTCGAGATAGAGTATTCTAATCTTCACGAAAAAATCAATCGTTGGCGCTTATACCAGCCGATTCCGAAGTTTCCGCCGGTTGTTCGTGACATCGCAGTATTGGTTCAAGAAACCGTGGACGCGGAGTTGGTCGCCAACGACATCCGCAAAAACGGCGGTGAATTTCTAAAAAACTTAAGCTTGTTTGATGTGTTTGTCGGCCAACAAATCGAGTCGGGCTGCAAAAGCCTGGCGTTCAACTTAACCTTCTTCTCGCCGCAGCGAACGCTGACCGAGCAGGAGGTTGACCTCCAGATCCGCAGAATACTCGATTCGCTAGCCAACAACTTCTTGGCCCGGCTCAGAGGCTGAAGACTGTGGAGAACTCGATAATGGAATTTAAGCAGTTGGAAGATCTGGAGCAAAAGATCAATCACACGGTTGCGTTAATTGAAAAATTGCGCGCTGAAAATCAGGAGTTGCTGCGAGCCAATCAGCAATTGCGCTCCGAGGCTCAGTTAAAAGAGATGTTATTTCAAAAGCTGAAAGAGGAAAACGACAGTATTCGTAAGATGCAAGGCGAATCAACTTCGTTGGGGCGTGAGAAGGAAGAAAAAATCAAAAGCAAAGTAGAACAGATGTTAGCTCGCCTTGACGAGCTGAGTTATAACCTTTAGTGGTATCAGGGTTTGTGTTGTTGAGTAAGACAAATCAATTGTGAACTTGAGCACGGGATATCGACCGCAATGGAAAACGACGCCAGTGTTTTAAAGATCAACATCTACGGCACGGAATATCCCATCAAAAGCGACGCAGAAACCGACACCGAATACATTCGACGGGTCGCTGACTACGTTGACAAAAAGATGAGAGAAATCGATCAAAACACGCAGTCGAAGTCCTCTTTAAAAGTTGCGATTCTTGCAGCCTTGAACATCACCGATGAGCTATTTCAGGAAAGAGGAATGAAGAATTCATTAGTTTCAGAAATGGAAAGCAAAATCAATAACCTGAGCGGACTCCTCGATACGACATTAAATAAAGACGAAGAATCCCGCTGAGTAATTCTTCAGACGATTTCGTGCATTTCTTTTAGCTCTGGCTCCACAATTTTCTTTCCCTGTCTTATTTCACAATCCAGCCACACACTATTAATTCGTTTGAACAAATCCGAAAGCGGATTTTTCAATTTTAATTCGGGAGAGTGAAATGGTAATCACCTGGATTGTCATTTCGGTGCTGACCGGCGCTGTTGGCTTCGCTATCGGATGGCTGCTGAGACAGCGCATCGGACAAAAGAAGTTGGCGCGCGCCTCCGAAATGGCGCAGCATTTGATTGAAAACGCCAAAGCAGAAGGCGAGAACTTTAAGAAGGAAAGACTTCTGGAGGTGAAAGAAGAAGTTTTTCAGATGAAACAGGAGGTAGAGCGTGAGGCTAAAACAAGATTATCAGAAGTTCAGCGCTTGGAAAAACAGCTTTCGGATCGTGAATTGAACCTCGATCGCAAAGTTGATATCCTCAACAAGAAGGAGAAAGATCTCAACCTGCTGAACGAAAGTCTGCGCAGTAAAGAAACGCTTTTAAACAAGAAGGATACGGAATTAGAGCAGTTGATTCATGAAGAGAATCAGCGACTCGAGCGCATCTCTGGTCTGACTACCGAAGAGGCCAAAAACATCCAGATGCAGAATATGCTCGAAAAAGCCAAACAGGAAGCCGCCCACGAAATCTACGAAGTCCGGGAACAGGCCAAACAAACCGCAATTCGCGAGGCGCGCGAAATCGTTACCCAGGCATTGCAGCGATGCAGCATCAATCATGTGGTGGAAACTACCGTGTCCTTGGTGACTTTGCCAGACGACGAAATGAAAGGCCGCATTATCGGACGTGAGGGCCGCAACATACGTGCTTTTGAAAGCGCCACCGGCATCGAAGTGCTCATCGATGATACTCCGCAAACGGTGGTGCTCTCGGGTTTTGATCCGGTGCGCCGGGAAATTGCCCGGCAGGCGCTCGAAAAACTTATCTACGATGGCCGCATCCATCCTGGCCGCATCGAAGAACTTGTGGAAAAGACCCGAGACGAAATTAATACCCGTATCACCGATTTAGGCGAGCAAGCTTTGCATGACATCGGCGTGCACGGCGTTCACGTGGAATTGGCCCGGCTGTTGGGTAAGCAGCATTTTAGAACAACCTATGGCCAGAACTTGCTGCAGCATTCTCAGGAAGTGGCGTTGCTGTCTGGCGGCATGGCAACGCAATTGGGTTTGGACATGACGTCAGCGAAACGCGCCGGAATCCTCCACGATATTGGCAAAGCCGCTGAAGATTATGGCGACGCGCCATTTTATGAGATCGGAGTTGAGCTGGCAAAGAAATTCGGTGAAAATGAGATTGTCCAAAACACCATCGCCTGTCAGTCACAGAACAACAACGTAAACATCATTTCACCCATTTCGGTGTTGGTGCAAGTCGCAGACGCCATTTCGGTTTCACGACCCGGTGCACAAAAGGAAATGCTTGATAATTATCTGAAGCGTATGACGTCTATCGAGAGCATCGCTTCATCTTACTCTGGGGTTGTGAAGGCTTATGCGCTGCAAGCTGGCAGGGAGCTGCGGGTCATCGTCGAGCATACCACCGTGGATGAAGTGAAGTCTCAGGTTCTCGCGGATGATATTGCGAAAAGAATCCGCGAGGAGATCGGCTATCCCGGCCAGGTTAAAGTGACGGTATTGCGAGAATATCGCTCGATCGATTACGCCAAGTGATTTTTTATTTGATTTTGTACAGTCAGCGCTATAAATTCATCAACAGTTCAAAACAACTTATTTCGAAACCGAATTGAACAAAAACAACGGCGATCTGAACATACTTTTTGTTGCAGACATCATTGGCAAACCGGGATTGGAGATAGCCACCAAACTGATCCCCGGCTTGAAAGAGAAATACAAAATCGATCTCTGTATTGCCAACGGCGAAAACGGTTGCGACGGTAAAGGACTCACACAAGCCATTGCCCGTCAATATTTCACTCTGGGTATAGATGTTATAACCAGCGGCAATCACATTTGGGACAACCGTGATATTTATGAGCTACTCGCCAACAACAGCCGAATCCTTCGACCCCTGAACTATCCAGAGAGCAATCACGGAATCGGCTCTACGATAGTCGAAACGGCGGCCGGCGTCAAGGTTGGGGTCATTAATCTACAGGGCCGGACATTTATGTATTCAATCGATTGTCCGTTCAAAAAAGGATTGAACGAAGCGCGACGGATGCTAAAAGAAACTAACATCATTATTGTTGATTTTCATGCTGAAGCTACCGCTGAAAAAATGGCAATGGGTTGGTATTTGGACGGAAAGGTGAGCGCAGTGATAGGAACTCATACTCATGTGCCCACCGCAGACGAACGAATTCTGACGGAAGGCACTGCCTATATTACAGACGTCGGCATGACGGGACCGTTTGATTCGGTGATTGGATTAAAAAAGGAAATCGCGATCAAGCGGTTTTTGTTGCAAACTCCAGAACGATATAAGCCCGCTGACAGCAATCTCAAACTCTGCGCCGCGGTTATTAGCGTTGACCCAAGTACCGGCAAAGCGACGGGAATCGAACGAATCAACTTGCCATAAATCCTCAATCTCATGGCCGCCAAAATACTTGATGGCAAAAAAATCGCCGATGACATCAAAAAATCGCTGAAGGATGAAATATCGGCGCTCAAAAATCGGGGATGCATTCCGGGGCTAACAGTTGTAATGATCGGCGCGAATCCAGCGTCCCAAATTTATGTAAATATGAAAAACAAAGCGGCCTCGGAATTGGGAATCAACTCAGCGACCGTTAATTTGCCAGAAGACACAAGTCAATCTAAACTGCTGGGTCTTATTGCGGCTCTAAACGAAGACCGGGGGATTCACGGTATCCTTGTTCAGCTTCCGTTGCCGCCACAGATTGACGAACAGGTTATCATCACGGCGATCGATCCAGCCAAAGATGTCGATGGCTTTCATCCCGTTAACCGCGGAAAACTTGTAATTGGAGAGGAAACGTTTGTTCCGTGTACTCCGCTGGGGATTCAAAAATTGCTGATACACAGCCAAATTGAGACTTCAGGTAAACATGTGGTGATAGTCGGCAGGAGTAGAATTGTGGGCTTGCCGTTAGCGACCATGTTGGTGCAGAAAAACCAGGGCGCGAATTCTACTGTAACAGTTTGCCACACCGGAACATCGAATTTGTTGCATTTTACCAAACAAGCTGATATATTGATAGCCGCGATGGGAAAAGCTGAAATCATCACCGGTGACATGATTAAAGATGGCGTCGTTGTGATCGATGTAGGCGTTAACCGCATTGAAGATCGAAGCAGTGATAAGGGATATCGCATCGTTGGTGATGTAGAATTCGATAGTGTCCGTAAAAAAGCATCGGCGATCACTCCGGTTCCGGGCGGAGTTGGCCCGATGACCATCACGATGCTAATTTATAATACTGTTACATCCGCGAAGCACTTTATGCGCGCCAGTAGCTCAACTGGATAGAGCGTTGGCCTCCGGAGCCAAAGGCTGGGGGTTCAAGTCCCTCCTGGCGCACTGTTATAGAAACAACTCAGGGCCGCAGAATCTGCGGCCTTTTTATTTTGGTACACCGGGGTCAAATTTGGATAATTTTAAAAAAGCCTTGACAAGCGCAACATAAAATGATATATTAATGCAAACGTTTGTGCAAAATATCCTATTTCTGCCTGATCGCTCAAACATGTCTGCAACACTTAACGATATTGCAAAGAAGTCCGGAGTATCCGTCTCTACTATTTCGCGGGTTTTGAATGGCAAGGCCGAAAAGTTTCGGATTGCCGAGGAGACCGTGAAGCTTGTTTTGAAAACAGCCAAGAACTTGAATTACAGACCCAATCAGCTCGCGCGCAGTCTTCGTCTGAAAAAAACTCAGACCATCGGTCTGCTGGTTCCCGATATCTCCAACCCGTTTTTTTCTTATATCACGAGAAGCATTCAGCGGGTGGCTCACCGATTTGGCTACAGCTTGATTGTTTGCGACACCGACGACAACACCGAATTCGAAGTTGAACATATTGATCTGTTGACCAGCAAGGGGGTTGATGGGCTCGTGATTATGCCCGTTGGTCAGAAATCTCAGCACATCCGAAACGTGCTTAATAAGGGAATTTCGATGGTGCTGATGGACAGAAGCTTTGACGATCTAAACACGAACTGTGTGGGGGTGGACAACTATATTGGCGCCCACAAAGCAGTTGAGCACCTTCTCGCATTTGGCCACTCCCGGATCGCCATTATTCAAGGCCTGCTCAACACGAATACTAACGTCGCGCGAGTCAAGGGCTATAAGGATACCCTGATTCAGCACAAAATATCCATTGATGAGAATTTGATCGTCGGCAACGACTATCGCAAAGAGAATGGCTATATTGAAACGAAGTTTCTGTTAAATCTTGCAAACCCTCCGACCGCTATTTTTACGACCAGTGATTTGATCACCTTGGGGGCTTTACAGGCTTTGCAGGAAGAGAACTACAACATCCCAGAAGATATCTCAATCGTCTCATTTGATGACATCGATTTTGCCCCCTATCTGGTCGCGCCGTTGACAACCGTGCGGCAGCCAAAAGAACTCATGGGTGAAATTGCCGTCAAGATCTTGGTCGAGGATATTAAGAACAGCGGCAAGAGAGAAAAAAGCAAAATTGTGTTGCAACCGCAATTGATCATTCGGAAATCAGTCAAGCTTTTACAACCCGCCTTTAATACAGCGACGGTCGCACACTAATCAATCCAGTGCTTTGTACCATGGCGGAATTATAAGTACTAAATTGCACAAACGTTTGTAGTAGCTGATCTCAATTGCGAGGTGTTCCTATGGCAAAGACGCCCTGCTTAATTTTCCGTTCACTAATTATACTTCTTCTTGCACAGATTTTCGGAGGAGAGCTTATCCTTGCCGGCAACAAAGGCAAAATTGTGGGAACGATCACCGACAGCAAAAGCGGCGATCCGTTGCTCGGCGCCAATGTCCTTATTCTCGATACGCAGTCGGGTTCTTCAACAGATCTGCGGGGCGATTACGTCATCATAAACGTCCACCCCGGCGTGTATTCGGTGGTTATTTCATATATCGGCTACGAGACGGTCACCAAAACTGAAGTGCTGGTAACCGCCGACCGCACAACCACCCTCGATGCCGCTTTGAACCCCACCATTATTGAAGGCGTGAACGTAACCGTTGTCGCCGAACGTCCCGTCATTGAGAAAGATCTCACCGCCAGTGAACAGGTGGTTTCCAGTGAGAGTATCAACCGCTCGTGGATTCGCACCATTCCCGAGGCCATCGAAACCAAGACCGGCGTGTTTCTGGGATATTATCGCGGCAGTTCCAACCTGCAAGCGATTTACCTGCTGAACAACGTCAGCGTCAACAGCGGTTTGCTGTCAGACAACTACTCAGGTTTCAATCTCTCGGCGATTCAAGAGATCTCGTTGCTGACTGGCGGTTACAACGCCGAATATGGCCAGGGGCGTTCCGCGGTGATCAATATTGTGGAGAAAGAATCATCTCGCGGAGTGCACGGCACGCTTGTATCTCGCCTACGGCCGGCTGGAATCTATCACTACGGCCGTCATATTTACAGCCAGAAAAATTTCGATTACACTAACTTTGATCTCGACTATTGGACAGCCCAGTCTCATGATCCACTCAGCCGCTTTTTTGGTCAGGACCCAGAAGCTCTGCTGGCGCAATGGCAGCAGCAAATTACTCCGAGTTCAACCCTGCGCGATTATGACAAACGGAAAGAGTACGAAATCGAAGGGACGCTTTATGGCGCCATTACCAGCAAGCTGGGTTTTTTGACTTCCGCGCGCTACAAAAAAGGCGTGGGGCGATATCCGCAGGCCATTCCCTATAATCCTGATTATAATTTTCAAGGATATCTCGATTATAAATTATCCCCGAATTTCAAAATTCGGTTAGGCGGATTCTTTGGCGGATGGGAGAGCGCTGAATATCTCTCCGTAAACTTCAACACCCTCGAGTCCGCGCAGGAGTCGCAGTGGTTAACGCCCATGCAAATTACCCAACCTTATTCTGATGCCAAATACGCGCCGGCAGGATCCATCTATCGTCAATGGCCGGAACTGCGGCGGTGGAAACAGCTCAATCTCAAGCTGACCCATTTGCTGAATAAAAACTCTTTCTATGAATTTTCGGTAAGCTTTCTTAACGACAAGATGGATCGCTCCGACCGCGATGGCCTCATTGCGGACAGCTTGTTTTCCCGCCGCGACGATCAATTTAAAATGGTCGATCGCTTTCTCGATCAGGGTTTTTTTCACGCGTGGGATCACTACGATAGCAAAGTTTATCAACTGCGCGCCAATTACACCAATCAGATCACGAAAAATCAGGAAATCAAATTTGGGCTGGGCCTTGACAGATATGATTTCAGTTACGAGCATTTCATGGGTGTACACGAAGGCGGACAGCGCTGGAATCTGCTGAATGTTTTCGATGGCACTCCGTTCGAGGGTCATGTGTTTGCGCAGGACAAGCTCGAATACAAAGGCATCGTCATCAACGCGGGAGTGCGCCTGGATTTCTTCGACCAAAACCGTCAGGTGCCGGCTAATATGTTTGACCCGCTCGCATTTCAACCCACCACACCCGGCCACGATCCGGGCGATCCGCTTGGCGTTCCCGGCGATCCTGAAATGGTGGGTACGAAATTGCAGGTTGTTCTCGGGCCACGACTCGGCATTGCCCATCCAATCAGCGAAAATTCGGTTTTGCATTTCTCGTACGGCCACTTTTTCCAGCGTCCATCGTGGACGAAAATGTTCGGATTCCCGTTTGTGAATTACACCGAGAACATGGAAACAGTTTTGGATCCCTACGCGAACCAGACCACCTACATGGAAGAATGGCAGGGTTGGTACGGCAATCCCCGGCTCGGCTACGAGCGCACCATCCAATACGAGCTCGGAATCGATTACAATATTGCAGATCGTTACAAACTTGACGTTACCGGCTATTACAAAGACAGCAGCCGTGAGGCCGATGTCATCACCGGCGTCTACGCCTCGCAATACATTGCCACCAAAGCCTTGACGATCAGCAACTCCGGTTATTCCGACGTGCGCGGCATCGAAACCACGTTGGAGTCACGACTGCATGGGCCGCTAAATTTTGGCGTCAGCCACGATATTTTCTGGTCGTTCGTGGGCGAGGTGGGTTACAGCCGGCTCTATGAACCCGGCTCGCAGTTTATCGATGTGCCCAAAGGCTTACGTCAGGAGAAGGGTGCATGGAGCAGTTTTCACAAAGTGAAGTCGTGGGCGAATTTTTATACCCCGCGCAACTGGGGTCCCGAATTGGCTGGCTTCAAGCCATTTGGCGATCTAAATATCTATGCCTTTATGTGGTGGCGCACCGGCGATCCCTATACCTATCATGGCCCCGGCGATCTTTCAACCAAACCCAACAACCAGCGCTGGTTCAATTATTATCAAGTGAATCTGAAAGTCGCCAAAGGCTTTTCGTTCATGGGATTCCGCTCCGAATTCAGCGTGGACGTGCGCAACGTTTTCAACAGCCGATTTTTGCGGTTGCTTTTTGACGACGACCTGACCCGCTGGCACGAAAATCCGTCGCTGCCGGACGAAGAGCGGCTGCCGCGGAATTCGTATTCCAACGAACCGGACGTGTGGAACTGGTACAGTTACGATGTTCCGCCGCGGGAAATTTTCTTCCAATACAAAGTGGATTTCTAATTTCTAAGCACGGAGCGGTCGTAGAAGAAAAAAACAACACGCTCGGGGCTGTCCAAAAAGGAAGGAATTGTCATTGCGAGGAGCGATAGCGACGAAGCAATCTCATAATTTGAGCCAAAATCATGAGATTGCTTCTCCCGAAGCGTCGGGATCGCAACGACAGGTACCTTTTGGACAGCCCCGTGGATTCGAAAGGAAATTAAATTCCCCAAATAACTGCCCGACAGGGATTGCAAATCCTTGTCGGGCGAGTCAGATTTTTCAGTGCGATCCTTTTGCCTTTTGGTTCGCAGATTTGGCTAATCGCGATGTCTCTCAACGGAGTTTTCGCACCTATGAATCGATGTAAACTTATTTTTGGACTTCTGGTGTCGCTGATTTGTGTTGCCAATGCTTCTGCGCAAATCACCTGGGCGAAGCAGTCACTTAAGCGCGGTAAATTGTGGGCCACGCTGTGGAACTCTCTACAGTATGGCGATCCCGTCGAGCCATCCAACGCCTTTCACACGTTGGATTATCCCGGCTACTCCAAAGGCACTAACATCGATGATGCTCTGAATTATGCAGAAGCCGCGGGTTACGCGATTTATGGCGTTCGCAACGGCGTCGAATATTCGTACACTTTGAACTCGCGATTTTTTCCATCCGGGCAATTCATTTTCCCAATTGAAGAAACGCTGCTCACGCGCAATTACAATTTGCGCAGCGCCGCCATTCAAGGCGAGGAGATTGTGACGGGTGGGCATCACGTCAACGGGCTGGAAGTCGATATTTCCCGGCGCAGCATGGCGTGGAGTTATCCCAAGTATGATGATTTCATCATCCATCAAGTCACCATCACCAACACGGAATTCTCGAATATCACCGATCTTTATTTCAGCATGCGCTACGGTTTGCGGCTGACCACCCGCTCCGGATCCCGCGGCGACGAGAAGTACGGCTGGGAATCCGGCCAAAAATTTTTCTACTTCTATGATCATCGCCGTTTCAATTTTGAAGATGAAACGCCGGTCATCTGGAATTTCGGCGTTGGGCCGGAGCGCGGCGACATTGCGGACGCGCGCGATATTTTCGAGGCCGGCACCCGCGAGCACGAGCTGGACGCTCCTGGTTTTTTTACTGCCATCGTGCTGGATTCGGCGGGCGCCAATACCTATCAAAATATTCTCGAGTACACCGGACAGGGCGTGACCGTCGGGGCATCCAATGAAGACATCATGTTCATTCAGGGTGTGGATCCGCCGCAGCGGGTCAAAGCTGTGATGTCCCATCAGCAGCCGCGAATGTCGTGGGATGATGCCAGGGCGGCCGGCGGTGAAGGCGGCACCAAATTCGAGCGCCGCCCGGAATTTCTCGTCAGCGTCGGGCCGCTCACGCTCACGCCGTTTGCCTCGGTAACGCTGGTGTTCGCCGAAGTGATGGGCGAAATGGATCGCGCGCGGATTGTGGCCGGCGGCGTCGAAAATATAGATTTGTTGGCGGCGGCTTCGCTGGATTCGCTCATGACCAATGTGTTAGCGGCGAAAGAATTGTTCGCGCGCGGCCTCGTGCCGGAGAGGCACCCGCCTATGACGCCCACCAACGGCGAGAACAGTTTATCTATGGCCACCGAGCCCGGCCGCATCATCATTGAGTGGCCGCCCATTCCGGACACTTACCGTGATCCCGGCACTGGCGCCAACGATTTTGCCGGCTATCGTATCTATCGCTCGACGTATTTCACCATCGGCCCGTGGACTTTGGTCGCCGATATTCCCAAAGACGCCGCGGAAATCGTCGACGGCATGGTTCGATACATCGATGAAGATCGCCCCAGCGGCGTTGGCAACTACTACAGCGTGACCAGTTACGATACCGAAGGCAACGAAAGCGGCAAAGTCAACAACAACCGCTTTCCAATTTATCCGTTGCGAGCGCCGAACAGCGAGTTCCCGCGCAACGTGTTTGTCGTGCCGAACCCCTTCCGTCAGCACAGCGGATTGATTGGCAGCGGCGAACGTTTCCGCATCGAGTTCATCAATATCCCGGCGATCTGCACCATAAAAATCTACACGCTGACGGGCGATCTTGTCCGCGAGATCGAGCACAACGACGGCAGCGGCTCGGAGGCGTGGGGAAGTATTTTGCGGCTGGATTATCAACTCAGTGAATGGGCCTTGGGAGTTGCGCCCGGAGTTTATATTTATTTGGTTGAGTCTCGTGTGCCTGATCATGTGGGCGAATCTTTCATCGGGAAAATGGCGATCATAAAATAAAGGACCACTATAAAACATCATTCTGAGCAAAAACGTAGAGGTTCGACTGACCAATAAACATGCACTCGAATAGATTTGGGAGTACTATGAAATCTTATCAGCTTCTGATTGCCATAGCGCTGATTTTCACTTTTCAAACCCACGAACTATTTGCCCAAGCCGGCATTCCGCCCAATGACATCGAACGAGTGGGGCAATCCGGCTGGCAATTTTTAAAAATTAACGGCGACGCCCGGCAAGCGGCTCTCGGCGGATCGTTCAGCGCTTTTGCGCCTGCGAATGCCAACGCGGTATTCGGCAATCCTGCGGCTCTCGTCAATGTGCAGAAATTCGATGTGCAACTGAACAGCATGAAATGGATCGCAGACATCAACCATTACTCTGTGGCCTTTGCCGCCAGCTTAGGCGGTTGGGGAACGCTGGCGCTCAGCGTGGTGACGCTCGATTATGGCGACATTCCGGAAACCATCAACCGGCCGAATCCCGATGACAACATCACCGAAGTCGTTATCACCGGCAACACCTTTTCTTCGCGCGACATTGCCGTCGGCGTGTCGTATGCCCGGCGCATCACCGATCGGCTTTCGATTGGCGGCAACGCGCGCTGGCTGCGGCAGTCCATCGCCGAGGTGAGTATGACCAATGTGTCGCTGGATTTCGGCACGATGTATTACACCGGTTTAGGCAGCCTGCGCCTCGGCATCACCGCACGCAACTTCGGCCCAGATTCTCACCTTGTGGGCTTCAGCGAAGAATTTCAATCGGAGCCGGTGGACATTCGCATGCCCATCGATTTTCGGCTTGGGCTGGCGTACGACCTGCTCGAGGAACGGGACAACAGCCCGCATTTTCTCAGCGCCGCCATCGAGGGTAATCATCCCAATGATGGGCCGGAAAAAATTCAGATGGGGGTAGAGTATTCATTTCAGAAAATGTTCTTTTTGCGCGGCGGCTACAAATTCAATCATGATGAGCAGGGCCTAACCCTTGGCGCCGGCATTCACTACGCGCCCGGCGATTTTTCTGGCACGCTGAATTACGCCTACGTGGATTTTGGCGCGCTGCGGCAGGTGCACATGTTTTCGTTCGGCTTCACTTTTTAGCCTTAGATAATTTACAAATATGAAGTAGGTACATTTTGTGATACAGAAATTTCAGGATTACTAAGCGGATTAATGGAGCTTGCTATATTATAGTAGCCTGTTAGTGAAAGTTTCATAAAAAAGGCTATACTCCCTTTTGGAAGATGCAAGCTGGTTTCCCAACCGCGAAAGGAGCATAGCCATGAA
>Ga0247727_10005987_pt1 | contig 24154 bp, 20 predicted proteins | sample WisWelCaveWW1625_FD_202498 | JGI IMG/M metagenome (GOLD analysis project Ga0247727, IMG submission 202498) | Biofilm microbial communities from Wishing Well Cave, Virginia, United States - WW16-25 | ecosystem: Environmental > Aquatic > Deep subsurface > Groundwater > Cave microbial mat | place... | reverse complement strand
AGCTTCGCACCGAAACACTGGCGACCGAGTTCTACGATAAAAACATCAACTTCAAAGGCGGCGATTTCCTCAAACAGCGCATCACGATGAATCTCTTCCGCAAGGAACAACATTTGCCAAGCGATGTCATTGATCGAGCCTCCATGCGCGATTGGAAAAAAGCCGGTTCGCTGGACACATTTGAACGCGCAAAAGTGATGGTCAAAGACTTGCTCGCCTCATATACAAAGCCGACGCTGGATGAGGCGAAAGAAAAAGCGCTGCGCGCCTTTATGCTCGACCTCGCCAGGAAGGCGGGCATGGACGCGCTGCCTTCGCTGGAGGAGCCGGGTATTCAAGTAGACACGTAAACAGGTAAACACGTATACACGTAGACAGGTGAACAAGCGCGACAAAGCGGTATGCTATAATTTTCGAGACAAAAGATTTCGCAGGGATTGGGAAAGGAAACATCTATGAAAACCATCTGGGTTTCGGCGCAGTCAAAAGCCGTAAACGAACTGCTCAAACTCGCGCGCAGAAGCGACTTGATTTTGGAATCCAGCGACGGGACCCAGTTCCACTTAAGCCGCCTCAAAAGCGCCCAAGCCTTCACGATAGCTTACGACGGCGATGAATTTGAAGAGGAAATAAAAGCCGCGCGCAAAAACAAGAAATTGATGAAGTTTCTGGACGAACGAGGAAAGCATAAAGCAGGCGCTGGAATCCCCTTGAAGAAAGTCAGGGAAGAGCTGAGGCTTCCGAAAAAATAATCGCGTTCGACTTCGCTAAAAAAGAGGCATGGACGCGCTGCCTTCACTGAAAGAATCGCCTATTGTTGGGCAATGAGTAAATAAGTAGACGCGTACACACGTAAACAAGGAAATACGTTTCTCCTTGTCTACCTGTATACTTGTGTACATGTTTACCTTCCCCCCCAGGAGCAACCATGGAACCACTCAAATTCCTATCCGACGACGACGTACAGACCATGCACGAAGCCACGCTTCAAATCATGGACGAGGTGGGTATCATCTGGACGCACAAGCCCAGCCTCGATATTCTCACCGACGCTGGCTGTACGATTAAGGGCAACCGAGTCCACTTCCCTCCCTCGCTGGTGATGGATAGTATCGCGCAAGCAAACAAACGACCCGTGATTCGCGGACGCAATGGGCAGGTCAATGAATTAGGCGCGGGCAATTTATATTTCCACAATCTCGGCGGCGCGCGCGATGTCTTCGATGCGCGCACTGGCACACATCACACCGCCACTAGTGAAGATTGCATCAACGCCACGCGCGTACTCGACGCGCTTCCGCGCTTCCCAACTGTCATACCGTCACGCCGTTCTTTACTCCGCCCGACGTGCCTAACGAACTGATGGCATTGCATATGTATCGTCACACATTATCGAACACCACCAAGCCCGTGCAGGGACCTGGCATTCAGTTTGGGCATGAGGTCAAATACGCGGTGGAGATGGCGGCGGTGGTCGGCACACCCGCGCACGAACTCACGCTCTCCCTCTCCCCCGTCAGCCCGCTCACGATTCACGATGTCGCGGCGCAGGCGGTGATGGACATGGCAAAGGCAGGCGTGATTTGCTCGAACCTGCCTGCCCCCACGGGCGGCGCGACTTCTCCGATGACGATTACAGGCAGTCTCATCCAACAAAGCGCGGAGACTCTCGCGCCTCTTGTGCTGGCGCAACTCATCAATCCGGGATGCGGCGTCGTTTATTGTGGGAGGCTTGGGATGTTGGAGCCGCGCACGGGCTTGATTTGGGGAGGCATCGAATTGGGATTATCCTCCGCAGGCACGGTTCAACTCGGACATTATTACGGGTTCTCGGTCAACGTCTACGGATTCTCCACCAACGCGCACACGCTCGACGCGCAGAACGCCTTCGAACGCGGACTCAACGCCTCGCTCCCCGCCCTGGCTGGAGCGGACGAACTCTCGGGCATCGGCGAAATGGAAGCAGGCGTGATGGGCTCGTTCGCGCAGATGGTGCTGGACAACGAACTTGCGAAAAGCGTCCTGCGTTTACGCGCGGGCTTATCCGCCGATGTGGACCATCTCGCAGTTGAAATCATCGGCAATGTCATGGATACAAATCGTAATTATCTAGCCCAGAAGCATACCCTCAAACACTTGCGCGCGGGCGAAATGGCGCTGACCAAACTCGCCGAGCGCAACTCGTGGGATACCTGGGAGGGAAAAATGGGACGCAAACAAATGGCGGATTACGCCACCGACGAAGCCGAACGGATTTTACGCGAACACGTAGTTCCCCCGCTGGAGCCGCAGCAGGAGGCGGAATTGGATAGAATTCTGGAGGCGGCCGCGCGAGAGACGGTGAAGAAGAAGTAGACAAGGAAACAAGTATACAAGTAGACACGTGTTTACGTGTTTACCTGTCTACCTGTATACTTATCCACATCCCCAAGGAGACCCCATGCTCAAACAAGCACACGCAATATCTGAAGAACTCATCGAATGGCGGCGCGACTTTCATAAGCATCCCGAAATTGGATTCGAGGTTCATCGAACAGCCAAAATTGTCGCAGATGAAATGGAGAAGATGGGGTATAGCGTCAGGCGCGGCGTTGGCAAGACCGGCGTCGTCGCTGAGATGGGCGATGGGGGGAAGATGGTCGCCATCCGCGCGGATATGGACGCGCTCCCCATCCTAGAGATGAACGATTATGAATATGTCTCACAGAACAAAGGCGCGATGCATGCCTGCGGACACGACTCGCATACCGCCATGGCGCTCGGCGCGGCGCTGTTACTATCGAAGGAAAAATTACCAGGACGGATTCGTTTTCTCTTCCAACCCTGCGAAGAGACAGCGGATGAGGAGGGCAAGAGCGGCGCGCAGCGTATGTCCGACGAGGGCGCGATGGAGGGCGTGGATTATGTCATCGCGCAGCACGTGGACCCGTCCAAGCCGGTCGGCACGATTGGCATTAACGCGGGTCCCAGTTCGGGCGGAGTCGATTCGTGGTTCGGCATGATCAAAGGCAAGGGCGGGCATGGCGCGCATCCCGATAAGACCGTTGACCCATTCTATCTGCTCGCGCATGTCATCCTTGCCCTGAACGCCATCATCTCGCGGCGTATCAACCCGTTTGATCCGGCGGTGGTCAGTATCGGCTCGGTCAGCGGCGGGTTTACGGAGAACGTCATCCCCGAAACTGTGAAGATCACCGGGACACTGCGCTACACGGATGAAAGCGTCCATCAACAGATCCACGCCGAGATCAAGCGCGCCTTTGAAGTGGCGAAGGCGCTCGGCGGAGATTACGATCTCAGTTTCCAGATCGGGGGGCCGCCGATGATCAACGATCAGACGGTATCGGATGTCATCGAGAAGGCTGGCAGGGATTTGCTCGGCGCGGAAAACGTATTCGAAATCGAGAAGACGCTCGGCGCGGAGGATTTCGGCGAATTTATGAAACACGCGCCCGGCGCGATGTTCACGCTCGGCACGCAAAAGGAAGGACATGAGCAATACCTGCTCCATCATCCCAAATTCGACATTGACGAGCGCGCCATGCCGATTGGAACCGCCATGCTGGCGGAGACCGCAAAGAGGTTTCTGCAAGGATAAACCAAAACATCCCGCGCCATGCAGACGCGGGATGTTTGTTACTTGTATACAGTCTGGGAAATCCGTCATAAAATACATACAAGAAATGTCATTCTGAGGATGCGGAGCATCCGAAGAATCTCGCTTTCGGCGGTAGAGATGCTTCACTTCGTTCAGCATGACAACCTTTTCGTGATCTACTGATTATGGTCGGGGTCAGTTATGATTTTTGATCCCAGATACTTCCCCTACTTGTGCAATTGTTTTCTCGCGCTCATGCTCATTTATTTCGTCTGCGCGGGATACGCCTATCGCGTCAACGCGCGCCGCCCCAAGGACGACCCGCAGAAACGCGATTTCCATTTCGGCGCGGTTCTCCTCGCGCCTTTTACGTTTCCCCTGTTCATCGCCGCGTCCATAACGCTCTTCTTGTTGCGGGTGTTGGTCTACGGGGTTTTCCTCATCCTGTTTACGATCGCGCTCGTCGCGATAAGAAAACCTTTCCTGCTTGTCTGGCTCGATAAAATCGCCACACAGATCGGGAATAAACTTCTGGCGGGAAACACCGCGTTGATACGAATATTTTTCGGGAGCGGCTAAAAGAATGGACTCATATTTTCCCGCCACAGAGATCACAGAGCGCTCTGAGAAAATCAAAGAGAAAATCTTGGTTTTCAGCGCGCTCTGTGGCTGAGGCAAGCTGCAACCCGTCGCATCATCCGCTCCCTACTTCTTATCCCTCAAAAGAAACGGATACGGAATGGTCATCAAAAAACCAAGCGCGATGACAACCTGGCCGATCAACACCCCGCCCGCCTGCCACGGACCGAAATAAGGAACGCCCGGCAACGGCTGTGAGCCAAGACCAAACACATCCGCCATACCGGTAAAGACGGTAATCACATAGCCGGTGCCGACCAGCCGCAAGCCGACATCCGCGACGATGCTTCTTTGTTCATTGATCCATAGCGCCGCAAGCCCCACGTACCCGCCGATGCAGATCAACGCCAGGCCGATCAGGAACACGGCAATTTGAACGAAGCCGACCACGGGACTGCGATCCCACCCGAACCAGTTGGGCTTCGCGCCCACAATGAAAATGAACAATCCAAATAGCGTCGCGACAAAACTGAACCGAACCCGCAAATAGGAGATGCGAAAGCCGAGATCGGCGCTCATCCGGGCAAATGCTCCCGCAGGAATCTTAACCAGTTGCCGCCCAAAATTTTTTCCGCATCCGACTCGCTGTAGCCGCGCTCGATCAACTTCGAGGCGATGATCGGCAGGTCGGCAATCGAATCCAACTCAGGGGGAATGGATTGCACGCCGAAGCCTCCGTCAAAATCCGAGCCGATCGCGACGTGATCGGCGTTGCCCGCCATCTGACAGATATGATCAATGTGAGCGATCAACGCGGCGAGCGGGACTTCTTCGCGGCGGCTGCCCGACTTGCGATTCCAGCCCACTTTGAGGAACGAGTTGAGCGGAAGGACGCCGTTGACTCCGCCGCGTTCGATCAAGCCATGCAATACGCGGTCCGTGATGTGACGGTTTGTCTCCGCGCCTTTCATCAGCGCCGCGCAGTTCGTATGCGTGGACATGATCGGGCCTTCGTAACGATCCAGCGCTTCGAGCGCGGAGGCTTCGTCCATGTGACTGAGATCGAGGATGAAGTTGTAGTCCTGCATGGCGGAGAGAAGTTTCTTCCCATCCTCCGTCAACGGACCTGGGTCGCCGGTGCCGCCGCAATAACGCGTGCCTGCCCAGGCGAGTCCGATCAGGCGCAGACCCATCTCGTACCATTCGGCAAGTTCATGCGGCGAGCGGATCCCGTCCGCGCCTTCCATGAGATAGATCAGTCCAACGGGATGACCCTCTCCATTTTGATCGGGCTTGGACCAATGTTCGGTAACAGAATCAAGTTCCTTCGTCGAGGCGATGAGGCGGAATTTGTCCGGGTGAGAATCAGTTAATTTACGATAGAGCAGGATCTGGTCGCGGTAGAGGCGGTGGGCGGTATCGTAGTCCGGGTACCAGATCGAGTCCCATAATTCCTTTTTGCGCGCGGGCGCGGCGAACAACGTCGAAAAAATCACCGCGACCCTGCCGCGCTGGTACGCGTCCCAACCGAGAAGCGAATCGCCGTTGCGTTCGGGGATGAGCGTGTTCGCTTCGAGGCGGCGCGTCTCCGCGACCTGGCGCGTGTAATCGCGTTTATAGGTCAGCATGTTCCAGGCGAGGTCCTGGTGGGAGTCAACGATAAGCGTCATATCAGAAAAGAGCGCCCCTTTGAAGCGGGACGCTCTTTGAGTTATTCTTCGCTGGGGGTTTGGGGAGTTTCCGGCGCGTCGGGGATTTCTTCATCGTCCAGCATGGGATTGTTGTATTCAGCCGTGATGAGTTTGAAATCCTTGTCGGCAAAGGCGGCGGAGTCCACTTTGCGAAGGCTGAGCCCGATGCGGTGTTGATCGGCGTCAATGCGGATCACGCGCAGGCTCTTGACATCGCCCTCCTTGAGGACTTCCTTCGGATGCTCGATGCGATGATCGGCAATCTCGGAGATGTGGATCAAGCCTTCGATGTCGCCTTCGAGACGGGCAAAGGCGCCGAATTTGGTCAGCCTTGTGATCACGCCCTCGACCAGTTGACCGACAGTGTATTTTTGCACGCGGGCGCGCCACGGGTCTTCCTGCAGGGCGCGCACCGAAAGACCGATGCGCTTCTTCTCGCGGTCAACGTTGATCACCTTGACCTTGACTTCCTGCCCCACTTCGAGCGCTTCGCGCGGATGCGCGATGTGGTCCCACGAAAGTTCGGAGAGATGTACAAGCCCGTCCGCGCCGTTGACGTTGATGAACGCGCCGAAATCGGCGAGGCTGGTGACGCGACCCGTGTAGACTTTGCCCTCTTCGAGTTCTTCAAGCACGCGCTCCTTGATGGACTGGCGCGTCTCGGCGCTGGCGGCGCGCTCGGAAAGGATCAGGCGGCGGCGTTCGCGATCCACTTCGATCACGCGCACGGTGATCGGCTGCCCGACCATTTTCTGCCAGCGTTGTTCAGGCGTATCGCCTGTGACCTGTGTGCGGCGCATCGCGCTGATCTGCGATGAAGGCACGAAGCCGCGCAAGCCTTCCACGGTGACGATCAAGCCGCCTTTGTTGAACCCGGTGATCTTGCTTTCGACAGCGCTGCTATTCTCCAGCAGTTTGTCCACATTTTCCCACGAGAGTTGTTCCTGGGCGCGCTTGAACGAAAGGACGACGTTGCCGCTGGAATCTTCGGGACTGACGACAAAGACTTTGATCTCCTGCCCGACCTTCAGCGCCTCACGCTCCTTCGCCGACAGTTGCTCCAGTTCCTTGCCGGAGATCACGCCCTCGGACTTGGCGCCGATGCTCACGAGAATTTGACTGTGACTGAGGCTTGCAATCACGCCGTCGCGAATCTCGCCGGACTGGGGCAAATCAACACTCAAATCCTGCTCTTTGAGCAAAGCCTCCATGGTTTGGTTGTTGTTATTCTGATTGAGTTGTTCTTCCTGCCGACTTGCATCGCTCCCCTGGGTAGGCAGGGCTTGATTTTGGTCTGTCACTTGATACTCCGGTTAAGAAAAATGTAAACTTGATTATACAGGTGAACGGGGAAGTTTGCAACCCTGCATAGCGTTGCAAGGCTAATTCAGTTGATAAGCCACAGAGCGCACAGAGATTTAAGAGATTTTTCTCAAAGGTCTCAGCGTTCTCTGTGGCAAAGAAGGTTTATTCCCGGCTGTTTTCACCGCTCCCCACCGCGTTATCCGCTCAGGTGATACGTATGATACGCGTTCTGGCAGGGATTCCCCCAGGCAATGTGCATCTCGCGCGCGGTCAGGTCAATGACGAGCGAGGCGATGGTGCTTTCGCGATCCATCGGGTCTATGCCCGCGATATTGTGGTTGCAGATCGAGTTCGGCAAATTGACGTGATCCTTCTGAATCGTCTGCATGGTCTTGATGGTGTGGGCGCTGTTCTCACGCAATAAACGATTGGCGCGGAAGTAACGGACGCGCGACGAGATCAACTCCTCCGGGTCTTTCTCGATCTCCTTCATGGTCGGAGAAAGATAATGATTGGTATGGACGATGTAACCGTCCGTGCCATGCAAAATATCAAAGCGGCGCGCCGAGACCTCCACCGAATACATCTCCCCGCTTTCGTGAACGAGCAGGTGATTGTATCCGGCTGCGCGGTGCGAGATGAGCGTCCGCCCGATGGCGCCGGAGATACGGCGCGACGCCAGCACTGCGCGCGCCACCACCAGGCGCGGGATGCCGATGCGCGAATCATTTGGGTATACCGAGTCAATTAACTGCGCGATGCCGTAGGCGTTGAATCCCACATTAGGCAGAAGCCCGCCGTACGTCATGGCGAGGAACGGAGGTTCCTCCTTGGGCTTCGCCGATATGACATAGACATCGTTCTCGTCTTCGGGAACCCAATCTTCGTTATGCGCGGCTAACACGTGCCCATCCGCCGTGCGCGTCTCGTTGACGGCGAACGTGGTGCAGCGCGTCAGGTGGAGCGCGTCCATCGTCACGGCTTCCATCGCGTTGACCACCATCAAGTCATCGAAGGAAACGCCCGCCCCTTCCGCGATGCCGTGTATTTCATCCACATAAGGAGCGTAACGTTCCTCGGCAAAAGGCAGGTACTTGCGCGCCTGAATTTTCGCGCCGTCCCACGTCAGTTCCAAAGTACCGTAGGATTGGTCAATCATCTTGTGAGCGTTCTCGACGCTGTGCCTAACCTGTTCGCGCCTCGCCTCGCCGATCTGTTGACCCATCGCGCGGTTCGAGCCTGCAACTTCGATCAACGGCGGCGGCGCGTTATGCACGACGGTATCGGGTACGGGAATCTCTTTCAAAGCCATGTAGTCCTCCAATAAGAATCAATCTGAAAATTGCTTGAGCCGCCGTCGCTTCGACAAGCTCAGTGCAAGCCTCGGCGGCGAGGACGCCGCCGAAAGCGGAATGGATATATAGTCCTCCAATAAATCAATCCGTCCCGCCGATGGCGGGACGGATTGATTATATCATGCGGGATTTTCAGGCTTACGACGAAGCGGGCGGGGCTTGATCCGTAGGCGTCGGCGGCGTGTAAACGGTCGCCGCGCTGACTTGAACGGGACGCGCGCCGAAGCGCGTCGTCACCACCGCGCCAATTGCCGTCAGCCCGATCAAGACCGGAATGATCCAGGTCGCGCAACCGATGAACGGCAGTAAGTTATTCATTGAGTCTACAAATGTGATCAGGAACGTCAATACAAAAGTTCCGATAAAGGTGGCGAGCGCGGGCGTCCAATCCTGCCGCATGGCTTTGGCAAGACGATCTCCAACCTCCTGCCCCATGGCGATCACGCCGAACAACCACGCAAAAGCGAGCGGGATCAAACCCAGCAGGACAAACGGCAGGAAGATGATCGTGACAGCGAGCAACGCCATCACCACAATCGTCAACAATCCCATACTGCCAGTCATCAACGGCTGTGTGACCACCGCCTGCGACACGCGATCCAAACGCGACTGGAAGAACAGAGTCGCGAGCATACCTAACACGGCGACGAAAATGGACGCGCCCATTACCCTGCCAAATTCCCGGAAAGGATTGAACCCGACGTTGGGAATATTCACATCCAGCGCGCCGGGCGTGTTTGGTATGTTAATTTTCGGCGCGGGGACATCGGTCACCACTTCGCCGCGCACCGTCGCGCCCTCGGCTTTGTTCAACTGTCCGCCAATCGTGACCACATTGCCGGATACAACGGCGTTCTCGTCCAATTCGATCTGTCCGCCGAATATGACGACATCGCCGTTGACGTTTCCGTTGCTTGAGATTGTCCCGCCAAAGACAACGAGATTCCCATTCAAGTTCGCGTCGTCTTCGATGGTCACATTGCCGCCAAAGACAACCAGATCACCGGCAAGTTCCTCGCCGCTCTTGAGCGTGAAGTTATCGCCGAAGACGATCCTCCCCGGTTCCCCTCCGCCCTGCGCGTACGCCGGACTCGCAGGGAGAATCAACAGCGTCAACAGGATCAACATAGTAAAAGATTTTATTATTCTATTCATACTCTAAACTCCTTGCGGCAAACGAACGAACCGCCAGATTGATACCGACCACAACAGCCCCATCCCCGCGAACATCGAAAGCACAATCATCCATGCGAAGGGCGGCAGGAAACTAGGGATCACGTTCAAGATCACCGAGGCGGCATCCAGCAACGCGAAGAGCGTCGTTCCCAAAAACACGAGCCAGCCCACGCCGGTTGAAATCCAGGCCGCGGGCGAATCAAAGAAAGCGAGGAGCGCCGGACCCGCGATCCACATCAGCAGGACGGAGCCTCCCAATGCGAATAGAAGCGCGCCCCACGTCTTGCGCCTGCGTTCCTCAACTTTACGTACAGCCAGACGCGCCTGGAAGCGCGTTGTGAAATCCGCCGCGGGCGAAGCCATCCTTGTAACCTTCAACATTTTGCCGGTTTCAATAAGCGCGGCGCAATACGAACAGTTCCGCAAATGCGATTCAAGTTCGCGTTGTTGTTCGGGGTTTACGGGCATGTCGTTCAACAGCCATTCTTCAAAAGGCAAGTGATTCACGGGACCTCCTTTCAGGGTAAGCGCGGGATTTTTCTTCCTGCCACATCTCAGCCAATGCGCGGCGCGAGCGATGCAGCCTGCTCTTCACGGCGCTCACCGTCAGGTTCAAAGATTGGGCGATTTCAATTTCAGAATAATCGTGCCAGTATCGCATCACGACCGCCGCGCGGTCGGTGGCGTCCAGGTCTTTCAGCAAATGGTGGAGGCGGTCGCGATCCTCGCGTTTTGCCGATTCAGATTCAGGGTCGGGCGAGGCGGGGTCGGCGATTTCGAACTGCATCCCGTCCTCGTCCTCCGCGTCCATCGAAAAGACGGAAAATTTCCGCTTCCGCAAACGGTCAATGCAGTAGTGCGCGGCAATCGAGAGAATCCACGTGCCGAACGCGCGCGACGAATCGTAGCGGTGCAGGTTCTGGTACGCCCGCAAAAAGGTTTCCTGCGCGGCGTCCTCCGCGAGTTCCGGCTCGCCCAACATGCGATAACATAAGTTGTAGACGGGCTTTTGATACGCCTCAACCAGTTGCGTAAACGCCTCGTCGCTACCTTGTTGCGCCTGGAGCACCCAGGCATTCTCATCGTTCACTGACGCTCCTCTTGGACTTCTATCCAAACATACGCTGTTGACGGGAAAAAGTCGCGCGTATAGACGACTATCCCCGCCTCACTCCGACCGACAAACTGGCGCGCCCACCCAACCCTCCCCCCACACTGACAGCGACACGCCCCTCTACATCGTCCCGCAGGTTTCGTGGCGATTCTCGATTGGCTTATTCAAACCTGCGGGACATTACACGCTAACCGGAAACTCATTCACCGCGGCGACAATCGTTTCCAGATCGGACGCGCTGAGACCGGCATGGACCGGCAGGGACAAAACCTCCAGCGCGGCGCGTTCTGTTTCGGGCAGGCTATCTTTGTAACCCAAATCGCTCACATAGAAACTTTGTTGATGAATCGGAACCGGATAATACACCTCCGAGCCAACGCCGTGTTCCTGCAAATGCGCGCGGAGCGCGTCGCGCTTCCCATCCGGCACGCGGACTGTATACTGATGGAACACATGCGTCTGCCCATCGGGGATAAACGGCACGGTCACGCCCTTCAAATTTTCGCTCAGGAATTTTGCATTGGCTTGTCGTTGCGCGTTGAACTTTTCGAGTTTCTTCAATTGCGCCAAACCAATCGCGGCATGGAGGTCGGTCATGCGGAAGTTGTAACCGAGCTCGTCGTGATAGTAGCGTTTACGCATCCCATGTTGTCGAAGGACGCGGCACTTCTCATCAATGACCGGATCGTTAGTCGTGATCATGCCGCCTTCGCCGGAGGTGATATTCTTGGTGGGATACAACGAAAAGGCTCCGGTCCCAAACGAACCGACTTTGCCATCCTTATACGCCGCGCCATGACTCTGACAGGCGTCTTCGATAATAACAAGGTTATGCTCCTCAGCGACACGGCGGATTGGCTCCATATCGCAAGCCAGCCCATAAAGATGAACTGGCATGATGGCTTTGGTCTGCGGCGTGACGGCGGCTTCGATCAAGTCCGGGTTGAGATTGAACGTGCGCGGATCAATATCCACGAAGACCGGACGCGCGCCGGTGAACAGGATACTGTTGGATGACGCGATAAAAGTGAACGCGGAAGTGATCACTTCAGCGCCCGCGCCGATGCCATGCGCCAGCGCCGCGAGATGCAACGCGGTCGTGCCGGATGAAGCGGCAACGGCATGTTTGACGCCGCACATTTCGGCGAACGCGTCTTCAAACGCCTTCACGCGCGGACCCTGCGCCAACATACCGGAGTCCAAGACCTCCATGACGGCTTGTTTTTCTTCGTCCCCGATCTGGGGTTTTGCCATCTGGATCATTTTTGACTCTCCCAATCCCGAATTGAAATTTCGATCAAACGACTGCACTTTGGACATTTGGCAGTAACAAGATCATCATTCTGCGATTCTTTTTCCACGATTTCGCCGCACGCGCACACGAATCCATGCAGGCGCGCCGGGTTGCCATAGACCAATCCATGCGCGGGAACGTCTTTCGTGACGACACTGCCTGAACCAACCATTGCCCATTCCCCAATCGTGATGCCGCAACGGATGGTGGAGTTTGCTCCGAGCGCCGCGCCGCGTTTGATCAGCGTTTCGCTTAACACCCAATCATCCGCGGCTTTGAGCGAACCGTCGGGGTTGACGGCGCGCGGGCGCATATCGTTGGTGAAGCACACGTGCGGCCCGACAAACACGCCGTCCTCCAACGTCACACCATGATAGACCGAGACATAATTTTGAATCTTGACGTTGTTGCCGATCAAAACCCCGGCATCTATATAGACGCCTTTGCCAATAATACAGTTTTCACCGATAGAGGCGCCCTCGCGCACCTGGGCATGATGCCAGATACTTGATCCCTCTCCAATCGTTATTTTGTCCGACACTTCTGCAGTTGGATGTATACGAACAGACATGCAGTTTTCCTTCATATAATGCAGGCGAAAACTTCCTGCATTCAATTGGATAATTATAAAGCAGATAAATTATCAATCGCTTCCAATCTTTCATAAGGGGCGCGCTAAAAGTATGTAGATGGGTTTGCTCCCTGCGCCGAATCCTGTCCCGACTGGAGGCGTCGAAGGAACGGCGGCTTGAGCTATTTATCAACCAACTTTGAGCGCTCCCCATTACTGTGCCAGTTTCGCGATGGCTTCGATCTCGATGAAGAGAAAGGTGATGAGTTGCATAAGCCATATTACATCTCTTCCACAGTCTTCAACGCCAAATCCAAAGCCTCATCCAGCGACATCTTCTGCCCCTCCGCGAACGCGGACTCGAAAACCGCGTCGCCGAGAGACTCACGAACATGGGTTTCGGCGCGATCATAATAAATGCGTTTGATTAATGGATCTAACCGATCATCCATTTCTCTGTATGAATTATCAATGACGCCAAGAAACCGCGCCGAGTTCCCTGGCTTATCAATATATATAGATCTAAGCATAAAAACTAACAAGTCAGATTTTGCAAATCTGTTGCATCCTTTTGCCAGACGAATACCTTCAAAGAGATTCTGCTTGAACTTTTCAATCTCTCCTTGCAGGTAAAAAGTATTACCTAACTGCGCCAGGCGATAGATAATAAAAGTCTCGTCTTCAAGTATCCGCGCAGTTGCGAGGGCTTCTTCCAGATACGTTTGCGATTCATCTAGATTGCCCTCCTCCTGTGCCAGAAGCCCTAGACTTGCGATTGCAGATGAACTGATGTGTTTCTCCCCTAATGTTCTAAAGCGTTCCCGCAATTCCATATAATATGATCGGGCTTGTTGATAATCACCGCCTAACCATACAATTTTTGCAAACAAGAAAGAAGTCAAACTCGCATTTGAGCCAATCTGCTTGAACAACATATCAGCTTCTTCGGCATACTTTCTAGCCTCGCTGAGCCCATTCGCACAAAGCCAATGGGCATAATCCAATAAAGTGTATGCCAAATTTTGTCGTTCCCCCGCTTTGCGAGCCAGTTCAAGGTTCCGCAAGGCACTCTCGACATATTTAAGTTCACCCGTGTGTAGAAGCAGGTCATTCAGACATCTGCAAGAGTATGCCTCCCGGTATGGTTCATCAAGCTCTCGGAACTCTTCAAGGCTTTTTTGCATCAATGGGCGGGCATGCTTATCATCGCCGCTTTTATACAGGGCAAGCCCTGCATAAAATCTGGCTATCGCAAGATCACGCCTATCTGTACCTTCCTGTGCCAATGCCAGACTCAAGTCTGCAGAGGTCTTCATGCGTTCAATTTCAGTCAATGAGTCAGCAAGATCTGCATCCTGGCACAAGGCTCTCACACGTGTGGCTCTTTCCGCCGTATTCTGGTCTTGCGCTGGCTTTGAAAGCGCCCTCTTCAACCACTTTGATCCCTCCAGCCAATAAGAGCGGATATCCCAAAACTTACCTAGAGCCGCGCATAAGCGTAAAGATAGCTCAGGCGAATCTTTGCTCAACGCCCATTCGAGTGTGAGGCGCAGGTTTTCGTAATCGGCATCCAACTGTGCCAGCCATTCCAACTGCTCGGGTCGAATCAAATGTGGGGCGGCGGTCTCGGCAAATTGCAGGAAATATTCCAGATGCCTGTCACGCAAAGCATCGCGCTCGCCCGCTTCCACCAGTTTCTCATTCGCATACTGCCGCATGGTCTCCAACATGCGGTAGCGCGATTCGTGTCCCATCTCTTCCGCAATGACTAGAGACTTGTGGATCAAATGCTCCAGCAGATTCAGGACATCTTCGCTTTGTACTATGCTTGAGGTTGATTCGTCTCTACAAACAGACTCTGCCGCCGCAAGCCTCCAGCCATCAATGAAGATCGAAAGTCTGCGGAAGAGAGTTTGTTCGGCTGGAGAAAGTAAGTTGTAACTCCAATCAATCGCGGCTCGCAGAGTCTGCTGGCGCTCCAACGCGGCGCGGTTTCCGCCTGTCAACAATCGGAAGCGGTCATCGAGTCGCTTGGCGATTTGGTCCAGGCTCAATACGCGTACTTTCGCGGCAGCTAATTCAATCGCCAAAGGGATGCCGTCCAATCGGTGGCAGATTTGAGCGAGGGCGGGCGCGTTGTCGTTCGTCACCGTGAACGTCGAAACCGCCGCCGCGGCGCGGTCAATGAAAAGTTTGACAGCTTCATATTGACTCAACGATTCAACCGAGGGCAGATGTCCCAGGTCGGGCAGTCCAAGAGATGGGACTTGATACGTGATTTCGCCCGCGATGCCCAAGGCTTCGCGACTGCTGGCGAGGATACGCGAGCTCGACGCGGCGCGCAATAACCGATCCGCCATTTGCGCGCAGGCCTCCACAAGATGCTCACAGTTATCCAGAATGATGAGCATCTGTTTCTCGCGCAGGTAATCGCAGAGCATGTCAATGACGGGACGCTGCGGCTCGTCACGCAAGCCAATGGCAATTGCAGTGGTGCGCGGGACAAGCAGGGGGTCAAGAATGGGAGCGAGCTCGACGAGCCACACGCCATTAGGATATTGGTCGAGCACTTCGTTCGCGGCTTGAATCGAAAGGCGCGTCTTGCCTGTGCCGCCGGGTCCGGTCAGGGTCAGCATGTGCGTGTCATGCAGAAGTTTCTTTACATCCGCAAGTTCATGCTCGCGTCCAATGAAACTGGTCAATTGTGCGGGTAGGTTGTTGGGAAGAATATCGAATGCGCGCAAGGCGGGGAAATCGTTTTGCAGGTCGGGCGCGATGACCTGAAAGATACGTACTGGCTGATGAATATGCTTGAAGTTGTGTTTGCCGAGGCCGCGCAGGGTTACGTCCTTCGGCAGGTGGTCGCGCAATAAATATTCGCTGGCTCCCGAAACCAATACCTGCCCGCCATGTCCCGCGGACATCAACTGCTGGACAAGGCTGAGAGACAGATACCCGTGATATTCGTTATTGTGCGCTTCGGCCTCCCCGGTGTGAATTCCCATGCGCACGCGGACCGGGGCTTCTCCCCAGGGTTCATTCTGCAAATCCTTTTGCGCCTGATGCGCGGCGTTGAGGGCGTCGCCCGCTGTATGGAAGGCGGCGCAAGACCCATCGCCTATGGTTTGAAAGACAATGCCATGATTGGATTCGATCGCTCCCCGCAGGATGACATGATGACGCGCGCACAATGCTTCCCAGGTTTCGGGATTTTCCCGCGCCAGTTTTGTGCTGCCTTCGATGTCTGTAAAGAGGAATGTCACCGTGCCAGTTGGGATATCCCCGATGTTGTCCATCCCAACCGTGCCGCCGACCTGCGCGGCCTTTGCCAACTCCAGCAGGCGCGCCGCCCATTGCGGTTCCTGCTCGATGTACAAGGCTGGGACAAATAAGGCAGTGATCGTCGCAGAATCAGGCGCGCGTTGATTTTGTTCGAGGCGGCTGATCTGGGTATCGCTGTACCCGACCGCGATGGCAAGTTCGCGCTGGGTGATGCGCGCCTGGCGGCGAAGATATTTGAGTAATTCGCCGAAGGTGGAAAATTGATCGGGCGTGACCGCAGGAGGACTCAAGGTTGATTCTTCCTATGAGCAGGTGACAATCAGTTTAACAGGTTTCCACTCGAAGCGCTGTGGGCTACTTTTCAGGCATCCGGCGCGCTTAGTCCAGCCTGCGTTCTGTTTCCATCCATTCTGCCGCCAAATCCCGATGACTTGGCACATCCTCCAAAAACGAGCGCCGTAGGTCTTCATTGTTGAGTTTGGCGGCCCGCTCTTGAAGCAGGGTATAGGCGGTATTCAGAATGGCCCTGGCGCGCGGATCATGGCTGGCGCGCAGGACACGGTAGCAGGTTAGGTACACTTGGAACGGCTCTTCCATGCCGTACAGTCCACTTATCTCCAGGCGGTTCAAAATTTCTTCAACAGACGTCTTTGCTTGAGTCATGTCGCCACGAGCCAGGGAGGCACGGGTCAGGCCGGCGAGCGACTCCATCAGGGGAGTGGACTCATTCAGCGCTTGTTGCAGCCTTGAGGCTTGCCGGTAAGAATCCGCGGCTTCGTCCAGGCGTCCCATTCCCAACAGGGCATGGCCCGAGTTAATCAAGGCGTGGCCTTGCTCATGCCGATCGCCTGTATCCAGCGCAATGCTCAACGCCTGTTGGCTGTATTGGTAGGCGGTTTCATCATCCCCTAGTTGATGAAAGAGCAGTCCAAGATCCGCCAGTGTAAAGTTTTCGCCCCGACGATAGCCGATATCGCGGCAGAGGCATAAGGCCTGCTCATAATAAGCGCGCCCTGCAACGTAGTCGCCTTGCTGAAGAGCCACATCACCGAGATTATTGAGCACAAGGCTCTCACCCAAACGATCGCCAATCTCACGGTCGAGGAGTAAAGCCCGCTCAAAATAAGCCCGCGCTGTAGCGAAGTCTCCCTGCTGAAGGGCCACATCGCCGACATTGTTGAGTGCATTGCTCTCACCCCGCCGGTTGCCCATCTCATGGAAAAGGCGCAGGGCTTTCTCGGCATAGGTTCGCGCCTCGGCATAGTTGCCCTGCTCCTGGGTGGCAGTACTGAGACTGCACAGGGTGTCCGCTTCCACGTCAGGCAACTGGGCGGCCTGCGCCAGCGCCAGCGCCTGCTCAAGTTGCGCGCGGGCCGTCGCGTAGTTCCCCTGCCTCCAGAGCGCCCGCCCCCATTCCAGGCGCCCCGCGGCTTCGCTCCCGACCAAGCCGGACGCTTGGGCTATAGCGACAGCCTGTTGTGCTACCGCGATGGCTGCTGCGTAATCACCGATCGCGTTAGAATAGCCCGACCAGCGTAAGGCGACTTCTGCTTTGCGCTGGTTGTCGTCCTGCCCCTCTGCCAACTCCGCCAGAGTAATCAGGTCTTGTACTTGAGTCGACCGCAGGCCTTGCATATCATATATCTGCTCCCGCGCCAGCAGGAGGTCGTACTGCCCAACAGCATCAGTTTCGGGAGTCAATGCCAGCGCGCGGCTGAAATACGCCGCCGCTTCAACATTGGCAAATTGTGCCGCTGCCTGTTTTCCCGCCCGTAGAAGATATTCCACTGCTTTCACTACCTCCCCCGCCTCGGTATAATGACGCGCCAATCGAACCGTGATCTCGTCAGTCCGTCCAGCATATAGATCCTCCAACACCGTAGCAATCTCACGGTGCAACAGCCGACGTTCCCCGGCGCTCAACTCGTTGTATAAATACTGCTGAAATAGAGCGTGAGCAAACTGGTAGCGCGTCAGCAGCCACTGACCCACCTGCGCCTCCGCCTCTTTACGGATCAGGCGGTGGCGTTTCTCTAAAGCCCGTGATAGAAGTTGCAGAATATTCCGCTCCGGAATGCCTTGTACCCGGGCGACCACCTGTGCAGTGAACACATTTCCTTCCACGCTTGCAGTGATGAGGATTTCTCTCAGCGGCTCTGCCAGACGCGCGACACGCTCTTCAATCACTGCCTCCGTCCGCGCTGGCAGTTGGCCCCACACTAACCTTGGTCCTTCCACCCAACTTCCGTTTTCATCTCGGACGATTTCTTCTCGTTCTTGCATTGTCCGCACCAACTCGACTGTGAAGAGGGGTTGCCCTTGTGTATGCCGATATAAGGTAGCGCGGAAAGCCGCCCCCAGTTGGTTAGGTTGGGAGTCCAGCCATGCCTCTACAAACTCTTGTCCCTGTGCTTGATCAAGATTGACCTCGATCTCGCCATACTGTCGCTTTAATTCATTGACCACCGGTTCAAGCGGATGGCGTTCGCCATCCCGACCCAGAGCAACATCATCTGGACGGAAAGCGCCCACCAGAAGGATTCGACTGTCGTATAGGCGCCGCCCCAGATGGAAGAGCAGGCTTATTGAAGCCGCATCCGCCCAATGCAGGTCATCCAGTAATAGTAGCAGAGGTTGTTGGCGAGCAATCGCCTGCAAGACGTTCACGAACTGCTCATGTAAATCGCTTTGTCCCCGATCGCCATGGTCCCTCGCCTGATCCGTAGTGAGTTGATCCAGTTTTTCCAGCCAATTGGTTTTCTCTGGCACGAGCGCGGTAATATGATTGTGCAGAGTTCGGCCAGAGACGAAAGTATTCATCAAGTTCGAGCCATGTTCAACCACGGCACGGACGGCAACCGCAACAGAATTCCACAAACGGCGCAGATGCGCTTGATGCAAGACTCCGCCCGCCGGTTCCATCTCGATGTCACAGACTAACTGGCGCAGGATGTGGCGAAAGGGCAGATACGGATCGCCTAATCCAGTTTGGGCATTGCAATATCCGCTGGTCACGAGCAGGTCCTCGGCCGCGAGATGCGCTCGCCGGGCAAACTCCTTGAGGAGAGCCGTTTTGCCGCTTCCAGCCTCGCCGGTGATGAAGACCACTCTCCCCCTTCCGGCCAATGTCAGTTTCAGATGTTCACCCAGTCGCGCGAGCTCAGGTTCGCGCGCCACGAATATGGTTTCTTCCGCTTCCAGAGATTCAGTCTGCCATTCCAAAAAGGGAGGAAGCACAGGAGCCATGCCCTTATGCATTTCAATCTCCGCGGCCTTCGCCAACTCCAGCAGGCGCGCCGCCCATTTCGGTTCCTGCTCGATGTACAAGGCTGGGACAAATAAAGCCGTGATCGTCGCAGAATCAGGCACGCGTTGATTTTGTTCGATGCGGCTGATCTGGGTATCGCTATACCCGACCGCGATGGCAAGTTCGCGCTGTGTAATGCGCGCCTGGCGGCGAAGATACTTGAGTAATTCGCCAAAACTTGAAAATTGATCGGGCGTGATCGCAGTAGGAGTCAATCTTGCTTGTTCCTATGGCAGGCGACAGTCACTTTGGAAGGTAATCACTCGAAGCAGGCGGCAATAAAAGCGACTGTCCCCATATCCAATGCTTATAAACGAGTATAGTCCAAATCAGAAAAACCTGGGGAATTTTCGGGGAATTATGTCAAGTATTGCAAGCGGGCAGGCGCTATAGTAGCGGTATCAACAGAAAGGAGCAAACATCATGAACACCCTGACCCCCATGTTCGCAATCCTTCCCCTGCTCAATACAGTAGGTCTGCGATCAATCTCCACTGCCTTCCCGCTCAATGAGGTCAACGATGAACCCGCAATCGCACAGACTGTCGCAAGCGTTGACAGTAGTTCCGACGGCGACAGTGAACCAGACCCTGATGCCTACAACTCATGGGCTGGCTAACGGCAACCATAAACCTGCCGCCTACCCTGAAGAAACCCTTACAAGCGCGAGCGCCATGAACAATCTCCAGACCAAAGTGCTTGAAACCGCGAGACTGATCTTGCGGCACCTCACCCTCGACGACTTGAATGATCTGTTTACCCTGTACCGCGACGCTGAGGTCGCCCAATACATACCTGACGCCCCCAAAAGTTACGAACAAACCAAAGAGGAACTGGAGTGGATCATCAAGGAATATTACGATCACTATGGTTTTGGATTATGGGCAACAATCTTGAAAGACTCTGGCGCGTTCATCGGCCGCTGTGGTTTGGTCCCCCGGGCGATTGAGGGGCGCGAAGAAGTTGAAGTTGCTTATGCTCTGAGCCGGAAATATTGGGGTCAGGGTCTAGGAACAGAAGCGGCGCAAGCCATCGCCCAGTATGGCTTCGACCACCTGCATTTTTCGCGCTTGATCTGTATGACCATGAGCGAGAATCACGCCTCGATCCGTATTGCTCGAAAGATCGGGATGACCTTTGAGAAAGAAGTGGAAGTTGATGGAAAACGAATTCTTTTATTCTCTGCCGCGAAACCTCCAGACAGCCGACGATGAAACAGCATTGATTTCATCAGCCCAGCCAGGGGATCTGGAGTCGTTCAATTCCCTAGTGCTGGCTCACCAGGGCCTCGTCTATAACGTGGCCTTCAGGATATTGGGCGAAAGATTCTCCGCAGAAGACGCCGCCCAACAGACTTTCATCTCGGCGTTTCGCAACCTGCGCTCTTTCCGAGGCAGTTCCTTTCGAAGCTGGTTGTTGCGTATTGTGACCAACGTCTGTTACGACCATCTACGCCGCGACAAACATCATCCAACGTCCAGCCTGGAATTCCAGGATGATACGGGAGAAGAGATCGAATCACGCAAATGGATGGTTGATCCCGGAGAGTTGCCTGAGGAAAGACTGGAGAGAGTTGAACTGGCGCGAACCATTCAAGCCTGCATTGATGAGTTGCCACTCGAATATCGCCTCGTCGCGGTGTTGGTGGATATTCAGGGATTGGATTATACCGAGGCGGCTGAGACTCTCGGCCTGCCTCTCGGGACAATAAAAAGCCGCCTGGCGCGCGCCCGCGCACGGTTGTGTCTATGTTTGAGATGAAAGGAGGTTACCATGTAAAGATGTAAGTTGTATTTTCCCAGCATACTGTTAACCGTTGCGCGATTTTGTTTGAGATCGCGCCCTTATAACAAAAGGAGAATAACTCATGTCTACATTTACTACCCAAACGGATTCCGGGAAATCGGGATTGACCATGCTTCGCCGCCTGATGATAATCGCCCTCGCTATCAGCATGGTATTGGCCTTGGTTCCTACTTCCACTCTGGCGGCCGGGCAACAGTTCCACTTCCGCTTTGCAGGGAAGGGCGCCGAAGCCGGCTGGACCAACTGTCCAACCCAGCCGGAGCCGGGCGTCGTTTGTACAGATACCTTCATCTTTACGGCTGAGGAGGTATTCAAAGAGGATGGATCCAGTTTCCAAAGTACAACCCTCTTCATGGATCAGATCAGTTACAAGTTTGACCGCAAAGGCAACTTCATTTTCGTGTCTGAAAGTTTCGGCTTTGGCGAGGCAACACTTTTGGTTGATCAGAATCTCAACAGCGCTTCTGTCAGCGCCACTGTGCCTCTCTTCACATGCACAGTTGACCGTAAAGGAAACTTCACTTGTGCGGAAGGCGGGTCAGCGACAGTGAACGCGTCATGGACCGGCACAGGAGATCTGGTGCGTGTGAACGACAACTATCACGCTGTCTCGAAGGGCTTCACCTACAACGCTCACTTCCGGGGCAAGTTCCGCGAAGCATCCGCCAGCGGCCAGGTGAACGGGAGCGATGTGGGTACACAGTTCTTCGCTCAAATACTTGAGGTGAGAAGCGGCGAAGTCTTTGTCTGTCATGGCGAATGTTGATCCATACGCAGGCTGACCCCTCTCATTAATAAGGGTCAAACTGTCTGGCAAAGGCTGTCGGATAGTTTGACCCCGCCCCAGCCTGCTGCTTCTGCCACGGGCATAAGAATTTGAGTCGTTGACGAGTTGCAAAGATTGTGGAAGGAGTATTATACAATGACAATACAGCTGCCAACCCAAGCCCACGCCTACATTGACGCGCAATGGGATGCGCATCTTGAACGGACGCGTACGTTCTTGCGTCAACCCAGCATCTCGGCGCAGAATTTGGGCGTACGGGAGACAGCCGATATTTTTCGTCAGTGGCTGACCGAGCGCGATGCCCAGGTAGAATATCATGGACGGGAAACCCATCCCATTATCTATGCCGAATGGGATGCAGGTAAACCAAAGACTCTGCTCGTGTATGGCATGTACGACGTACAGCCGGTTGACAACCAGGCGTGGACTACGCCGCCCTTCGATGCAAAAATATGGAATCATCCACGCGGAGGCGAGAGCATCGTGGCGCGAGGGGCTTGCAACTCCAAGGGACCATTGATGGCATTCCTGCACGCGGTTGAAGCCCTGCGCGCGAGCGGCGGTTTGCCGGTAAATATCAAATGGATCATTGAGGGGGAGGAGGAGATTGGCAGTCCAAGTCTGCCGGAGTTTTACGACACCCACCGCGCCCGCTTGCGCGCGGATGCCGCATTTGAACCGTTTTGGACTCAAGAAAAGTTGGATGGTGCACCGGAAATTGTCCTCGGCACCAAAGGGATTATGGGACTGGAGTTTATTTGCCGGGCTGGCGAGTGGGGTGGCCCGACGAAGGCTGTGCATTCCGCCCTGGGAATGTGGGTTGCTAATCCGGCCTGGCGGTTGATACAGGCCCTCAACACGTTGATAGATGCACACCAGGATCTTGCTGTGGATGGCATCCCGCCTCTCGGACAGATGCAGAAAGATGACGAGCAATGGTTGCGCCAGGGTGTAGAAACCTTTGATGTGCAAACAAATTTGGCTTATGGCGCTACAACGCGCTTCAAGCGGGATCTGCCCACTTATGAACTCCTGCAACGAATGGCATTTGCCCCAGCGCTAAATATCAACGGACTTCAGTCTGGCTACCTCGGCGAGGAGGACCACACCATTATCCCCACCGAAGCCTGGGCACGGTGTGACCTGCGGCTGCCGCCAGGCTTGCAAATACCTGAAACGCTTCAGGCAATTCGCGCGCATTTGGCGAGGCGCAACTTTGGCGACATCGAAGTGGCGCTGAAATCAGGTTATCCCGGGGCGCGAACTTCTCTCTCGGCGCCGGTTGTGCAAGCCCTCATGGCAACGTATCGCTCACACGGATTCGAGCCGACTATCCATGCAATCAATCCGTCCGCCACACCCTACTATCTATATACGGAGGTATTGGGGCTCGAGTTTGCTTATGGGGGCCTCGGCGCGGCAGGCGGAAGCCACGGTCCGGACGAATGGTGCTCGGTGGCGGGACTCAAAGCGCTTGAAAAATCGCTGACAACTTTTCTGACTATGTTCGCGGGAGGGGAGTAAGGTTCTGTAAGGAGAAATGCCATGAAAAAGATAGTCTTGACAGGGTCCGCGATCCTCGCACTGATGGCCTTTGTATTGCTCATTATTCAATCTCAATCGCGGCCATCTTTGCCAGTGCAAGTCTCTCCCACGCGCGTAGTGAGCGAAAGCGCACCAACGCTACCAGCCGCATCAACTCATGCATCTTCAACAAGCGATGGTCTGACCCCGCCATCTTTACTTTATCTCGCTGAGAACCGACTCTATCAACAGCCGCCGGATGGCACAACATTGATGCTTGCCAGTTTGGGGGATGGAGGCGATGTCCTGAGCGCCATCAAATTGAAGGATACCGTGTTTGTGTTACGCAAGACAGGCTTGCAGCGAGTAGAGCTGGAGGGTGGCAAAACAGAGATGGTGGTTTGGTTTGATAACATGCCTCTATACGGCGAACTTATCAGAACTTCGAACGATAGCGTTGTACTCTATTCGATCGCTTTGGACTCAGGTTGCTCATCAACCGGCATCGGATCAATGCTTGGGCTCTATCAAATAGACAACCACGCCTCAAGACTCTTTTTTGCCAATGTCGAGAGCTACATTCAACTTGTAGGGCTGTCCGCTGACGAAGAAAGCGTGTATGGATTTCCTAAGGGGTGCGCCCCCGGATTTGGAGAGCTCTGGCTAATCTCAACAGACAAGGGTGAGATAACATCCAAATTAGTAATATCGGAGGCGACGAACAAGGAAGCCTCTGAGGGAAGAAATGTAGCTTTATCTCCCGACG
>Ga0247727_10005986_pt1 | contig 24159 bp, 21 predicted proteins | sample WisWelCaveWW1625_FD_202498 | JGI IMG/M metagenome (GOLD analysis project Ga0247727, IMG submission 202498) | Biofilm microbial communities from Wishing Well Cave, Virginia, United States - WW16-25 | ecosystem: Environmental > Aquatic > Deep subsurface > Groundwater > Cave microbial mat | place... | reverse complement strand
CCTCCAGGATTCGCCCGCAGATTTTGGTTCATCACCGGGCGAGTGCTATGCAGAGTGCACGTGCCAGTCCAAACCCCCGTGAGCCGTTTCCACAATTCTGGCCTACTGGATTCTGACACTTAGCAGAGCGACCGAAGCACCCGGGGTGCCAGCCGGCGTGGGGAATCCGTGCGTGGGGCAAAAATTATCACCCTTGGGGGAATTATTACTCCTAGAGCTTGTGCTTCCGACACAGGTACTTCATCTGGTCTTTGCCCAGCCCCAGCAGCCCGGCGGCCTGGATCTTGACCCCTCCGGCCTGGCTCAGCGCCGCCTCCAGCCATCGCCGCTCATAGACGGCCAGCTCCTCCAGCAACCGGACGCCGCCTGCGGGGATGCGGAACTGGCTGCGGGTGGCGCGCTCGGCAATCCGGCTGATGTCGGCGGGCACGTTCTTCAGGGTGATGAGGTCCTCGTCGGTCATCAGCACCATTCGCTGCACCACATTCTCGAGTTCGCGGACATTTCCCGGCCAGGAATACCTCCGCAAGGCCTGCATCACGTCGTCGGAGACACGCTTCACCGCGGTGCGGTTGCTGGCGCAATACACTTTGACGAAATACTCGGCCAGCAGCGGGATGTCCTCGGTCCGCTCGCGCAACGGGGGAACAAACAGTGGCACGACATGGATGCGGTAGTACAGGTCTTCGCGGAACCGCCCCTGGCGCACCAATTCCTCCAGGTCCTCGTTGGTTGCCGTCACCAGCCGGAAATCTACTTTGAGCGGCCGCTTGGCCCCCAGGCGCACCACCGTGTGTTCTTCCAGGACGCGCAGGAGCTTGCTTTGCAGCGCCGGCCCCAGCGTGGCGATTTCGTCGAGAAACAATGTCCCGCGGTGGGCCAGCTCGATCCGGCCCTCCTTGGCCGCAGCGGCTCCGGTGAATGCGCCCTTCTCGTACCCGAACAGCTCGGCCTCCATCAGCGTTTCCGGCAGCGCCGCGCAGTTGACGCTGATAAATGTGCGGTCGCGCCGCGGGCTCTGGTCGTGGATGGCCCGCGCCACCAGCTCCTTTCCGGAGCCGCTCTCCCCGCGAATGACCACCGTGCTCACCGACTGCGCCACGCGGCGGATGGCGTCAAACAGGATGCGCATGGCGTCAGTCGAGCCCAGCAGGTCGCCGAATGCGTTTTTGCGCTGTAGCTCTTCGCGAAGGATGCGGTTGTCCCGCTCCGTGCGCAGCTTCTCCACGGCGCGGTCGATAATCGGGCGCAGGACTTCCGGGTCCACTGGCTTGACGAAATAGTCGTAGGCCCCGGCATCCATCACCCGGAGTGCGGTGGATTTGCGGTGGTCGTCGCTCAGGAGGATCACCAGCGTGTCCAGGTCGCCCTCGCGCACTTCCTGGAGCAGCGCCACGCATTCCTTCACGCCGCCGGATGGCTGGTTCAGGTCCAGCAGCAGCATGTCCAGGTGCGCGGATTGGAGCAGGCGGTGAGCCCCGGCATAATTCTCTGCTTCGAGGACTTCAAAATCCTGCTGCAGGGGAAGCGCGAGCTGGCGCCGCTGTTTGGCGTCCTCGGCCACAATGCCCAGTCGTGGATTGTTTCCGGCCGTGGTGATGACTCCTGCTCCTCGCTAGCTTGGGGGAAAAATTACCCCTGCCGCAAATTCTATGGAGCAGCGCCCTCGATGTCAACGACCCAGCTTTCAGATTTCACTCGAGCGGAGGGCGTAGACATACGACCCGTGCACAGTTGCGCCGGGCGGAGAAAAACAGGTGCGGGGATCGGTAAAGAATGGCGGACGGGCCTGTAAGCCGGATTCTGTCTCCCGCACTTTGCTTCCGCAAAGCACGGGCAGCGATCATTCCTCTAGTCCCGGCCTCGCGACCGGGATCCAGCGGCCTACCCGAGGGTTGATGTCCGCGCGATTTCTCGCGCAGGCTATGGCTTGCGCCACATCGGGCTGGGAAAGCCCTCCCCTCCTATTTGGCCTTGCTCCACGCGGGGTTTGCCTTGCATCCGACATTGCTGCCGGACCGGTGGGCTCTTACCCCACCTTTTCACCCTTGCCCATCGCGACTGGCGAATCCATCACCGGCTCGCGGTTTCCCGCTCGCTGGTCACAGTTCCATTCGCGCCGGCGGTATGTTCTCTGTGGTACTTTCCGTGACCGCGCGTCTCCGCGCAGTCCCCAGGCGTTACCTGGCGCGTTTCCCTTCTGCCCGCAGCGGCCGGCCTTCGCCCGCCGCTTCGAACTGCGGAGTCCGGACTTTCCTCCCGCCTGCCTCCGTCGCACCGGAGCTAGATCCAGCGCGCATTGCAGACCGGCGATCGCCCGACCCGCCCGCCAGTGAAATTATACTCCGTTATCCCTGGCTGTGGAGCACTGTTTCCAAACCATCAGCCGGTTATTTCCCCAGAAGTTTTTGGAACTCCGCTTCATCCAGGATGGTCACTCCCAGCTTTTTCGCCTTGTCGTACTTGGAACCCGGCTGCGCCCCGACCACCACGTAATCGGTCTTCTGGCTCACCGAGCCGGTTACTTTCCCGCCGTGACTGTTCACCAGCGCTCCAGCCTGTTCGCGCGTAAAGTTCGTGAGCTCGCCCGTAAACACAAATGTCTTGCTGTCGAGTTTCTTGCTCCTCGGCGTCACCCGCTCCTGCCTCACGTTGACTCCGGCTTCCGTCAGCTTCTCAATCAGCCGCCGGTTGGCGCGCTCCGAAAAGAATTCGCGGATGCTCGCCGCCACCTTGGGCCCCACCTCGTGCACCTCCGCCAGGTCTTCCTCGCTGGCTTCCGCCATTCTGCTGAGCGTCTCGAAATGTTCCGCGAGCAGTTGTCCCGTTCGCTCCCCGACGAAACGTATGCCCAGGGAATAGATGAGGTGTGCCAGAGTTCTCTTCTTGCTGGCCTCGATCTCGTCCATCAAGTTCTGCGCCGATTTCTCGGCCATGCGCTCCAGCGCGGCCACCTTCCCCGGCTTCAGCGAATAGAGATTGGCCACATCCTTGACCAGTCCCGAATCCACGAGTTGGTCCACGATTTTCTCGCCCAGACCGTCTATGTTCATCGCATGCCGCCCGGCAAAGTGAAGCAGTGATTCCTTGCGCTTCGCCGGGCACGCCGCGCTGACGCAGCGGTACGCCACTTCGTCATCCGCTTTGTGAATCCGGCTGCCGCATTCCGGGCATTTCTCCGGCATCCGGAACGCGCGGCGCGGCTTCCCCTCCTTCACCACTTTGACCACTTGCGGGATCACTTCCCCTGCGCGCTGGATGAGCACCGTGTCGCCGATGTGCACGTCCAGACGCTCCACCTCGTCCATGTTGTGCAGCGTGGAGCGGCTTACCGTGACACTTCCCACCACCACCGGCTCCAGCACGGCCACGGGCGTCAGCGCCCCCGTGCGCCCCACTTGCACGAGGATGTCGTTTACCACTGTGGTTTCCTGCCGCGCCGGGTACTTATAGGCGATGGCCCATCGCGGCGCTCGCGCGGTAAACCCCAGCTCCTGTTGCAGGGCCGTCTCGTTCACTTTCACCACGATGCCGTCAATTTCGTACGCCAGTTTTGCGCGTTTCTCCTCCCAGCTCTGGCAATACTTCTCTACCTTTTCGATTCCGGCACAAACGCCTGCTTCCCGGCAGGTCTTGAATTTCATCCGCGACAGTGCGGCCAGCGCCTCGGAGTGTTTATTCACGGCGGCGCGCCCGCCGGCCAGCAGCAGGTAGGCGTAGAATTCCAGTTTCCTTGACGCCGTGATGTTGGGGTCCAGCACGCGCACCGACCCGGCCGCGGTATTCCGCGCGTTTACGTAGCGCTTGCCGCCGGACTTCTCCTGTTCGCGGTTCAGCGCCTCAAACGCTTCCCGCGTCATCAGCACCTCCCCGCGCACCTCAAACTCCGCAGGAATTCTCAAGGCCCGCAGTGTTTCCGTTTCGACGCTCAACGGAATGGAGCGGATGGTCTTCACGTTGGGTGTCACGTCTTCGCCGGTGGTCCCGTCGCCGCGGGTGACGCCCCGCACCAGCGCGCCGCCCTCATATTGCAGGGAAAGACTCAGGCCGTCGAACTTATGCTCGGTGACATACTCAATGCTCTCCCGCCCCGCGCCCTCGCGCACCCGGCGGTCAAATTCTCGCAATTCCTCAAAGGACAGCGCATTGTCCAGGCTCAGCATCGCCCGGGAGTGTTTGACGGTTACAAATCCCTCGCGGGGCGCCCCGCCCACGCGCTGGGTGGGCGAATCCGGCGCCCCCAGTTCCGGATGCGCAGCCTCCAGCGCTCGCAATTGCTGCATCAATTTATCGAATTCGGCGTCTCTGATTTCGGGTTCGTCCAGGACGTAGTAGCGGTGCTCGTGGTAGCGGATTTTCTCGCGCAGGGTTTCGATGTTCCGGGCAGCGTCTTTGGCAACGCGTTTGCTCATTCCCATATCGCAGATATCCCCGGAGGCGCAGATGACGGCAGAACCGAACGGCTATTATACAATGCAGACTTTTCCGGCACCTGCACTCTCGCCAGCACCGGCCAGGCGCCCGGCCAGCATGCTTTCCGGCATCCACGACGCAGTTCTCATCTACAACCCAACGGCTGGGAGCCGCCGCTCTGCGCGGCGGAAAAGGCTTGCGGCGGCGCAGAAAATCCTGGCCACGCACAAGATTGAAACAGAATTGAAGCCTACCAGCGGGCCCGGCGACGCCACCCTGCTGGCACGGATGGCGGTGGAACAACGCCGCCACCTGGTCATTTTGAGCGGGGGTGATGGGACGCTGAACGAGGCAGTCAACGGCCTGGCAGGGAGTCAGGTTCCGCTGGCATTGCTGCCATCGGGAACCGCCAACGTCCTGGGCAAGGAACTCTCGCTCCCCTGGGACATCCCCCGGGCCGCTGAACTAATCGCCGGGAGCACACTTCGTCGCATCGCCATCGGCCAGGTCATTTCACCGAATTCGCCGCTGCGCCCCCGCTATTTCATCTGCGTGGGCGGCGCCGGACCTGATGGCGCGATGATTCACAAGGTGGGTGTGGAAGCAAAACGGCGCCTGGGCATCCTGGCCTACTGGCTGGAAGGCGCCCGTATGGCATTCACGTATCGCTATCCGGCATATCGCGTCGTCACTCCGGAGTTGTCGCTGGAAGCTATTGTCCTCATCGTAGGGCGCACCAAGCACTACGGCGGCCCTGTGCGAATCACCACCCGCGCCAGCATCCTGGACAACCAATTCGAAGTGATGGCTTCCCTGCCCCGGAGCCGCTGGCGTCAGATGCTCGAACTTTCCGCCGTTTTCGGCGGCCGGCTGCGCAAAGTCAGGGGAGTCTACTTCTGGAAGACCTCCTCCGTCCGCGTCGAGCCGTTATCCGACTCCGAACCCATCTACGCCCAGGTGGACGGCGAAGAATTCGGCTCGCTCCCTGTCGAATTCCGCATCGTTCCCGATGCTCTCACGCTGGCCATTCCCCCGTCGGCGAGACTCTAGACCACGCTTGTGCCGTGACCAGGCGTGCTACCCTCTTCCCGGCTGAGGGCAGATGGAATTGGTCACACACACGGTGGTCTCCTTGGCGGCCGGAAGCGCCGGACTGTCGCGCAATCCCCGCGAGCTGGCCCTGGTGCTGATCTCCGGGATCATCGCTGATTTGGACCGCCTTTCCTGGTGGTCCGGTCCTCTTGCCTATCTCGAATTCCGCGGCTACGCCACCCACTCCCTCCTCGCATCGCTGATGAGCAGTGCCCTTCTGGCCGGATTGTTCTGGTGGCCGGGGCGTCGCGCATCGCTTGCTTCGCTTTCCTATTTCCGCGCGTTTCTGCTCAGCGCAGTCGCTGCCGCGGTGCACCTCGCGCTCGATTTGTGCTCCGTTGACGGAATTACCCCCTGGTGGCCCTTTCGGCCCGCCCGCGTCGCCTGGGACCTCGTCGCCTACATTGATCCGTGGATTTTCGGTTTCCTGGCGCTCGGACTGTTGCTACCGGGGCTTTTTCGTCTGATTACCGAGGAAATCGGGGCGCGTACCGCGCGCCGCGGGCCGCAGCGCGGGGCTCTTCTCGCTCTGGCCGCGCTTGTGCTTTACCTCATTGGCCGCGGGTACTTGCAGGGCCGCGCTCTCGAGACGCTGGGCTCCCGGATGTATCACGCAGCCGCCCCCGTCGCCGTTGGCGCCTATCCATCTCCCGTATCGCCCTGGCTCTGGCGCGGCGTCGTGGAGACAGACAATACCCTGGAGGAAATTGAGGTCAGCACCAAGTCCGGCAGCTTTTTCAACCCCGACCTGAGTCACACCTATTACAAACCTGAATCCGGCGCGCCACTGGAAGCTTCCCGGTCTACCCGCACGGTGAGTCTGTTCCTTCAACGCGCCCGTTTTCCCATCGCCCGGATCGAAAAAACCGAATTCGGCTGGCGCGTCGAGCTACGCGACCTCCGTCACTCCATTAATCTCTGGCAGCCCGGCGGTTTCCTCGCTGTTGTAGACCTCGATGCCCAGCTCAAAGTGCTCCACGAAGAACTGCGGCTGGTCGATTCGCGCTAGGGATTCCAAGGTTCGCCCGGCTGCTTTCTCGGCCGGAACGCAAGCCGGGTCAGTGCATAACTTCCCAGAAGTAATACTGCCACGATAAGCGTGAACAGCAGCGTGTGCTCCCTCAGGTAGCGCGCCGCATCGCTGCCAAATCGAACTGCCAGGTAGCCTTCGCCGAAATAGCGAAGCCCTCTCCCTGCCAGCAACGCAACTATGAATGTGCGCAGCGGCGCCTGAAACACACCTGCCGCAAGGACGAAGATCTTGAATGGCATCGGGGGAGGCAGAATGGAGGGCACCGCGATGCTCAGAAACGCGTTCTTCTGCACCCAGTCCCGCACGCGAACGGCGCGCGCCCCGGCCTTCCGGCGGTACATGGCCTCCCCGCCCCGCCTAGCCAGGCCGTAGAGGAACAGGCAGCCGGCCACGGATCCCGCCGTCGCCATCAGCGCGTAGTAGGGCATCCGCGCCGGATTTTCCACTGAAAGCTGAATCACAATCAGGTCATTGGCCACGGGAAACGTAAGCACGGACGAGTCCAGAAAGGCCACTAGAAAAAGTCCCACCCCGCCTAATGAACTGGTCAGTGCCAGGAACCAATCGCGAATCGCCCTCATCGAGCTTCGCACCCCTCCGGGCTCCCTTTCGCACCGGGAAACGGCCCGATGGCCCCGCCGCATCCGCGCGGAAAAAAGGAGGGGCCTGTGCAGGAGACAGTATGCACCTGCCTCACCCGGATGCCCCGGACACAATGCTCCCCCGTGCCCCGTGGCTGTTGATACAGAAGTGTTTAATTATTAATAGAGATACTACTCGTCCAGTGCTGTCCCATCATTGTTCGTCATGCACCCGTGGGTCCCCGCCCTGGAGGCCGGAAACCCCGCCGGCGGAACTCCCAAAACAGTCCACGATCGGCCGCTTCTCGAACAACGTGGAGCGGAGAATTTGCAGGATTTCGTGCATGCTGTGCTCCAGCCCCAGTCGCTTCTTCACGATGGCCACCAATACATAGACGGCAATGGCCACCCACACCTGGCTCTGCACCGCGTTGGGAGAGGTCCCGTAGAATGCCTGGATGCGCAGGTGCTGTTTGATCCACCGGAAGAACTGTTCCACGCGCCACCGAGCCCGGTACAACTGCGCGATCTCCAGCGGGCCGTGCAGAAAAACATTGGTCAGGAAAATGAGTTCAACGTTTTTCTTGGCATCGGAGTATTGAATGCGCCGCAGCGGATGCGGATAGTGCCCTGCGCTCCGGGGGCCGTTCAAGACAATAGTCTGGTCCGAGCGCAGTCCCGTGGCGAAATCCACAGGGCGGCAGGCCAGGAGGTCGAATTGGGTTACCTGTTTGGCGCGGATGATGAACTGCGCGCTGGCCTGTGTGAACTCCGCTAGCCTCGCAAAATCCAGGTAGCCCCGGTCGAGCAGGTAGATGGCGGCGGCCTCCGGCCGAACCTGGTCGAGGTAGTGAAGGTCGTGAGTCGCGCCGCTGGCCACGCACACTCCTGCCGGGATGCTCCCCCGCACATCCAGCAGGGTATGAACCTTGAGAGCGCTCCGCGAGCGCCGGAGCTGGGCCCACGGGAACAAGACCGGACAGAGGTGAATTGTCGTGGAGTCGATGGCGTACACCGTCTCGGTCAGGTCCGGCACCAGCTTTTCGTCGCGGTGCAGGGCACGCGCCCGTGCGATCAGGCCCTGCGCAAACTCGGCGAAAACCCTCCAGTCGCGGTGCTGGTTGGCATGGGCGAGCGTGTTGCGCGAAACACGGCCTCGGAAGCCCATGTGGTACAGCTTGGACTGCTGGACCCGCAGGCAGGTTTCGATATCGCGAAGGCTTTCGCACGATGTCAGTTGAGCGAATACCAGGCAGAGAAATTGATCCAGACAGGAAAAACTTTTGACTTTGTAGTCGCCCTGGTACCGGTCCACACAGCTTTGAAACTCCGGCAACGGCAGAAAGTCCATCACCTGGGCAAAAACCGTGCGGCCTGAGTTCATTCGCCATCCCTTCCAGCCAATAAGAGAGGCGGAAGAGTAGCCGCAAATGCAAATTAATTTTACTGCTATATCCCCCAACCCCCCATTCCGGCAGAGGATAGAAACCGGTTGGTTTTGGACATTGGGACAGCAGTCCCGCCACTATTCAGCCCCGGCTTTCCTCCCGCACTACCACCCCTCCCCAGGCCGGGTTTGTCTCGTTCACTCTCCTACTCCACCGTCATTGGAACACCAGGGGCAGACCTTGCCCAGACCCTTTGCTAAACCTTGCCGGGTCAATTACTTGCGGATGCAATAGATTTCGAGTCTGGTGCCAAAACATGCCCCTGTGGTTGCACGTGCACAAACCTATCCCCCAAAGAGCGGCGACTCCTGGTCACGCATACGGACTGCCAAGAATTATCCGCTGCTTTTTTCTTGTTCGAAGGCTGGGTCTCCCCGAAGGCGCCGGCATCGAGAAAGCGATTGCCCAGGCTTACTACTCTTCCTGTTCAGTAGACTGAACGAAATACTGGTTTCGTGCCCCACTTGGAGCCATAATGGGGCTCACCTCGGACGGGCGGAACCCCACGTTGAACGCCACAGTCGGCAGCTATTTGAAGGATTTGCGCGAGCGTCTCGGACTGGGTGTGCGGGAGGTTCAAAAAGCCAGCGCGTTGATCGCCGCGGAGGAAGAAAACCCGGAGTTCTACATATCCGCTGCGCGCCTCAGTCAGCTCGAGAATGAGAATTCACCCCCCAGTGTGCAGAAAGTGTTCAGCATTAGCGCCATCTACGGCCTGGACTTTCTGGATCTCCTGAAACGCTACGGCGTGGACGCCGACCGCATCAATCGCTATCGCGAGTCATTCAAACTCGATGCCACGCACCCGGTGGCATTGCAGGTATACAGCCCGGCAACCCTGGTGACTCTCCCCGTCCGCATGGACCCCAGCTTCCGCTGGGAGACCACTCAGTTGTTGAACCGCGTTGTCGCCCAGTGGGGGAAGATGCCTGCCATCCTATTGCAGGAACTCAAACCGAGGACGCAAATTTACGGCTACGTAGGAATGAATGACTTCACGATGTACCCGATCCTGCGGCCCGGCGCCTTCGTCCTTGTCGACGGCGACCGCCGGCGCGTGGTGCAGACCGGATGGCAGAATGAGTCGGAACGCCCTATTTACTTCATCGAAATGCGCGATTCCTATCGCTGTGCCTGGTGCCAGATCGCGGGATCGCAGATTACGCTGATCCCCCACCCGATGTCCCGCGTAGCGGCGGAATCTCACCGTTATCCAGACGAAGCAGAGATTGTGGGCCAGATTATTGGGGTGGCGATGAGGATTGTGGAATCAGACTCAGCGGAAGCTCCCGCTGGCTGAGCACGTGGAGTGCAGCCCGCATCTGCGACAGGAAGAATTCCCGCTCCTGACTCGAACGGCCGAGCGGGATCATCTCCCGGAAGGATTCTCCCTCCAGCCAGGCTTTTGCGGTTTCCTGTCGTGGCCCGCCCCGCGCATTGATCTGGTCCCGCATCTGCGCACAGAGCGCCTCCAGCGGTAGGTCAATCACTTCCAGGAAACAAAGAATGTGCAGTTGGCGCGTCAGCTCGTGCACCTCCGCTGCGGAAGCCAGGCTGGCCCAGCCTTCATGCAAGTACCGCCCCGTGTAGGGATCCCTCAGGCTTCCCAGAAACAACAGGCGCGCGAATGGCGCGGGCAGGGCATCCAGGGAACGGCACACATTCCTAAGCAGGGGGCCTTCCGGTGAGATGGTCGGTAACGACATTTCATTGTTCAGCAGGTTGATCGGTCTATCGTTCCATCCGCCTGGAGCCACCCTTTCATTAGGCTATTAGAGTTCGCTAATTTCAGGAGGTTACCATGGATCCATTTCCGCCCCCACCGTTTCCGCGAAACCCGTTGGACTTGTCTCTAGAATAGAAACACAAAAACTGGGCAGCAGGGCACCTAAACTCTAAGGGAATCTTACCACAAACGAACTCGTTTGTGATATGTATATGTAATGGGTGTGTTTAACGCTGCGCTCACCTTGGTGGGAAGCGGTGCCCTGTTGCTGTTGGGGATCCGCTGCCTCAGCCTCAGGCACTGGCGAACCTACCCCTACTTTTGCCTCTTCTTGGCCTGCGTGATCCTTCGCTCCGGCACGATCTATTCTTTCCCTGACAAATCGAGTAACACCTTTTACGGCTTTTACTGGTACTCGGATCTTGTAGTCTCGCTTCTTAGTTTTATCGTAGCCTGGGAGGTTTTCCGGCATTTGTTCCCAGTCGGCGCAACTCGAAGCGCAGCGGGTGCAGTAACGGCCCTGTGCTTGACTGCAGTGGCTACCGGAATCTACTTGGGTACGGAAACTGTAGGCAACCTCTTCCCCGATTTCATGCGCAAGCTTGGCTTCGCTGTTGCCGTCTGGCTGGTCACGTCCCTCGGTCTGGCCCAGTTTTTTGCCGTGCCCCCCGGACGCAACATCAGGGCCATGGCTATCGGCCTGGGGATATTTCATTCCCTCTCCTTGATCAACATGGCGGCGTACGACCTTGCCGAATCTTATGTATTTGTGTGGCCCTACTGGCGGAGACTCTCTTTTGTCCTGGTGATGTTTATCTGGACCTGGGGCCTCTGGCGTTATGCGCCTTGCAAGGCGGAAGGCACTTCCCTTCCCGAGGGGTTTAGCCTTTCCGCCTGGGAAGACTCCTGGCGCAGCTTGAGTCCGAAGGTCAGAAGGACGGTGGGCCTATGACTGAACTGGTCACCCTGATCGCCCTGGGCGGTGCGCTCCTCACCCTGTTCGCGTGGATGCTCATTCGCGGGGAGGCAGCGGATCGGACTCCCGCCGATGTGTTGCGTATTACCAGGATCCTGGACCTGCCTGCGCTCAGCTTTCGTCAGGCCGATCGCCTCTTCGATGCCAGCGACTTCGAGTTCCTTGCGGGACATCCCGGGCAGGTCGCGGTCACGGAACGATTGCGCCGTGACCGCCGCATTCTGGCGCTGGGATGGCTGCGTCAGCTCCAGCTCGATACGCTCACCCTGTGGCGGTTTCGGGGCGTAATTACCCGGTGCGGCCTGTCCCCGGGGTTGGGCGACGAATTTAGAGTCGCTTTTCAGGCCATTCACACTCTCACCCTGCTGGCGCTCTTAAGGAGCCTTGTCTATGCATTTGGGCCTTTCACGGCCGCTCTGATGGTGCAAGCCTCTGTCGGCCATGTCGAGCAGATTTCGCGGGCCTGCGCTCGTCCCCTTGAGGCGATTTCGGCTGCAAAACTGAGCGAAGTGCAAAACCGATGGCTGGCGGTCTCGGAAGGCTAACGTCTGCTTTTCCGGGGGTGCTTCCGGAAACGACTTCTGGCCTCCTGCCCGTGAACACAATCCCCTTTTTTTGCATTGCCCGCGAGCATTGACGCGTGCCCGCGACGCCGGTATAATTTCGTTTTTGTCTGTGGCTGTTTTCACGCCTTGCAGATTTCCTTTGCCAATCTGCCGGGGTCACGCCCGGCATTACGCCGGACATTCAGGGCTGTGTGCCTGCGGAGGATGAATGACCCCTGTTTGGAGTAAGACGATTTCCAGGACTTGTGCACTGGCCGCCGCGGTGCTGCTCTGCACCCATCCCGTATTCGCTGCGGAAGGCGCGGGGGGCGAGGCCAGCCTCAAGCTTCCCGACCTGTCGCAAGTTCAGTTTCTGGGGACCGACGGCCACCAGCTCCTGATGTACGGAATCCTGTTCTGCGTCTTCGGTCTCGCCTTCGGGATGGTGATTTACACCCGCCTCAAAAACCTTCCTGTCCATCGTTCCATGCGGGAAATCTCCGACCTCATCTATGAGACTTGCAAGACCTACCTGATCACCCAGGGCAAATTCCTGCTCCTTCTGGAACTGTTCATCGCCGTCATTATCGTTCTCTATTTCGGCGTGCTGCTCAAGTTTGAGCCCTTCCGAGTGGCCATTATTCTCCTGTTCAGCCTGGTGGGGATTGGCGGCAGTTACGGCGTGGCGTGGTTCGGCATTCGCGTGAATACTTTTGCCAATTCCCGCACTGCCTTCGCCGGCCTGAGCGGGAAACCCTTCCCCATTTATCACATCCCCCTGGAAGCCGGGATGAGCATCGGGATGATGCTCATCAGCGTCGAGCTGATGATGATGCTGTTCATCCTGCTGTTCATCCCCGGGGACTATGCAGGGCCGTGCTTCATCGGATTTGCCATCGGGGAATCCCTCGGCGCCGCGGCGCTGCGCATTGCAGGAGGGATATTCACCAAGATTGCGGATATCGGCTCCGACCTGATGAAAATTATTTACAAGATCAAGGAAGACGACGCCCGCAACCCCGGCGTCATCGCCGATTGCACGGGCGACAATGCCGGCGACTCCGTCGGGCCCAGCGCCGATGGATTTGAGACCTACGGCGTCACCGGTGTCGCTTTGATTTCGTTCATCCTTCTCGCTGTGAAGGACCCCGTTATCCAGGTCCAGTTGCTGGTCTGGATTTTTGTGATGCGCATTGTGATGTTGGTGGCCAGCGCCGCGGCCTATTTCATCAACGACGGAATCGCCCGCGCACGATATGCTCACGCGGACAGGATGAACTTCGAGGCCCCCCTGACCTCCCTGGTCTGGATCACTTCGGCCGTATCCGTCCTGCTCACCTTTTTCATCTCCTTTCTCATCATCCCGGCCCTTGGCGGGGACACGTCCCAGTGGTGGAAACTGGCCACCATCATCTCCTGCGGCACCCTGGCCGGGGCTATCATCCCGGAGCTTGTCAAGGTCTTCACCTCCACCGAATCCCGGCACGTCCGGGAAGTGGTCACCTCCGCCCGGGAAGGCGGCGCGTCATTGGGCATCCTTTCAGGTTTTGTGGCCGGCAATTTTTCCGCCTACTACCTGGGCCTCTCGATGGTCAGCCTGATGGGAATCAGCTTCCTGATGACCCTCTCGCCCCCTGGGACCGGGCTTGGAGCGATGATGGTCGCACCGGCAGTCTTTGCCTTCGGCCTTGTCGCCTTCGGCTTCCTGGGGATGGGTCCGGTGACCATTGCCGTGGATTCCTACGGCCCGGTCACTGACAACGCCCAGTCTGTCTATGAGCTCTCGCTCATCGAGAAGCTCCCGGGCATCAAGCAGGAACTCAAGAACGACTTCAACATGGACGTGAACTTCCAGCGCGCCAAAGAACTCCTGGAAGCCAACGACGGCGCCGGCAACACCTTCAAGGCCACAGCTAAGCCGGTGCTCATCGGCACCGCCGTGGTCGGTGCGACCACGATGACTTTCTCCATCATCATGGCCCTCACCCATGGCCTGTCCCAGAACGTGGAAAAGCTCTCGCTCCTGCACGCCCCCTTTGTGCTGGGCTTCATCACTGGCGGCGCGATGATTTACTGGTTTACCGGCGCCTCAACGCAAGCGGTCACCACCGGCGCCTACCGTGCCGTCGAGTTCATCAAGGCCAATATCAAACTGGAGGGCGTCGAAAAGGCCAGCGTTTCCGACAGCAAGAAGGTAGTGGAAATCTGCACCCAGTACGCGCAGCGCGGGATGCTGAACATCTTTGTGGCCGTATTCTTCGCCACCCTGGCATTCGCTTTCCTGGAGCCGTACTTCTTTATCGGCTACCTGATTTCCATCGCCGTATTCGGTCTCTACCAGGCCATCTTCATGGCCAACGCCGGCGGGGCCTGGGACAACGCCAAGAAAATCGTCGAAGTCGACCTCAAGCAGAAAGGCACAGACCTTCACGCCGCTACCGTCGTGGGCGACACGGTCGGCGACCCCTTTAAGGACACTTCCTCAGTGGCCCTGAACCCCGTGATCAAGTTCACCACGCTGTTCGGCTTGCTTGCCGTCGAGCTGGCCGTCAGCCTGACCGCGCAGCAAGGCACCGGCCTCACGCATTCGCTCGCCGCCGTGTTCTTCGCGGTATCGCTGTTCTTCGTCCACCGCTCCTTCTACGGCATGCGCATCCGCGCCGCCGAAGGCGCAGCCGAATCCGTCCGCGCCCACGCCGACTGAGCACTGGCCTCACCGCAGCGGGCGCAGCGATGGTAAAGCTCCTGTAGGGGCCAGCTTGAGCTGGCCCGCCTTTTCGCGCCCTGGCCCACACCTAGGCACATCTGGAGAATGTCTCTTGCAGGATAATTCCCTATTGACTCTCTGCGGTGAGACTCTCTAGGCCTTCAGGAACCCGAGATACCTTTGCGGGTCGTTTGCGAAACCCGGAAAAACGGACTGGATGTCGCCATTGCCCAGCCGCTTCTCGACGATTTCCGCCAGCACTGTACGAAAATCTGTCGTCAGCGCCAGGTCGCGGCCCTCGTGGAGCTGTTCGCGTTCCAGCCCCGGCCAGCGGCCGTACACCTTGCCTCCGCCAACGCCTCCGCCCATCAGGAACATACAGTTTGCGTGGCCGTGGTCGGTGCCGCGGTTCCCGTTTTCGTGCGCCGTGCGCCCGAATTCGCTCATGGTGACCAGCGTGATGTCCGCCATGCGATCGCCCATATCGCGATGGAACGCGGCCCATCCCTGCCCCAGGTCGCGCAGCAGGTTGGACAGTTGCCCTTGCACCCCGCCTTCGTTGGTGTGGTGGTCCCAGCCCCCGCTGTCGAGGAAGGCCACTTCCAGCCCGATGCTGGCCTTGATCATCTGCGCGATTTGCCGGAGCGACTGCCCGAACCGGCTCTGCGGATACTGCGCGCCGTTCGCCGGCTGATACCTCGCGGGGTCTGCCTTCTTCAGCATCTCAATCGCTTCAAAGGTCTCCTGCCCGGTGCCGCGCAGCGCTTTGTCCACCGTCTGCGCGTAGATGGCTTCAAATCCGCCTGCCGCGCCTGAGGCGGCCGGCGCCTGCACCTGGAATTGCCGCATATCCGACATGGCCACTGCCGACGCTGTCCCCTGCAAAATGCGAGGAAGGTTTGTGCCCATGGCCACGCCACGGAACGGCGATTCCGCCTCGGCCTCCAGCGTTTGCAGGTGACGGTTCAGCCACCCATCCGGCGTGCTCTTCACCCCGGGCGTGCCTGCTTCCATGTAGTCCTGGGCGTCAAAATGCGACCGCGTGCTGTCGGGCGACCCGGCAGCGTGGACGATGGCAAGCTGTTCCTTCTGGAAGAGTTCCAACAGGGGCTCGAGGCTCGGGTGCAAGCCGAACTGCCCGTCCAGGTCCAGCGCGGCCTCTTTGCTTTCGCTCCGGGGCTTCGGAATCGCGATACTCGGCCGCAGCCGGTAATAATTCGGCTCCATGTACGGGACCACGGTGTTCAACCCGTCTGACGCCCCGCGTTGGAACAGCACCACCAGGATGCGCCTGTTGGGCATCGGCGTAGCCGCTACTGCCCGCTGCAAAAACGACGGCAGCGCGCCGAACCCCAGCATTGCCACCCCGCCGCCCTTGATGAATATTCGTCGCGTGAGTTGCATCGGCTTGCTCCTGTCTCCTGCTCCCGTAGGGGCCATCCCGAAGCTTCGGGATCAGCTGGCCCTCACACTCTACCTGCGTTGGAATTCCGGCGAACCCAGCACCAGCCCCGCAATCACTCCGGCGTCCAGGTTTTGCACGCGGTCATCCAGTGTGGCTTGCAACACTTTGGGGTCCGTCAGCTGCTTCTCCAGTGTCGCGCGCGTTTCCGGCGTGACCTCTCCTGCCAGGAACAGCTCCACGGCCCGCGCCAGCGCTTTCTGCGCGTCCTGCGATCCCGCAATGCCGAACAATTGCTCCGTATTGACCCGTGACCCGCGCATGCGGTTCCCGGCCAGGGCCAGCGCGAAATTCAGCCGGTTCAGCAGCGCGCCTGTATTCACCCAGGCCTCGGCCTTGTCGGAGTAACCCGTGGGCGGCTGGCAAAGATAAAGAGGCTCGCCAATGCGCCCGGTCCACATCACCAGCCCCAGCGGCACGTCAATTTGTGCGTCCAGAGCCCGCGCCGTGCTGGCCACCAGCTCGAAGGGTTTCTTGATTTTTGCCCGGTAGGCCGCGCGCGACCAGAACTCCGGCGAGTAAATCATCTCCCGCACCACGCCGCGGATGTCGCCGTCGGTGTCCTGGAATTTCTTCGCCATGCGGCCTATCAGCGCCTGTGGCGGCGCGTCGCTCACAAACCTCCGCGCCAGCTTCGTGGCGATAAACTTTGCCGTGTTGGGATGCCGCGCCAGCAGCTCCAGGATCATCTCCCCGTCGCGCATTCCGCCCGCGTCAATCTTGGTCCCCAGGACGGATTTGGGGTTGGGGTCGTGGATGCGCTCCTCAAATCGGAAATCCGCCGAACGCCGCGGCGCCTCCAGTGTCCATCCCGTGAACGCCCGCGCTACTTCCACAACGTCCTGCTGTGTGTATCCGCCGTCCACGCCCAGCGTGTGCAGTTCCATCAACTCGCGCGCATAATTCTCGTTCAGCCCGCGCCGCTGACGCAGTTGCGGCGGCCGTTGCTGCTGGTCCGGGTTTTGTCCGGGACGCCGCTGGCCAAGCTGCCCTCCGCGTTCGCGCCGCATCCGGTCCAGCGAACCCCCGCCAAATCGCTGCAAAATCCGGCCCCGGCGTTCTTGCAGCTCTTTTTCCATCCTCTCAAACGCCTTGGGATCCGCGCTCTGCCAGTTGTCCAGATAGAACAGCATCGCCGGGCTTTTGGCCGTGGCGCCGAGGAGGTCGCGGAATTTTCCCCAGGCATTCGGCCGGATGGTGTCGTTTTCGTAGGAAGTGACCAGGTAGCGGTCCGCGCCCTTCTGCGCGAATACATTGAAGTGGTTGAACCAGAAATCCACGAGTTGTTCGTTCAACTGCCGCTCGCTGTGGATCGCCCGGGTCATCTTCGCCATCGAGAGCTCGGCAATGATGCGCGCCGGCGCGCGGACCTCTTCGAGCCGCGGGGCCATATTGGGATCGCCATTCTGGAGATTCTGCCTGCGGTTCCCAGCCGGCTCCTCGCCCGGCATCTCGCCCATTTCGCGGCGGCGGACAAACTCTTCGCGCTGTTTCGCGCGGGCCTGCTGCTGGCGGATGTATTCCTCCGGGGTCATCCCTGCGCGGCGAGCAGCCACCTGCGGGGGCGGGAATTCTTGCAGCAGTTTCTCCGGCGACATCGCCAGCGTTGTGTATTTTTCCAGTCGCGCCTGCACCGCCGCATCGTCAATCTTCTCCGGCGCCAGTTGTTGTTCGACCCACTTCTCCAGCCCCATCTTCCGGACGCGCTCCACATCCCCAGGGCGCGGACCGTAGCCGAGGCGGTTCAGCGCGTGCAGCGTGGCTTCTTCCTCAGTCAGCTCGGTGATTGGCAGCTTGCCCCTGAACTGCTTGCTTAGCTTCGGCAGTTTGTCGCTCGCCGCAAGACTCTCCGTCGTGGCGAATGCCGGCGCTCCAGCCACAGCCACAAAGAGAGCCACCGCCGCCAGGCATCCCACCCATGCGCCATCCACTCGTGCTCTTCGCCCGTCAAGCTCTGCTGTCCATCGCGCCATGTTCGCTCACTCCTGCCGTCCAACCCGTAGGAATAGCTGGACACTGCGCCGGTCTCGCCAGTGCAGTCTTATGAAGTCTAACCCCCGGCGGCTGCAAAAGTTGCTTCGCTGTTGCGCGTCGTTTACGATAGCGCAGTACGCATCCGCAGCTCGCGAATGAGGTCATTTTGCTTTTCCAACTGAGATACTCAAAGGCAATCATTTCGACGTCGCTCACGGCAAGTTTCGCTTTATTCCTTGCCTCAGCGGTGGTCCCGCAGAGCCCGGCCCCCGCGCTCGCGGTCTCCGCGGCCCGTCTCCGCGCCCACGTTGGTTATCTGGCCAGCCCGGATATGAAGGGCCGCGCCAGCGGGACCGTGGAAAACGACCGCGCCGCCGCGTACGTTGCCACCCAGTTCCGCAAGGCTGGCATCACCCCCGCCAATGGCAAATCCTATTTCCAGGCGTTTTCGGTGACGGTCGGCGCTGGGCTCGGCCCTGCGAATTCGCTGAAGCTGAATAAGCCAGAAATGTCCCGCGAGCTGGCGTTGAAAACGGATTATCTCCCGCTGAATATTTCCGATTCCGGCGAGGCGGCCCTGAAACTGGTCTTCGCCGGTTATGGCATCTCTTCCGAGGAGCACCGCTACGACGACTACTTGCACATGGACGTGCAGGGCAAGGCGGTGATTGTCCTGCGCCACGAGCCCCGCGAGGATGACCCGCAGAGTCCGTTTGCTGGCCGTGAGCTCACCACCCACGCGGACATCGTCCACAAGGCCATTAACGCGCGCAATCATGGCGCCCGTGCGCTCATCCTCGTCAACGACCCCGTCCCCCATGCGGCGGAGGAGGACGTGCTCATCAAGTTCGGCACGCTCCAGGGCCCCGAGAATGCCGGCATCTTGCTCGTTCAGGCATCGCAGGCAGCCGTGAATCAGTGGATTGCTCCCCTCGGAAAGACCCTGGGAGAGCTCCAGAAGACAATTGATGACAAGCTTCAGCCGCAGTCCGCCTATGTCCCGGACCTGGAGCTGACCCTTCGTGTGGACGTGCAGCGCCACACGGCGCGCACTAAGAATGTGGCCGGATGGCTTCGCGGGAGCGACCCGGTGCTCTCCAAAGAGTTGGTTATCATTGGCGCCCACTTCGACCATCTTGGCCACGGAACTCGCGGCTCCCTGGCTCCATCCCAGGTTGGAAAAATTCATCCCGGCGCCGATGACAACGCCAGCGGCACGGCCTCCCTGCTGGAGATTGCTGCCGCCCTTTCTGCTCGCCGCGGCGAATTGAAACGCAGCGTGCTCCTCCTGGCCTTCTCCGGAGAGGAGCTGGGGCTGCTCGGCTCTGCGCACTACACCAAAGCGCCGCTCTGGCCGCTGGAGAACACCGTCGCGATGATCAACCTCGACATGGTGGGACGCCCCCGCGACGGCAAGATTACTGTCGGCGGCGCGGGAACCTCTCCGGGCTTCCGCGACCTGATCCGCCGCATCAACGCCACCGGCCTCGAAGTCTCATTTTCAGACTCCGGCTACGGCCGCAGCGATCACTCCTCGTTTTATGTCAAAAACATTCCCGTCCTGTTTTTCTTCTCCGGCCTTCACGCCGACTATCACAAGCCGACAGATACCGCCGATCGCCTTCTCTATGCCGACCACGCCCGGGTTACCGGCCTGGCCCTCGCCGTCGCCGCCGAGCTGGCCAATGCGCCGGAGCGGCCCGCCTACGTCCGCGTGCAGGAGCCGCAACAGCCATCGGTCTCTGGCGGTGGCTCGGGTTACGGCGCCTATTTCGGCTCGATTCCGGATATGGGGGAAGAAGTAAACGGCGTGAAGTTTGCCGACATCCGCGAGGGCAGCCCCGCCGCGCAGGCCGGACTCAAGGCCGGCGACATCCTGATCAGCTTCGCCGGGAAAGACATCAAGAATCTTTATGATTTCACCTACGCGCTCCGCGCCCACAAGCCTGGCGAAGAAGTGTCTGTCACTGTGCTCCGCGGATCCGAAAAACTTACCGTCAGCGTGAAGCTCGCGCAGAGGAAGTGATTCTTTGCTTCCATTTTCACTTCCCCATTCTCCGCTTCTCTTGTAGGCTCTCACTCCGCCGATGCTGATTCGAAACTTCGTATTCTGGCTGTCCTCGAAAAAATCGGTCACCCGCGTGATTTCCGACCGCGGGATGCGCTACGGGTTTGCCCGCAGGTTCATCGCCGGAGAAACACTGGCCGAATGCCTGGCGGCCAGCCGCGAACTCAACCGTCTCGGACGCCGCATCAGCCTCAATCATCTGGGCGAAGACGTTTCTTCCGTCGAGGAAGCACATCGCGTTCGGGACGGCTACATCGAGATGCTGCATGCTCTGGTGGGCCGCCAAACTGCGGCCACGGTCGCCGGGGCTCCTCTGGACGGCAATATCTCCATCAAGCTCACGCAACTCGGCCTGACCATGCCCGCAGGCGGCCGCGACCTGTGCCTGATACTGACCGAAGAAATTGTCGCCGCCGCTGAGCCTCTTGGCCTCACCATCGAGATGGACATGGAAGGCTCCGCCCACACTGACGCCACGCTCGAAATCTTTGAAGCGGTCACGCGCCGTCATCGCAACACTTGCCTGGCAATCCAGGCCTACCTGTATCGCACGGAGAAGGACCTCGAGCGCCTCGCCCCGCTGGAGCCGAAAATCCGCCTCGTGAAGGGCGCCTACCGCGAACCCGTCCGCATCGCCTGGCAAAAACAGTCCGAAGTGGACGACAGCTACCGCCGCCTCCTTTCGTGCCTGCTGGACGGAAAGTTCACCGCGGCCATTGCCACCCACGACCCGGCGATGCAGGAATATGCCCGCGCGTTGCTGGCGGAACGCGGTACGCCGCGGGAAAAATATGAGTTCCAGATGATTTACGGCATCCGCCGCGACCTCCACCAGCAGGCCTGCGACCTCGGCCACCCCCTGCGCATCTATGTGCCCTTCGGCACGGAGTGGTGTCCCTATTTTATGCGCCGCCTCTCGGAGCGCCCGGCCAACTGCTGGTTCGTACTTCGCAGCCTCGCCGCCGAGTCGCTCGGTCCCGGCCGCGCGTAGTTGCGGTTTTCGACGCCCGCACCCTTACCAAAACATGAAGGCCGGCTTTCGCCGGCCGCAGAGTCACTCCATCGTCTTCGATTTCTGATTCTTTCGTTCTGAGTTCCGACTTCTGAGTTCTGATCTGCTTTCTAGGTTTTCCCCGCCGCCGCCGCTTTGCCATCCACCCGTGCGCCCGAATTTTCCTCCAGCACCTGCACAATCGCGGAATAATCGTATTCCGTCAGTTCCCGCGAGACCGCCGTCGCATACACGCTCTTGATGGCGCTCATCCCCGGCAGGGCCACGCCCAGCTTCCGCGCCACGTCAATAATCAAGTCAATGTCCTTGCGGATGTGCCGCAGCTTGAAACTGGGTGTGAAGTCCCGTGCCGTCATCGAAGCGCCCTTATTCGCGTACATCTCTGACGCCATCGCCGACTGCCCGATAATCTCAAGGATTTTTTGCGGCTCGATCCCGGCCTTGGCGGCGAACACCAGGGACTCGCACATCATTTCCATCATTCCGCCCAGCAGCAGGTTGCACGCCAGCTTCACGCAGGTGGCCTGTTCCGGCTCCGGCCAGTGCCAGGTCCTGCGTCCCAGCGCTGCAAACACGGGCTGGCACTTTTCGACGCCCGGCTGCGCTCCCCCCGCAAAGATGAGCAGAGTACCTGCCGCCGCATTCCGCCGGTTTCCCAGCACCGGCGCCTGCACGTAGTGGACCCCCTTGGGCCCGTAATGCTCGCGCAAATGTTTGGGTGTGCGCAGCCCTGTGGTGCTCATTTCGCAGTGCACTTTTCCCGACGCCATCCCCGCCTCAATTCCTTCCGGCGCGAAGGTCACTTCTTCGATGGCCGGCCCGTCGGTCAGCATGGTGATGACAATGTCCGCCGCCTCGGCCAGCGCCCGTGGGGTCGCCGCGCGTTTGGCCCCCTGCAGCACCAGTTCATCTACCTTTGTCGCCGTCCGGTTCCAGACCACCAGGGGGAATTCCGATTCCAGCAGGCGCTCCGCCATCGGCGTGCCCATGGTCCCCAGCCCTGCAATCCCCACGGTAGGCTTCATCGGCTCAGACCTGGACTTGGGTCGCCTCGGACATCTTCAGCTTGGAAAGAATTTTTTGCAGGTTTTCGGAATTCGAACCGCGCAGCTTCACGAATTCCACGCCCATTCCGTTCGGGGAGGCGTATCGCACGGCGCAATCCGTCTCCACCAGGAGCTCCCCCATTTGGAACCGAACCCCGATCACCGTGCCCGCCGGAAACACGTCGGGTGTGCGGATAAACATCCCGCCCAATCCCAGGATGGAGACCTTTCCGCGCAGAGGCTTGCTGGTCCCTTCGCACGGCATCAGTTTGTCTTCTGGCACGGTTACGCGCCCGTACCGCCGGTAGTTCTTGTAATCCACCCTTCACCTCGCCGCGCGGAACGCGGCTAGCGTCCATTCGTCAGCAGTTTGGTCGAATCTTAGAACGTAGAGGTTGCCATCCTCCGCCCGCACCCGGAAATACACGGCCTCCGGCGAATACCACTGGTCTTCCACCTGCTGCACCTCCATTGCGCGGCTCCCCAGCGTGAACCGCATCGGCCGCTGATTGGCCATGTGCCCGGCATAGCATTCCACGCGCATCTCGAACTCCTCAGGCTTGGCTTCCAGGAGTCCTATCCTCGCTTGCCGCCTCGCTTCTCCTTGGTCTCCTTGCTTTCCTTCTTAACTTCTCGCTTGTCCGTTTTTCTCTCGTCCTTCTTGGCTTCTTTTTTGTCCGCCTTCTTGTCTTCCTTCTTGGCTTCCTTCTTATCGCTCTTCTTTTCGTCCTTCTTGTCGGCCTTCTTGTCTCCCTTGGCGTCGCGCTTGGCTTCGTTCATGGCGTGGACTTCATCCGCGCGCTCCTGGCCGCGTGTCTCGCCGCCTTTGTTGCTGCGTTCGGGAGACTCGGGCTTAGCTTTGGCCGCTGCCTTCTTTTCCGTCTGCTTCTCAGCCTTTTTCTCGCCTCCTTTCCCTCCTTTTCCTTGCGCCAGGATGACACCCGGCAGCGCAAGGACAAGCGCCAGTATCATCAAGAACAGCCATCGTGCGCGCATAGTACGTACTCCTCTCCGTTGTTTCTCCGTCAGGCTGGATACGGGATTCCCCTCAGCCGACGCCGAGCGGCGCTGTCCCGGCATCGGCGGCCATCCAACACGTTAAATGCCGTGGTTGGTTAGGAAGTCTTCGGTTTGGGCTTTGGTTCTTCCTTTGGCGTCTCTTTCTTCGGCTCCTCCTTTTTCGCCTCTTCCTTTTTTGGCTTGGGGGGTTCTCCCTTGCCCTTGCTCTGCGCGAGTGCGGCGCTGGAAAACGCAAGCGCGCTTGCGATGAGAATCGCGAGCCAGCGTAGCTTCATCTCTGTGCCTCCCGTGAGAGTATTCCGGGCCGATGTGCCGAGTGTACTACGCCATGGCCTGCCTGTCAGTAACCCCAGCCGCGGGCTCTGCCCGCGCCGGGACCGCACGGGACGGCCGGCCCCATCTCTGTGCATTGTAAGCTGCGCCAACGAACACAACGATGGCGCTCAGATACATCCATACCAGCATGCCGATCACCGCGGCCAGCCCGCCGTACACTCTCGTATATGGCACTTGGCGCACGTAAGCGCCAAACCCGGTATTCACCACCCACCACAGGATCGTGGCGATGATTGCGCCCGGCACGGCCTCGTTCCATGTCCGGCAGCCGGGACGTCCCACGCGGTAGACCAGCGACAAGATAATTGCGGCTACCACCAGCGCCAGCCCCGAGTACACCACCACCCACATCGCATTGAACAGCTCCGGCAAGCCGAAGTGCTGGATCATCCATTCGCGCAATTGTTTTCCAAACACCGTCAGCATCACCGCAGCCAGCCAGGGCCCGCCGGTCACCAGCAGCAGCGCCAGGGCCCGCGCCTGCTGCTTCCAGATTGCCGGCGGGGGGCGCACGGACCGATACACCACTCGAAATCCGTCCATCAGGCCGCTCATTACTCCCAGCCCGCCCACCAGCGTTCCGCCCAGCCCCAGCAGGATCCAGGTGCCGGGCTGGTCCCCCGGCTGTGTCAGGTAGTCTGTCAGCACCCTTCGGCTTCCGGGAGGCAACAACGCCCCCAGCCCCGAAAGCATCTCCTCTCCGAAGCTGCTCAGCCTTCC
>Ga0247727_10005985_pt1 | contig 24160 bp, 19 predicted proteins | sample WisWelCaveWW1625_FD_202498 | JGI IMG/M metagenome (GOLD analysis project Ga0247727, IMG submission 202498) | Biofilm microbial communities from Wishing Well Cave, Virginia, United States - WW16-25 | ecosystem: Environmental > Aquatic > Deep subsurface > Groundwater > Cave microbial mat | place... | reverse complement strand
GCCCCAACTAGTTCGTAGTCTAGAGTTCGTAGTTCGTACAAAAACTACCAACTACCTACCAACTGCCAACTGCAAGGTAAAACGTGGTTTCACCTTAATCGAACTTCTAGTGGTTATCACCATCATCGGCATTCTGCTTGGAGCAGCTACAGTTTCCTACACAATTTCGCAAAAAAAGGGTCGTGACGGTAAGCGGAAATCCGATATTGCCGCTATCCAGCAAGGATTAGAACTGTATTATCAAGTTAATCGTAGATACCCTCAAACAGAATGGGCAAATAGTACCGCAGCCACCCCCTGGATTCCAGGATTAACCTCGACTTATATCAAAAGTTTACCTAAAGACCCAATAAATCCCGTCAGTTCCTGCGGTGGAAATACACGAGATGGGGGTCCAACTTGCTTCATGTATTCATATTATTCTGGATCTTGGTGCAGCCTTAATGGACGAGAATATATTCTTGTGGCTCGTCTTGAAGCTTATAGTGGAATTGATTTTGCACAACAAAATTACACTAACGCAAGCGGAGCTTTCTGCAATAAGTGGTCTGAAGATCCTCTTGTTGCCAACGCTAACGGTCTTTACGTGGTCAAAGGCCCTTAGACTAGGTTAAAATTCTTATCCCTTATTACTTTGATACTTGATACTTACTTTCAACTGTTGAAATAAGCTCTCTTTTACTTAATACTAAAGGTATGCCCCTGCCCCAACTATACGCTAAACGCTATAAGCTAAACGCTACGCGGGGCTTCAGCTTGATTGAGCTTCTAGTCGTAATTGCCATCATCGGTATTCTGCTTGCTGTGGCTAGCGTTTTTTACACCCAAGCCCAAAAAAAAGGCCGCGACGCCAAAAGAAAAGCAGACTTAAAGTCTGTTCAACAGGCCCTTGAGCTTTATTACGAAACTAATAGAAAATACCCATATTACACAATCGCGGCACCTCAGGGAAGAATCCAATGTAATATAACTGGAATAGATACAACTATAAATAACTGGGGACAAGCTTTCGATTGTAATTCTTCCTCAGGTCTTGTTACTTACATGAAACAACTTCCGTGTGATCCATTGATTAGCTCAGCATCCTGCCCAACCGCCCTAGTGGGAAATTACTATTTATTTTCTGCCTTTGCAGGAATTCCACAGACATATACTTTCGCAACAATTCTTGAAAACACGAGCGATCCTGAGGCTTCACCTGGGTGCCTGGCTATTAACCCAAGCTACAATTACTGCGTAACAAATCCCTAGAAAGTTGTATTACCGGATAAACACTAAAAACCCGGCAAGAGCTGCAATTGCCGCCATCAACAAATACTCTAAAAACAATTTTTTAGTTATATCCCCTTTTATATGATGATAAGTTGCTCCCCATAAAAGATAGAAAAGGCAGAGAATTAAAATTACCAGAAACTGGCTAACGTTATCGTATCTCAACCTGACAATCGCCACGGCCCCAACTACAAAACCCAAAATTAAAAAAATGTGTGCCAAAGTATCAAGCCTTTTCATTGTTAATTGTTAACTGTTAATTGTTAATTGTTAAATAATCGCTCCTCCAACAGCATACCAAAGCGCCAGAAGTACAAAGGCCAAAAGCCCCATATGGGCAATAATTCCACTTCGAAGCGAAAGATGCGCGCTTCTTACTACAACAATAACTTCTATAACAAACAACAAAAATATAAAGGCAATAATCGAGAGCGACGCAATCTTTGCGATGGCAAACTGTCTTGTCGCCAATATTCTTGTCGATTCATCAGGTAAATTTTGATTGCTTTCATTCAAGCCTACCGCAATCGGTGCTAGGGTCGGGGTCGGAATCGGGCTAATTTCACTAGCGGGAGAAGGACTAACAGCGGATGACGGCAGATTCTGGGCTGTTTGTTGACCTGCTGTAGCTGGACTCGGTGCAGGTGAAGCTTGTACAATTGGTTGCGCAGCTGGAACCTGTGATATCCCCGCACCAAACATTTGAACAACCAAAACCCCTTCCCTCCCCTCGAGCTTACCGCTATCTACGGCCACCCCTATTTCTTTAAAGTTATTGTCAAGTAAGTTGCTTCTATGTGAAGGCGAATCCATCCAGGCATTAACAACGGAGTTAGCGTCCGAAAAATCCCTGGCTAAATTTTCCCCTGCAAACACATATCTATAGCCGGCAGCAGTGATGAAGCTCCATGGCGTTTTACCCGAAGGCGAATTGTGCGCCCAGTAATTTTCTCTAAACATGTTGGCAGCCTTAGCAGCAGCCGCAGAGGATAAAGAAGAATTTGAGGAAAGTGGCCCTAAATTATTTTGGGCTCTTTTAGCGTTAGTTAAAGCAATAATCTCGCCTGCTCCAAAACTGGCTGTTCCTAAAATATGCGGGGCCTTAACTCGAATTATGTAAAGCCCTGCGGTAATTAAAACAAAGATCTGAAGATACGTAAAAAGAGCAATTAGTGACACTCCGTGGGCAGCATGACTATCACCATCCTCATGCTTATGAGGAAGAATTTGGTGGGCTATTTTTTTGCGGATCACATAAATAGTGTACAGTGAAACACTGCTTCACTCAATTCCCAATTACGAATGATCAATTGCCAAAATTTTATATTGGAGTTTGGGTTTTGGGGCTTGGAGTTTGTGAATTATTTCTCGTCCTCGGAGTATAAAAATGCGGAAACCGCCTTTTCCCAGTCAAAAATCTCTTCTTTGTCAAAAAATCTCAACTCTTCTTCACGCGCTGCTTCCTCACTGTCGGAAACATGAATAATGTTTGTGCTTTTACTCATTGAAAAATCGCCGCGAATACTGCCTAACTCTGCCTCCCTACCACTCGTTGCGCCTGCCATTTTTCGAACAACGGAAACCGCTTCCAATCCCTCCCAGAGCATGCAAACAAGAGGTGAAGATTTCATGAACTTTTTTAGGCCCGCAAAAAATGGCTTGTCCTTGTGATGAGCATAATGCTCCTCTAAAAGCGCGTCAGAGGCCGCTATCATCTTAAGACTAACTAGCTTTAAGCCCTTTCTTTCGAATCGGTGAATAATTTCCCCAACTAATCCTCGCTGAAGAGTATCAGGTTTTAATAGAACTACTGTCCGCTGCATAATCTAAGTTTAAAGGGAAAAGCGAAAAGTGTAAAGTCAAAAATTTACGCTATACGCTAATCACTATTCACTATAATTTGAGTACCTTCTCAAATTTAGAAGCTTCCTTAAACGGTCCAATGACAGCCAAATTCAGTTTCTTTTCGATAAATAAACTCTTTGCTACCCTTTGAACATCACTAGCCTCCACCTTATCAACCTCTTTCAATTCTTCATCCAAGGGGTTCACTTTACCTTCCAATAATTCGTCAGTACCATACATAAATGCAGCGGTTCTGGAATCTTCCCAAGAAAGAACAAGTCGCCCTTTTATGTACTCTTTAGTTTTTTTCAATTCTTTATCATTTACTTTTTCTTGAGTAATCTTTTTAAATTCAGAAAGGATAACCTTTATTGCATCATCGATTCTTTGAAGATCAACGCCAGCAGAAGCACAAAAGGTACCTGTATCTAAATAAGATTCATTATCTGCCCGCACATAATATGCCAATCCCCGCTTCTCCCTAACGTTTAAAAACAACCTCGAGGACATACCTCCGCCTAAAATAGTACCTAAAATCGCCGCGTTATACCTATCAGGATGAGTAAGGTGTATCCCTCTAACTCCTAAAACCAAATGGGCTTGGTCAGTATCCTTGTAAACAACTTTCATGGCTGGTTTTTTTTGATCTTCAAAGGCCTTGGTAAATCCGCTTACACCGTGGGGCTTCTTTGCGCCAAAGTGCTTTTTTAAATCACTAAGCACCTTGTCTCGCCTAAAATCTCCGGATATTGAAACAACCATGTTGTTTGGAGCATAGCGCTCGCCAATGTACTTCAGAAAGTCCGCGCGCGTTAGCTTTCTAATTACTTCTTTTCTGCCACCAATATCCCAACCAAGAGGTTGATTCTGCCACAAAAGTCCTTCGTAAATTTCACCAACCCTGCGCATCGGAGTATCTTCGTAAAGATTAATTTCCTCAATAATTACCCCTCGCTCTTTCTCGATTTCAGCTTCATCAAATTTAGAATTCCAGACCATGTCGGCAAGCATGTCGCAGACTAAAGATAAATGTTCCGATGCCGATTTTATGTGATAACCTGTAGTTTCTTTGCCTGTAAAAGCATTGTATTCAGCCCCAATTGCATCCAAAGCGTGCGAAATATCCGACGCCGTCGGTCTCCTTTTGGTCCCTTTAAAAAACATGTGCTCCAAGAAGTGGGAAATACCGTTAGTTTCCTCTGTTTCGTACCTGCTACCTGCCCCGCAAAGCACAATTGCACAAACCGAGCGCACCGATGCTAGTGGCGTAAGGATTATTCTTAAACCGTTATCTAGTGTGACTTTTTCAAAATTATTAGTATTCACAATGTTCAATTCTCAAATCCCAATTTTACGAATTAAAACTTCGCTTTTTTGGAGTTTGGTCATTGTCAATTGGATATTAATTTCGCCTCAGCGAATTTCAACATCCTCCACTTCCCAAGTGTAATCAGAATAAACTGTTACAAGTCCAAATCGCGGTCCCTGGAAATTTCTCTCTTCGGTCACCGCGCCAATGGTAGTGATTTTAACAGTATCCGCTGGTGTTTTAAACTGAGCAAAAAAGTGCAGGTCTCCAGAGAAAAATCCGTCTACATTATTTTCCTCAATCAACTGAATTAGCCCATTGGCCTGATTAGCTACAACGGTGCTATTCTCACCCATTACGTGTTTGCTCTCCGGGTGAAACGGCGTCTTATGAGCCATGACGAAGGTTAGCTTCGAACATTTGAGTTTTTCGCGATTTTGCTCATCAGAACCCGAACATTTGGCCAGTGCTCTGTTTAGAAATTCCCAGGATTCGGAATCTATACCATTATATATATCACTATTATCTAATATAACAATCTGTATCCCATCCCTTTCGAGACTGTGGCTGCTCTCTCCAAAAACTTGTCTGAAGTTATTAATTGCTTCATTGCCCTGATTGCGGCTATCCCAAAGATCATGATCTCCACTGGATGCAAAATAAGAAAGCATCGACCCGTCAAATACGGCTTTGGCAACCCGAAGTTCATCCAGAGTTCCTATATTGGTGTAATCACCTAGTCCAACTACAAAATTAATTCCCTCACCTTTAGCCTGTTCTAAGGCTTTTCCCAGTAGTTCATTATCATTATGTGAATCTGAAACTATCGCAAACCTTAAAATCGTAGTTTTTTTTAGTTCTTGATTGGCAATCTGCGATTTTTGCTCTGAAATCGTGTTTGCCCACGAATATCCCAGAACAATCGAGAGAATTACAAGAATCAAAAGAAGAAGTTTCTTCACAGGGATTACATTTTATCAGGCGCTAAAACTCCAAGGAGCAAAAGAGTGTTTTTTAAAGTTATTTGAGTTGCCCGAGAAAGCGCTAACCGGGCATTTTTTAAATCCTCCCCTGATTCCAAAACCGGACAATTTTCGTAAAACTTATGAAAGCTGTCTGCAACTTCTCTTGCATAGGCCGTTAACCTGTGAACTGCAAAATTTTGAGCAATTTCCTCTACCAATTCCGGCAATCTTGAGATTTGTTTAATCAAATCCAGTTCGTAGTTTGTAGTTAATAGTTTGTAGTCTACTTTAGAGTTTGGAGTTTGGATTTTGGATTTTGCAAGAATCGAGGCAATTCTCGCGTGAGCATACTGAACGTAATAAACCGGGTTCTTAGAAGATTTTTCGCGAGCCAACTCCAGATCAAAATCAATGTGAGAATTAGGATCGTGCATTAAAATAAAAAACCTAACAGCATCTTTCCCCACTTCTTCGATCACTTCTTTCGCAGTTATAAAAGTCCCTGCCCGCTTACTCATCTTTATAACTTCGTTGCTCCGCTTAAACCTCACCCATTGATACAAAATAACGTGGAATTTAGATACATCGTATCCAAGCGCCGCAATAACTGCCTGGAGCCTCGGAACGTGCCCATGATGGTTCGCACCAAAAATATCGACAACCAAATCCGCACCTTCTTTAAACTTCAGATTGTGATATGCAATGTCGTTTGCAAAATACGTATAACTTCCATCGGATTTAACAACAACCGTTTCCCTATCTTTCAAAAACTCGTCTGAGGGAGCTTGTCCAGCTCGTTCCGATGACGAGTCATCGTCAGAGTGAAAACGAACGTGAGGGGCAAACCAAGTCGCACCATCTTTCTGCTTCAAAACGCCCTTCTTCTCAAGTAGATCAAGTGCTTTCTTTGTCTCGCCGACTTTTGCAAATTCGCTCTCCGGGTAAACATCGTCAAACTTAACTCCCATCGCCAAACAGTCCGAAATTATTTCCTTAAGAAGGATATCTACCGCTTCTTTTCCAATAACACTTGCATCCGTACTGGAAATACCCGTTTTATTTCTATGTGCAAGTATTATTTTCGATGCGAGTTCTTTTACATAACTACCCTGATAATCTCCAACTTCAAGTTTCTTTCCTGCCGCTGCTTTGATCAGTGAGTCACCAAGTTTCTCAACCTGCCCACCAACATCGTTATGAATATATTCCCGCAAAACTTGGTAGCCGGAAAATTCTAAAACCGAAGCTAAACTGTCACCAATCGGACCGCCCCTCGCGTTTCCAAAGTGCAAAGGTCCAGTTGGGTTTGCCGAAACAAATTCAACCCGGGCTTTTTTACCTTTACCTAGCGTATTCGACCCGTACTTGTCACCCTTTTTGAGTACTTCGTTTACCTCGTTTTGCCAAACCTCGTCTTTTATAAAAAAGTTTATAAATCCAGGCTCTTTGACCTCTAGTTTTTTAATGTGAGGCAAAAGCTTTAAACTCTGGGCCATTTTGTTGGCAGACTCCATAGATGACTGCTTAGTTTCACGGCTGACTATCATTGCAATATTCGTTGAAAAATCACCAAAATTTGCGTTCGCCGACCTTATCACCAGAATTTGCCTATTGGAAATTGCAAATTGGAAATTGGAAATTACTTTATGAATATCCTTTTCAATCTGATCTTTAATCATGTTGATTTTTATCGCTTTTACGATATATCAGAACCAGTTTACTGGCTGCTGATATTGTCAGCCGAAAACAGGAAGTTGTCAATTGCTTGCCCTTTGGAGCTTTAGCGAAAAAGGGTTAAATGTTAAATGTTAATTGTTAATTGTCAATTTTTTACCATCAAAATCGATTTCGATTAGTCCCTTAATATCATTGCGCAATGTTTTTACTTCCTTTGCCCTAAGTAAATCAAGCACATCTTTATGCGGGTGACCATAACTATTTTTACCTACCTGCACCACTGCGACTTCTGGACCGACCTTCTCTAGAATTTCTTCGTTCGTTCCTGTCTTTGAACCGTGGTGGGAAACTTTCAGAATCTGACAGTTCTTATCAATAAGATTTTGCAGCGTTTCTTTTGGAATATCTCCGGTTAAATAAGCACAAAAAGAGCCGAACTCCAGCCGCAACACGATCGACGAATCATTTAAATCCGAAGGCGGCGAAGTCTTCCAGACATCAAGCATCTGTCTTGTCGGCCACAAAATCTGCATCAGGGTCCGACCCTGCCCGACAGAGCCTGCGGCTTCAGTCGCTGGCAGGCGGGCCTGTACCGAATCTAAAATCAGTCTATCGCCTGCTTTTGCGGTATGAACTTTCGATTTTTCAGCTGAAACCGCATCTTCCCAAGCTTTAAAAGTCTCACTATCCTGCTTAACTCCGGAACTTGCAATGACTCCAACTTCATATTTTTTTAAGACATCCACCAACCCCTCAATATGATCCTTCTGCGGATGGGTTAAAAGAATCATCTCAATTTTCCTGTCCCAAAAGGGAATCTTTTGCGACAAACAATCAACAATTCTGTTACCAGGTCCTCCATCGACTACAATTTGTTTTCCGCTCGGAGTAATAATCAACATTCCGTCTCCTTGACCAACATCACAAGCGATGAATCTTAACTTTCCCAAATTAGCTGAAGATTGAATGATTAACAACAAACCTAGACCAATAAAGTTGATTGCAAAAAACAGAAGAAGTTTAGATTTTGCGTCCATGCACAATTCTTTCTAGTACCAAAAAAAGTCCTGCTAACAACAGGAAGCCGAATATCAAAAACCAAACATTACCTTCCCCAACTTCTATTTGCCCACCGATTTTTGAGAAAAACTCAACAACTTTCAAGAAATAAAAACTTGGAACATACGCTAAATACGCAAAAGGAATTGCCAAAGGTTGAAAAATTAAGCTTGCAAAAACCGTCAAAAACCCCAAAATCATCATAGGAAATACAGCTTCCGATACCAAAATGTTAGCAATCGGCGCCGTAAGTGAAATCCTGCCAAAATGATAAGCAATAACAGGCAGTGTGAAAATGTAAGCGCTTACTGCAATCGCACTCGACTCTCCAATTATCGGAAAAGGTTTGAAAATTCTTGCCAAAGTCTGTCCCAAAGTCATAATTCCCAGTGTCGCCGCAAAAGTCAGCTGAAAAGAGGCCTCAAAAATAGAACTCGGCCACAAAAATGCAATAATCATTGCGGAAATTCCCAAACTCCAAACAGGCCATACCTGCCTGCCGAAATATATCGAAACGGTTGAAGCCAAAACCATAATCGCGGCTCTTGCAACCGGCGGTTCTAGTCCCGCCAAAAATGCATAAAAAACTACGGCAATTGTTGAAATTGCCAAGCTTTTTCTTCTGCCGAGATACTTTGCCAAAGAAACAAAAATACCGGCAACCAGCGTTAAATTTTGGCCGGAAACCACAACTACATGAATCGTTCCAGTCTTAATAAGAATTTCCCGAAGATTTGAATCAATGTTGTCTATCCCCAAAACAACTCCGGAAATCAAAGTCGCTTCTCTGGAAGGCAAAATAGAGTTAACATTTGCTGAAAGCTTAAGTCTTAAACTAACAAGCCATAGAGAAAAACCGGCGTTTTGTCCAGTTTTTCTAACTTTCGAGTTGAAAGATCTGCCCTCTCCATCAATTTCTCCATCAATTTCCAATTTGTCTCCAGAATGAAACCTAGGATAAAACGGCACATAAAATCTGCTGTCACCTATTTGCAAAACCTGCCCATATTCGTTTAATCGCGGTTCCCCTTTCAAAACCGCTCTAATTTGAATTTCCTGATTTTTTGGAAGGATTTTTTGTTTCTGACTTTCAAACCCAAGTGAGATTCTTAAAGCAACTGCAAAACCAAGAATTATAACCGCGGCTGGATAGATAAGCTTCTTGTTCATAGTTCATGGTCGTTGTCAGTCTTCGACCCTGAGGGACTCAGACCCGAATGGGTGATCAGTAGACTGTTATCAAATCCTTTATTTTTTCGTAAACCGACTTACCAACTACCTTACGGGTCAAAAGCTCGCTAGAATCGCTGTACGGACGCGAGGCGACAATTTTATTGGCAGTTACCGGACCAATCCCCGACAAACTTTCCAATTCTATCTGCGTTGCACTGTTAATGTTAATTGGTCCGGAAGTTGTCCCTGCGACAGTGCCGACAGCGCTCACTGACTCTCCGGCTTTTGCAATGTATAGTTTTTGACCATCAGCAAGTTTTGCAGCCAGATTAATTTTTGATCGATCAGCATCACTAGTTAAACCACCAGCAAAACTAACCAAATCATTCACTCGGGAATCAGCTGGCAATGAATAAACTCCGGGTTTTACTACTGCCCCATCAATGTGCACTACTACCTGAGATTCCAACTTGCCAGGTTCCTCTGAAGAAATTATCTCAATATCTTCGGAATTTGAAGTTTTAAAAAAGAATAAACCTGCTCCAATTGAAATAATAAAAAGACCGAGGAAAAAAAGACCAAAAACAAGTAATCTCGCTTTATCTTTACCGAAAAAACCTAAATTGTTGTCCGGTGCAAAAGAATCTTCTTGCGATATTCCTTGAGCCATTTTTTAAACTCAAAAATTAAGTTCTGAGCCCCTCTTGTCGTCAGCTCTTTATTGACAATACCACCATGGTGAGGATGTTTAAAGAGTCTTTTGTTTGCGCTGGAAAAACCATGAGCATAATGACAAAGCTCATGGCAGATTGTGTAGCGGACAACATGAACAGGCACGCTTTCGCTGGCAAACATTGAGGTAATTGTAATTATGCTCTTTGTGGGTTTCGCTACTGACCCTATTAACCTTCCCAATCCTCTTAACCCTTTCGTCCCTCTCGGTTTATAAAGCTTTATCGATCCAAATCTATACTTTGCTTCTCTGCCGAATTTAATTTCTATCGGATTTGAAATTTTTACATCACCAAAATAAGCGTTGAGTAGATAGTTGAGTTGGTCAACTAACCAATTATGGTCTCTCATAATTCCGATAGAAATATCAGAGGAGCGCCTTTGGCATGACTGAAAGGTGACAAGGCGACCTGCTGATATTTCATTGCTACTTTTACGTCAGAAAAATATTTTTTAAGAAGATATTCTAACTCTTCCCCAACCCAAACATTACTTCGCATTTTTATTGGGAAGCCTTAGGCTCAAGAAAAATAAGAACTCTATTGTTGCTTGTCTCAACTATTCCATTTCCAAAGCTGTACAAAGCTTCCTTTTGACCCGGAACATAAACCTTCATGCTATTAAAAAGCGCACTGATTAAATTTGCATGGGTCGGTAATATGTCAAAACTCCCAAGGTTATTCTCAAATGTAACTGCACTCGCCTTAATATTAAAGTTTTCTTCCCCGGCAAAATGATGCCAAACTACCGATATATCAAGCATGTCTCTCATTCTGAATATCAGCCAAAGATCCTATGTAAAGAAATTTTTCTTCAGGGATTTCATCAACTTTACCATCAAGAATCTTTCTGACGTCGGAAATTGTCGTTTTTCTCGGAACATATGCCCCGGGCCTACCCGTCTGATCAGATGTCACATAAAAACTTTGAGTCATATAGTTAAGAAGTTTTCTTGCTCTATGATATACAATCTGATCTTCTTTAGTTAATTCGTACTCACCGACAATCGAAACAATTTTTTCAATTTGTGTATACCGCTTGAGGATTTTCTCTGCGTCAAGAAACAATTCAAAATGTTCATCTCCCAAAATTGCTGGATCAATAACAGATGAAGAAGAGTCTAAAATATCAACAGATGGATACCTCCCCTGGGCTGCTACCTGTCTACTTAAAACCACGACTGAATCAAAGTACGAAAATGCTGTTTGAATTCCTGTATCGCTTCTATCATCTGCGGGTACGTAAATAGCCTGAACAGAAGTAACGGCGCCATCCTTTGTCGAAACTAATCTTTCCTCAAGCATTCCAACATCGGAGGTTAAAGTTGGTTGATACCAATCTTCAGACGGAATACTTCCTAAAAGCGTCGAAAGCTCATTGCCCGCTTGAATAAACCTGTAAATGTTATCAATAAAAAAAATCACGTCTTTTTTTTCTTCATCACGAAAATACTCAGCCATACTAGCCGAGGCATAAGCTACTCTGAATCGATTAGCCGCACTCTCATTGATCTGTCCAAAAATTAGAGCCGTACTTTTCAAAAGTCCTTTTTTGGCAAGACTTTCATAAAGTTCGTGACCCTCTCTAATTCGCTCGCCAATACCTGCAAAAATAGTCGCCGTGTTTTTTAGAAGTTCGGCATTGTGAATCAACTCAAGTACAAAAACAGTCTTGCCTACTCCGCTTCCCCCGAAAATACCGATCTTGCCACCGCGTCTAATCGGCGTAAAAATGTCAACTACTTTTATACCGGTTTCCAAAACCTCATTATGCACATAAAGATCGGTAAAGGTGGGTGGGTCTTTATAAATAGGCCTCCTAGCTTCGGCAAAGAGTCTCATTCCGTCTTGAGGATCACCAAAAACATTTATCAATCTACCATTGACAGATTTACCTACAGGGATTGTTATAACCTCGCCCGTCCTAATAATCGTGGCATTTCTATAAAGAGAATCTGTCCCAGAAAGAGCAAGGGCAAAAACAGTGTTTTCTCGCCCTGAAGTGTATACTTCTAGCCTCACTTTATTGTCATCTTCTAAAAGTAAAAGCTCGTGCCTAAAAGGTTTTGGGCCAGTAAAACCAACCTCAACAATGCTTTCTCTAACACTAACAACTTTGCCAACTTCCATAACTTGCTAAGTTAACCGTAAAAATGTGCGTTTTTAGTAATGTCACTTTGGATTACATTAAGCCTGTGAGCGAATATTGTTACCTGCTGCTGTCTTGAGTAGAGTCTTTTTTTGTATTTTCTAAATTCACGCGTTAACTCCTCCAAAAGTCTTACTCTAGCCATTTGCTGTTTAGTCCAATTCCAACGCCTTGCAGAGAGTCTTGCATATTGACCTTTATAAACAGTTTGATGGAAGGAATTTAGAGAAATTTGGCTATTTAAATACCTAATCACGTCCTCCGGAGTCGGTTCAAAAAAATAGGACTTTTTGGGCTTTAACATTTGAGGAATTTGTTTAAGAACTTCAGATCTTACGGCTTTATGCCTAATCAATGATTCCTCTTCACCATGATAAACAATAACTCTTGCATATTGCTGAGTAAGTTGAGAAACCTGCGTAACCTGCCTAGGGTCCAAGCGATCATCGTCTATATCAAAAAACACAATCTTAGATTTAAGATTTTCTCTTTCAACAAAAGTTTTGCCCATTGTTCCAATGACAAGTGCATCGTAATTAGTTTTTTTAACATCAGAAATAAAAAGGTCCGTGATGTCTCTAATTAAATTACCGTAAACATCCTTGTTTGAAGAAATTAAAACCAAAAGAGTGGATTTCTTTTGAAATCGTTCTAAATACTTTTGCTGCTTTTTTCGAAATTCGCGGTCAGAAGATGGATAAATTTCAAAAACTCGTCTTATACTTTCAGCAATTTTAGATAGAAGCGCTTTTGCTTCAGTAAGAGCACCATAAGTTTGATTAAGCCTTAAAACGGTTAAAGCGGAAAGGGCTTTAACAACTTCAATTATCTCCTGCTGTTCAATTAACTGTCTTTTGCTGTATATTGCCATACAAAATTTTAGAAATATTGCCGGTAAATTTGCCGACAGTCGATTTCAAACTCTCAATACTACTTGCCTTGACTACCTCACGCTCCAAAGGCAAAAGTTGTCCTTTTAAATGCGTCTCGTAAAGTTTATCTCTCTCGTTCTCAAAGTCATCTACAGATTTGTTAACCCAAAAGTCAGAAAATAACAGCCCTAACAAAACTAACTGCACTGATTTTGGAAAAATAAGCAGTCCCTTTTGATTAAAAAGTGCCTCGATTTTTAACCCAAAATCGTTTTCCTTAATATAATCTTGAGGCAACTGAACTCCAAAGCTTGAAGTTTCTCTAAACTGGTAGTACTTGGCCATATGTAAATTAATTTCTCTCCTTAATTCTTTCTCTAGTGTTGTCTGTGTCTGATTACCCACCCTAGTTACAGAAAAGTTGTGATTAATAGCAGGTCTTCTACCTCGTTTGTATTCTTCAACATCAAAAAAAATGTGTCCGTCTGTCATAGCCATTAGATTAGTTTGGATATACCCAGTAATATCCCCTTCTTGTGTCTCAGCAACCGGCAAAGCAGTGATACTTCCGGTCTTACCGTTGGCTAATTTAACATGGCCAGTTCTCTCAAGAAGTCTTGCTTGATGATGGAAAATATCGCCAGGATATGATCCTCTTCCCGGTGTTTTCTTGGAAACAAGAGCAATCTCACGGTAAAATTTTGCATGATTTGTCATATCATCAAGAATTATATAAACCTCGCGACCTAAATCTCTAAAATATTCGGCAATGGTAAAACCAGTAAAAGGGGCTAGATAAACATGGGCAACTGGATCCGAAGACGTCGCCCCAACAACAATTGCTTGATCCATCGCTCCGTGTCTTCTCAAGGTTCCCTCAACATTCTTAAGATCAGATTTTTTTTTGCCAATGCAAACATAAATGCAGACACTTCCCTTTTTTGCTTGGGTAATCATCGTCTGAAGTAAAAAGGCTGTCTTACCTGTTTTTTGATCACCCAAAACCAGTTCCTTCTGCCCTTTACCAATCTGGATCATCAAATCAACAATCATTACCCCAGTTTCTACGGGATCTACAACTCTTGATCTTGATAAAATTCCAGGTGGTGCCTTGTCGATTGGGACCTTGACTTTATTGCCTAAAATTGGCCCCAGAGAATCAAGCGGCTGGCAAAGAGCGTTAACAACTCTACCCAAAACTCCTTCAGAAATTTCAATGCTAGCCTTCTCGTTAATTCGTGCAACCCTCTCAGAATGACTAATGTTTTGGGCATCAAGCATTAAAACTTCCACTAAATCAGGTAACAGAACCTGAACTATCCCTCGACTACCATTTTCAGTAACTACTACCTCCAAAGGACGAACTGTAGGCAAACCAGAAACATAAAAAAGTGGATTAACAATTGCCTGGACGTAACCAAATTCTCCAGTCTCATTTAAATAGTCTTGAAATGTCTTCACTTTAAAGCTTTAATAGATTGAACTACTTCCTCTGATTTTGAATAATCTTTGTACTTACCATTATACTCAATCAATAATCCTGCAATTACTGATTCATTTGTAATTATATCAAGTACAACTTTTGTCTTTAAGGTATTTTGAAACCATTCTTGCAACTTTTTCAGAAAATCTTCTTTAGGCTCGAAAGCTAAAGTTAATCGAATACTTTTAACCTCTTCTAAGAACTTAGCTAGTAAATCAAAGAACCCTCTTAACTCGTTTGTATTTTGAGGTAGCAAATTCTCTTTACTAAGTTTTTCAAATAGCAAAAAAGTATCTTTACTAACCGACGATGCAATTTTATCTAATAAATTCCCTTCACTGGTTTTATAAATCAAGCTGGACAATCCCTTAATCTGGTCGACCAAAGTTAAGAGTTGTTCCTTTGTATAAATATTTTCAAGGAAAAGATTAAATGATTTAGCCCTGTTTTGATCCATCGCCAAAAAGATTCTCCGCTTTTGCCTTTTCTAAAGACGCAATCACCAATTCTTGGTGCGTGTTCATGTCAATACTTTTTGCTAAAACCCGCTTTGCAACATCTGCAATTACCTGATTTACTCTACTATCTAAATTTTTAATTTGGGATAGCCGGTAGTCCTCCAGCTCCTTTTGCATCTTTACGACATCATTTGCCACCAAAAGCTGCGTTTCTTTAATAATCGCAGCTTGCTGATCCTTAATGAAATTTGCAAGATCTACGCTTTGTTTTGTTGTAACCGACTCTAAATTTGAAAAGAGTCCCCCCAGTTGGCCCTCAAGCGTCCTCGAGTATGAAGCAACGAGTTTGCTTACCGCTTCCGACGACTGCTTTTCGATAACCTTTTCAATCCTTGATCTAAATTTTCTATCAATTCTAACTGCTCCCCTAGAAAAAGAGTCAAGTTTTGCCAACCTCAAGTAAAAAAACGCCAGCAAAATTATTATTACAAGGTTAAAAGCTAAAATGGCCAACATGGCAAACTGCGTTATCTGCGCCATAAATTAGTTACTGTATCTAAACCTATTATAGCTATAGCTACACCGAACCCGGCAATAGTCAAAATCACAACAACCAAAGCAGCAATAACCATACCACCAATAATCGTTCCTTTGGCAAGTGGGTTTCTGCCTAAAGCAGTCAATCCAGTTGAAATAAACTTAACAAAGGCAAAAATGGAGCCAACTGCCGTGACAATACCAATTACTAAGCCAAGGGTATAACGAAGGAAATTTCTAAAATTTTCAGGATTGTTCAGAAGCGATGTAATATACGCCTTAAAGCCTTTTCCACCCTCGGCAATATCAGCGTAACCAATATTTACCTCTACTGGGATTAAACCAATTTTAGTATTGTCATCGTATTTTGCTAGAGCTTTCCCAAGAACATATCCGGAAATTTTTGCTTTTTGACCGACGCCGGCTTTATCACTAGAAGTAATAAAATCCCCAATCTCAATTGTCCCAGTTTCTAGAGAAACCTTAACATTGGCAATTCCAGAAGAAAGTATTGATTTAGTCTCGTCAGTTTTTGGCTGAACGGATAAAACCGGAGTACCAACAACCACCCCGTATAATAGTGCATCAAAGGCAACAGCTGTTCTTTTGAGCCCATCTTTGGTTATTGAAATAATGTCGCCCTCAACTGCCTCTGAGTCTGCAACCTCAACGTTTATAGCCACGCCCCCAAGGCTTGGTAAATTCTGGGCAAATACAGTATAAGATTTGAGGCTAACTAAGTTAACCAAAAGAAGTAAAAAGGCCGAAACTAAGATACAAGGTCGCATAATCTAATCTAACATCTTTAATTGACATCTTTCCACTATTTCTTCTCGGTCTTCTTAATCTTCTTTACCTACTAAACCTTTACGATCAAAATCGTCACTTTGGATATGCTTTACTAATACTTTAGTGGATCAAAGTAGTCTGGATCCCTATACAACAAAATTAATCAACCGGTCAGGCACAAATACTATTTTTTTAGGTTTGCCGTCTAAGTACTTTGCAACCCTACTCGAAGCTAAAGCTTGTCTCTCTGCCTCATCTTTTACGATTCCCCTGTTGACATTGATTCTGTCCCTAACCTTACCATTGACCTGTACTACCAAAGTAATAGTTGATGCCGTAGCAAGTTTTGGATCATACTTCGGCCAAGGCTGAACATGGATCGACTTAAATTTTGAGCTTCGCTCGCCCTCCGTAGTCTTGACGGAGGGGGGCGTTTTAAGTTTTGATTTCAGAAGAACTTGATAAAGTTCTTCTGTCATATACGGCGCAAAAGGAGCCAGAAGTAACAATAGATTCTCTATCTCCTCTTTGGAATTTGGAGTTTGTGTTTTGGAATTTACTTTCTTCTCAAGAAAGTTCATCCATTCCATAATGGCTGCAAGTGCTGTGTTGTAATCTAAACTTTCGATATCTTCTGTCACCTTTTTGATCGTTATATGCATCATATGCAGGCTATTAGGCGCTTGGGTTATTAGGTCATTAGGTTCAGTTCCTAATTGCCCAGTTACCCAATTCCCTACTAACCTCCAGATTCTTTTTAAGAATCTGGACATCCCTTCAATCCCAGTATCCCTAAAATCGCCTCCCTGTTGGTATCTCCCACAAAACATCAAATAGCATCTTAATGTATCAGCTCCATATTTATCGATATAGTCATCAGGATTAACCACATTACCTTTTGACTTACTCATTTTGGCGCCCTCTTTAATTAAAAGGCCATGTGCCCTGAACGTAGTGAAGGGTTCTTCAAAATCAGCTAGGCCCAAATCACTAAATACCATCGTCAAAAAACGGCTATACAGGAGGTGCAAAACCGCATGCTCTGCCCCACCAATGTACATATCAACAGGCAACCACTGCCGTGTGATCTCGCTATCCCAAGGAATTCCCAATTTTGGAGTTTGGAGTTTGGAGTTTGGAGTTTGCGCTACCGTCGGGTACCGGAGAAAATACCAAGCTGAGTCCAAAAAAGTATCAGAAACGTCAGTTTCCCTTCGCGCGGTTGAACCGCACTCAGGGCAAGCCACGTTCACGAAGTTTTTATCCGAAGCTAAGGGCGAAACACCCGTACCCGTGGGTTTAAAGTTTTTAATGTATGGCAATTCAACCGGAAGATCTTTTTCGGACACAGGATACCAACCAGCAGCCCAGCCGCTGGAATGTCCAATGTCCAATGTCCAATGTCCAATTTTTTCATTTGGGATTTTGGATTTTGGAGTTTGGAGTTTGGTTTTTCGAGCCTCCCTCGAAACAAACCAACTCTTTCCTTTCCTTGCGCACTCTTGGCAAAAAATCATCGGAATCGGCGGTCCCCAATAACGCTGACGAGAAATAATCCAGTCTCTCAAGTGCCACATATCCATATTCCAACCTAAATGATTATCTTTGATATATTTAGTTATTAATTCTATAGCTTTCTCCGAAGTTGACCCTGTATACTTACCCGAGTTAACAAGCACGCCATATTCCGTGAAAGCTCTGCGTGAAAGATCCTCTAGGGTACTAGATTTTTGGGCTGCTAGGCGGTTATGTGTTTTTTCTGATAACCCAATGGCCAAATTGCCTAATCGCCCATTAGCCTGGACCTCAGGAATAACTACCTCAACTATATCAATCCCGTACTTTTTAGCAAATTCCCAATCACGTTGATCATGGGCTGGTACGCCCATCACTGCCCCAGACCCATAGCTCATAAGTACATAGTCGGCTATGTAAATTGGCACTTTCTTATGAGATATCGGATTAGTCGCATAAAAACCAGTAAAAATTCCTGTTTTCACGGAGTTTCGTATTTTGCTTTTTTCGCCGAGTTTCTGATTTTGAGTTTTTTTCAAACTATAGTCTACATATTCTCGAATTTCCTGCCCTAACGTCCCTTTCGTTTTGTTAATTATCTTTATCACTAAAGGGTGCTCAGGTGCTAGCGCCATAAAAGTAACCCCAAAAATCGTGTCAGCTCTCGTCGTAAAAACTTGAACAAGACTATCCTTTTCTATATCGCAAGCGAACACGATTTCGAGCCCTTGAGACTTTCCAATCCAATTACGCTGGGCGGTTTTAACGTTTTCACTCCAATCCAATTTGTCAAGATTATCCAATAATCTCTGAGCGTAGTTTGTAATCCTAAAAAACCACTGGCTAAGTTCCTTCTTCTCCACTTCCGTCCCGCAACGCTCACAGACAAATACGAGGCTGTTTGGCTGTTGGGTTATTGGGCTGTTGGGTTTACTTTTACCTAATGGCCCGATAACCTGATTACCTAATCGCCTACTAACTACTTGTTCATCTGCAAGTACGGTTTTACAGCTAGGACACCAATTGACTTCGGACTTCGCCCTATAGGCAAGACCGTTTTTAAACATTTGAATAAATATCCATTGAGTCCATTTGTAATAGTTTGATGCATATGTCTCTAGTTTTGATCCCCACGAAAAACCATTTCCAATCCTCTGCAATTGCCTATAAAAGTTAGCTTCTGTGATTTTGGAGAGTTCCATCGGGTGTTTGCCAATTTTTAAAGCATAATTCTCGCTGTGAATACCAAAACCATCAAGGCCAATAGGTTCAAAAACATCGTAACCATGCATTCGTTTAAATCTACCGTAGATATCTGAACCGCAGAAAGCATACATATTGCCAACATGTAACCCTTCTGCAGAAGGGTAAGGAAACATCATCAAGTTGTAAAAAGGAGATTTTGCAAGTTTTAAATTCGGTTCGTATATATTTTCTGCTTTCCAGATCGACTGGTATTTAGCTTCAACTTGTTTGTGATTGTAAACGCGATTTAACAGGATTTGATTCAGATTTTTAGTGACTTTTGTATCCCTAGATGCACTCATAGTGTATCAGCAAATTTTTTTAAAAAATACTTATCAGGGTCAGTATGACAAAATTATACTTAGATTGCAAAACGAATAACTTATAAAATTTCATAAAACATGGCACATCAAGCCTGGCTTTTTCATTTTAAATATGGCCTATAAATTACATTTAAATTTTCAAATTGCAAATTTCAAATCGACAAAAGTCCTATAAATAATTTTCCCGCATTTATTAAAGTTACTTTCATCAATAAAAATTGTCATTTGTTCATCTAAAATTATAGGGACTATAGCGAGAATTAGGCATTATTAACAAACTAAATCTTCTATCAATTATATCTGGCACAGTGAATCTACTGTATGCTAAGCAGTAAATCTATTGAATTATTGATATATTTTGATATTTTGGCTAATTTTCTTTCCACAAACCGATAACAATAAGTCCTTCTATATAAACTTCTCGTCTGTTTACCTCGCAACCTGCCCGCCGTACTTAAGTGGAGTCGACGGGACTTGAACCCGTAACCTCACCCATGCGAAGGATGCGCTCTACCAGTTGAGCTACGACCCCAAGTACTAAGGCAGGCGGGTGCGAATGCGGTGCATTGCCATTGTGCTAACGGCCCTTTGCTTCTAAAAGCTATTCACTACAAACTACCTACTCTAAAATGACTAACCCTTACATATACTTAATTGATACAAAATGAATCAAAGTGAACTAAAACCGATTTGCTGAGACAATGACCCAATTAATCGTTTATCCCCAGCTTCGTCAAGGTCCTTCGAATCTGAAGCCCGTGGTCTCAGTCTGAATCAGTTTACACTGAGGCCTTCCGGCATCAGGCTGAAGTGGACCGTACCGGGTTCGAACCGGTGACCTTTTGCATGCCATGCAAACGCTCTACCAGCTGAGCTAACGGCCCGTTTTTGAAAACTCTAGAACTTAGATCTTAGACTATATATTTGTCTGCCATCTATTAATCCATGATCTAACATCTAACATCCAATAGCATCCAAATGTCTCGTCAAATCAGCACAAACACTATACCCTAATTCCCTAGCACTCTCCCGCGAAAATTGCCATTTTATAACTTCTTTATCTCGCGGGAAATCGATAATTAAATAACCCACGTGTGTTTTTACTACCTAAATCAAACCTAAAGATAGCACATTTTGCACTTGACAACAACCGTATTATATATATTAATAGAAGTAGAGGTGTCCCGTTACGGGAGAACCGGGAGAAAGTCTCCCGGAAGGGAAATTACTTAGGCAGCAGGCTTAGCAAGATAGCAATAAGGGTTTACCCCAAGCGCTAGCGAAGGGCTTTCCAGCATGAATGCAAAAGCCCTCAGAAACTAGCACACTACCAACCTCCACCAACCTACTCCCTACTCAAAAAATAATCGAGCTTGCAAAACAGGCTGGAGTTGATTTTGGACCAGGCAATCCAAATGAGCGAATCCGCTACTTTATAAAACTCGGCCTTCTCCCTCACGCCATCCGTAAGGTACCCACAGCTAGCGATCATTTATCGCCATCTGTTAACGCTCAACCATCAACCAGTCCCGTGGGTCATCTGCCAGAATGGGCAGTTGCAAGACTCGTTAAAATTAACCGTCTTTACGAGAAAGGCCTCTCCTATCCTCAAATTGCCCAAAAACTTGAAAAATCCCAAAGTAACCCTCAAGAAAAACCACAAGAAGAGAAGCAGGCAGTCACAGAGCAAAAACAGCATTCCCCACTCCAAATCTTCTCAAAACCAGAACCATCATTTGCCGATGTTGAAAAAAAACTTCACCAACACGAGCAAAGAATCGAAAACATCATCAAAAAAGAGCTTTCAAGACAGCCCGGGATTACACCTTCGCCCTATGAAAGTGCATCAAGACTTTCGTTTACTCTTAAAACATTTACGGTTGTAGCTATTGTCGGCTCACTTGCAACCGGTATCTTCTTTGCTGGGCTTAAGATCACCAAAACCAAACAAGGCCAAAAAATTTCCAAAGTTACTAGCGATTCTCTTGAAACCCTCGGTAAGGTTCTTGCTGCAACCAGCGGTCAGCACAAATTCTACGTAGACGCCGACAGCGAATTTTCGGGCACTACACTTTTCAAAGAAGATATAACCGCCCCTAATGTAATTTATTCAGTTACCGCAGGCACAGGAATCACAGTTACCGGCGGCCAAACTCCCACTGTGGCCCTCCAAGACGGCGCCTTCGTTGAAAGCATCAACGAAGTAGCTGGTATCTTAACCATTAAAGCCTCAGGCTCAAATACCGTCTCCACATCTGGTTCTACAATCACTATTTCCTCAAATGCCCTAACAGCAGAAGCAGACACATTGGCAACGGTCACCAATAGAGGCCCTTCAACCTCAACTTTGGTTAACCTCAATGGCGGAATCGCCTCAAGCGGTAACCTGGGTATTAACGCCACTGGCTACGTTCGAATTGGTGACACTACAACTTCGCCAGATATAGCAACCGCAGATGACGATTTGCTAGTTGAAGATGATCTCGAATTCAAGGGTCGATTAATTGTTGGCGCTTTCGGTGCTGGATCTGCTGGCACATCTGCCCAATGTCTACTTTCAGGTGGTGCCAGCACCGCGCCAAACTGGGGCAGCTGTTTTTCCGGTTCTTCGTCGTTTACTCTTTCAGGAGACACAGGCACAGACCAAACCCTCTCCCCTGGCGACACAATCGAAATTGCCGGCGGCACAAACGGAATTGATACAGTTGGTACTGCAACTGATACAGTAACCCTCAACTTAGATACTACGGAAATTGGTGATGCTACTTTCGGTTCAGGTTCCGGCTTTGCCTGGACTTTCAATGCCGGGGCTACTGATCCAACCATAACTTTTGCCAGCAATTCCATCACAGTTGGTTCAGCTGCCACCATTGCCGCCACCGATGTCACTATCTTTAACTGCACAAACTGTATCAACTTTGATGATATTTCCGACTCCCCAGCACTTGATGCGGCCACCGACATCAATCTTGGAACCAACCTCTTAAGTATTGATTTGGACTCAACTGGTGATTTCCAAATAAGAGACGGTACAACTGCTTTTGCTACCTTTGACGATTCAGGAGGTATTGCCTTGGCGCCGCAGTCAACTTCGGACATTACTGTAACTACGGATGCAGACTCGACAATCATAATTTCAGGGCTTGCTGCTGGTACTGGATCTTCCCTGTGCGTTGACGGAACAAATAACGTAATAACCTGTGGTTCCGGATCTTCAGCAGCCACACTACAATCCGCTTACGACACTGGTAATTCCATAACCACAACGACTGCCCGCGATATTGATATTATTCTTGCCGATACCGCCACCGATTCCAATCTTGACATTGATATCGCCGCTGATTCCACCTCCACAGTTTCTATTTCCAGAAATGACGGTGCAGACACCAATTTCCCCACTCAGCTTTTACTTCTTGAAAATGCTGATTTAACTGGTACATTAATAAATGCCCTAAGAATAATTTCTTCAGGCGGAACAATAACAAACGGTATCAATATAGATGATACTGATGTAACCATCGATGTTCTTTTACAAAATGATGAGTCAATCGACAACAACACAGATAACCAAATTAACCTGGGTCTTGGCACCTCTGGTACTCTACTTCTAACCTCAGCAACAACTTCAACAATTGCCAATAGTGCAGGTATCTTAACAATTGATCCAACAACGGGTCTTGCGGCAACATTAACCGATAGCCAAGCCGATTCCCTAGATATCCAGGAAGGCACCAATAACTACATCAATGTAAATACCACTGGTGCCAGTGAGAACGTTGCCTTTGGTAATGCAACCACTAACCCAAGCTATTCATTCCTGGGAACAGGCGCTGTGACCATCACGGGGTCAGCCGATGGTACTGATGCCTTAATTCTCACCAATGGTGACGTCCTCGTAACAAATGGCGACCTAGATCTCTTAGGCGGTGACTTTAATGTAGTTTTAGATGCGGGAGATGGCGCCAATATCTCAAAAGGAGCAGCTCCAACAGTCGATGTCTTTACAGTAAACGGTGGCACCTCGGCAACAGATGGGGTGGACACTCTGCAGTTGACTTTCACTGCAGATGACGCTTCAGGTAATTTAATTGACTTAACACCAACATTTACCGATAACGATGCCGGCAACAGTGCCGAAACCTGGAATGTCATCGATATTGATAACCTAACCGTTACCCAAAATGACTCGGGTGGCGCAGTAACCGGAACTGCCACGGGAATAAATATCGGTAATATCACAGAAACTGCCACAGGCGATGACGCTATTACATCTGCAGGTTTAAAAATCGGCACAGGTTGGGATGATGCCATAAACATAAATACTGGCAGCGTTGCTAATCGTGATGGTATTGATATAACTACTGGCACTGGCACAGTAAACGCTATAAATCTGAATCTTGGAAGTCCTGCAGCTGGAATAACTGCTAGAGGCATATTTATTAATCCACCAGATGCCGTTTCTGCCGCCGCAACTCTGTATGGTCTAGATATTGATGGCGGCATTCTTACACCAAATGGTACAGAAATTGCTATTAATATCGGCTCAACCTGGGACTCTGATATAAATGCAACCACATCACTTGAGCTCGCAATAACCGGCACAAACGAGGTCACACTGTCAAGCACTAACCTCTCGCCCGCTACTGCTGAAGGTAATAGTCTGGGTAGCGCCACCGTTGAATGGGAACAGCTCTTTTTAGGTGATGACAATGGTGTTAGCTTTGGTCTAGATCAAGATTTCACTCTTGCCTACGACGA
>Ga0247727_10005984_pt1 | contig 24172 bp, 19 predicted proteins | sample WisWelCaveWW1625_FD_202498 | JGI IMG/M metagenome (GOLD analysis project Ga0247727, IMG submission 202498) | Biofilm microbial communities from Wishing Well Cave, Virginia, United States - WW16-25 | ecosystem: Environmental > Aquatic > Deep subsurface > Groundwater > Cave microbial mat | place... | reverse complement strand
AAGTACGAAAGGTCTGCCACGTCTTGAATCGGTAGCGCTTTTTCCAGCAGCCCATTCATTACCAAAAAATCCATCGTCGTCTGCAAATTTTCTGTGGAAAAGCCGCCATTCGCATCCCAAATCCCCGCTTTCAAATAATCGTCCGCGATTTGCTTGATCGTCGCGGGTTCGAGCTTGAGACGCTTTGCAGACTCATCATACAAGAGTTGGGGATTCGCTACGACGCGTCGCTGCGCGGTCAAGAGCGCGCGTATAAAATCCTTGACCACTTCTGGATTTTTTTCCGCCCACGCGCGGTTCACAACATAGCCATCCCCCTTGATCGTAGGATAGTTCTGCGCGAGCGAAATGAGAACGTGAAATTTGCCCGGCGCTTTTTCTTCGAGTTTGAAAATTTCTTCGCCGGGCATCAGCGACGCTTCCACTTGACCGCCAAAGAGCGCCGCTTGCCGCGCCGCGCTTTCGCTGATCGAAATGAACTCGGGTTTCACGTCGCCGCATTTTTCCTTCAGGTAGAGATTCAGCAGCGAAACATTCAAGCCGCGCGGGGAGGGCAGCGCGACGCGTTTGCCTTCTAGCGCGCGGCAGTCATTCAATTCTTTTGGCGTAGCTAAAATCGCGGTGCCAGCAGTGAACTGCACAATCGTCCGCAGCGGCGCGCATTTGGCAATTGCCGCCCATGTGTTTTGACTGCTCGCCATCGCCAGCTCCGCCTCGCCGCGCGCCGCGCCGTCCAAAATCAATGTGCTGCCACTCAAAAAAGTGGGCTCAACCGTGTACCCTTGCGCGCGCAAATCATCCAGCGCCATCAGCATCGGCACATCGCGCACATCCACATTCACCAGATCGTACAACCGAATCGTTCCCGATTTTTTGGGCGCAGCGGTCGGCGCGGGCGCGGTGGGCGTGGGCGCTTGCCCCGCGCAGCCAAACACAAAGGACGCAAGGCAAATGAGGACAAACAAGTGGAGGTGGCGCATGAAGGTTCCTCGTTTAGGACTTGATGTACTTGGAAATATGCAACGGCAATAATTTTCCGCGCGCGGTGCTGATCGGTTCGCGGCGTTCAATTTGCAAAGTGTCCGCCCCTTGCCAAATCACGCGCGCCGCATCTGCCGCAGGCGACGCCACGCGCAGCGCGTCCATCACGACGCGTTTCAATTCCGCTTCATTGGCAAGCTCAAGGCGCGGGTGAACGAGCAGGACGAGACGCGTGAATCCTTGCGCGTCCTCTTGCTCCATCATTTGATAATCGAGCGGTGAACCGCCAAAACGCGCGGGCAAAACCTCTTCCAAAATTTTGACCATCTCGTTGCCAATCATCGTCACACTCTCGCCAACCAATTTGCTATAGCTGCGAATTTCGTGCAGGTGTGTGGTGTAACCCAAATCCTCAATCGCGCAGCCGCACGCGCGTTCGCTCACGACGCCGTAATCATCACTTTGAAAATTCAGCATCACCTTTGGCGCGCTGCCAAGCAGATTCGTGAAATTAAAGGCAGGCACTGTAACATCCATGTTGGGCACGGTAAAGGGATGTGTGATCAAGGCATACGAACTTGCAATCAAATGCACTTCATCCACCTGGGCTGGCTGCGCGCAGCTCAAACCGATGCCGCCCGTGTCCACGCCGCCATAGCCCGCGATGATGCGCGCGCCGAGCCGCTTGATCACATTCACTTTGGCAGTGGTGATCGGTTCGCCGCCCACGCGCAAAATCGCGCCCTCGAAATTAAACCCCGCTTGCTCCGCCGCGAGACACACGCGCAGCGCGTGACTTGTCCCTGAATAAAAAATCGCGCGCCCATGTTGATCCAAAGTTTCGCGCAGCCAACGCGCCACCGTCAGCGCGTCCGCGGGGCGCAGGATTTTTGGAAACGGCGCGCGCGCGCCATTCGCGTACAAACACGCGAGCATGTAAATTGTCGCCGCGCTGTATTTTTGCCACTGCTGGGAATCGCGCCAACCGAACGCGGAATACCACACATTCGCGGGCTGCTGCAAATATAACCGCTGCAACAAAAAACTAAAGCCGCCGCCGGGCAAAATGGGAATCCACATCGCCATCGGCAAATCACGCGCGTTGTGCGCGTCGAGCATCAAGAAATGATTCACCGCGCCTGCCGCGACATGATCGAGATCATGATGCACGCCGCTTGCGAGACCCGTCGAGCCGCCGGTGGTGGAAACGAAATGCCGCTGCGCGTTGGGATTATCAAAATCGCGCGGCGTCACCTCAATCGTCAACCCACTGCGCTCTATCGGCTTGCGTCCTTTGAATTCTTCAAACGTGACATACACACCTTCCCCGCGCAGCACGCGTAACGCGCCTTCGATATTTTTTTGTGCCACCAACACGCGCACATCCCCCAATTCACACCCCGCGCGTTTCAACAATTTCAAATATGGGCTGTGCGGATTCCCGTACACATTGCGTTCGAGCATCTCCAAAAAACTTGATTCCCGCCGCGCCATGCGCTCGCGCACAATCTGTCGCGCGTCCTCCACCGTCACGCGCGCATTCAAGAACCGTCGCACTGCAAATGGGAACTGCGCGAACATTTTGAGGTACTCGAACGTTTCATTCATGGACAAATGGCAGATGGCGGATGGCGAATGGCGAATGGTAAATCGCAAATCGAAAATCGCGTATCACTATCCACCGCCGAGACGTTTCACCGAAACGTCTCTACATCACCCCTTCACCCCTTCACCCCTTCATTTTGCATTTGGCATTGTGCATTTGGCATTTCTTTTCAACCCCTCATCCTTCATCCTTTACTTTCTCCCCACTTCCTCCAACACCGCGTTCAAGTACGAAAGATCTGCCACATCATCGAGCTTGAGCGTTTTGGGGAGACTGCCAGCGTTCGTCAAAAAATCGAGCGTTGCTTGCGCGCTCGCGGCGGTCAGTCCGAGGTTTGCATCCCAGACCTTGAGTTGGAGCGCCGCTTCACCAGAGCTTTGCGCGGTGGCGGGTTCAAGCGCAATACGTTTTACCGCCTCGGCATACAAAAGCTCTGGCTGTGCCAACACTTGACGATTCGCCGCGACGAGCGCGCGCAAAAAATCGCGCACGATTTCGGGATTTTTTTCCGCCCAGGCGCGTTGAACATGTAAACCGTTGCCTTGCACTTGGGGAAATTCTTGATACAGCGGCATCAACACGCGAAACTTGGCAGGGGCTTGTTTTTCAATTTGCAAAAATTCATCGCCCTGCATGAGCGCCGCATCTACTTGACCCGCCAATAGCGCGGCAAGGCGCGCTTGCGTCTCGGGCAGAATAACGAGCTGGGGCGTGATGTCGGGACAGTATTTTTTGATATAGAGATCAAACAGCGTGGGATTCTTGCCGGGCGCGTTCGGCAGACCGATACGTTTGCCGTCGGCTTGGCGGCAGTCCTTTATTTCTTGATTCGAAGCGACGAGCAGCGTTGAGCGAAAACGCTGGGCAATCGTGCGCGCGGGCGCGCCTTTGGCAATGACCGTCCACATCGTTTGAATGTTCGCGGAAGCAATCTCACCTTCGCCACGCGCGAGGGCTTCCACGATGAGGGGGGCATTTGCAAAGTTCAATCGTTCAACGGTGTATCCTTGCGCGCCCAACGCGTCCAACGCCATGTGCATCGGCACATCGCGCACATCTTGATTGGCATTGTCGAGATACCGAATCCGCCCCGTTTTGCGCGGCGCGTCCGTTGGCGCGGGTGTCGCCACAACCGGTGGGGTTGCGGGCGCGGCGCAGGCGCTGATCAAAATGAATAAAACGAGAAACGTAAAGAGGATTCGTGTTTGCATCTGGGTCTCCTAAGGGGTTGTCTCGTCTTGCACATTGCGTTGAATATGCAACGGCAACAATTTACCGCGTCCTGTCCAAGTCGGTTCCGCGCGTTGGATTTCAAGCGCATGTGCGTTTTGCCAAATCGTGCGCGCCGCATCCGCCATTGGCGACGAGGCGCGCAGCGCGTTCAAGACAACTTCAATCACTTGCTGCTCGTCCGCAATTTGAACGCGCGGGCTAATCACCAACGCCACACGCGTCAAGCCGCGCGCGTCCTCTTGTTCCATCAACTGATAATCTTGCGGCGTGCCCCCAAAACGCGCGGGCAGCACTTGATCCAGAATCCGCAGCATTTCATTTCCAATCAACGTGACGCCCTCGCCGACCAATTTGCTATAGCTGCGAATTTCGCGCAGATGGGTGTGATAGCCATACGCGTCCAATGCACAGCCGCACGCGCGCTCTTCGACGATGCCGTAATCATCCAATTGCACATTCAGCAGCACCTTGGGCGCGCTTACCCTCAACGCGGTGATCGTAAAGGCAGGCACAGTTACGCCGAACGGCTCGACGCGATGCGGATGCGTAATCAGCGCAAAACTATCCGCGACCCAATGCACATCATCCACCGCGCTCGGCTGCGCGCAGCCAAGCCCCATCGAACCCGTTTCCACCGCGCCATAGCCGGGCATGACGGTAACGCCCACTTGCTGCATGAGGCGCGCTTTCGCGGGCGTCAGCGGTTCGCCGCCGACATGCGCCAGCGTGCCGGTCAAATCAAGCCCACGCTCTTGCGCTGCCACGCACACGCGCAAAATATAACTGACGTTTCCCGAGACGACAACGCGCGGATGGTGTTGGCGCGCCGCGACAATCCAATGCGCCACAAGTTCGGCTTGCTCGCGTCGCGCAATCGTTGGGAAGGGCACGCGCGCGCCGAACGCGCGCGTCCATGCCAGCATATAGCGCGTAGCGAGCGCGTACTTTAACCAATAGCGCGAGTCGCGCCAACCGATCGGTGAAAACCATTTTTGCGGCATATGCCCAATATGGGTCATGAGCAACAGAGTCCGCAGCCCACCCGCGGGAAGCATGGGACTGCACAACGCCAGCGGCGCACCGAATACGCCATGCGCGGCGAGCGCGAGCAAAGGATACGCCGCGACTGCACCGACATGCGCGAGGTCTTGATTGACCGCTGTGCCAATTCCCGTCGAGCCGCCCGTTTGCATCGTCCACTGCCCACGCACAATCGGATTGTCAAAATCGCGCGCCTTGACTGAAATCGTTAAACCGTTGCGTTCGATCGGCTTGCGTCCCTTGAACTCTTCAAACGTGACATACACCCCGCCCTCACGTAAAACGCGTAACGCGCCCTCCAACCCGTTTTGTTTCACCAACGCGCGCGCGTCGCCCAATTCACAGCCCGCCCATTCCAACAGCGCGCGGTACGGACTATGCGGATAAGGATAGATCGTGCGTTCGAGCGCGTCAAGAAAATTTTGCTCGCGCTGCGCCATGCGTTCGCGGACGATTTGTTGCGCGCGTTCCAACGTCAACGGCGCGCGCAAAAATTCGCGCAGGTCAAACGGAAACCGCGCGAAGGTTTTGAGGTATTCAAAAGTTTCATTCATAGGCGGATGGCGGATGGCAAATCGCGAATCGCGTATCGCAAATCGTGGACTCACTGACCGCTGCCTACTGACTACTGGACTACCCAACTACCTCTTCATCCCTTATCCTTTACATCGTCCACCGCGTCACGCGTTGTTCGATCCACTGAATCGTTGACGTGCAGAGCAACGCAATCCCGATCACCACGAGCAAAAGTCCGTACACACTCGCCGCGTCAAAACGACTGCCGTATTGCCGCAGCAGCGCGCCCATGCCGATCAAGACGATCAACATTTCGCCGTTGATCATCGCGCGCACCCCGCGCCCCATCCCCAATCGCAGCCCCGCCATGATCATGGGCAGCGCACCGGGCAAAAGAATCCGCGAAAAAATTTGGCGTTCGCTTGCGCCGAACGAGCGCGCCATTTCGACGTGGCTAGAGTCAACCGTCTTGATGCCGCTGCGCGCGTTAACTGTAATGATAATAAAGGCGTACAAAAAGACGAGCGTGATTTGTGTGAGGCGGCTCGTGCCAAAGATGCTAAACAAAATTGGCACAAATAAAATGCTCGGTGAAGCGAGCAGAATCGTCAGGTAGCTATCGAGCGCATAATCCACTTTGCGATAGCGTCCCATTACAAGACCGAGTGGCACGCCCACGCATACCGCGAGCGCGTAGCCGATGAACAACGCGGTCAAACTCGCAAAAATGTTGCGCGGAATTTCGCCGCTCAAGGTCATACGCCACATCGCGTTCAATGCCGCGCTAAACGGGGGGAGAAAGGAGAATTGCAAAACGTGTCCCGCGATTTCCCACGCGAGGATACCCCCGAGCAACGCCAAGCTCGTCGCGCGCGTCGTGCGCACAAAGGCAGAAATTTTTTCGCGGAAGGGAACTGCGCGCGACGCGGGGGGGTGGCGCGAAATTAGTTTTGCATCGCGCGTAATTGTTGCCATAGGTAGGTTTTGAGTTCTATTGCGCGCGGATTCTGATCCAAGTCAACGGGACGGGGACGGGGGATTGCGACAGCAATGGCTTCGCGAATTTGTCCGGGGCGCGGACTCATCAACACGACGCGATCCCCAAGTCGCACCGCTTCGTCCATGTCGTGCGTGACAAAGATGATTGTCTTGCGCGTCGTGTGCGCGAGTTGCAGCAAATCCTCTTGCAACATGCGCCGCGTTTGCGCGTCCACAGCGGCGAACGGCTCATCCATCAACAAAATTTTGGGATTCACCGCGAGCGCGCGCGCGAGTCCGACACGCTGCTGCATGCCACCTGAAAGTTGGCGCGGGTAATGATGCTCGAATCCTTGCAAGCCAACGGCGCGAATCAAATCCAGCGCAATCGCCTCGCGTGCCGTTTTCGCCATGCCGCGCAATTCCAAACCAAACGCGATATTCGTCACCACATTCGCCCACGGCAAGAGCGCGAAATTTTGAAACACCACCGCGCGGTCTGGACCCGGCGCGTTCACCGCAACCCCATCAATCGTGATCGTCCCCGCGTCGGGCGCGATCAGCCCCGCGATCAGTTTCAAGATCGTCGTTTTGCCGCAGCCGCTCGGTCCGAGAATGCAGAGAAATTCATCCGTCTCGATTTTCAAATCCACGCCCGCGAGCGCGATGGTAGGCGCGTCGCCATTTTGCGAGGGAAATGTTTTTTCAAGTCCGCGTAATTCAATCATCCAATCGTCGCCTGTCCCGCCCAGGGCGTTAGTTTGCGTTCGAGATACTTTAGCGCGTTGAGCAAAATCACCGCTTCCGCTACGACAAACATGATCGTTGCATATACAAACCCCGCTTCAAACGCGCCCTGATAATCCAAAATCAATCTGCCGATGCCGACCGCGATCAACAACAACTCGACGGCGATCATGCCCGTCAACGCGCGTCCGAGTCCCAAATAAAAGCCCGTCATCATGGCGGGCAATGCGCCGGGAATCAAAATCGTCCACCACAATTGTTTTTCGTTCGCGCCAAACGCGCGCGCCATTTCGACCCAACTTGGTTCGAGTGTTCGCAGTCCCGCGCGCGTATTGACCACAATCACCACGACGGCAAAAAGAAAAACGACGAGCGCGCGCGCGGGCAGCCCGAGTCCAATTGCAAGAATGATGATTGGAATCAGCGCGGACATTGGCGTTGCGAGCAAGATGTTCAAATACGGATCAAAAACTTTTTCCGCGGCACGCCAGCGTCCCATGATGAGACCCAGCGTTGTGCCGACAAGGAGCGCACATGCGAATCCGATCAGCAACGCTTGATGGCTCACCCACAGCGCTTGCCAAAAGGTGGGAGTACTGATCAATTGAGATAACGCGATGAGAGTTTCCGTGAAAGAGGGGAACAACAAACTATCGAGTTGATACGCGAGAATTTCCCAACCGATCAGAAAAAAGAGAATGGACAACGCGCGCAAGCCCCAACGCACAAGCTGAGGGTCGCGCGCTGTCGAGGGCAAAATGCGAGACATAAGAGATAGGATTGGGGGAGTACGAGATTTGCTGGATTTATTGGCGTCGGCGATCAAAAGCAACCTGACTGCCGGGTAGGGTTTTGAGAAAGCGTTTTACCTCGGCGGCGATTTGCGCGACTTGGAGGGGATGTTCTAGGATGCGGTGTTCATTTGTCACAATCGCCGCGCCGAGACTCACAATAGGGACACGGCGCATTTCGCCCTGCCGATCCATTGTGTCAATATATCCGTTCTCGCGATCAACGGGCGTATAAAATTCCGGGATCATTGCATCAAATTCGCGCACGGCGCGTCGTCCAATCGGCTCAGCAAACTCGGGACGCGTTACGACAACAAAATCATCGCCGCCAATGTGTCCAACAAAAATATCTTTGTCGCCCGCTTCCAACACGGCGTTGACAATAATTTGGCCGAGCCGTTTGATAATTTCATCCCCTGCTAACCAGCTATAGCGATCATTGTACGATTTGAAATTCGCCAAATCAAAATAAATGACTGCCACCGGCTCGCGCGAGTCCAACCGTTTGGACATGAATTGATGAATGGAATGGTTGCCCGGCAAATTGGTGAGAGGACTGCTTTGAATGTATTGCTCGCTGCGCTTGAGATGCGTTTGCACCCGTGCGCGCAGTTCACGCGGATCAAAGGGTTTGGTGATGTAATCATCCGCGCCCAATTGCATCCCATAGACTTTTTCACTCATTTCTCCCAACGCCGTCAACAAGATAATCGGTATTCCCTGCGTAATGGGATGAGTACGCAAGCGGCGAATCACCTCAAACCCATCCATTTCGGGCATCATCACATCCAATAAAATAAGATCAGGGTGCTGTTCGACCGCGCATTGAATCCCCGACGGTCCAGATTCCGCTTCTATCAGCTCGTAGCTGGCGCGATCAAGACTTTGCGTCACGATGCGGCGCATCAAAGGATCATCGTCCACAACCAACACTTTGGATTTGAAATTCTTTGGCGGAGGCGGGAATGATTCAGAGGCAGATATCATAGGTTGCACAGAGTTTTCAGCATGGCAGCTAGAACATAGACAAAACGCCTCGCATTTTACAACGAATTACGCGCGCGCCAAATGATTTTGGGCTAGATGCCCATCGCCGATGCCCCGCGTACCAATCCATCCCATTCTGCAAGCGTCAATGTTTCCGCGCGGCGCGCAGGATCGATGTTGGCGCGCGCAAGCAATTCGCTGGTTTGGTCTGCTGAAAGCTTTAATCCTTGCGCCAACGCGTTGTGCAATTGTTTGCGTTTCGCGCCAAAGCCCGCGCGCACGATTTGAAAAAAGCGCGCTGCATCGCCGCTGTTGCGATGCAGCACTTCAATCCGCACAATCGCCGAATCCACATTGGGGCGCGGATAAAACGCGCCCGCGGGTACGATGCCTATCACGCGCGGCGTCCCATAAAACTGTACGCTCACGCCGAGCAAGTTTGCGCGCGGCGGTTTGGCAATGATTTGCTGCGCCACTTCACGCTGCACCATGACGACAATGCGCGTGGGCGGCGTTTCCGCTTCCAGCAAATATCGCAGGATTGCGGAGGTGAGATAGTACGGAATGTTGGCGACGACAGAGTACGGCGGGTTAGCATTCGCGAGTGCGAGCCATTCTGTCGGCGCGCGTTGCAACACATCCCCTTCAACAAGCTGAACATTTGGCGTATCTAAAAATTCGGCGCGCAGATTTTTGATCAAATCGCGATCCAATTCCACTGCAACAACATGCGCGTGAGTTTCCGCCAAAACGCGCGTCAAGTGTCCCAGCCCAGGTCCGATTTCAAAAACAACATCGGATGGATTGATTTCGGCCGCGCGCGCAATTTTTTTCAAGATATTTTGATCGGTTAAAAAATTTTGACCAAACCGTTTACGCGGAAGATGTTGCTCAGAAAGTTTTGCAGAGGAATGTGACATGATAGAAAAAACTGACAGGCATCAACCTGTCAGTTTTACTAGCGAGTGCTTTTGCGTTCAACGGGATAGTCTGCAAGGACGACAGTGAGTTGGGCTTTCGGCGGAACGGGCGCAAGTAAATACACATCCACCCACCGATACCAATTTTCCAAACCATCTTCCGGAAAACCGAGATCGATCCGCTTGCCCTTGATGCGTCCGCCTGTGTCGCCTGCGAGCGCTTGCCCGTACCCGGGGACATAAACTCGCGAGCCCAAGTTGACCACGCGCGGATCCACAGCGACAATGCCGCGCCCTGCTTCCAGCCCAAGTCGCGTGCGTCCATATTGCGGATGATCTCTTGTCTTACCTGAAGTCGCGGCGGTATACGCGGTGGCGAGCAACCGAACTTTGCGCCAGTACTGGATCACCGAACCATCGGGCAAAATCAAATCGCGCAACACAACTTTTGTGCCATAGTTGATAATGTGATCTTGCGGCGGCTTGTCAATCCATTCGCGTTCAAGCCCCGTTGAAATCAATTTGCCATTTTCGTACACCGATTTGAACAAACGATTTTTCGCGCCCTCTTGCCCGGTTTGCGCGACGATACGTTGATCCAGTTCTAGTTCAGGGTTCGGCAACCATTTTGTTTGGAAGGTGAGTTGTTCCGTCTCGGTAATAAATTCTTCTCGCACGCGCGTAATGCTCACATTCACGTAATCCACAACCGGATTCGTCGGCGCAGGGATCGCGTAATCTTTGCCCGCAAGCGTGACGCCTTCTTGCGCGAGCAATTGCTCTAACGTTGCCGTGCGCGTGCGTGTGCGAATCGTTTTCCCGTCCACCGTAATCGTCGCCGGACGCGAACGACGAATGAAAATAGACGCGCCCGTCGTGACAGGAGTGGTTAGATCGGGCGTGACGGAATCACCGATGTACACCTCGACGCCCGCGCGCGCGAGCGCGGTGCCCAATGTATTTTCTGTCGTGAACAATGTCGAAATCGCGCCATTGTCATTGATCGTAATCGGCAGCGCGCGCGTCACAGAAATTTGAATTCTGCCACTGCCAAAGGCAAACAACGCGGGTTCCCCCGCGCTCGCCGCGAATTTTGGCAGCGAGGCATCCGCGCGCACGCGACGCCCATCGAGAAAAACCTGATCTTGGGATTTTAGAACGATGTTGTTTTCTTGCAAAACGTTTTCAATCGTCGTCGCCTGCGTGCGATGTTCCCTCACTTCGCCATCGGCAGAAAGGACAATCGGTGTCGCCAAGCGAATCGAAATGTTGCCATCGCGCGGCAACGTTTGATCCAAAGCAGGGATCACAATGTCTTCTGCGTTCCATGAAATCCCCGCCTCGACCAACGCATCCTGCACTGTTTGTTGGCGCGTCCAAAGCGTTGTCTCTTGATCGTTGATGCGAACGATCATGCGCTGGCGTCCTTGGACGAACAAGAAACACATCGCGACGAGCGCACACGCAACAAGCGCGAGCAAAAGTAAATTTGCATCGCGCAAAAAGGGGAACGGGTTGGTTAAACGAGTGGGACGCGCGGCAACGCGCGAAGGGGTGAGATACCGCCGCTGGGCGCGGGGGGGCGCGGGCAGCGCGGGAGGTTGGGGAGACGCCTTGCGGGCAATGGCAAGCGGGCGCGTCGGCGGCGCTGGTGGCGCGTTGTGACGCGGGATGCCCGTGGGCGGTATGGCGTGCTCAGACTTCATGAGGGATATAGAATTCGCGCACCGAATTCATCAACGGAGCGCGAAAACGGTTCGCGGATTCTATATGAAAGCGTGATCCTGATCGAAAAAGAAAAGTTGCCACGCAATTGCAAAGTGCGTGGCAACTTTGCAAGGTAAAAAAAAGAGGTCGTGCACCTTACTTCGCGGCGAGCATCCCACCGTGCGCGAATTCGCTTGCTCCAGCCAGATGCCCCGACGGCACCCAAGAATTGCCGCTTACCGTTGCTACCTTCCGGTCCTGGCGGGGTTCACAGGTTCTTGCTGCGTCGGATCCAGCTTTCAATGCCACGGGATCCGCGCCGTGCAATACGCCCGCTGCTCTGCAAGGGATTGTACCCCGCTATAGCGGATTTCGGGTCCTGCCTTTTGGCATTCGAGGCGCCGCTAATTCCCCGTCTAGCACGACTAGGGGACAAGTTTATGGAAATGGGGGGGTTTGTCAATCTTGGGGGAGGGGAGAAAAGGGGGAAACAGGGAGACAGGGAGACAGGAAGACAAGAAAATAGGGACAAGTGACAAGCGACAGGGCAAAAAATCCCATTGTCACTTGTCACCTGTCCCTTGCATCTTGCGTCAGCGGAGAGGGGGGGATTTGAACCCCCGGTGATCTTGCGACCACACACGACTTCCAATCGTGCGCACTAGACCGGACTATGCGACCTCTCCAGAATGATTGCAATTTCAGATTTAGGATTTCAGATTGACAAGCTGATCGGGTTGCATTTCAATCTGAAATCTGAAATCTAAAATCATAACTCCAAAGGCGGAGAGGGAGGGATTCGAACCCCCGGTGGCATAACCACACGCGATTTCGAGTCGCGCGCACTAGACCGGACTATGCGACCTCTCCAGGGGAATTGCAGATTTTAGATTTTAGATTTTAGATTTATTTTACGATTATACACACTTTCACTTTATCACCCAAATCATTTTCCCAAAATTACTTTCTATCGTTATAATCTTGACCTCATCGCCTCCTTCATCCCTCATCCTTCATCCTTACTTCGGAGCCACCATGACCTACTATATCAAACACATGCAAGACATCCTCGACGAAATCGGCGTGCCGCCCGTGCGCGCGTTTCACGTCCGCGTTGATGAGTACGTGCAAGAAATTCTTGGCACCAAAGATTTGGACGCCGAGGACGTTTGGAAAATTCTGCATCCCAAATTGCAAGACTCGGAATACAAAAAGCAATTCACCGAACAACTGCGCGCCAAATGGGAACAGCGCGATTATCGCAACGAAGGACTCGGATAATGCGTACCACAGCAGATGTCGTCGTCATCGGCGGCGGGATTCAAGGACTTTCATGTCTTTATCACCTCGCGGCGAAAGGAATCAAGAACATTTCGCTCGTCGAACTCGATTTGCTGGGCAGCGGATCGTCGGGGCGCAGCGCAGCGATGTTGATGCTTTCCATGTCGCGCGCAGAAACCATCGCGTTGTCTTTCGTCGCGTGGCAAGAGTACATGGCGTTTGCACAAATGTTTGGCGAGTCTTCGCATTTCAAACAGATCGGCTACATGACCGTGGCAACGCGCGCGGCAGAACACGAGTTGCGCGACGAAATCGCGATTCAGCAAAAAATGAATGTGCCGATTCAAATTCTTGATCCTGAAGAGGTAAAAGAAATTGTCCCCGCCGTCAATATCGAGGACATTGTTCTCGGCGCGATTTGCCGCACGGACGGTGTGATTGATCCACACGCGGTTATGCAAGCGTATGCGCGCGGCGCAAAACAACTCGGCGCGGAAATCAATGAACGCGTGCAAGCAACAGGCATCGTTTTGAATCACGGGCGCGTCGTCGGCGTCGAAACAACGGCGGGAATTATTTCAACGCCTATCGTCGTCAACGCGACAGGGGCGCGCGCAAAAGAGGTGGGCGCGTGGGTTGGATTGAACTTGCCGATCACAAATTACAAGCGTCACATTTTCATCACCGACGAATTTCCGATCATTCCCCAAAACACACCGTTCGTTTTGGATTTGGAAGTGGAATGGTATTTTCGTAAAGAAGGCGAAAATGTTTTGATGGGCATGGGGCGTGAAGAATCAACAACGTTCGAGCCACAGTACGAACCCGAGTTTCAAGAAAAGGTGATCGAGATCGCGGCGCATCGCGCGCCGATTCTCTTGAACGCAAAAATTATTCGCGGCTGGGCGGGCTTGCGCGCGTTGACGCCAGACGATTTGCCAGTACTGGGCTACGCGCCGAACGTTGAAGGAGTTGTCAATTGCTGCGGCTGGGGCGGACACGGCGTCATGCACGCGCCGTCAGGAGGAATTTTGACGGCGGAGATTATCGCGGAGGGAAAAGCGACGAGTCTGGATGTGACGCCGTTTCGGTACGAGAGGTTTTTGTAAAAATTCAAAACCCGTTTTCGTCAAACGAAAACGGGTTTTGAATTTTTACAACAAAACATTATCAATCAACCGCGTTGTCCCAAATCGCACCGCCATTGAAAGCAACACACCCGATTGGATTTCATTCAACTCGTGCAGCGTTTCTGGATCCGCCGCGCTTACGTACTCTACCAACGCGTGCGGTTCTTGCGTCAAAACATCGCGCATCACCCCGCGTAATTTTTCGCCATCGCATTCGCCGCGTTCCCACGCGTCACGCGCGGCGCACAACGCGCGATACAAAACACTCGCCGCGTTTCTATCTTCAGGCGACAAGTACGCATTGCGCGAGGACATTGCAAGCCCATCCGCTTCGCGCATTGTTTCCCCCACAACAATTTCAACAGGCATGTTCAAATCGCGCACGAGTTGTTTGATTGCCGCAACCTGCTGCGCGTCCTTTTGTCCAAAGTACGCGCGGTCGGGTTGAAGGATGTTGAATAATTTTGTGACGACTGTTGCCACCCCGCGAAAATGTCCTGGGCGCATCGCGCCCTCAAGCGGTTTGGTAATTTCCTCCACCGACACAGACGTCTGAAAATTGGGGGGATAGATTTCTTGATTCAAGGGCGCAAACACCAAATCCACGTCGAACGCTTCCAACAATTCCAAATCGCGTTCCAACGGGCGCGGGTATTTATCAAAATCGCCCCCCGCCGCGAATTGTGTCGGATTCACAAAGATACTGACCACTACATGATCATTTTCCGCGCGCGCGCGTTCCACGAGCGACAAATGCCCTTGATGCAGCGCGCCCATCGTCGGCACAAGTCCCCACGAACCGCCGAGTTGCTTGCGAATCGCGCGCGCTTCTGAAATCGTTTTTGCGACAAGCATGGAAACCGAAAACCGCGAATCTACACGAATCTGCGCGAATCTTGATTTTTATTCGAGTAAATTCGCGCAGATTCGCGGTGACTGATTATTGCACAGCTTGTACAACGCGATGGGACGCCAGGCGCGGATTCGACATGACACGCATCAATTGTTCATTCACGGGCGTAGGCACGCCAAGACGTTTTCCTTCGCGCACCACCGCGCCGTTGATCCGATCCAATTCCGTCGGCGCGCCGCGCAAGACATCTTGGAGGGTAGAAGATTTGTTCGCGGCGGTTGCAACCGCGACTTGAATCGCGCGCGCGGCAGGATCGGCATAGGGCAACGTAATACCGAGTGCATGCGCCACATTCGCGGTTTCTTGCGCGGCGGCGGAGAGCAAGGCGCGCGTTTCGGAATTTTCCACGAGCCAGCCGTTCGGCACGCGATAAATCGCGCTCAACGCGTTAATCGCGCTGTTGATGACGAGTTTGCCCCACATCAAGCTCTGCACATCGTTTTCGAGATGCGTTTCGATACCCGCGCGGTTGAATAACGCGGTGAGAGTTTCGAGCGCGGCGCGCGTGGTGGGAGTTGCCGCAAGCGTTGTCACTCCACGCCCCGCATGACGTACATGCCCCGCGCCAAGCAAAGTCGCGCCTTGCATCGTCACGCCCATCGCCGCGCGCGCTTCGCCAACATGCTGCGCGAGGATTTCGTAATTGCCCAAACCATTTTGCAATGTGAGCGCGATGCCGTTCGGTGCGAGAATTTGGTTTGCCCAACGCGCGGCGCGTTCCGTTTGATGCGCTTTGACGGCAATGATCGCAATGTCTATGTCGTTCACATCGCGCGTAGTGGTTGTCGCATGAACGGGAACGTGAATGTGTTGCGCGTCTTGTTCGAGATGGATGCCGCGCGCGTTGATGGTTTCGACTGCATCGCGCCAAGTACCGAGTACAGTAACGTTGGCGTGAGGCGCGAGGTGGGCGGCAAAGAGAGAACCCATTGCGCCTGTGCCAAGTATTGCGATTTGCATATCCGTGTGCATTCAGACCCAAAGGGTTTTCAGAGCATCCGCGCAAATTTTCGCGTCCGCGTCAAAAACCCTTTGGGTCTCCCGCGTTAGTACACGCGCGGGGCGTCCGTGGTTTCATCAAACGCGATGTGAGAGTGCATCTCTTGATGTTCGTCGAGCGATTTCAAAAACGCATTCCATTCTTCGTCTTTGATGCCAAATGAATGTTCTGCGGTGGGAAACGCGTGAGAGTCCACTTCGCGTTTGTATTCGCTCAAAGCTTCGACAATGATCGGATACAGTTTCGCGTACTGCTTTGCGAATTTGGGGACAAAGCGCTCAAACATTCCCAACAGATCATTCGTCACCAAAACTTGCCCGTCGCAATGCGCGCCCGCGCCGATCCCAATCGTCGGGATTTGCAAACGCTGTGTGACAAGTTCCGCGAGACGGTCAGGAACTTTTTCCAACACAATCGCGAACGCGCCCGCGTCTTGCAATGCCAACGCGTCATCCAAAAGTTTGTGCGCGGCTTGTGCGGTTGTGCCTTGTGTGCGCCAGCCGCCGAGTTTGCTGACACTTTGCGGCGTCAAGCCAACATGCCCCATCACGGCAATGCCCGCGTTTGTGATCGCACGTACTGTAGGCGCAATGTCGCGTCCACCTTCGAGTTTCACCGCGTCCATGTTCGCCTCTTTGATGAAACGTCCCGCGTTTCGAACCGCGTCGGGAACATCCACCTGGTACGAAAGAAATGGCAGGTCGCCAATGAGAAGCGGGCTTTTCGCGCCGCGCGCGACAGCTTGCGCGGCGGTGATCATTTGATCCATTGTGACGGGAACTGTGGTGTCGTAACCCAAGACCACCATGCCGTACGAATCGCCGACGAGGATCATGTCAATGCCCGCTTGCTCCACCGCGCGCGCGATGGAAACATCGTAGGCGGTGAGCATTGTGATCGGCTCGCCCATTTCTTTTTTGCGCTGAATTTCAGGCAGCGTCACTTTTCTGCGATCCATTTTTTCCTCCTTCGACGCGCCGACAAGTGAGGGCGAAATAAAAAACGCGCTCGCCGAAAAACGGTGAGCGCGCGAAAATTATTTCGCCGTTATCCGCCGTCTCGGTCTGGGACACCTTGCGGTGTTTGGGATCCAAGCGGTGCTTGTGGGTGAGTCGAAATTGTGTGTGGCTCAATGTCCTTTACAGGATCACTGGCGCAAATAATTATAGAACGGAAAGCGGGATTGTCAATCGCCGCGCGCTTGGGTTGCCACGCACCTCTGCAAGTGCGTGGCAACTCAAGCTTGAACCCCGCGCGATGTTTTTGATTTTCCAACTTTCCGTATAATCTGTGTTGCTGATGCGAAAACATCTTACTGCCGCGTTGATCTTTCTCGCGCTCACTTTGATCCTGACGAATCCGTTGGCGCTGCATGTCTGGAATTCTGTCGAGGACAAACAAGATGGTTTGTTGAATACGTGGATTGTCGCGTGGGTCGGACACGCGCTTGTGACTGATCCGTTCAATCTCTACAACACGAACATTTTTTATCCGTACACCAATACCCTGGCGTTCTCTGAAATTTTGTTGCCGCCGAGTCTCTTTGCACTGCCAATCACACTTGCCACCAACAATCCGATCTTTGGATACAACCTCGCACTGCTGGCGATGCTGTGGCTCAACGCGTTCGCGATGTATTTGTTTGTGTTTGATTTAACGCGGCGCGCGGAAGCAGGATGGATTGCGGGCGCGATCTATGCGTTCAATCCGTTTAATCTCGGAAATTTCGCGCAGCTGCAATTGGTGACGCTGGGGTATTTGCCGTTGGCGTTGTTGTGTTTGGGGAAACTGTTGGGGAGTCGTGAAAATTCCAAACCCGTTTTTTGGCAAAAAACGGGTTTGGAATTTTCACGGGGCGCGCGCTACGCATTTTTGTTTTCTCTCTTTTTTATCCTTCAATCCCTCTCCTCATTTTACTACGCGCTGCTTTCGGGATTCGCGGTTGGGTTGTATTTGCTGTGGTGGTTGATTGCACAACGCGCGGATTTGTTGAACGCGTTGCGCCGCGTAATCGTCCCACTCGCCGCGTCATTCGCATTGATTACGATTGTTCTGATTCCTTTTCTGCTGCCCTATTTCCAAGTGCAGCGCGAACTTGGTTTTTCGAGACGCGTGGAGGAGAGTGAACCCTTTAGCGCGTCGTTGAAACAATTTACAGAGGTTCGGGCTGAAAATGTGTTGTACGGAAAATTGCTCGCGCCGAATCCTGTAAAACGCGTCGGCGGCTATGCGCTGGATAATTTATTTCCTGGACTCGTTGCAATCGTTCTAGCGATTTTTGGATTGATAACATCGCGCACTCCCATCAAAACATTTCTCGTTTCTCTCCTTTTCGTTTCTTTTCTCCTCGCGCTCGGTCCGCGCCTCTATCTCACCTCGCAACAGGCAACGGACATTTCATTGCCGTATCGCTGGCTGTATGAAATTTTTTCAACGCTGCGCGCGTTACGCGCGCCTGTGCGCTTTGATGCGCTGATTAATTTTTCGCTAGCGGCGTTGGCGGGGTTGGGCGCGGCGAGGGTCTTGGAAAAATTCTCACGCAAAGGCGCAGAGCCACAAAGAAATTCGTTTATTGCATTGGGAATAGTTGCGTTCATTGGACTCGAATATCTGTCGCTGCCTGCCGCGAACATTGTGACGTTGCCTGTCGCGCATGAGATCCCAGAGGTGTACAAATGGCTGGCACAGCAGCCGCGTGGGGTTGTGTTGGAATTGCCGATGATGGGTCCGAATGAAGAGAATGAATTGGATATTTCGACACAGTATTTTACGACATACCATTGGCAAAAGACGCCCGATGGCTATAGCGGATTTATTCCGCCGCGACGTGGCGAGATTGCGTACGAGATGGAAAATTTTCCATCGCCGCGCGCATCGAGATTGTTACAGATTTTGGACGTGCAGTACGTCATTACGCGCCAGACGGAATGTTCCGAATGGCGCGGTGGCGGGACGCGCGGGGATTTTCAGCCCATCAAGCCGATGCCATCGTTATCGGGACGATGTATTTATTTTGTTTTGCCCGCCGCGTCGCGCGAACCTGATTTGGAAAAATCGTTGTATGTGCCGTCGAGTGTCGCGGCAGGCGCGCCGTTCAACGCGTATTTGATTTTGCGTAATCGCTCAAAAATTCCGCACGCGGTCACGCCAACGGAGCGCGTGCGCGCAGAAGCACGATGGAGCGACGCGCGCGTCGAGCCATTGACTTTTCCATTGCCGTTGGTCACATCTTCCGTTTCGGTTGTGCCAATCGAGTTGACTGCGCCCACGCGCGCGGGCAATTATGAATTGCGCGTGCAAGCAAATGATCCTTTGATTGGACAAACAGACACGGGCGCGAATGTGAACGTGGGCAATGAGCTTGCGCGCGAGACCGTATTGCCCGCGTCGGTGGAATTGTCACAACCACTGCAAAACGAATACGCGCGCGGGGAAACGATTGCGGTACATTTGACGTGGCTGCCGTTCAATAAGATCAACGCGTATTATTCCGCGTCGGTGCGTTTGGTGAACGCGGCGGGCGACAAGGTGGCGAATGTGGATCGGCAGCCGATTGTCGAGACGCTGTTGTGGAGACCTGATACGAGCATCAAAGATATGTTCGGGTTGGAAATTCCGCGCGACATCCTTACGGGAAAATATCGCGTCGAGGTGTTGATGTATCAGGCGAATACGGACGAAAGCGCGTTGTTGTTGGATGAAAATTTTGTGCCACAGCAAAGGATTGTGTTGGGAGAAATCGCGGTGAAATGAAAACCTCCGATGTTTTGCAAACATCGGAGGTTTTCATTTCGCGCCGTTGCCATTCCCACGTTTCTCAATGCGATCCAAAGTTCGACTCACGCCCGAATCTACGCGGCGCAAAACGCGGTGTCCCAACGATTTGACGTGCGCCCATTGATAACGCAGTTTGCTTTGGGCGACGCGCTGCGCGGTGGTTTGGCGTTTGATCGTTGGCTCGGTCCATTCAATCGCGCAGCTGCCCCATGACAAGCCGCCGCCAAATCCGACAAAGACGAGATGATCGCCAGGGTTCACGCGCTTTTCTTCAATCGCTTCGACGAGCGCGATCGGAATGGAAGCGGAAGAAGTGTTGCCATATTTTTGGAGATTCACAAAAATTTTTTCGTGCGGCAAATTGAGAGATTTTATAGCGTGTTCAATGATCCGCGTGTTGGCTTGATGTGGAATAATCAAGTCCAATTCTGCCATCGGGATATTTGCTTTTTGCAAAACTTGTTTCGTCGCGTCCACCATCACGCGCGTCGCAAAACGATACACTTGCGGTCCGTTCATTTTGACGGTGTGCATGTTTCCCATCACCGTTTCGAGCGACGCGGGATTTTTGGAACCGCCCGCGGGAATTTCCAAAAGTTCGCCGCCTGAGCCATCCGAACCCAACACGGTCGAAAGGACGCCGCCATATTCATCGCTGCCTTGCAATAGAACCGCGCCCGCGCCGTCGCCAAACAAAATGCAGGTCGAGCGATCTTTCCAGTTCAAGATTTTAGAATATGTTTCCGAGCCAATGATGAGGATGTTGTTGTGCATCCCCGAACGAATCATGCTCGCGCCCACAGAGATGCCATAGACGAATCCTGAACACGCCGCGCTCAGATCAAACGCGCCCGCGTTTTGCGCGCCGAGTTGATCTTGGACAATGCTCGCCGTTGCAGGATAAATATATTCGGGCGTGGACGTGGCAACAATGATCAGATCGATCTCATTCGGATTCACGTCCGCGACTTCGAGCGCGTCTTGCGCCGCATAGAGCGCCATGCTCGCAGTCGTTTCTTTGGTCACGATGCGGCGTTCGACAATGCCCGTGCGTTCGCGAATCCACGCGTCGGAGGTATCCACTTTTTTCGCCAATTCTTCATTGGTCAAAATGTTGGGAGGCAAATACTTGCCCCAGCCGACAATGTGTGCGTAGCGTTGGTGATAGTTTGAGGACATGCTTACAAATTGTCATTGCAAGTTGTCATTGCGAGGAGCGCCTTCTGCGATGCGATGTAATCATCGCCGCAATCTCAACGCGCGTTGTCTCGATCCCGCGCGTGGAGATTGCTTCGCAAGAGCGACTCGCAATGACAAGTTAGTTGTAGCGCGAAACAACAATCGCGGCATTGTGTCCGCCGAGACCGATTGAGTTGGAGAGCGCGTGATCAAATCGCTTTGGGCGCGGTGTGTTGGGGTTGTAATCGAGATCGCAATTCGGATCGGGTGTGCGCAAATTGATCGTGGGCGGAATGATTTCTTCGCACATGGCAAGCGTCGAAAAAATTGCTTCCGCTGCGCCTGCCCCGCCCATCATGTGACCCGTCATGGATTTGGTGGACGCGACGGGAACATTGTACGCGTCCTCGCCAAACACATTTTTGATCGCCGTCGTTTCGGTAACGTCACCGAGTTTCGTGCCTGTGCCGTGCGGATTGATATAGCCAATGTCTTTGGGCTCCAGGCCCGCTTTTCGCAGCGCCCATTTCATTGAACGCGTAATGCCGCCCGCTTCCGAATCCATCGCAGCGAAATGAACCGCGTCCGCGCTCGTGCCGTACCCTGACAAGACGCCATAAATGCGCGCGCCGCGCGCCAACGCGTGTTCTTCACTTTCGAGACACAAAACGCCCGCGCCTTCGCTCAAAACAAAACCGTCGCGATTCAGATCAAATGGACTCGATGCCGCCGCGGGATTTTCATTGCGCCGCGAAAGAACGCCCATGATATTGAATCCCGCAATGCCCACCGCGAAAATTGGGGCATCGGTGCCGCCGCACAACGCCACATCTGCATCGCCGCGCTTTATATATTCCGCCGCTTCGCCAATCGAGTTCGTGCCTGTCGCGCACGCGGACACAATCGCGTAATTCGGACCGCGAATACCGAGATCAATCGCGACAAGCGCGCCCGCCGTATCCACCAACATCATTGGCAAAAAAATCGGACTGACGCGCCGCGGCCCTTTCGTTTCGTACACTTTGACATTATCGCTGACAGCCAGCACTGCGCCGCCCGCGCTGCCAATCAAAACCGCGATGCGTTCCCTGTTGTCATCGGTGATTTTCAATTGCGCGTCATTGACCGCTTCGCGCGCAGCTACAATGGCAAGATGGCTAAAGCGTTCCATGCGGCGCGCTTCTTTCGCTTCGAAATGATCTTTCGGATCAAAGTTTTTTACCTCGCCCGCGATTTTCGTTTCTAAATTAGAAGCGTCAAACGCCGTAATCGGCGCGATGCCCGAACGTCCATTTTTGATATTGTCCCACGAAGTTTTGACATTATTTCCGACAGGACTGATCAAACCCATACCTGTAATAACCACGCGTTTGGTTTCGCTCATATTGTTTCTCCTCAAAATGACCTGCTTTTCGCAATTATATGCGCCTATAGTAAAACACCAAAGTAACGCGCGAGTTGTTTGCGAAAGTGGGGCGCGCGGCGTAGAATCTGTCCAAAAGACCTGACACAGTACATCACAGATCTGCGATCCACCGCGCGGCTCCCATCGAATAGAATTCGACGTCTCAATAAAGCGTTCTAAAAAACAACGCAAAGAGCGAACATAGTTGGGTGCGCCTTGTTTTTTCCAATCTTTGTTCAGCCGTCGAATTCAATTCGATGAGCGGCGCGGCAAATTGTGATCTACTGTGACAGGTTTCCAGACAGCAGCTCTGCTTATCGCGATTGGGATGTACTTGCGCGCACGCGTTGGACAAGTTATCAGCGTTAAAAACCTGTCAGGTCTCGAGCGGGAGGCACACATTGAAGATTGCATTGGACGCGATGGGTGGGGATTATGCGCCGCGTGAAATTTTGCTCGGCGCGGTGCAGGCAAAACGCGCGGTGGACGTGGATTTGATTTTGGTGGGCAAGCGCGCGGTGATTGAACAAGGGTTGGCAGAGATTCAAGCCGCAGAGAAACTGGAATTTGAAATCGTGGACGCGCCCGATGTGGTCCACTTTGACGAAAATCCTTCGTCGGTCAAAGAACGGCGCGGCGCATCTATTCGCGTGATGTGTGAATTGGTGAAAGAAGGGCGGGCGAACGCGTGTTTGACGATGGGGCATACGGGCGCGGGGATTATTTCGTCACTGATTACGTTTGGGCGAATTGGCGAGGTCTTGCGCCCGTGCGTAGGTTTGCCGTACTATGGTTTGCAGCCGCACACATTTCTCACGGACTCGGGCGCGATTGTGGATTGCAAGCCAGAATATCTCTTGCAATTCGCGCGCATGGGCGCGATCTATGTTGAAAAAATTTGGGGCATTGCGCGCCCGACGGTGGGGTTAATGACAAATGGACGCGAAGATAACAAGGGCAATGAATTGACGCGCGCGGCGTTCGCGTTATTGAAAGCGAGTGACTTGAATTTTATCGGCAATGTGGAAGGGTACGATTTGCCGAACGGGACGGCGAACGTGATCGTGACGGATGGGTTGTGGGGCAACATCGCGGTCAAGGTGACGGAAAGTTTGAGCGAACAGTTGCTGCGCCGTTTGCAAAAACGATTTGCCGACGCGGGGTTATCCGACGCGGTTGATCCGATCCTGCAAGAATTTTTCGAGATGATGGATTATGAACACATTGGCGCAGCGCCCGTGTTGGGTGTAGATGGTTTGATCTTGATCGGGCATGGGCGTTCGCGCGCGGCGGCAGTGGTTGGTGGAATAAAAAGTACGCGGTATGCTGTGCAAGTGGATTTGTTGGGCGCGCTGCGCGCGGGATTAGGTGAAGGGCGGGTGGTTCAAACATGACGAGGGAGGACGATATGCAATCACCATTTCCTGGGATGAATCCGTATTTGGAGGATTCTACATTGTGGCATGAAGCGCATACGCGACTGATTGTTACACTCGCGGATTACCTAAACCCTTTGGTAAGCCCGCGTTACTATGTTGTGGTGGAGCAACGAAACTATGTTGCACTAACGATCACTGATGAATTGACGGGTCTGCCTGATCTCGCGATTGTAGAAGATGTTCCATATCTGACCACAACGGGGTTCCCCGCAGCCATGGTTTCTGCAACGCCCATGGTCGTTGAGGTTCCTGTGCAACTTGAAGAAATTGTAAGGTATCTTGAGGTACGCGAGGCAGACAATAATCGCGTCGTCACTGCCATTGAACTTTTGTCTCATGCAAACAAAAGCGCGGGGAAAGGTAGGGAACAGTACGAAAAAAAGCGCGCCGATGTATTGGGGAGTCGAACCCATCTAGATCGGTTTCCATTTTGATTTAGGGTAATTCGGTGGGATATATTGGAACATGAAAGCCTATTCTCTTGATCTCCGCGAACGGGTCCTCGCGCGCGTGCAAGCGGGGGATGTCTCGCAAGCCGAAA
>Ga0247727_10005983_pt1 | contig 24182 bp, 25 predicted proteins | sample WisWelCaveWW1625_FD_202498 | JGI IMG/M metagenome (GOLD analysis project Ga0247727, IMG submission 202498) | Biofilm microbial communities from Wishing Well Cave, Virginia, United States - WW16-25 | ecosystem: Environmental > Aquatic > Deep subsurface > Groundwater > Cave microbial mat | place... | reverse complement strand
CGCGGCCTAGCCAGGCCGCGCCCCGCCGCACCGTCGGTCCGCCCGCGTTGACCGGGGCAGGGTCGTATGGTATGGTAGGGGCATGATCCCACCCCCTGCCGGAGGCGATGCGACCCCAATGACAGATTGCGTGACATCGAGAGGGTTGACCATGCGCCGCATCACCTGGGCCGTGGTGCGGAAGGTTGCTCAGCGAAACGGCCCTAGCCCCGCCAGGAAGCGGGGCCACCGGCAGGGGGTGGGATGAAAGACCGCGTCGAGCAAGTCATTAACCGCATCCGGCCCGCGGTGCAGATGGACGGCGGAGATATTGAGCTGATCGACGTCGTGGACGGGCTGGTGAAGCTGCGGCTGGTCGGCAGCTGCTCTGGCTGCCCCTCCTCGACGATGACGCTGAAGATGGGCATCGAGCGCGCCATCCGCGCCGAGGTGCCCGAGATCACCGGTGTTGAGGCGATCAGCGAGTAGGGAAGTTTTTGCTTGACAGCGTGATGGCATCTGCTAAAATTTGTTCCCACGAGACGAGGTCTCGGTTTCTTTAGGGAGTAACTTGAGACCCAGTCTCATATATTTGGGTTCGATATTGATACTCAGTCTCACTAATAGATGACGACACCCAAGCAGATCAACGAGCGCTTCGAGCAGGTCGAGCAGCTGCTGGCGCGCTACAACATCCGGCTGACTGCGGAGCGGCGGCTCATCGTCCGGCGCGCCGTCTCATTCCTCCACTTCACCGCGGAGGAGTTGGTCAAGGACGTGCGCAAGGCCGACGCCTCCGTGGCCCGCGCCACCGTCTACCGCACGCTGGCCCTGCTGCAGGACCTCGGCGTGGTGGAGAAGCACGACTTCCGCTACGGCGCGCCCAATTACGAGGTGACCTTCGCCAAGGCGCACCACGACCACCTCATGTGCGTCTTCTGCGGCGAGATCATCGAGTTCCAGGAGCCGCGCGTGGAGACGCTCCAAGAGGAGGTCGTGCGGCGCTACGGCTACCAGCTGCTGACGCACACGCATAAGCTGTATGGGGTCTGCAAGCCCTGTCAGCGCAAGGGGGAGAAGCGCATCCACCGCGCCACTCCGCCGCCCCTGCACGTGGAGGAGATTGTCGCATGAGAAGTACCAGGTACTTTTTCCGCTTTGGAAAGTACCTGGTACTTTTCCTGGTGGCGGGCTGTGCCGGCACTGCCCACACCCACGCGCGCCTCACCCGCGTGCCCGAGGTCCTGTGCAAGCACTGCAACTGCCTCATGCCGGCGAATCTCGACCCGGAATCACTGTGTCCCGTGTGCAACTGCGGCATGAAGGTTCACCAGTGCATCCGAGGCCATTGAGCGCCATGCTCTCGCCAGCCACCGTGCAACGCATCATCCAGGCGCTGGATGGGCTGCGCTTCGGCTCGGTGCAGCTGGTCGTGCACGATGCCCACATTATCCGCATCGAACGGATCGAGCGGATCCGGCTCACCGGTTCCCCGGAAGCCTCCGACCGTCACACCGCTGGCCGACCGACCACGACGGAGGCGCGCCATGGCGTATCAGAGGAGGTCTAATGCGTTGGCGCGTCATTGGGTGCGTGGCGTGGGTGATCGTGTCTATGGGCGGCGTCGGTCCGCAGGCCGAAGCCCATATGCGGGATTATTTGGTGAATCAAGCGTACTACACGGCGAAGAAGGGGGAGTTCGAGGTCGAGCTGTGGAACGACTTCAACCTGGTCGAAGCGGATAACGACGATACGTGGACCTTCCGCCACCAGACGGAGCTGGAATACGGCCTCACCGATCACCTGCAACTGGCGTACTACGAGGTGTACACCTGGAACCGGAGCAAGGACTGGGAACGGGACCAGTTCAAGATCGAGGCCAAGCTGCGGCTGGCCCAAGCCGGCCAGTGGCCCGTGGATGTCGCACTCTACACCGAGTGGAAGAACCCCGATGGCTCGCGGGATGCGCGCAGCGACGCCCTGGAGAACAAGATCATCCTCAGTAAGACCTTCGGACCATGGAACGTGGTCGGCAACGTCATCTTCGAGAAGGCGCTGAACACCGGTACCCCCTGGGAGTACGAGTACACCGCGGGGGTCAGCTACGGCCTCACCCCGCGGACGCGCCTGGGGCTTGAAGTGAAGCAGGAGCTGGGCAACTCGGAGGACTTCCGGTTTGACGGCACCCAGAAGCTATACGTCGTACCCGGGGTCTATACGAATCTCACCCCGCACGTGCGCATCCTGGTTGGGCCGGCGTTCGGCCTGACGCGTTCCAGCGACGACGTGCAGCTCAAGAGCATCCTGGAGATCGAGTTCTGACCGCGCGAAGGAGTGTGTAATGCTACAGGCGTTTGTCATCGTCTTGCGAGAAGGCTTTGAGGCGTTCCTGATCGTCTCCGTCATCATGTCGTATCTCCAGCGGATCGGCCGCCGCCGGCTGCTGCCCGCGGTCCATTGGGGGATCGGGGTCTCGGTGCTGGTCAGCGTGGCCCTGGGGCTGCTCTTGTCCCAGCGCGGCTACGACCCGCTCTGGGAAGGGGTGCTGGGGCTGATCGCGGTGGTCTTCGTCTCCACCCTGGTGATCCAGATGTGGCGTCACGCGCGCCAGCTCAAGCGGGAGACGGAGCAGCAGCTCGAGGCGATTGCCTCCCGCCCCTCGACGGCGTGGGCGGTCGCGGGCGTGTTCCTCTTCACCGTCTTGATGGTCGCCCGTGAAGGAATCGAAATGGCGCTGATGCTGCTGCAGGTGCGCGATCCGGCCTTCCTGGTGGGTGCCGCCGGGGGGATGGGCTGCACCGTGCTGCTGTCGGTGCTGTGGGTCCGGTGCAGCCACCTCATTAACCTGAAGCTGTTCTTCCAGGTGACGAGCGTCTTCCTCCTGCTCTTCATGGGGCAGGTGTTCCTCTATACGCTGCATGAGTTCAGCGAGGCCGGGATCTTCCCGGCCAGCGAGGCGTTTCATCTCGCCACCGAGCCCTTCTCCCCGGACGGGCTCTATGGCAAGTGGTTTTCCATCCTGACGGTCCTTGTGTGCGTGGGGTGGCTGCTCGTCGCGTGGGCCCGGCAGCAGGTTCGGAAAGCCGCGGGCCAACGCCCCTAAGACCGCCCAACGCGTCCGCCGCCTTCCCGGTGTTTTCCGGCGCCCCACGCCTCAACGAGGGGCGCTTCATGCTATAATAAGAGCCTTCCCTACTGTTCCCATGTCAACCCTTCGCGTTGCGCTGGCACAACTCAATGTCACGGTTGGGGATCTGGAGGCCAACCGGCGGCGGATCGAGGACGCCATCCGGTCGGCGCAGGCCTGGATGGCCGATCTCGTCGTGGTGCCGGAGCTGGCCGTGCCCGGCTATCCCCCCGAGGATCTGCTGCTCAAGCCCCAGTTCGTCACGGCGAACCTGCGGACCCTGGAGCGCCTGGTACCGCGTGCCCGCGGCGTGGCGGTGCTGGCGGGCTTTGTGGACCGCGATGGACAAGGCCGGCTCTACAACGCCGCGGCGGTTCTCGCAGACGGGCGCTGGATCGCGACGTACCGCAAGCAGCACCTGCCCAATTACGGGGTCTTTGATGAAGCGCGGTATTTTACGCCGGGCGCAGCAGCCGTGATGCTGGAAGTCGGAGGCGCGCGCGTGGGCGTGACGATCTGCGAGGATCTCTGGGAGGCGCGGCCGTGCCGGGCGCTGGCGGCCGCCGGCGCGCGGCTCGTCGTCAACCTCTCCGCAAGCCCCTACCATGCCGGCAAGCTGCGGCAGCGCGAACGGCTCTTCGCCCGGCGGGCCCGGGAGAACCATCTCGCCATCGCGTACTGCAACCTGGTCGGCGGACAGGACGAGCTGGTCTTCGACGGCGGCAGCCTCGTGCTGGATGCCGGCGGGCGGCTCATCGCGCGCGGCCGCCAATTCCAGGACGACCTCATCCTGGCGGATCTGCGTCTGCCGGGCCCGCGCGCCGGGTTGCTGCGCGCCCCCGGTGTCACGCGCTGCCGGATTACGCAGCCGCTGCGACCCCTCGACTCCGCTCGGGATGTCGCCCCAGACGGGTCGAGGGGTCGTCCTGAGCGAGCGAAGCGAGTCGAAGGACGACGGAAGTGGAGCCCCGGGCTTGCCCGGGGGGCTCCACGCCGCGCCGGGCTGCCGCGGACGGTGCGGCGGACGCTCGGGCCGGTGGAGGAGGTCTACGAGGCGCTCGTCCTCGGCCTGCGCGACTACGTGCGGAAGAACGGATTTTCGACGGTAGCACTCGGGCTTTCGGGCGGGATCGATTCCGCTCTGACCGCCTGCATCGCCGCGGACGCGCTGGGCGCTGAGCATGTCAAGGGGGTCGTGATGCCCTCCCGGTTCTCGTCGGCGCAGACGCAGGCGGACGCGCGGCGGCTCGCCCGCGCCCTGGGCGTTGAGCTGGTGGAGGTGTCGATCGAGCCGGTGTTCACCGCCTATCTGAGAGCGCTCAAGCCCGTCTTCGGCCGGCGGCCGGTGGACGTCACCGAGCAGAACATCCAAGCCCGGATTCGCGGCAACCTGCTCATGGCGCTGTCGAATAAGTTCGGATGGCTCGTGCTGACGACCGGCAACAAGAGCGAGATGGCCACCGGCTACACCACGCTCTACGGCGACATGGCCGGGGGCTTCGCCGTCATCAAGGATGTCCCGAAGACGCTGGTCTATCAGTTGGCCCGCTTGCGCAACCGTCGGGCCCGCCCCATTCCGGAGCGCGTGCTGCGCCGCGCGCCGACGGCCGAGCTGGCCCCTCACCAGCGCGACCAGGACACGCTGCCGCCCTATCCGGTGCTGGACCGGATCCTCACCGCCTACGTCGAGGAGGACCGCAGCCTCCACCAGATCCTCCAGCGCAATCAGCTCAGCCCCACGGTGGCGCGCCAGGTCATCGGCATGGTGGACCATGCCGAGTACAAGCGCCGCCAGGGGCCTCCCGGCATCAAGATCACCCCGCGGGCCTTCGGGAAGGACCGCCGGATGCCGATCACGAACCGATACCGGCAAAGCTGATGTACCGCATCCTGTTCGTGACCGATGATTGGGACCGCAAGAAGGCGCTGAAGTCTGGGCTGCTGGAGCGCGGCTTTTCGCTGGTGGCGTCGGCCTCGGCCGACGTCTTCCAGGACGACTTCGCCCCGCAGAAGATCGATCTCATCGTGGCGGACCTCGACCGGTGCGCGACCGAGAGCGGCAAACTCTGCCACGCGCTGAAGCGGGACCGGCCCCTCAAGGAGCTGCCTCTCATTCTGCTGGTGACCGAGGAGCAGCTGGGCCGGATCGACGTCGGCTGGGGCATCGAGGACTACCTGACACTGCCGGTCACACCGGTGCGCCTGGCCGAGCGGCTCAACTTCCTGATCTGGAAGCTCCATCGCGTCGAGGCGACGAACGGCTTCTCGATGGGCAGCCTCGTCATCGACTTCGAACGGTATGAGGTCCACGTCAAGGGCGAGCCCGTCGATTTGACGTACAAGGAGTTCGAGCTGCTGCGCTTCCTCGCCACCCATCCGGGCAAGGTGTTCACCCGGGAAGTCCTGCTGGATAAGGTTTGGGGCTACGACTACTACGGCGGCACCCGCACCGTGGACGTCCACATCCGCCGCCTGCGCGCCAAGATCGAGGTCGGCGGGGAGCAGTACATCGACACCGTCCGCAACGTCGGCTACAAGTTCCTTGCCAGCGGCGACAGCCCTTGCTAGCGGATCCGGCGTCAGGTACACTTAACGGTAGTAGGGACGCCTGCCCTGACGGGGGCGTCCATGCCTGGCGATAAAGCCACACCCGGAGTAATCCGGGGCCCGAAAGCTACGGGCCCCCACTCGACTGAGGGGTTGCCAAGCTACCGAATCAGGTAGTGTGAGGGCCGCCGAGCCGCCGAACCAGACCAGGGGTTCGGCGTTTTTTACTAGTGAGGAAGCGCATGCGGATGCAACGCCACAACGAGCGCGGATTCGTCATCCTGATGGTTTCCATGTCGGTGCTGGCCGGCATCCTGACCTTCACGACGACCGGCCTGGGTCGGTCGATGATCGAGCTGTTGGCGGCCCAGCGCTCGGTGGCGGTGACCCAGGCCTTCCACATCGCCGAGGGCGGCGTGGATGAGGCGATCGCCACCTTTGCGACCGCAGGGCATGAGTTTCTGGTGGACGCCGGCTGGGTGAGGCAGGCCACGGACGATGAGCCCTGCGTGGCGGGGACGCCCTGCGTCAAGACGCTGAGCACGGCTGTCGGCACGGTGACGGTCTCGGTGAGCGATATTGGCGCCGAGCGGCCGCTGGTGACGGCTGAAGGCGCCGTCGGCACTACCACGATGCAGCGGATCGAAGCCGTCCTCGAGCTGCCGCCCCCGCTGTTCCAGCAGCCCCTGTTTGCGGCGGATGCGATCCAGCTCGAGGACGTGGTGGTGGATAGCTACAACGCCTCGCTGGGCGGCTACGGCGAGCTGATCATGCCCTCGGATGACGAGTACGGGTCGCTCAACAAGAGCGACCCAAGCCGGGCCAGCTCGCTGCATGGCGACTTGCGGACGAACGGCACGGAACGGTGGGACGTGGACCTGACGGACACCACCATTTTCGGATCGGTGATGTTGGGCGCAGGCGAGCTCGAAGAGGAGGCCTACTGCGAGCACGGGGCGGTGTTAGTGCATGGCGCTCCGCCCCAGAGCCAGGCCGCCAGCAATCTGGGCCTCTCCCCCATCACGGTGCCTGACGGCCTGTGCGCGGGGCAGCAGTTGAACGGTTCCGCCACGCTGGCGGCAGGCACCTACTGTTATGAGGCCGTCTCGCTCAAGGGCTCCTCCAAGGTGGTTCGCACGAACGGCCCTGTGACCATCTACGTGACGGATACCCTCAAGGTCGAGGACGGCGCGCAGCTCGTGGGCGCGGTCGGCGGCGTGGAGACGCCCAGCGCGCTGCGCATCGAGTACCTCGGCGAGCAGGCCGAGTTGAAGAAGAACGTTCGCTTCGTCGGCACCCTCTACGCGCCGGCGGCGAAGATGAAGGTTGAGGAGAACACCGAGCTCTTCGGAGCCGTGATGGTCGATGAGCTCGAGGGCAAGCAGTCCACGATCCACTACGACCGGGCGTTAAGCGACCCGGATGCCGGCCAGCCCGCGAGTCGCCCGACGATCCGTTCGTGGCACCAACCCTAGCTTCTGTTACCCCGAATTAACCCCCCCGTCATCTGCCTGTAACGTCCCAACGCTACGCTTGCGCCATCGATGCCTGTGATGGCGCAGATGGCCGAACCTCTCCTCCTACGCTTTGGCGACCTCGTGCTGGATTTGGACCGCTACCGGGTCGTCCTGGGCGGACGGGCTCTCGTCCTGCCGTACCGGGAATATGCCCTGTTGGTCTATCTGGCCGGCCGGACCGGACAAGTCGTGCACAAGCGCCAGCTCTTGGAGGAGGGGTTGGGACGGCACGATCCCGGCGGGCTGCGCATGGTCGATGAGCACATCCGGCACCTCAAGGGGGCGCTGGAGCGGGAGGGGCGCGTGTTCATCCACGCCGTCGGGGAGTCCGGCTACCGCTTCGAAGCGTCGCCCGTAACATCGAATTAACATGGCCGTGATACGCGCGTAACGGCCGCGCGCTAGGCTTGCGGGCATACGTGTGGTGGGAGTGGGGGCAGCAACAGGGAGGCAAGCATGAAGCGGAGCGTGATCGTCGCGGTAGCCGTCGGGCTTGGGCTTTCGGCGAGCGGATCGCCGGCCTGGGCCGCGGACGAAGGACTGAAAGCGGAGGTGGAGGTCTTGCGCGAGCGGCTGGCCAAGCTGGAAGAGAAGATGGCGCAGCAAGAGGCCACGGCTGCGGGCGCCGAGCCTGGTAGCGCGATCGTCCAGCTGCCCAGCGGCCTGCATGGGGTGCAGATGAGCGGGTTCGCGGACACCACCTATACGTATAACTTCAACGAACCGAACAACCGGATCAACACGCTGCGGGTCTTCGACACGCGCTCCGGCGATTTCATGGTCAACAACGTTGAGCTCGTCGTGGAAAAACCGGTCAGCACCGAAAGTCCAGTTGGGTTCCGGACAGATATCGACTGGGGCACCGACATGGAAGTCGTCGGCGGCGTGACCACAGGGTTAGGCGCGAACGCGCACACCCATGGGGTGGCCGCCAACACCGCGGTCAGCGACGAGGTGGAACTCCAGCAGGCCTATGCGGAGTACCTCGCACCGATTGGCAACGGCCTCAACGTCAAAGTGGGGAAGTTCGTCACTCTGCACGGCGCTGAAGTGATCGAGTCCAAGGACAATTGGAACACCTCACGTTCATACTTGTTCGGCTACGCCATTCCCTTCACCCACACCGGCATTCGTGCTAGCTATACCTGGGCTGACTGGCTGAGCACGGTCGTGGGCGTCAACAACGGCTGGGACGTCGTGGATGACAACAATAAGGCGAAGACCATCGAGATCGGCGGCACGGTGACCCCGCTTGAAGGGTTCTCGCTCTCCAGCACGTACATGGTGGGGGCCGAGCAGGCGGGTGACAGTCGTGATCAGCGGCATCTGCTCGACATCGTGGCGACCTACCAACCGATGGAGCAGCTGACCCTGAAGCTCAACGCGGATATCGCCCGCGAAGAGGATGCGCTCAGCGAAACCGGCGGCGGCAGCGCCGAGTGGAACGGGATCGCGGCCTACGCCAAGTACGACATCAACGACCGGGCGTCGATCGCCGGTCGGTGGGAGATCTTCAACGACCAGGATGGCGTGCGCACTGCGGTCAACGCGGCCGCGACCAGCCCGACGGGCAGCGCGATCAACGAGCTCATGCTCATGGACTGGACGTTAACCGGCGAGTACAAGATCAACAAGCATCTAATCGCGCGGCTGGAGTACCGACTTGACAAGGCGGATTCGGACGTCTTCCGCCACGACCAGGGCTTCAAGGACTATCAGAACACGGTGGCGGTGGAGTTCATCGCGCCGTTTTGACACGCTGTGACCTGTCCGCCGCCCAACGGACAGGCCCCCACACCAAGCGGTGCGGCCGGCAGACGGCCCCGTTTGGTGTGGGGGGTCCCCATGCGAAAGCGGGCAGTTGATTTCAGACAACAAGGAGGAGGGTCATGGATCCAAAAGTGGTAGCGGATACGATGTGGACGCTGGTGACCGCGATGCTCGTGTTCTTCATGAACCTGGGCTTCGCGTGCGTCGAGACGGGGTTCTGCCGGGTGAAGAACTCGACGAACATCCTGTCGAAGAACTTCATCGTCTTCGCCGTCTCCAGCATCGCCTTCTGGGTGCTGGGATACGGGGTGATGTTTGGCAATGGCACCGGATTCATGGGGACAGAGGGGCTACTGTTCCTCGGCGGGGCCGACAACAGCCCGGCGACCGGCGAGGCCTACAAGGGAGCCTATACCGCCCTCAACTGGACCGGCGTGCCGCTGCTGGCCAAGTTCTTCTTCCAGCTGGTGTTCGCCGGCACCGCGGCGACGATCGTCTCCGGCTGCGTGGCCGAGCGGATCAAGTACTTCGCGTTCATCGCGTTCAGCTTTGTCATCGTGGGCCTGATCTACCCGATCGTGGGCCACTGGATCTGGGGCGGCGGGTGGCTAGCGTCCAAGGGGTTCCTGGACTTTGCGGGATCCACCCAGGTCCACTCCATTGGCGGCTGGGCGGGACTGGCGGGCATCCTGGCGCTGGGCCCCCGCTACGGCAAGTACAATAAGGATGGATCGGCGAACCCCATCCCTGGACATAACCTCTCCCTCGGACTGATCGGCTGTTTCGTGCTCTGGCTGGGGTGGTTCGGATTTAATCCCGGCTCAACCATGGCGGCGGATCCAGAGGCCATCTCCCGGATCTGCATTACGACGAACACCGCCGCGGCCGCTGCGATGCTCTCCGCGACCGTCATCTCGACGATGTTGCTGGGCAAGCCGGACCTGGGCATGACCATCAACGGCTGTCTGGCAGGGTTGGTGGCGATCACCGCGCCCTGCGCGTTTGTGAGCGTCATGAGTTCAGCCATCATCGGGCTCATCGCGGGTGTGATCGTGGTGCTTGCGGTGATCGCCTTTGACAAGGTCAAGGTGGATGATCCGGTGGGAGCACTCGCCGTGCACCTGGCCAATGGGATTTTCGGCACATTCTGTGTGGGGTTGTTCGCCGAGCCGCAGTGGACGCCGGGCCAGGCAGCCGGCTTGTTCTTCGGCGGCGGTCTGAAGCAGCTCACGATTCAAGCCACTGGTATCGTGGCCGTCGGCCTGTTCGTGTTCCTGGTCTCATTCGTGGCGTGGCAGCTGATCAAGCTGACCATGGGGTTGCGCGTCAGCATCCAGGAGGAGATCGAGGGGTTGGACATCGGGGAGCATGGACAGACGACCTATCCGGAATTTGTCACCCGCAAACCGGCCTACTCCTACGTGAGTATCGCCGAGCGCATTGCTGAGTGAGGGAGGCGCCCATGAAAAAGATCGAGGCGATCGTCCGTCCGGAGAAAGTCGAAGACGTCCGCAAGGCGCTGGAGAAAGCCGGCTACCCTGGCGTGACGATCATCGAGGTGGAAGGCCACGGCAAGCAAAAAGGGGTGACGCGCCAGTGGCGCGGTGAGTCCTACAAAGTGGATCTGTTGCCGAAGGTGAAGCTGGAGCTGGTCGTTGCGGACAAGGACGCCGACAAACTGCTCGGTACGATCAGTGCTGCCGCCAAGACCGGGGCGGTCGGCGACGGCAAGATCTTCGTCTCCGACGTCAAGGACGTGGTCCGCATCCGCACCGGCGAACGGGGAGACGACGCCCTGTAAGGAATTACCGAGGGCGAAATCGGATTTCAGTTGACCCGACGGGCTGCGGGGGTATACTAAACCCCACGTCTTTCCTGGGGTATCCCGCAGCGAGTCGCAGCGTCCTCACTCAACCAAGGAGGTTCTCATCATGCCACGAGGCACAGTTGCACAGACGCGGCGCGCGCGCAATCGCATCACATCGCCGGTTCGCGCGGCCGGCACCAACGGCCCCACGACCAACGCCCGGCTGACCGCGCCGATTACGGAGGACGCCGTCAAGCGGGTGTGGCAGATCATCAAGCAGAACAAGATCAGCGTCGTCGATCTGAAGTTCAATGACCTGCCGGGGTTGTGGCAGCACTTCTCCATCCCGGTCGAGGAGGTGGCCCAAAGTGCCAAGGAGGGCATCTGGGTCGACGGCATCGGTTTCGACGGCTCCTCGATCCGCGGGTTCCAGAAGATCCAAGAGTCGGACATGAACCTGTTCCCCGACCCGTCAACCGCCGTCCTGGACCCGGTCTGCGAGCACCCCACCCTGAGCCTCGTCTGCGACATCTATGATCCGCTGACCGGCGCGCCCTATAGCCGCGACCCCCGCTATATTGCGAAGAAGGCCGAGGTCTACCTGAAGAAGACCGGCATCGCCGATGTCAGCTACTGGGGGCCGGAGCCGGAGTTCTTCATCTTCGATGACATCCGCTTCGACTCGACGGAGAATGCGAGTTACTACTTTGTGGACTCGGCCGAGGGCGATTGGAACACCGGGCGGGACGAGAAGCCGAACCTGGGCTACAAGTCCCGGTACAAGGAAGGCTACTTCCCGGTCCCTCCACACGACACGTTCCAAGACATCCGCAGCGAGATCATGAACACGGCCCGGGCGGCGGGCGTGCCGGTCGAGAAGCACCACCATGAGGTCGCCACCGCCGGCCAGGCCGAGATCGACATGCGCTACGCCACACTCACGAAGATGGCCGACCACCTCCTGATGCTGAAGTACGTGACGAAGAACGTGGCCCGCAAGCATGGCAAGGTGGCGACGTACATGCCCAAGCCGCTCTTCGGCGACAACGGCTCCGGCATGCACACGCACCAGAGCCTCGCCAAGCAGGGCACGAACCTGTTCTTCGACAAGAAGGGCTACGCGCTCACGAGCCAGATGTGTCGCTGGTACATCGGCGGACTCCTCAAGCACGCCTCGGCGCTGCTGGCGTTTGCCGCGCCGACGGTCAACTCGTACAAGCGGCTCGTGCCGGGCTTCGAAGCGCCGGTGAATTTGGCGTACTCCGCGCGCAACCGCTCGGCGATCTGCCGCATCCCGGTCTACGTGAGCTACCCGAAGAGCAAGCGGGTGGAGTTCCGCGCGCCGGATCCCTCCTGCAATCCCTACACGACCTTCGCGGCGATGCTCATGGCGGGCCTGGACGGCATCCAGAACCGCATCGACCCGGGCCAGCCGGTCGATGAGAACCTCTACGAGCTGCCGGCGCACAAGGCGCCCAAGCAGGTCGTCGGGTCCCTCGACGAGGCGCTGGACGCGCTGGAGAAAGACCACGCCTTCTTGCTGAAGGGCGACGTGTTCACCAAGGACGTCATCGAAGTGTGGATCGAGTTCAAGCGGCAGGAGATCGACAAGATCCGCCTGCGCCCGCACCCGTACGAGTTCTATCTCTACTTTGACGCCTAGCGCGGTGTCTGGCTCCATTTTTCCGCAGATGGTCGTCTGGAAAAATGGTGCCTGACGCCGGGGAGTGACAGAGCACCGGGGCGCCGCAAGCGCCCCGGTGTCCTTCCCATAAAGGAACGGAGTCAACCAATGCCGACGAAGTCCGTGGCTAAGCGCCCGCTTCGGAAAGACAAGGAGTACGTCCTGCGCCTGGCCAAGGAGCACGACGTGCGGTTCATCCGCCTCTGGTTCACCGACATCCTCGGCTTCCTGAAGAGCTTTGCCATTACCATCGACGAGCTCGAGCAGGCGCTGGAGGAGGGGATGGGCTTCGACGGTTCGGCGATCGAGGGCTTCGCCCGAATCGACGAGTCGGACATGCTGGCCATGCCGGACCCGAACACCTTCTGCGTGCTGCCCTGGCGGCCCAAGGAGAACGCCGTCGCGCGGATGTTCTGCGACGTGACGTACCCGGCGGGCAAGCTCTTCGAGGGCGACCCGCGCCAGGTGCTCAAGCGCAACTTGGCCCAGGCGAGCAAGCTGGGCTTTACCTTCTACGTCGGACCGGAACTGGAGTTTTTCGTCTTCAAGAGCGCGCAGGTTCCGGAGCCGATCGATGCGGGCGGCTACTTCGACTTGACCCCGCTCGACGCGGCCTCCGATTTGCGCCGCGACATCATCCTCTCGATGGAGGAGATGGGCATCGGGATCGAATACTCGCACCACGAGGCGGCTCCCTCGCAGCACGAGATCGACTTCCGCTACACCGACGCGCTAACGATGGCGGACAACGTCATGACCTACCGGCTCGTCGTCAAGGAGATCGCCTTCAAGCACGGCGTCTACGCCAGCTTCATGCCCAAGCCGCTGGCCGACCACAACGGCTCGGGGATGCATGTCAACATGTCGCTCTTCCGCGGCGAGCGCAACGCGTTCTTCGACGCCAAGGACCGGCTGCACCTCTCGAAGACCGCCAAGCACTTCCTGGCCGGGATTCTGAGGCACGCGCCGGAGATGACGCTCATCCTCAACCAGTGGATCAACTCCTACAAGCGGCTCGTGCCCGGCTACGAGGCGCCGGTCTACGTCACCTGGGCGCAGCACAACCGCTCGGACTTGGTGCGGATTCCCATGTACAAGCCTGGCAAGGAGGCTTCCGCGCGCATCGAGCTGCGCTCGCCCGATCCGGCGTGCAATCCGTATCTGGCCTTCAGCGCGATCCTCGCGGCGGGGTTGGAGGGGGTCGAGAAGAAGCTCGAGCTGCCGACGGCGACGGAAGAGAACGTCTTCGCGCTCAGCGACGCCGAGCGCGCTCGGCGGGGGATCGCCACGCTGCCGGGCAGCCTGGGCGAGGCGATTGCGCTCGCGCAGGAGAGCAAGCTCTTGCGCCGCGCGCTGGGTGATCACGTCTTCGAGTCGTTCCTGCAGAACAAGCGGATCGAGTACGACCGCTTCCGCCGCGCGCTGACCGACTACGAGCTGAAGACGTACTTGCCCCTCCTGTAATTCATCCAGAAGTCAGGCGAGCAGTTCCAACACAACAGACGCGGCGCGGTCGATGGCGCCTGGCTCACCGAGCCGGCCCTTCACCTGCCCCAACCCCTTGCGGATGCCCGCGCAGCGCTCGTCATCCCGTAGCAGTGCGACCAGCTCGCGCGCGACGGCGGTCGAGGTGGCCCGGTGTTGGATCAGCTCAGAGACAAGCCGGCGTCCGGCCACGACGTTGACCATCGCGATGTGTGGGATGCGGACGACCGCGCGGGCCCACAGGTACGTCGGCCATGACGTGCGATAGAGGACGACCATCGGGACCTCGGCCAGGGCCGTCTCCAGCGTCGCAGTCCCCGAGCTGACGATGGCCGCCTCCATCAGCTGCAGCGCATCGGCGATCGGTCCCTCGGCGACAGAGACGGATGCCTGCACGCCAGCGAGATGGGCGTCAAGGAGCTCCCGCCGCAGGCCCGGCGCCTTCGGCAGCAGAAACTGCACGCCGGGCATCGACCACGCAATCCGCTCAGCCGCACGCCGCATGAGCGGCAGGTGGCGGGTGAGTTCCCGCTCCCGCGAGCCTGGCAGCAGGCCCACGGTTCTGCGCCAGGGGTTCAGGCCGAAGCGTCGCAGCGCCTCCTCCTTCTTGAGCGTGGGGCGGCTGTGGTCAATCAGCGGGTGGCCCACCCACGTCACCGGGATGCCCTGGCGTTGATACAACGCCTCCTCGAACCGGAAGAACACCACCATGCGATCGACGTAGCGGCGGATGTGCCGCAGCCGAAAACCACCCCACGCCCATACCTGCGGGCTGATGTAGTAGAGGACCGGAATGCCGTGACGTTTGACCAGCGGCGCGATGACGGGCAAGTTGAAGTCACCGAAATCGACGAGCACGACCAGATCCGGGCGGTGTTCGCGCAGGGAGGCGTCGAAGAGCCGCCGGGCGCGAAGCAACCGGCTCAGGTGCCGCGCGGCGTCAAACGGCCCGATGGCCGCGGCGCGGGTGAGGTCATCCAAGAGCGACGCGCCGGCCGCCGCCATCGCGGGCCCGCCGAGCCCCGCGAACGTCAGCGACGGCTGCCGGGCCCTGAGCGCCGCGATGAGCCGTGCGGCGTGGGCATCGCCGGACGGATCGCCGGCGCTGAAGAGGATTGACGGCATCACCGTGCCGGAGCACGGACGCGCCGACGGGAGGCCGCGGGGTTGACGCGGCGCATGGTCTGCTCGATGCGCAGGGCCAGGGCCAGCGCCGCGCGGCCATCGGCGCCGGTGACGAGCGCGGGCCGCCCCATGCGGATGGCCTGGATGAACGACGCCAGCTCATCCTCCAGGGGCGGACGCTGGTTGACCGGCAAATGGACCCGCTCAATGGTGTGCCCGCGCTTATGGGCGAGCTCGACGGTCTGCGCCTTGTAGTCGATCGAGAGATAGTTGTCTTCCTGGAACACCCGGATGCGGCGGATCGATTCGTCGCTAATGCGGCTCGCCGTGAGATTCGCCACGCAGCCGGAGGCGAATGTCATCCGGGCGTTGGCGATGTCCTCGCTCTTCGATAAGACCGGCACACCCACCGCCTCAATCCGCGTCACCCGGTCGCGCACCAACAACAGCAGCATGTCCAGGTCATGGATCATGACGTCCAGGATGACGCTCACGTCGGTGCCGCGAAACGGGTAGGGCGAGAGGCGGTGGACTTCGATAAACCGGGGGTGCGTCAAGCGCGCCATGGCGGCGTGGATGGCGGCGTTGAACCGTTCGACATGGCCGACCTGGAGGATCGCGCGGCGCCGCGCGGCCGCCCGCAGCAGCGCATCCGCTTGGGGCAGGCTTGCGGCGATCGGTTTTTCCACCAGGACGTGGATGCCGCGCGCCAGCAGCGCGTGGCCGATTGGCGCATGGAGGCTGGTCGGCACGGCGAGGCTCGCCGCATCGATTGCGCCGAACAGCACTCGGTAGTCGGTGACCGCCCGGCACTGCAGCGCTCGGCCCAGCTTCCGCGCGCGCTGGGGGTTGATGTCGCAGATGGCGCTGAGCCTCACCCCGCGCATCGCCGCGTAGATCTGAGCATGCCGGGAGCCCAGGTGTCCGACTCCGATAACCCCGACTCGTAGTAACCCTTGGTTCATCAAGTAGTTCCGTGAATTGTGGACATGATGCAGGTGGCCAGCAGTCTAGCAGAACCGCTTGTCTGAAGTCAACTTGCGTGGTACAATACAACGCTCATGTCGACCTATTTGCGGCTCCTGAGATACCTCAGGCCCCACCTTGGCGTGTTTGGCCTTGCCGTGGGCTGCATGCTGGTGTCGAGCTTGCTCAACGGCGTCCAGTTGGGGGCGATCTTCCCCCTGGCGGACCGCATCATCACCGACCAGCGCATTCCCTCGCCGGCGTGGCTGCCGGGCTGGCTGGCTGGGCTGGTCGGCTGGCTCAACGCGCTCTCGCCCGGCGCGCTCCTCACGGGTTTTGCGGTGGCGATCCCCTTCCTCTTCCTGCTCAAGGGGCTCTTCGAGTTCTGGCAGACCTTCTACATGAACGATGCCGCCCAGCGGGTCATCCGCGACCTGCGCCAGGCGCTCTTCGACCGCCTGGTGGGGCTTTCGCTCGACTACCATGCCAAGTCGTCGACCGGGGTCTCCATGTCGCGCATTCTCTATGACACGGGCATCGTGCAGAATTCCATCACGGAGGGGTTCACCGACCTCCTCTTCCAGGGATGCCAGGTGCTCGTCTTCCTGGCGATCGCCCTGACGATCAACTGGAAGCTCTCCCTGGTCATCGCGGTGATCGTGCCGCTTATCGCCTGGCCGATCGGGCGCATCGGCGCGCTGCTCAAGAAACTCTCCCAGCAGGGGCAGAAGATCATGGGGGAGCTCAACGCGACGATCCTGGAGTCGATCTCGGGCATCCAGGTGATCCAGGCGTTCCTCGTCGAGCGGGCGGCCCGGGCGAAGTTCGCCGCCGCCAACGAGCGCTCCTACCGCATCACCCGCAAGCTGCAGAAGCGCATCAACTCGCTCTCCCCGCTGACCGAGTTCATCGGCGCCTGCGGCGGGGCGGTGGCGTTCTGGTATGGCGGCCGGGCGGTCCTGTTGCACGAGGCAACACTAGGCACCTTTCTCGCGTTCCTGTTGGCCATGCTCTCGCTGATCCGGCCGTGCAAGCGCCTGGCCAGGCTGCACGGCATCAACCAGCAGGCGCTGGCGGCGGCGGAGCGCATCTTCGAGGTGCTCGACACCCCCTCGAGCGTCATCGAGCACGCCAAGGCCCGCGTCCTGCCGCCGTTCCATCGCGAGATCGTCTACGAGCACGTGTCGTTTCACTATGACTCCCAGCCGGCGCTGCGGGGCGTGTCGCTGACGATCCCCGCCGGAGAGAGCCTCGCACTGGTCGGCCCCAGCGGCGGTGGCAAGACCACCTTCATCAACCTCCTGCTGCGCTTCTATGACCCGCAGGCCGGGCGGCTGAAGCTCGACGGCCTCGACATCAAGCATGTGACGCTCGCCTCCTTGCGGGAGCAGGTAGGCCTGGTGACGCAGGAGACGTTCCTCTTCAATGACACCGTGCGGGCCAACATCGCCCTGGGCAAGCCCCATGCGGCGCTGACCGACATCGTCGAGGCCGCGAAGCAGGCCAACGCCCACGGGTTCATCGGCAAGCTGCCCAAGGGCTACGACACGGTGATCGGGGAGCGGGGCGCCTCGCTCTCCGGGGGTGAGCGGCAGCGGCTGGCCATCGCGCGCGCGCTGCTCAAGAACCCGCCGATTCTGGTGCTTGACGAAGCCACGAGCCAGCTCGACGCGCAGTCGGAGCACCTCATCAGCGAGGCGCTCGAGCGGGTCACGCAAGGCCGCACGGTGCTGCTGATCGCGCATCGGCTCTCCACGGTCCGGCTCGCCCAACGGATCGTGCTGCTTCAGGAAGGGCGCATTGTGGAACACGGCAATCACGACGAGCTCCTGCAGAAGAGCCCCCTCTACCGGCGGTTCTGTGAGCTGCAGCTCATGAGCGTAGGGCCTCGGTCGTCGCAGTAAAGGAGCGGACGGATTGGGATGACGACGTCACTGGTTCGGGAGTTGCTGGAGGCTGGAGTGCATTTCGGTCACCAGACCAAGCGGTGGAACCCGAAGATGAAGCGGTTCATCTTCGGCAGCCGCTCGGGGATCTACATCATCGACCTGGAGAAGACGGAGCAGCAGCTCCACGCGGCCTGCACCTTCCTCGAAGAGCTCGCGTCGAAGGGCCAGCTCGTCCTCTTCATCGGGACGAAGAAGCAGGCCAAGCCGATTCTCGAGCAGGAGGCCAAGCGCTGCGGGATGCCCTACGCCGTCAACCGGTGGCTGGGCGGCACGCTGACCAATTTCCAGACGATCAAGGCCAATATCGACCGGCTCACGACGCTGCGCAAGCAGAAGGCGGACGGTCTCTTCGAGCGTATTTCAAAAAAGGATGCCAAGCGGTTCTCGCGCCAGCTGGAGCGCCTGGAGGAGCATTTTTGCGGATTGGCCGACCTGAGCCGGCCGCCGGGGTGCCTGTTCATCATCGACACCAAACGCGAGGAGATCGCGGTCCGCGAAGCGAATCGATTGCACATTCCCATCGTCGCGGTCTGCGACACCAACGCGGATCCGGATCTCATCGCCTATCCGATTCCGGGCAACGACGACGCCATCCGGTCCGTCAAGCTGATCACGGCTCTGGTCGCCGACAGCGTCGCCGCCGGGCGGCGCCGTTACCTGGAGCAGCAGGCCCCGCCGGCAGCTCCGCCAGCTCCCGAGAACCATCATGAAGTCCAAAGTCAGTCTTGACGCCATCAAGGCGCTGCGCGAGAAAACCAGCGCGTCGGTCGGGGATGTCCGGCAGGCGCTTGAGTCGGCCGGGGGCAATGAGGCGAAGGCGCTGGAGCTGCTTCGGCAGCGGGGTGCGGCGATCGCCGAGAAGCGCCAGGGGCGCGCCACCGGCCAAGGCCGGGTGGAATCCTACGTGCACCATGATGGGCGGCTCGGCGCGATCGTGGAGGTCAACTGCGAGACCGACTTCGTTGCCCGCACGCCCGAATTCGTGCAGTTCTGCCGCGATGTCGCCATGCACGTGGCGGCGATGAGTCCGCGGCACGTGCGGCTCGAGGAGGCCCCAGCGGGTGGCGCCTCCGGCGGCGAGGACCCGAAGGGGCTCTGCCTGCTCGAGCAGCCGTTCGTCAAGGACCAAGGGACCGCCGTGAAGGATCTTCTGAAGGCGCTGATCGCCAAGACCGGCGAGAACGTCGTGATTCGCCGGTTTGTCCGGTTCACCGTTGGAGAGCCCATCTGAATGCGGAGTCCGGCATGGGGCATGCGGCCTTGAAGACCAAGCGTCCGGCGCCCGCCGCCTCCCCGGCGGCGTCCGTCTCCAAGTACAAGCGGATCGTCCTGAAGCTCAGCGGCGAAGCGCTGCAAGGCAAGCTTGGATTCGGCATCGATCCGGCGGTGCTCAACGACCTCGCCCGCCAGATCAAGGACGTCAGGGATCTCGGCGTGCAGGTCACGGTGGTCGTCGGCGGGGGGAACATCTTCCGGGGGATGACGGCCGCCTCGGCTACCGGCATGGAGCGGGCGACGGCGGACTACATGGGGATGCTCGCAACGGCCATCAACGGCCTCGCCCTCCAGGATGCCCTGGAGCGCATCGGCGTCGCCACGCGCGTGCAGACCGCTATTGAAATCGCGAAGGTCGCCGAGCCCTATATCCGACGTCGGGCGATGCGGCACCTCGAGAAGGGCCGCGTGGTCATCTTCGTCGGCGGCATCGGGAACCCCTTCTTCACGACGGACACCACCGCCGCGCTGCGGGCCATGGAGATCGGGGCGGACGTCGTGCTCAAAGCGACCAACGTGGACGGCGTCTACAGCGACGACCCGGCCATCAACCGGCAGGCGAAGAAGTTTGACACGCTGAGCTTCTTCGACGTGCTGAAGAAGGGGCTCAAAGTCATGGATGCGACCGCGGTCAGCCTGTGCATGAGCAGCGACGTGCCGATCATCGTGTTCAATCTCCATCGGGCCGGCAACATCAAGCGGGTGGTCTGCGGCGAGCTGGTGGGCACGCAGGTGGTGAACCGGAAGCCATAAGAGGGCGGGGGCGATGACGACGATCACATCACTGTCGGGTCTGTATAAGGAGGCGGAGGACAAGATGAAGCGGGCGGTAGCGACGGTGACGCGCGAGTTCGCCGAAATCCGCGGCGGGCGCGCCACGCCCGCCTTCGTGGAGCACGTCACCGTCGAATACTACGGCACCGCGACACCCCTCAAGCAGCTCGCGGCGATTACCGCGCCGGAGCCGCGGCTGCTCATGATCCAGCCGTGGGACACGAAGCTGGTTCCGGAGATCGAGAAGGCGATCCAGAAGGCCGGCCTGGGCATCACGCCGGTTGTCGACGGCAAGCTGCTGCGCCTGCCGATCCCGTCGCTCTCAGGGGAGCGCCGGCAGGAGCTCACGAAGCTCGTGCACAGGATCGCCGAGGAAGGCCGTGTGAGCATCCGGACGATCCGTCGCGACGGCAACGAAGCGGTCAAGAAGCTCAAGAGCGAGAACAAGGCGACGGAGGATGACGTGGCGGAGTCCCAGACGCACGTCCAGAAGCTGACCGACAAGTACACCGAGCAGATCACCGCGCTCGTGAAATCCAAAGAGCAGGAACTGCAGCACGTGTAAGCGGGCGGTCCGCGCCCGATGCGTGCTGCAGTTCGAGAGACGCCCGACCCCCGTCGGGCGCTTTTGTTATAATGAGCGCAATGCTCTTTCACAATTTGGGCCGCTAGCTCATCAGGTAGAGCAACAGCCTTTTAAGCTGTGGGTGCTGGGTTCGAGTCCCAGGCGGCCCATCGTTGTTCCACGTCGTCGATGAATGACCATCACGCAGGGTACGAGTTCTTCGAGCACACAGCGGATATCGGCATTCGGGCCCGCGGGGCCACCCTCGCCGAGCTGCTCGTGCAGCTGGCGAAGGGATTGACCGAGTTGATCGCCGAGGACAGCCGGCTTGAGCCGCGGCGGAACCATCCGATCAGCGTGAGGGCGGATGGGCCTGACGCCCTCGCGTTGGCCTGGTTGCAGGAGCTGCTGTTCTGGTTCTCGACGGAGCGGTTTCTGCCCGTCGAGTACGCCCTCGAGGAAGTCACCGAGACCTCGCTGCGCGGAACCGTACGCGGCGACACGTTCGATCCCTCCCGCCATGTGCAGGGACGGGAAGTGAAAGCGATCACCCGACATGTGCTCCAGGTGGAGCGGCGCGGCGGCGCATGGCACGGCCAAGTCATTGTGGATATCTGACATGGGCGAACGCGCTTGGACCGGACCGCTAGAAAAAGTGGACGACTACCGCTGGCGCATCCCGAAATCATACGACCGTGGGATGCGAGTGCCTGGCTTGGTGTTCGCCGATGAGCGGCTCCTCAAGGACATCAAGGCCGACCAGTCGCTGCAGCAGGTGGCCAACGTCGCCCATCTGCCGGGCTTGATCAAGGCGTCGATGGCCATGCCCGACATCCACTGGGGCTACGGCTTTCCCATCGGCGGCGTGGCGGCCATGGACGTCGAGAAGGGCGTAATTTCCCCTGGCGGCGTGGGCTACGACATCAATTGCGGCGTCCGATTGGTCCGCACCGACTTGACGGTGGAAGAAGTCCAGCCCAAGCTGCGCACCCTCATCGCGTCGTTGTTCAACGACATCCCCTGCGGCGTCGGGATGAGCGGCGAGATCCGCGTTGGACGGAAGGAGGCCGAGCGCGTCATGACGCAAGGCTGCCGTTGGGTCATCCAGCAGGGCTACGGTGTGGCGGACGACGCGGAGCACACCGAATCGCATGGCTGCTTGGAGGGCGCCGACCCTTCGAAGGTCTCCGACCGGGCGCTGCAGCGCGGGCGCGACCAGCTGGGCACGCTGGGCTCCGGCAACCACTTCCTCGAAGTCCAGGCGGTGGACACGATCTTCGACGAGCAGGCCGCTAACGTCCTCGGGTTGTTCCTGGATCACGTGACCGTCATGATCCACTCCGGATCCCGGGGCTTCGGCTACCAGATCTGCGACGATTACCTTGACGTCACCGGGCGGGCGATGGCGAAGTACGGTATCTCGGTGCCGGATCGGCAGCTGGCCTGCGTGCCAATCGACTCGGAGGAGGGCCGCGCCTACCTTGGCGCCATGCGCTGCGCGGCGAACTACGCCTGGTCCAACCGGCAGTGCCTCATGCAGCTGGCGCGACGGACCTTCGAGCGGGTCTTCGGCAAGAGCTGGGAGGCGCTGGGGATGCGCCTCATCTATGACGTGGCGCACAACATCGCGAAGTTCGAGCGCCATCGGGTTCCCACCGAAGGCGGATCCGCCTCCGGCGGAAACGGCGTTGAGAAGATGGTGTGCGTCCATCGCAAGGGGGCCACGCGCTCGTTCCCGCCTGGCCATCCCGAAACACCGGAGGCCTACCGCGAGATCGGCCAGCCGGTCATCATTCCCGGCGACATGGGGCGCAACTCCTTCGTGCTCGTTGGGACGCAAGCCGCCATGGAGGAGACCTTCGGCAGCTGCTGCCATGGCGCAGGCCGTGTCATGTCCCGCACCGAGGCGGTCAGGAGAGCCTCCGGGCGCTCGATCGAGCAGGAGCTGGAGCGCCAGGGTGTCATCGTGATGGGGCGCGGCCGCAAGGGGGTCGCCGAGGAACAGCCCGGCGCCTACAAGGACGTCAACGACGTGGTGCGGGTCGTCCACAACGCGGGCTTGGCCAAGCGCGTCGTCCGCCTGAGGCCGCTGGGCGTGATCAAAGGCTAACCATGCATGATCTGAAATTGCTCCGCGAGGATCCGGATCGATTGCGGGCGGCGCTGAAGAAGCGCAACAGCCCCGCCACTCTCGACGGGCTGCTGGGGCTGGAGAAAACACGGCGCGAGCTGCTCGGCCAGATCGAGCAGCAGCGGCATCAGCTCAAGCAGGAGTCCGATGCGTTTGCGCGCCAGAAAACCGGGCCCCCGCCGGCGCGCCTGAAAACGCTCTCCAGTCAGATCAAAGAGCAGCAACGGCAGCTGAAGCAGACGGAAGAGCGGATCGCCCAGGAGTTGGCGCTGGTGCCCAACATCCCGCACGACTCGCTGCCGGTGGGGGATTCGCGGGCCAATCAGGTTGTGCGGACGGTGGGGCAGAAGCCCGTGCACCGGTTCACGCCAAGGACGCACCTCGAATTAGGCCAGCAGCGCGGGCTGATCGATTTTGAGCGGGCGGCGAAGATCACCGGCTCGCACTTTCCGCTGTTCACCGGCAAGGGCGCGCGCCTGGAGCGCGCGCTTATCAACTGGATGCTCGATGTCCACACGAAGGAGCACGGCTACACGGAAGTGTTCCCGCCGTTTCTCGTCAACCGCGCCTCGATGTTCAGCACGGGTCAGCTGCCGAAGTTTGAGGAGGATATGTACCGGCTGAGAGACGATGACCTCTTTCTGGTGCCGACGGCGGAGGTGCCGGTGACCAATCTCCATCGCGATGAGATCCTGGAGGAGCGCCAGCTGCCGATCCAGTATGCGGCCTACACCGCCTGTTTCCGTCGGGAGGCCGGCTCCTACGGAAAAGACACCAAGGGGCTGGTGCGCGTCCACCAGTTCGACAAGGTGGAGCTGGTGAAATTCGTGAAGCCCGAGACCTCCTATGACGAGCTGGAGCGGCTCGTGGTCAACGCCGAGACGATCCTCCAGTGCCTCGGTCTCCACTACCGCGTGGTGTGCCTGTCGACGGGTGATCTGAGCTTTGCGGCGGCGAAGTGCTACGACCTCGAGGCGTGGGCCCCTGGCCTCAAGCAGTTTCTGGAAGTCTCCAGCTGCAGCAACTTCGAGGCGTTTCAGGCCCGCCGCGCCGCCATTCGTTACCGGCGGGCGGATAAGAAAATCGACTGGGTGCATACCCTCAACGGCTCCGGGGTGGCGCTGGCCCGGACACTGGTCTGCCTCCTCGAAACCCACCAGCGGGCGGACGGATCCATCGCGATCCCCGAGCCGCTGCGGCCCTACGTGGATGGGGAAGCGCTCCTCTAGCGTCGCCGCCGTCCTTGGGCGCGTGGTGAAGGCGCTCATGGTGGTCGCGCTGATCCCGCTGGCGATCGGCGTGTTGACCGGCATCCTAGAGGAGCTCGACGCGGTGAGCCTCTCGGGCGGAACGTTTCGGCAGTGGATTGAGCTCGGCTTCATGACGTATCTCGGGACGCATGTCGTGCTGTATCGTCCGGTGGCATTCTTTCGCCTGAGCCACCGGATCTTCTCGGCGCTGGCGGTCTGGCTCTTCGGAGG
>Ga0247727_10005982_pt1 | contig 24186 bp, 18 predicted proteins | sample WisWelCaveWW1625_FD_202498 | JGI IMG/M metagenome (GOLD analysis project Ga0247727, IMG submission 202498) | Biofilm microbial communities from Wishing Well Cave, Virginia, United States - WW16-25 | ecosystem: Environmental > Aquatic > Deep subsurface > Groundwater > Cave microbial mat | place... | reverse complement strand
ATGGGCGCGTCGTTGCTGGACTTCACGCGCACGTGCATGGTGGTCGTGTCCGCAAGCTGGCCGGGGTCCGTGACGGTGAATGCCACTTTGAACACGCCAAAAGAATCCGCGCTGGCTTTGAAGTTGGTAATCTTCGTGGCGGGATTGATGGTAACCTGCAGCGCCGAAGTTTTTTGCCACTTGTTGCCCGCGACTTGCTTGCCCACCACTTCGGCTTTGAAGCGCAATGCGTTCAAGCTGTCATCGACATCGGAAATATACTTCGGCAATTCCAAACGATTACGCCCATCTTCGCGAAAGGTGAGCTGGTGGAACAAGAGGTTGGGAGGATAAAACCATAATGGCGCGTGCTTGACCGGCTCGTGCCAAATGGCAAAGAGATTGGAAGGCTTGTCGCCCGCGCTTGAGAACCGCCCGCCGACATAAATCTCCTGTCCACGAACTTGTATGCTATAGATGACGTTGTTAGGAGCACTTCCTAAGTGAGACCATTTGTTATGGGTAAGGCTCCATCTTCCAATGCTTCCTCCCCTCTCTATCCGAGGAGTCCCTAATGTGCATAAAAAACCTCCGCCAACAAACAGCATATCATTATAGGAAGCCAAAGCCTTTACTTTGCTGCCCCCACAGCCCGTAATATAGTCTAATGCAAACCATTTCTGACTGTTCGTATTCCATCGCGCGATGCCGTCGACGGTAACGCCACCGGCTTTTGTAAAACCACCGCCGACATACAAATCTTCTCCGACAAATGCCAGGGCTGCTATGCCTTCATTCACACCTTCACCAAGCGCCGACCACTTCTCGCCATCCCATTTGGCAATGTAATTCACTGGAACGCTGCCGGCAGATTTGAAGGTGCCGCCGACATATATATCCTTGCCATTGACAAGGATCGCGCTCACGACAACACTCGGTGAATATTCAACGCCACTTCCTAAAGATGCCCAAGCCTGCGTCGTTGCATTCCATTTCGCAATATGATTTGCCGGCTGTCCGCCTGCCATTGTGAATAAGCCACCGAGGTACAAATCCTCGCCGGAGTACGCCAACGTCATAACCGAGCCATTCACGCCATTGTTCACACCCTCTCCCAAAGCGGACCATTTTTTCGTAACCAGATTGTATCTTGCGATACGGTTTGCGAAGACGGAGCTATCAACTCTGGAGAATTCTCCCCCGACGTAGAGATAATCTCCTTTCGTTAGGATTTCATCCACAAGGCCATTGATCTGTCGTCCAAACAATTCCCACTTCGAGCCGTTCCATTTCATCAAGGTTCCGTCTCTGAAAGCGCCAGTCACATAAATCTCGCCGCTGTTTGTAATGGCAATGCCGTCGATAAATCCACCGTCTTCAGGGTCCAGGAGATACGGTGCGACGCGGGTCTCCCAATAACCGTTGCCTTGTGCCCACGTGAATTGGCAAAGGGTGATCAAAATGAATATTGTGATGAGCGGCGTTTGTCGGAAATGTTTTTGGAAGAGCATGTTGTTCATAAGGAATCCGCCCTTTGTGCTTTTTATTTCACCAACAAAAGCTTCTTGATCTCCCCAAAGCTTCCTGCGGTCAAACGATAGAAATACGTGCCGCTCGATAAGTTACTCGCATTGAACTCCACCGCATGAAAGCCCGCGTTTTTGCGCTCGTTCAATAACGTCGCGACGCGCTGGCCGGAAAGATCGAAAACTTCGAGCTTCACTTCGCTCGCTTGCGGCAAGCCGAAGCGAATGAGCGTGGTGGGGTTGAAGGGATTGGGATAATTTTGCAGGAGCACAAACTCAGTTGGGATTTCGCTGCTTGATTCGGCCACGCTCACGGTGCGATCAACATGCACCGCAATCGTATCGCGCGCCACCGCATTGCTGTCATCGCGCACGGTGAGGAAAAGATTGGCCTTGCCGATGAAGCCGGGCGCGGTTAAAATGAGCACGCCCGTTTGCGCGTCGAACTTTCTCTTGAGCGAGTCATTGCTCGCGGCAAAGCTAAAGTGCAACGTGGAGTCTGCATCGTCAACGTCCGAAACGAAATCCCACATGAGCAGGCGCTTCGAAGCCGTGTTGCGAAAGGTGATGGTTTCGGGGAGATTGGCAATGACCGGCGCGTCGTTGCTGGGCTTCACGCGCACGTGCATGGTGGTCGTGTCCGCAAGCTGGCCGGGGTCCGTGACCATGAACGCCACTTTAAACACACCAAAAGAATCCGCGCTCGCCTTGAAGTTGGCAATTTTCGTGGCGGGGTTGATGGTGACTTGCAGAGCTGAAGTTTTTTGCCACTTGTTGCCTGACACTTGCTTGCCTATGACTTCGGCTTTCAAGCTCAACGCGCTCAGACTGTCATCAACATCGGAAACGTACTTCGGCAGTTCCAAACGATTGCGCCCGTCTTCGCGAAAGGTGAGGTTGGGGAGAGGAGACCAAAGCGGCGCATCATTCACGGGCGTGACCGTGACTTGAATCGTGTCGGAAGCCGAAAGCCCGAGCGGGTCGGTTGCGGTAAATTCGACGGAATAAAGGCCGGGGGCGTTGTTCTTTGAGGCGAAAGATGCGGTAACATAATAAGAAGGACCGTAGGTGTACTTACGGGTTCGGACTTGTAGATCATTGTCCCCACTCATGACTTTCGCGTTGAAGTCAAGATATTCAAGATCATCATCGACATCGGAAACGAATTCTTTTAAGCCTAGTATGGTTGAACCATCTTCTTGGAAAACCACATCAGGAATCTTAGTCCAAACCGGCGCGCGATTCGGCGAAGGCGCGGGCGCGTGCCAAATGGCGAACAAATTAGAAGGTTTGTCTCCCGCATGGGTAAAAAGTCCGCCAACGTAAACCTCCCGCCCGCGTATTTGAATATTGAAGGGGCTGTTGTTCAAATCATTTCCAAGGCGCGACCAAGTTTTTTTGATGGGATCCCACTTCGCAATGTGATAGAATTTTGAGGGGGATGTCGTGCAAAAATAGCCTCCCGCGTAAACCACGCGGTCATCAGAAGCCAAAGCATTTACCCGCCCGCTACAATATTTCGTCTGGCTTGTGTCACCGAGCGCCGACCAACTTTTATTAGTCAAGCTCCAGCGTGCAATTGTGTTAGCCGAAAGGCCATTAGCTTTAGAAAAAATACCGCCAGCGTAAAGGTCATCACCGCAAAACACTAGTGCAAGAATTTTTCCATCCACACCTCTGTCAAGCGCGGCCCATTGCTGGCCGTCCCATTTGGCAATACGATTGACCGGGACGCTGCCGGCAAATCTGAAACCCCCGCCAACGTAAACTTCCTTGCCTCTTATTGCAATGGCATTCACAGTCCCATCTACTCCCTCTCCCAGTGTTTGCCATTGGTTGGTTTTCGCGTTCCATTTGGCGATATTGTTTGCGGGCTTGCCGCCTGCTAGGGTAAACGAGCCGCCAACGTATAAGTCGTCGCCGTCGAGAGCTAAGGCGTTCACATCGTAGGCGACGCCATGGTTTGCTCCCTCTCCCAAAGCTGACCAACTTTTCGTGATAAAATTATATCTTGCCACACTGTTTGCCGGTATGTTGCCGTCGACTTTGCTGAAAAGGCCACCGGCATAAAGATAATCGCCGAATGGCAGAAGCACATCCATCAAGTTGCTCTTGCCGCCCCAAGGTGTCCAGATCGTGCCGTCCCATTTCAAGATGCTATCGAAGCTTCCGTTTATCGTTCGATCACCGCCGATGAAGATTTCGCCATTATCAGTGACAGCGATGGCTTCGACAAATTCTTCTTTGCCAAAATAACTCGCGGCGAAGCGGTCATCCCAATAACCAGTGTCTTGTGCCAGTGTGAATTGGGAGAATGTAAACAAAATGGACATCATGATGAGCGGCGCAAGCTGGAAATGTTTTTTGAATGATCTGTTGTTCATACGAATCCTCCATTATCAAGTAAAAGGTTTGACGGGGTGGATTTTGTCTCCCCAACCGGCTCGACATTGGAAATTGGGGCGAAGCTCTTTTCGTCTGGCCTAGATATACCGGTGAAGGCGTTTGAAAGCGTAAAAATGCCAAAAATCGCCTCATGTCTCGGGGAGAATTGTTGTATATTCCTTTCACTAAAATTTCGTCTCTCATCAAATGCGCGAAGTTTGAGTGGGAGGAAAAAACCTTCCTTACTCCTTACTCCTTACTCCTCTCGCACTGCCTCACGAACTTTCTCCTGGAGATCATCTCTGCTAACCGCTTTCTGGCGCTGAGATGAACAAGCATATTTGTCTGTCGAGCTTGGAGTAGCGCAGGCATCCCTGCCTGCAGACAAGAGGTCTGCGCTACAATTAACCGAAAGTTTCTCCGGGCCTCTGCCAGACCGGGCCAACTTTTGTTTTTGGGAGAGCACAAATGCAATCGAAGCATGATGCTGTGATCGTGTTTTGTAGTGAAGACTTATGCCTCGCTCCTGAGCTCGTAAGCTTTTCGTCTGGCAACGTGCTTTCACTAACAGAATTCGCACCCGATGGTCAACCTGCGATCTTCGTGGCCGGGCCTGAGCATTTGGAAACCGCGAGTCAAGTGTTGCAACAGATGAGCGCAACTGCCAGGGCGCAAAGCGTGATTACTGGAAGAGTTCCTCGGGGAGAAAATTTGCCGGTGCAACAACCTCTCGGGGTGGCGTTTGTACCGTGGAGCTCGGAGGAACCTTTTGCGCAATGGCTGGCGGTATTGCGGGGGGCGCAACCAGAACTCGTCTCTCCTCATTGGTTCTTGCTGCATACATGCCAAGGCTATAATCCCTCCGGTGGATCGCATCTCCTCCAAGCTCGACAAGAGTTGCCGCACGGGAGCGCGTGCCAATGGAAACTTGAAAACTTGGCAAAGGCAACGCATTGCTCAATGCGGCAGCTTGGCAAGCTCTTTCATGAGAAGCTTGGAATGACGCCAGGACTGCTGCTGCGCGTCATGGTCATCTTTTCAGATACGGCAAAGCTGATGCAAGAGGAAACAAGTTTGCTCAATGGAAAACGTCGCGGCCATTCGCCGCTGCGTTCGCAGAGAAATGATTATCGTCGGCGTTTGCAGAGATTGTTGGGCATGACGTACTCTGAATTGCGGCACACAGCAAAGACGGAGCATTGGGCGGTGATGTGGATGAGAAAGTGGAGGGAGAGGCTGAAGAGGGAGACGGGGAGAGAGGATGACGGGGAGAAACGGAGAGCGGTAGATTTGGAAGAGATGATTGCATTGGAAAATTAAATCACTGAAGTTTAAACCAGGAAAGAAAGGAAAAGTCATGAAGAAACTCGTGGCAGTGGCGTTCATGTTCGTGTTGCAGTTTGTGTTCGGCAGTTTTGCTGAGGCGCAAACGACGGTGGTGTTTGAAGATAATTTCAATACGCGCCCTTTGGATGTGACCAACAAATGGAGACGCGGAAGCAACAGTAGCGGCGTCGAGATTCCAGTGGGGCAGACTTTCTTGCGGGCAATCTCGCCGAGTCTACAAGTCGGCTGGATTGTCACGAAGCAATCATACACTTTCCAGAATACAAGTGTAACTCTGAAAGTTAAGAAAGCGAGTATCGACGGAGACATTGGGATTAGCCCCACGCAACCGCATCCGGACAGTCTTGAGGGCATTCACTCTGAGCCTAACTATTATCGCTTTTATATCTATCAAAAAAATGGTATCAATCAACCACCCTACCGGCTTTTGGCTTACAAAAGAAAAAATGGTGCGGACGAGGAGCTTTTGCATGACGCTGCGAAAGCTGAACTCGATTCTCTTTATGGCGACGGTACGTTGCCGTTTTACATTCGTTTGACCAGTCGGGACAATATCATATATTTTCTCTACTCCTATGACGACACCTGTTGGTCGCAATTCTACAGCGAAGTGTTCGATCTGCCGGGTTACACCTCTTCTTCCAATTTCTATTACGAGATTGCCTCGAACAATACGCCGACCAATGGCAATTTCGAAGTGGATGATTTTAAAATTGAAAGCTATAACTCCGGCCCCAGCTTAACAGAGAAGCCAACGGTGTTGAGCGATCCGCTGAATAGCGACACTCTTAGTTCAGTTGTAAACCCAGGTGTTAGTAAAAACTTTGACGGTCCGAGCACCAACTTTGCTGGAACCGGTTGGAAATCGCGCGACTCCGAAGCGAATCCCGTTTCGGATTTGGTGACGTATGATTTGGGCAGGTATATTACACGTGGCCGGCTTGAAATAGATCTCAATCAGTTCGCACCTTCGGAACAGAATAGCACGAATGCGCGCACGAAGCGACATCACGTCTTGGCCATGTTTCGCCAACCCTGGGGCGGGCATCATGTGGTGGAAAGCACAGATACTTTCTGGGATCTGCATACCGGGAAGAACTATGATGATGGCATCAAGTTCATGAGCAACACTTACTATTCCTGTGACGAAGTACAAACAGTAGTGCCCGAGTTCAGTTCGATACCGGGAGTAAAGAAGGCGCAATGGGACAAAAGCGTGCCCTATCATCTCAAGATCGTGTGGGATGATAACTCCGTGGACTTTTATCGCAACGACACGCTCATTGCCTCAAATCTCATTCAAAATCCCATGGAGCTACGCTATCTCTACGTCGGTCGTGATCGTTCCGTGGGCGGAGATACTACAACCCAATTCCAACACAACCAATATCCCACCATGAGCGACGCCGACGGTCCGATTTATTCCAATGTTCTAGTCAAAGAGTTCGTGCCCTCCGCGGACGCGACGGCACCGGTCATCACTTTGAAAGGGGACATTGATGGTAACGGCGTTTATAACCAAGAAAAATACTCTGAAGAGTTTGCCAACGCGGCGCGCGTCTTTTGGAATACGAATGAAACGAATGTAGTGTGCTATGTCAAATATGGCACCACGAGCGGCAGTTTGAATCTAAGCACGCTCGTGCTCGAAACGCCCTCCAACTCAACCGGAGAATTTTCCGCGCTGCTCGAAAATCTTAGCGCAAACACGCGATACTATTTTCAAGTGTATGGCCGCGACACGTCCGGAAACATCGGCAACTCTATAGAGGGCACTTTTACAACGCTCGAACACGGCACGCGCTACCTCTTCACGCCGGTAGCGGATGCATTTGTTGAAAACGACAATGATATCGCCGGCTACACGCACCTGTACGCGCCCAAGCGCAACACCGCCAACATGGGATGGATGAACCTCATGTCCGCCTACGGGCGCAATTCCTACATGGAATTCAATGTCACTGGTGTGACCGGAACCATCATGCGAGCTGATTTGCGGTTGCACTGCCGGCAAGGCGGGCCAGGCGGCGGCGATCTGAAAAAAATGGCGCTGCAAACGGGCGTTAGCACTTGGGAAGATGACATTACGTGGGCGACTCGAGGTACGTATATTAATTCCTCCAATGCCGTGACACTCGGCCAAATCAATAGCGTGACTGCCGGGCAATGGCATGCGATCAACGCCACCTCGGTCGTGAACCAAAACGGGCAATACGTTTTTGCGCTCATCGGCAGAACCACGGACACGGCGGTGATCGCATTCGATTCGCGAGAATCCACCAACTACAAACCCGAGCTTGTCATTCAAGTCGTGCCGTTCACGCTCGTCAACTTGAATGGCGCGATCAGCGCGGTTAAAAACGGCGCTTCGGCTTGGGGCGATTATGATAGCGACGGCGATTTGGATTTGGTGCATACCGGCGAGTTGGCGAGCGGCTCGCCGTTCACAAAACTCTACAAACAAAACAGCGGAAGCTTCACTGCGGTTTCCACTTCGCTCACGGACGTAAAAAATAGCGCGGTGGCGTGGGGTGATTATGACATGGACAATGATTTGGATCTTCTGCTGGCAGGCATGACGGCAAGCGGCAGCCGCGTCACAAAAATCTTTCGTAATGACGGCAGCGATACTTTTGTGGATATCAGCGCGCCGCTCAGAGGCATTGATAATGGCGAGGTGGCTTGGGGTAACTACACGAACGACGGCTACATGGATTTAGTCTTGAGCGGCGATAGCGCTGATGCCAAGAACAATAACGTCGGCCCCTTGACCAGAGTCTATCGCGGCAAGCTAGTTGGAGGCCAGCGTACCTGGGAGACGACTTCGTTCGGCTTGCCGCAGGTGAAGAACAGCTCGGTGGCATGGGGGGACAACAACACGGACGGCTGGCTCGACTTGATGGTGGCGGGAACGGACCAAACAGGCGCGGGCGTGATCAAAATTTTTAACAACAAAAAGACCTCAAGTGGCAGCCGAGGGTTCTACGAGGTGAGTGGCACGGGTTTAACGCCCACACAAACTTCTTCCTGCGTTTGGCGAAACTTTGACAAGAACGGCACTTTGGACGTAGCTTACGTTGGCGCGGCTACGAGCAATACCAACGTTTTTAAGAGAGCTCCGGCCGGAGGTTACAGTCTGGTGAGCGACGACAGTCTCAAGAATCTGAAAGACGGCGCGCTATTATGGGGCGATTATGATAACGACGGAGATTTGGATCTTTTGCTCACGGGCTACGACGGCTCACAACGGCATACGAAGCTCTATCGCTACGATCACTTTTCGGAGCAATTCGTATTCACGGAAAACTACACCGGCGTGCGTTACAGCGCGGTAGCGTGTGGCGACTATGACAACGATAAGGATTTGGACTTCCTGCTCTCCGGCGAAGGCGCTTCCGGACCAATCGTCGAACTCTATAAGAACAACCTTTCCTCTTCGAATCAAGCGCCGCCTGCGCCGGTCAATCCTGCGGCCACGTATTCATATGCTGATTCCATCACATATATCGACGAATTCGCGACCTTGACGTGGGCGAAACCGCAAGACAACAAACGCAAAACACCGCAGGACGCTTTGACCTTCAACGTCATAGTGGGAACGCAGCCTGGAGCATTTGATGTGATTTCACCGATGTCCAATCCGAGCACTGGCAAACGCTTGCTCCCAACCGGAGGCAACGCTGAAAGGAACAACAAGTTCATTGTTAGAACGAACAATCTTCCGCAAGGCCTCTACTACTGGCAAGTGCAGGCCATCGACAATTTGTTTGCCGCATCTGCGTTTACCAGCAGCGATACGTTCAGGATCACTCGCCCGAACGCGCCGAAACTTTTGGCGGAAGCGCAAAAGACTGCCGCCCTGCCGGAACGTTTTGCGCTTTCTCAAAACTATCCGAATCCATTCAACCTCTCCACGCGCTTAAATCTCGACCTGCCGGAAAAAGGCCGCGTGCGTGCGACCATATACGATATTCAAGGCCAGGAAGTCGTGCGCTTGCGTGAGGGCGAGATGCCGGCAGGTTATCATGTCTTGGATTGGGAGGGACGCAATGCGACAAAGACGGTCGTGGGCAGTGGCGTTTATGTTTTGAAAATCGTTTATGAAAAAAGCGGTGGCGGGCGGGAAGAGGCAACGCAGCGAATCTTGCTGGTGAAGTAAAAACCCTCTCTTTCTCAAAACAAAAAGGAGCAAGCGCGCGCTTGCTCCTTTTTTATTTTCAACCCGAACACGGCTTGATGCAGCGATGAAGTCCGGTGGGGGGCTCGCAGCTTTATTTCATCAACACCAGCCGCCGCGTGAAGCGTGCTTCACCGGCGCGCAGCGTGTAGAAATACACGCCGCTCGGCAAGCCTTCGGGCGCGAAGGTTACGTTGTATTTGCCCGCCGGCCTCAAGCCTTCTACCAACGTCGCCACTTCTTCACCCAAAAGATTGTGCACTTTGAGTGTGACGTGCGATTCTTCGGGCAAGCCGAACGAAATCGTGGTGCTGGGATTGAACGGGTTCGGATAGTTTTGCGCCAGCTCGAACTCTTCAGGAATCTGCGCGCTGGTCACTTCCGGCGCGTCGCTGTCGGCTTTGGGCGCGGCCACAGAGGCGCCGCAAACTTCGAACTCATTCAAGCGCCCATGCTGATTGTTCCACTGCGTCACGTGCAGCCGAACAAACTGCTCCGTGCGGTTTGCAAAGCTGATGATATCGCTGCCGCCGTTGCCGGTCGTGGTCGAAAACACCGAGGTGAAAGGTGTGCCCGTGGAGCTATTGGAAACGCGAACCTCGTAGCTCCGCGCATATCTTTCTCCGCGCCACTTAAAAGTAGCTTCGCCATAGGTATTCCCGGCGCCAACGTCCACTTGAATCCACTGCGGCGCGCCGTTGCCGCTGCGCCAAAACGTGCCGGTGCTGCCATCCACGGCCCGGTTCGGCGTATTCGAGCCGCTGCTGCTGGAAGCGGTCGCCGGCCGGTTCAACGCAATGTTCGTGCAACCGCCGCCCGCGCCTTGCAGCGCGTTCCAAAATGCGGCGCTGAACGTGCTCGTGCCGCTGTTATTACCGCCGCCGCCGGTGCTACAACCGCCGTGCGTATGCACGCCCACAGAATTACCGTTCGCATCATCGATCACCGGGCTGCCGGAGTTGCCGCCTTCGGTATCGGTTTGATAACGCATCGTGGTCCCGGAAGAACCGACGTTCGGGCCCGCGTGTGTTTGTTGCGTTTGATTGAGCGTGGGATCGTTGTTATCCACGCCGAAGCCCGTGATGCGGATCGTCGAAGGCCCGAGGTTTTGCACGACCGTAAACGATGCGCCTTGCGCAGCAATCGGCTGCAAGCCGGTTTGCGAATTGTTGTTGACTTCAAACACGCACCAATCATTGCCCACACCGCCGTTGACGAATTGCAGCGTGCCGGTGTTGATCGTGTACTGTTCGCTCGGCGGAGGATTTTGAATCGTGCCGCTGGGCAGCGAAGGCGGAACGTCGAACTGCAACGTGCCGGAGCCGGCGCAGTGGCCGGCAGTCACGTGCTTGCCGTTCGAAACGATCCAGCCCGTGCAGCCGATGCTCACGATGCGACCCGAAGCCGGGTGATTCGAAGGCACGCGATCATCGTTCGGGCCGCATTGGCTTTCAATCACCGGACCGCCGCCCGGGCCGCCTTTTGAAAGCGCACGATCATTGCCGACCCATTTGCCCACCGTGATTTCGCCCGCTTCGAGGAAAACATTCTCATCATTCGGAGCAATGAAGAGCTTGACTTCCACGGCATTGCCGTTGAAATACGCGCTGGTGTTGTACCACTCTTTCAGCGTGGTGGAATTGAGCGTCTGCGTCGCGCCATCGTACACGGAAGTGATGGTGAGGTAACTCTTCTTGCCGAGATTGGCGTTCGGAAAACTCAAACGCAACCACGGCGCATCGCCCACTTCAATGCGATGACTCTCGGCCAACGTCGCTTGTAATGCGATCGCGGCGCTTTTAGCGCGTTTCACGCCTTGATGCACTTTGGAAATCCACGAATAGGAGCGCGTCTCCTGTGGAATTTCGAGTGTTTGCGCGGAAGCGAGCGCCGCCGCAAACAACAACATTCCCATGACTACCAGTTTGTGAAGAGGTCTCATGCACTTCTCCTTTCTCTCCGAGAGAGTGAGGTGAGGTTTGAACAGTGGATTATAGAAACGCTTGGAGCATAGAGCAGAGGGCATGGCGAAATCTCCACGCCCTCTGCCCCATGCGCCGTCACTTCATCAACACGAGCCGCCGTGTGAGCTTGATTTCTCCCGCCTGCATCATATAGAAGTACACGCCGCTCGGCAAATTCCTCGGCGCATACGTGATCGTGTGCCGTCCCTTCGCATGAAGACCCTCAACGATTTGGTCCACCTGCTCGCCTAGCACATTAAACAAAGCGATCTTTACATGCGCAGCTTCGGGCAAGCCATACGTGATCGTCGTGGAAGGATTGAACGGGTTCGGATAGTTCTGCGCCAATTCGAACTCGACAGGAACGGCGCCGGCCGTCACTTCAAACTCATCAGCATTCTGCTTGGGCGCGGCGCTGCTGCCGCCATAAACTTCGAACTCATTGATGCGCTCACTCGAAGAATTGTTGCGCGTCATGTAGACGCGCACGTAGCGCGCGAACACGGCCGCGAAGCTGATATTGTCAATGCCGCCATTGCCGGCAAGATCCGAATAAACCGTGGTCCAGTTGGTGTCGTCGTTCGAAACTTGAATTTGATATCTGCGCGCATAATACGAGCTGCGCCAATTCACGGTCACGCTGCCGATATTTTGCGCGGTCTGCAAGTCGACACGCAACCAGGCAACGGTGTTGGCGCTCACGTTTCCGCTGCGCCAAAACGTGCTCGTGCTGCCATCCACGGCCCGGCCCGCGACATTGCTGCCGTTCGTGCTCGAAGCGGCCGCAGGCTTGTTCAGCGCGAGATTGACCGGCGCGCTCTGCGTGGTCGCGCTCGCTTCATCCGTATAAGCCGAATTGCCGGAGCCGTTGTAAGCACGCACTTGATAAAAGTACGTCGTGCCCTGCGCCAAGCCGGTGTTCGAATAACTCGTCACGTTCGCGCCCACCGTTGCGATTTGCGCATACGTTCCGCCCGCGCCCGTTTTGCGCTCGATCTTGAAGCCGGTCTCGTCGCTGGAATTTTGCGTCCACGCGAGATTGATTTGGCTGCTGCTCACTGCCGTCGCCGTCAAATTCGTGGGCGCATTCGGCGGCGCTCCGGTGTCGATCGTATAACCGCGCAACGTGAACCAATTCAAAATAACGGCTTGATTCGCGCCGCCGTGCAAGGCAAGATCGGCCTGATAAAACGCGTTCGCCGCATCGTTCTGGCTCGAGCTGCTATTCAACATCGAGAGCGCTTCGAGAAAATTTTCATCCGTCGCCGTCTTGCCGATGTCGTTCCAAATCGACATCAACGTTGAAGACCACATTTGGCCGTCGGTGTGAATCGAGCCGGTGAGGCCGCCGGGATAGGTCGCACTATAATTCAGAATGCGTCCAGCCCAAAAGGGATTGTGGCCATCCCAACGAAACACCCAATGAAACTCCGGATCGGGGGATTGCCAAAAGCCGAGACTGCGCGTGTATGAGGCCGCCCAATAATCGCCGCTGCCTTCGCTCAGGCCGTCGACCTGCGAGATTTGTCCGTTCGTAGCCCAATCGTGAATGCCGTGCCCAAGCTCGTGAAGCACCACTTCCAAATCTTCGGAGTCGTCAACGCCGCCTTCGCCGAACGCCACGCGCCCGGTCGAACTGACGTAATGCGAATTGTCCTGCCCGCTCAAGCCGTGCGGATCGACCTGCACGCCGCCGGAGTATTGAAACGGTAAAAGCGACACGCCGAGCGTTTGATTGATGTAGCGCATCGACTTGTCGATGTGATAATACACCAACACCGCTTCGAACGCATCCGCGCTGCGCGTGAAATTCCACGTCGAAGTCGCTTGGCTGAACGTGCCCTTGAACGGCGATTCGAAATCCGCCACCGCCGCGAACGGGCCACTGAGTTGATATTGGCTGCCGGTGAAGGTCAGGTCCTGCAAAGTAACGGACACGACCTGCGCCGTCAAATCCCCGCTGTCGGCATCGTTATTGTCCGTGAAGCCGCCGGCGCCATAGGTCGCGCCCGAGCGCGTGATGGGATCGGGATCAAAAGTATTGCCTGTGCCGGTTGCCGCGAGGCTATTGCCACGATCGCCGCGGCCGTGCAGCGCATTATCCACGACTTTGAAAACTTCGCCGGTATGCGCGTCCACGAGCGCTTCCCAATCGCCGATCGGATCTTCTGCGGGCACGATCGTCGCCTTCACGGCCAAACGCGTGCGGCCTTGATGTTGATGCACAAAGAGCTGCGTCTTCTCGAAATCGATTCTGCCTTTCGTGGCAAGATATTTTTTCGCCAGCGCCAAGGCTTGCTCGGAAGAGATCGCTGGCGGGCTTTTGGTGAGATTGAGATTCGCGCGATAGCCGTTCATCACAAAGGTCACGACATTGTTGTGGTTGATCGTGACCGCAATCTCCGCTTTATAAACCGGGAAGCTCGCGAGTTGCTGTTGAAAGCGCACGTGAAATCCGCCTTTGGTTTCGCGCGTGGAAGTATGCGCGAGATCGCTTAAATCCGCCTTCAAGTGCAGGAGCTGCGCATGCTCGCGCAAATACTGCTGCGCCATCGTCACCGGATCCGCAGGCTGCGCGGCGTAATTGACCGCAGAAAGCGAGCGTGGAATGCCGCTCTCTTCGCCGATTTGCATATTGGCTTGGCGACGGGTTTTCTCAATTTCATCAAGGCGAATCTCGCGGACGCGAGTGGTGGAAGGCTTTTGGGCAAGACTCTCAGAAGAAGCGATAAAACCGAACGAAAGGACGACAACGGAAACAACGTGCAGCAGGTGTTTGAACTTCATGAGGCCCTCTCTTAAAATGGTTCGTGAAACCAAAACTGCGCGTGCAGGTTGCTTTGCTTATTGCGTGTGAAATGATACGTGCGCGTGAAGTGATGCAGCCAAACAGCGAGGGAACCCCTCCCAACCCAATTTTGAAAGGCCGACAATATAGATTTCAGGATAGAATGTCAAGCCAAAAGTTTGCGTGAAAAAAAAATTTGGTTTGGGTATAAAGAACAAAGCTGGTAATGCCTCAGTGATTAGTGGAAAACGTAGCGCAGACATCTTGTCTGCAGGCAGGATGCCTGCGCTACTCCACAGGTAACTGAGGCCTTACCAAGGCGGAGAAATCCGTCTTGACATTGCGGCCAGTTTTCTGCATATATGAACTACATTTCTCGCACTTCATTCTCTGACATAATACTTTTCACCCCATCAAAAACAACGCTATCATCTCGCACAGTCATCATTCGATATGCGGCATAAACCGGGAGGAGTAAAATGATTGACTCACGCCACAAGATGATTCTCGCGAGCGGCCGTTTTAGCGGTACCACTCGCGAGCAACTCACGGAAGCCTTTAAGGCTTTCACCGCTTCGCCTCAGAAAGACGTTTTGGTCATCCATTTTCATGGCGGGCTAGTAAGCAAGGATGACGCGGAAGGCAATGCCGAGAGGCTGTCGCTCATTTATCAAAACGCGGGCGGCTATCCTTTCTTCGTCATTTGGCAGACGGGCCTCGGAGAGACGTTGAAAAACAACTGGCGCGAGATCGTCAATGAAGAGGCCTTCTCCGTTCTTGTCAAACGAACGCTGCAATTCGTCATCGGCAAGCTTGATAAAGCGCCGGACGAAAGGGGCGCCACAATCGAGTTGCCGACGTCCTTTGCCGTTGAAAAAGAGATTCAAGAAAAGCCGGCTGAAAACAAGGTCCCTTATGAAGAGCGCGAAGTCGAGACCCTCCGCCTCGCTTCCGAATTGACGGCAGCGGAACAAGCGCAGTTCGAAGAGTTGCTCGAAAGCGATGCCGCGCTTACGAACGCAGCCGCGCAGCTCACTCGTGAAGGCGCGCCCGAGCTGAACCCCAAGCTCGAGAACGAGTTCGAAAGGGCGCGAGCCGCTGAAAAAGAGGGCACACGAGCGTTGTTGAGCGTCCCGATTTTGAGCGTTGCTGGCGTGCGGATTCTCGCGCGCACCCTAAAACGCTTTGCCAAAGGCAGCGGCCATGGCATCTACACGACCATCGTTGAGGAAGTTTTGCGCGAGCTTAAAGGCGATCTCCTCGGCGGCCTCGTTTGGGGGCATATGAAAAAAGACGCGCTCGACTCTCTTGCCGACCCGAGCGGCGCGCATGGCGGAACCGCGCTCCTTGAAGAGATAAATCGAATCTGGCAGAAAGGGCGCAAACCGCGCATCGCGCTCGTGGGGCATAGCGCCGGCGCCATTTATATTTGCCGGCTGCTCGAAAAAGCCGGGACGACGTTGCCGGCCGACGTTCGCTTCGAAGTCGTGTTCCTTGCTCCCGCTTGCAGCTTCAAGCTCATTGATCACGCGCTTGCTCAAGCAGGCGATCGCATTGCGGCGTTCCATAGTTTTGCGATGGAGGATGAGCTGGAAAAACGCGACGCGATTTTCCCCCCGGTTTATATGCGCTCACTGCTCTATTTCGTTTCCGGGATACTCGAGGAGGACGTGGACCTGCCGCTCGTGGGAATGGCGCGTTATCACATGGGAAAGCCGCCGTTCGATGACGCCGCCGCTTTTCCCGAGATTGCCAGAGCGCAAGCCCGGCTCGCGAATTTTCCGGAACCCTGGATTTGGACGGGAAGCAGCGGACAGACCGGATTGAGCACGCATGCCAACAAGCATAGCGATTTCGATAACGAAGAACGAACGCTTCAGAGCGTTGCCCGGTTGATAGCCCGAGAGGTCGCTCCATGAAAGATGATTGGGCCCTTGTCGTCGGTATCAACGACTATCCTTCAATTCAGCGCCAAGTTTCGCGCGCAGAGTTCTGCTTCACAGTCTCCGGCGCACGATCCCTTGACGTTCGCCAATCTCGTTGAATGCGAAAAAATCCTGCCGTCAACTTTTGTCTTTTCGACCCGCCTTTTTTTGACATCCGGGGCAAAAGTAACTGCTCCTCCCCAATTGCGCGATGCGCCGAATCGTTGCGCCGCAATCATCGCACGTCTCGCCTTCCCGGCTGTAGACTTTGAGATGCTGCTGAAAGTAACCCATCTCGCCGTCGCTGTTATAGAAATCATTCAGCGTCGTGCCGCCGCTTGCAATCGCAGTTTTCAAAACGCTGCGAATGGCTTTGGCCAATCTCTGCCAATCGTGCAATTGTAATTTGCCTGCGGCTTTTTCGGGATGAATGCCGGCGCGAAACAAAGCTTCGCTCGCGTAGATGTTGCCCACGCCCACGATCTTGTTCGCATCCATCAAATAATTTTTAATCGGCCGAGCCGAGCCGCGCGCGCGCTCGAACAAAACTTCCGGCGCAAATTCCGCTGAGAGCGGCTCGATGCCGAGATGGCGGAAATGAACGTATTCCTCGAGCTTGCCCGGCGCGATCGCATCAACCAAACCGAAACGCCTCGGATCACGAAAGCGCAGCTCGTCGCCGTCATCCAACACGAATTGAATGTGATCGTGCTTCTCCAACTCACGTTGGCCGTCGCACCACAGCAAGCGTCCGCTCATACCGAGGTGAATGACGAGATGGGCCTCGTTCGACATGCGGCAGAGCACGTACTTCGCGCGCCGCTCGACCGCGGCAATGGTTTGCTGCACGAGCCACTTGCGCAATACTTTCGGTTTGAGGGGAAAACGAAAGCGCGTCTCGTGAATGTGAATCGCGGAAATTTTTTTGCCGATGATCACGCGCTGCAAGCCGCGACGCACGGTTTCAACTTCAGGAAGCTCGGGCATGGGGAGGGCGGGTGGGTGGAGTGTTGGAGTAGTGGCGTAGTGGATTAATGGATTGGTGGATTGGTAGATTAATGGATTGGTGGATTAATGGATTGGTGGAGTGATGGGGTCTGGGTTGATGAATTAAGCTGAAGCATTACTCCACTACTCCACCAATCCACTACTCCGCAACTCCAACACTCCATCAATCCAATACTCCAACGTTCCAACGCGGGAAGGCGTATCACATCTTGTAGCCGAATCTGCGGAGCATGGTTTTGCGCTCGGCGATTTCTTTCTCGCTTTCCACGCCGAGAGGGGCGCCGCCATCGATGACACCGAGAATGCCGCGCCCCTGTTCGCTTTGGGCGATCACCACTTGTGTGGGATTCGCGGTTGCGCAGAAAATGCGGCACACTTCCGGCACATTGCGCACGGCGTTGAGCACGTTGATGGGAAAAACGTTTCCCAGAAAGATGATGAAGCTATGCCCGGCGCCAATCGCCTGCGCGTTTTTCTTGGCGAGCGTTGCGCATTGTTCGTCGGTTCCGCTCCAGCGCACCAAACGCGGGCCGCTGGCTTCACAAAACGCCACGCCGAATTTGATGCCCGGCGCCGCGCCCACTAAAACTTCGTGCAGGTCTTCCACGGTCTTGATGAAATGGCTTTGCCCCAGAATGAAATTCATGTCCTCGGGCTTTTCAATCGACACGAGCTGGAGCTCTTTGAGTTGCATGGTTATCCTCGTCGTTCATGAAACTCTATCAATCATAGGCCGGACAAGCGGGAACCAAAAAGAAAAAACTTCACGCAAAGACGCAAAGCTTTTCTTTGCGGTACCTTTGCGGCTCTGCGTCTTTGCGCGAAAGTTTTTGCTTTTTTTGCAACGATTGAACTTGTTAGAAACTAGTGCGCTTATTTCTGCGTGCGCGCCGAGCTATCCGGCGTTGTCGTCGTGGGAGCTTGTGAAAGCGAATCCGCGCGCGCGGGCTTGTTGATTTCCCAGCTCACCAGCAATTCATTCTTTTGATTCGCGCTCACTTCCACCAATTGACGTTTGAGGCCGAGCGTTTCGTGCCAAAGCGCGATATCATATTTCCCGGCCGGCAAGCCTTCGAAAGCGAACTCGCCTTTCGCATTCGAGATCGCAAAAAAGCGATGCGGCATCACGAAGACAACAGCTTTCAGCCAATCTTCGCCGGTCTCGCTGCGTACTTCGATCAATCCTGGCGTATTCAAAGCCTCCCACGCGGTGTTGCCTTTTGCTCTAAAGATGAAGTTGAAAACTTCTTTGGGTTTCGCGCTGAAAATCTCTTTCGTGGCGAGACGATCCCATCCCAGCGTGAACTCGCGCAAATATCCGCGAGCATGATGAAAGGTCGCATCCAGGCTGCGCAACACCAACGTGTCGCCCTGCAACACTACGCTCACGCGCGGCTTGTATAAGCAATTCGCAATCTCCATCGCCACGGCTGAGGGCGGGAGTTGCTCGGGTTTGATATTCGCCAAGAACACGACGGCGTTTTCCAATTCGAGCTTCTTCCCATAAACGAGCGCTTCATTGGGAAGCTGCGCTCCACAAGCGCGGTTGGCTTTGGTTACATGGTGCGGCGCGCTCGGCGCAGGCAGGCTCGTCAACACGATCCGGCCTTTGAGTTGGTGAGATTGGCTAAAAGCAGCGCACGGCAACGATACGACGGCGATAGCGGCAATGATACTCCCACGTTTCATCTTTCATCCCTGAGTTGATATGAACAACTATGACTCCGGCCATTTATACAAGAAATATAAACGGGCTTCGCGTGAAAAGCAATGTCGGCCTCAATGCGCGGAAGCTTCGTTCTGGAATTTATTTCTCGAACAATTGCTCCACTACTCTTTTCACCGAGAACAACTGCTCGTGCTCGAACTTGAAAGTCTTGTGAACGTAATCGCCGCTGGGTTGGCGTTGATAAAGCGGCTTGTACTCTTCGCGGTTCGCGCTGATATGGTGCAGCGCGGTGACGAGGGCATCAACATCTTTCTCCGTGTTGTAAATGCCGAAGCTCGCGCGCACCATGCCGCGGTGCAGCTCTGCGAGATTCTCCAGCTCTTCATCGGAAAGTTGCTCCGCCTCTTCGGCCAAACTCAGCATCACCATCTCGCGCACGTAGGGGTGCGCGCAGAAACATTCGTTGCGCACCGAGAGGTTGAAATAATCATTCAACACCGCGGCGGTCAGGCTGTGATCGAAATTGCGCAGGTTGAAAGAAATCGCGCCCGTGCGTTGGCAGAGTTTGGGATCCGTTTCGCCATAAATGATGAGATCGTGCACTTGGCGCAATTTTGCAAGCGCGTAATTGATGAGCTGCGTTTCGTCTTCGGCAATGATCTCCATGCCGACTTTGTGCAGCGCACAAAGCGCCGCGCCCAGACCAATCGTGCCGACGATGTTCGGCGTACCCGCCTCTTCGCGATCGGGAAAGTGTTGTGACACCGTGTAGCGATTCACCCAAACGGTATCGACCATGCCGCCGCCCACTTCTTGCGGCTCGATGCCTGCAAACAAATCTTTGCGCGTGACCACGACGCCGGGCGAGCCGGGCGCATAAATCTTATGGCCGGAAAAAACGAGCACGTCGAGATCGCGGCCAGAATTCGCATGGCCGCTCATGTGAATCGGCATGTGCGCGGCCATTTGCGCGGCATCCACGACAATGAGCGCGCCGTGGCGATGCGCCATCTCCGCCACTTCATGAATGGGATTGATAATACCGGTGACGTTCGACACGCCGGTGAGTGAAATATAATTCACGCGGTCTTTATGTTCGTTGAGAGCTTGCTCCATGCGTTTGAGATCAACGCAGCCGAGTGAGTGCGCAGCCATTTGCGCCGGCACGTGCACGACTTCGCGAAAATGTTTGCGATGCGGCAAATCGTTCGAATGATGCTCCATAATCGAAGTGAGCACCACGTCGCGCTCGGGCCGTTTCTCACGCAACGTGCGCGCCACGCGATTCATCGCTGCAGTCGTGCCGCTGCCAAGAAAGAAGGTGGTATAAATTTGCGGGTCGGCATGCACGAATTCCAACACCATGTCATGCACCCAGTGATATTCGTGCGTCGAAAGCTTCGCGCCGAAGTGCATCACGCTGTGCGTGTTCGAGTAGTACGGGAGATAGCGATCCAAAACTTCCTGCACGACTTTGAGTCGCAACGTGCTCGCCGTACTGTCGAGATAAATGCGCCGCGTACGCTCGCCGTTCGCCAGATTGTAGCTAACGTTCAAACCAATGGCATCGCGCCGCAGCTTTTCCAATAACGCTGCATGACCGTTTGCATGTGACATCGCAAGTGCCTCCGTCAATTAAGCCTATTCTACTGCGGCATTTTCTTGGGTTGATGGAGCATCAGAGGAGAGATATTTCTTTGCCGCAGCTAAAAATTCTTCTGCCGCATTTACAGCCTGGATTGCATCTTGCTCGGCAAACTCCGCGTCTCTGACATAATCCGCCGCTTGGCGCTTGGTGAAGCCATTAATCAAGAGGCGGTGAAACTTAGGATCTAACTTTCCAGTTTTCGCAAATAGTTTTCCATACTGAGATTGAACCGCTTTATGTGATGAACGCTCTTGGCCTTCTTCCCACAATAGGCCCTCAGCAATATAGAACATAGCATAATAGACACGCGATATGGCGATTTCGAAGAACTGCGCTGCGATGAGCATATCGGCTGCGCGAATATTTTCTTCGGCTTTTTCCAAATACTCTCTTGTTTCGGGTTTCATGAAATCTCAATTCCCTCCTCCCGCAGGTTTGTCAGAAAAAAAGATTGTTTTTCGCGCCACTCGCTTTCACGCAAAGGAATAAGCGCAACAAGGCTATCATAATCCAAAGAAAGCCGGGAAGCTATCTCGCTTGTGCGGTTTATCTCCAATGGTACGCGTTCGTAATTTTTCAAAATCATCGCCACGTCGAGGTCGGAATCCTCATGCGCCTGGCCGCGCGCATACGAGCCGTAAAGCACGAGCGCGACGAGCTGGTCGCCGTAGAGTTTTTGCAGCTCTCGTTTAAGCTCGCGCAAAAGTTGGTTTAATTGTTGAGTGCTCATCATTTGGCCTTGTAACCTTGCCTTAGAAAACTACCACGGCCGCAAAGACCATGTAGCGCAAGCTTCCTGCCTGCGTAGTTTGCAGGCTGGAAGCCTGCGCTACTTTATCACATCGCCGCTTCATCCGCGGTCGGCCCATAAACCGGCGGCAAGGGCACGTTCAGCAGCCGCAGATAAACCGAAAGCTGGCCGCGATGATGAATGAGATGATTGAGCGCCATCGCGCGCAGCGCCGCCAAACGCGGTATTTCGAAGATCACGCGCTCGCCGTATTTGTATCGCCATTTGCCCAGCAATTGCTCCATTGTGAGCGTCGGCAAAAGCGTTAGCGCGCTCGCAACGTTTCGGTCGAACGTCGCAACGATATCCGCAACGGTAGCATTCGCGCCAGGTTGGTATTCATTGCGGTCAAACTCCTCGCGCGCCAAAGACACGATAAACACACCAGGAAGATTTGCAATGTGCGAGGCAATCTCTCCCAACGTGCGCGATTTCTCGTGCGGCTTCCACGCAAGCGAAGCTTGCGGCACACGCTCGAGCATTTTGCGCGTGGTCGCGGCTTCGTGTTGCAGCTCGGCGATGAGGGAATCATTCAAGTTCATTGGGCGCCTTTGGAGGTTTCGACAACTGAGAGGATCAAGCCGCGACACGTTCCATTTGCGGCAGCCGATCCGGGCGATAATAAGAAAGAACTATTTCTTCCGGCGGCACACCGGCATCAATCAATTCTTGTGCAATGCCGTACTCCGTTCCATCCCACTCCACTTTGATTTTCCCTTCTCGAATCCGAAGATGAAAAGCGACAGCATGAACACGTCCGGTTCTATCCCAGCCGGCATCCAGCAACAGAAAGTTGTCATTCGCGATATCACAGATGGGGATGGCTTCGATCGTGCCGTGACTAGGCGTGAGTTGCGCGTGGCGTTGAACGATTTGCTGAATGAGACGCCGATAGGTTTCTAATTTATCCATTGGGTGATCTCCTCTTCTATTTCGTCAAACACCAACAGCCTGATTTGCTGATCCACGATAATCTCTTGAATCGCAGGCCGCTGAAAAAAGTCTTGAAACACATCTTGAGAAATGGCGAGGTATAAAAGCCGATCCGGGTTTATTCGCTTCAACAAGGTTCGATAGATGCCATATTGGCCCACTGCTTTTTCAAGCTCGTTGATAAGTGAAAGACTGCCGAAGACTTTGATTTCGATCACAACCTTTCGTGCATTCCTCTCAGCGGCGATTGTTTTCTCCGCGCCCAAATCAGCGTACAAACGCAAGCCTTTGAATTCGATTATGAATGGATCATCTGTAATGGTCCAACCGTCCTTGACGAGGGCTTGCTTGACGGCATTGTGATATAAATCGTACTGAGGCATAACTCTGTAGTTTCGTTTAGTGTAATACCTCGATCATCAAACGACTCCAAGCTGCTCCCCTTGAGCAATATGATGCCCTCTCAAAAACTCCGCGCTACTCATCCGCCTCTTGCCCTGCAATTGCAACTCACGAATTGCGAGCGCGCCCTCGCCGGTTTGAATACACAGCTCACCGTGCTGTGCATCGACATCGCAGACTTGGCCGGGGAGAAATCCTTGCGCAGTGTGCTCGCGCACTTCACTCGAGTAAATTTTGAGCAGCTTGCTTTGCCAGTGCGTATGTGCGCCAGGCACGGGATTGAGTCCGCGCACCCAATTGCGCAGCAGCATCGCGGGCTTGCTCCAATCCAGTTCCGCCATTTCTTTCGTGATTTTGGGCGCGCGCGTGATCTCGCCTTGCTGCGGATGGCTTTGCAAGCGGCCCTCGGCCAATTGCACGACGGTATTCACGAGCACCTCTGCGCCGATGATTGCCAAGCGATCGTGCAGCTCGCCCGCGGTTTCGTTCGCGCCAATGGCAACGCGCTCTTGCAAGAGCATCTCGCCGTTGTCCATCTTTTCATCAATAAAAAAAGTCGTCACGCCGGTTTCAGTTTCGCCGTTCATGATCGCCCATTGAATCGGCGCCGCACCGCGATAGCGGGGCAAGAGCGCCGCATGAAGATTGATGGTGCCGCGTGGCGGAATCGTAAACACTTCGCGCGGCAAAATGCGAAACGCGACGACGATGAAAAGATCGGCGTGCAACTGTTGGAGTGCTGCAATAAAGGCGGGATCGTTGAGCTTCTCCGGCTGCAGAGTAGGAAAGCCGTGTTGCGCCGCGAATTGTTTGATGGGCGTTTCCACAATTTGCAAGCCCCGGCCCGCGGGTTTATCCAAGCCCGTGACCACCGCAACCAATTGTACGCCGGCATCGTGCAACTTCTGCAATGAAAGCAATGCAAATTCCGGCGTGCCCATGAAGACAATTTTAAGATCGCGGAGAGACATGCTGGTTGCTCGTTACTTTTCACGTTACACTTTACACCTTACACAAAGCGCGTGTAAGGCGTAAAGTGTAACGTGCTGGTCACTGATTCCCGCTCCTGCGCGCAGACTTTTCCTCCGCCAGCTCGCGTTGTGTTTGTTCGGCGATCTCTTTGAGCTTTTTGTTGAGCATCTTGCGCCGCAGCGGCCTCAAACGATCCACAAAAAAAACGCCGTTGAGATGATCGACCTCGTGCTGCAACACGCGCGCGAGCATGCCTTCGAACTCTTCCTCGTGCGGCGCGCCCTCCAAATCCTGAAACTGCACGCGAACGCGATCCGGACGTTCCACGTCTTCGTTGATTTCCGGAATGCTCAGGCAACCCTCTTCAGCCTTCACCGAAGCGCCCATCGTCGCGGTGATGGCCGGATTGACGAAGGCACGCGGTTCCGCGCCTTCAACGACCATACCGATTTCCACGACGCACATGGCGTTCAGCATACCGGCTTGATTCGCCGCCAAACCGATGCCTTTGGCCTCGCGCATGGTTTCAATCATGTCCGCGGCTTGTTGCTGCAAAGCGTCGTCGAACGTGTTTTGTTTCGCCGCTTTCTGCCGTAAAACGGGATCGCCGTACTTGCGAATTTTCAAAACTGCCATTCCGGATTCCATTAAAAATGTCTGCTCTGCTTATTAG
>Ga0247727_10005981_pt1 | contig 24187 bp, 25 predicted proteins | sample WisWelCaveWW1625_FD_202498 | JGI IMG/M metagenome (GOLD analysis project Ga0247727, IMG submission 202498) | Biofilm microbial communities from Wishing Well Cave, Virginia, United States - WW16-25 | ecosystem: Environmental > Aquatic > Deep subsurface > Groundwater > Cave microbial mat | place... | reverse complement strand
ACTTAAGCCCGGCCTCGAGCGCCCCGAAGCGCGAGCTGTCGACCATGAGCGGCAGGCGGGCCGCTTCAGGCTCGGTCGCGACCAGGTTGAGAAACGTCGTCATCGCCTGCTCGGCGTCGAGCAGGTCGGCGTCCATGTTGACGTCGAGCATGTTGGCGCCGCCCCTCACCTGCTCGAGCGCCACGTCGGCCGCGCTTTGAAAGTCGTTCGCCTCGATCAGGCGCCGGAACTTGGCGGAGCCCGTGACGTTCGTCCGCTCCCCGACGACGACGAACCCGGTGTCCGGGCGAATCACGAACGGATCGAGTCCTGAGAAACGCGGGAGCCGCGACGCTTCTCGCACGCGGCGCGGCGGCAGGCCCGCGACTGCCCGTGCGATCTCGCGGGTGTGCTCGGGCGTCGTCCCGCAGCACCCGCCGACGAGGTTCACGAGCCCGTCCTCGGCGAAAGCGCGGAGGAAGCGGCTCGTGTCAGCGGCCTCCTCGTCATGGAGCCCGAGCTCGTTCGGAAGTCCTGCGTTGGGATGGCAGGACACGTAGGTCGAGGCGACGTTCGCGAGCCCCTCGAGGAACGGCCGCATCTCGGTCGCACCCAGCGAGCAGTTGACGCCGACGATGAACGGCTCGGCATGCTCGACGGAGACCCAGAACGCGTCCGACGTCTGGCCGGAGAGGTTGCGCCCGCTCTTGTCGACGGCGGTGAACGAAAGCCAGAGCGGGAGGTCGGGCGCGACTTCGCGCGCGGCGACGATCGCAGCCTTCGCATTCAACGTGTCGAAGATGGTCTCGATCAACAAAAGGTCGACTCCGCCGTCGCGAAGCGCAGCGATCTGCTCCTCGTACGCCTCCCGAACGCGGTCGAACGTGACCGCGCGGTACGAAGCGTCCTCGACCTTCGGGGAGAGCGAAAGCGTGACGTTGAGCGGGCCGACTGAGCCCGCGACGAAGCGTGGCTTCTCGGGCGTTTGCGCCGTCCACTCGTCCGCGGCGCGGCGTGCTAGGCGCGCGCCTTCGAGGCTCATCTCAGCCGCGACAGTCTCGAGCGCATAGTCGGCCTGGCCGATGCTGGTCGCCGTGAACGTGTTGGTCGTCGCGATGTCCGCCCCGGCGTTGAAGTAGGCATCGTGAATCTCGGCGACCGTTTCGGGCCGGGTCAGGTTCAGAAGGTCCGGGTCTCCCTTGACGTCGCGCGAGTGGTCGCGGAAGCGCTCGCCGCGGTACTCCTCCTCCGAGAACCCGCGCCGGTGAATGAGCACACCCCACGCCCCGTCGAGAACGAGGATTCGCTGGGCGAGAAGCTGCTCGAGTTGTGCGCGGGTGTCCTTCACGGATCGGCTCCCACCTAAAAAGGTCGGGAGCCGGGACGGCCCTCGGGCTCTTTAGGCGTTTGGTAACCCGGTCGCCAAGCTGCCGTTCAAAGCTCTCCGGGGTCCTCAGGCTAGCGAATACGGCTCTGCCCGAGCAATTCCTGCGCGCGTCAGCCGGAGAACTCGAGGCCCTCCGCGTGCTCGATCGCCTCCTCGCGAGAGGGTGGGCTCAGCATCAACTCGACGATCTGCTCCACGCGCGGATCGTCCGTCGCCCGCATCTGGGCAACTGCGTTCTCGACGTCGTACTCAGTCCGTCGGAGCTCGAGGTCCGGGCCAAGGAGCGCCCAGTAGGCACCGCGCGCTCCCTCATACGGAAGCCCGACGCTCCCCGGGGCGATCAACCTGACTCCGTCCACGACCCGGTCGTAGCGCACATGGACGTGCGCGGTCACCACCACCCGCTCGTCGACGCCGGCCATGAACTCGCGCACGCGCTCGGCCGGCGTCCTCTCCGTCACCAACTCCTCGTCGGAACGCGGCGAGCCGTGGCAGAAGCACGTCGGTCCCAACCCGTCGACGTCGATCGTCACGGTGGGCTCGAAGCCCGCGAGGAAGGCTCGGTCCTCTGCGCTGTGCGCCGAGGCCATCCATGTGCCTCGACCCTCGAGCTCGACTCCGACTGCGCGATCGCCGTTGCCACGCACGAACCGAGCGGGGATCTCGAGAGCCCGCACCAGCGCGAGCGTCTCGCGCGGCAGCGATCCCCAGGTGAGGTCACCGCAGAAGACGATCAGGTCCGGCTCGGCGATCTCGACGTCCGCGAGCACCGCCTCCAGCGCCGGCGCGTTCCCGTGGACATCGGCCAGCGCGGCGACGCGCACGGATCTGTCTAGCCGGTCGTGCGGCCGGATACCGCGAGCTGGTTCTCGGCGTGCTGAATCCGCTGCTCGAGCTGCCAGCGGTCCGCCTGCGACTCGCCGGCCTCGACCTTCGCGAGCTCAGCCCGTGCCGCCTCGAGCTGCCCACGCGCCCGCTCGTCGTCGATCTCCTTCACGCTCACCGCGTCGTCGACGAGCGCGAGCGCACGATCCAGCTCGACCTTGAAGAACCCGGCGCCGGTCGCGAATTCGAGGATCTCGTTCGGGTTGAGATGAATGCGGGTCGAGCCGGCCTTGAGCGTGGCGACGAGAGGCGCGTGCCGCGCGAGGACGCCGATCTCTCCAGCCGCGCCGGGCACCACGATCATCTCGGCCTCTCCGTCGAACGCCGCCCCGTCAGGTGTGACGAGCGCGACGTCGAACTTCGGGTGCGATTCGGCCACGGCGCAGTTCTAGGCGGCGACGGCCTCAGCCTCGCGCGCCTTCTCGACCGCGTCCTCGATCGTGCCGACCATGTAGAACGCCGATTCGGGCAACTCGTCGTGCTCCCCGGCGATGATCGAGCGGAAGCTGCGGATGGTGTCCTCGAGCTTGACGTACTTCCCCGGCGTGCCGGTGAACTGCTCGGCCACAAAGTTCGGCTGTGAGAGGAAGCGCTCGATCCTGCGTGCGCGGGCGACGACGACCTTGTCCTCATCGGTCAACTCGTCCATGCCAAGGATGGCGATGATGTCCTGCAAGTCGGCGTAGCGCTGGAGGATCTGCTGGACGAGCGTCGCCACCTCGTAGTGGTCGTCCGAGACGATGCCCGGCTGAATGGCGCGCGAGAAAGAGGTGAGCGGGTCGACCGCCGGGTAGATCCCCTTTTCGACGATCGCCCGCGACAGAGCGATGAAGGCGTCCAGGTGCGCGAACGTAGCGGCTGGTGCAGGGTCGGTGAAGTCGTCGGCGGGCACGTAGATCGCCTGCACGGACGTCACCGAGCCCGTCCTGGTGGACGTGATGCGCTCCTGCAACTGGCCCATCTCGGTGGCGAGCGTCGGCTGGTAGCCGACGGCGCTCGGCATGCGTCCGAGAAGAGCCGAGACCTCTGATCCCGCCTGGACGAAGCGGAAGATGTTGTCGATGAAGAGGAGCACGTCCTGGCCCTGGTCCCGGAAGTACTCGGCCATCGTCAGCCCGGAGAGGCCGACGCGCAGGCGCGCTCCCGGCGGCTCGTTCATCTGCCCGTAGACGAGCGCGACCTTGTCGATGACCCCCGACTCGGTCATCTCGAGCCAAAGATCGTTCCCCTCGCGCGTTCGCTCGCCCACACCGGCGAACACGGAGACGCCTCCGTGCTGCTGGGCCACGTTGTGGATCAGCTCCTGGATGAGAACCGTCTTGCCCGTTCCCGCTCCCCCGAAGAAGCCCACCTTGCCGCCCTTCACGAACGGCGCGACCAGATCGATGACCTTGATGCCGGTCTCGAACGTCTCGATCTTCGGCGAGAGATCCCTGAACGCAGGCGGTTCGCGGTGGATCGCCCAGCGTTCGGTGCCGTCGGGAACCGGTCCCTGCTCATCGATCGGCTCGCCAATGACGTTCCAGAGGCGGCCTAGCGTCGCCTCGCCGACCGGAACGGAGATCGGTCCCTCGGTGTCGACGCACACCGCGCCGCGCGAAAGGCCGTCGGTCGAGTCCATCGCCACGGCGCGAACACGATCGTCACCGAGGTGCTGCTGCACCTCTGCGATCAGCGTCCGCGTGCTTCCGTCCTGCTCTGCGATCTCGATCGCGAGGGCGGTGTAGATCTCGGGCAGTCGGTCCGAGAAGACGGCGTCGATGACGACGCCCTTGATCTCGATGATCCGACCGGTGCCTCGGTCGTCGCGCTCCTGCGTGTTCAGCATTCGACTCCTCGGGATGTGGTTTCGGAGGTGGCTCTCGGCGCGCACGCGCCCGGACGAGCGCCCGGAGTCTAGAGGATTAGCCAAGGGACGACCTCGCGACGCCCGGACGAGAGAACGCAACTAACTGCGAGGGCACCGAGACGTCTAGTTAGAGGTGCGAATGAGTCCGATTCTGTCCGAGGTCTGCCATCGGACCCGCCAGCACGTCTCGCTGCGCCTCGACACCGAGGTCTCCGAGCTCGAAGAGGCGCTTGTGGCATCTCATCTCCGAAAGTGCGCAGCTTGCCGGGCATTCGCGGTGGATCTCCAGGCGCTGACGGAAAGCCTGCGCGCAGCCCCACTCGAGGAGCCGTCCGTGCGGTTTCAGCTCCCGCGTCGGCCCGCACGCATCGGCGTGGCCCGCGCGGGCACGGCAGCCGCGGCGGCGATCACCGCGGCCATCGCAGTTGGCGGCTTCATTGGACTCGACTCCTCGCCCGCCCGGATCTCCGCCTCCGCCATCCAAAACGCGCAGGATCGCATGATCCTGAAGGAACAACTGATGCAGGACCTGGAGGGCACCGCCGCACGACCGGCGCGGCACGTTCCTCGAGGTCTGGCGGCTGCCAAGGGTGCGACCCTGAATCCCACCCTCGGCACGGGATGACGGAGGTGCGCGCTATGTGACCACGGTGGTGACGTCCGGGTTGGCAAGCTCCAAGGACTGCCAAGTTCGCGCCCGGCAGGTGGGTTAGGATAGTGACCCTCTTTGCCGCCGCAGGCGATAGCGGTGCGCAGAGAGGGTAAACGTAACCTCAAGGAGGAACAGAATGCGACAGAGAAACGGATGGCGGCTGTGGGCAATCGCAGCCGGGGCCATCGCCATCGTCATCACAGGCTCCGCGGTCGGTGCTACCGGGGCTTCTGACCAGAAGGCCCAGAACCTGCGGATCCTCCAGCTCGGGGACGCGTCGACGCTCGACCCGGGCCTCGCCACCGACACGACCTCGTCCAACATCATCGACAACCTCAATGAGCCGCTCGTCAACTTCGGTCCGGCGCCACAGCTGAAGGCGATTCCCGCGGCGGCGGAGAGCTGGACCGTCAAGGGCCCGGTTGCCACGATCAAGCTCCGCAACGACCTGAAATGGACGACCGGCCAGCAGGTGACCGCTCAGGACTACGTCTATTCGTGGCTGCGAACGATCTCGCCTGAGCTCGCGAGCGAATACGCCTACCAGTTCTTCGGCATCAAAGGTGCCGAGGCGTACAACAGCTGCAAGGAGAACTGCAGCGCCCTGCGCTCGCAGGTCGCGATTTCGGCACCTAGCAAGCTCACGATCAGGGTGCAGTTGATATCGCCCCAGGCGTGGTTCATCCAGCAGCTGAACCACACCTCGTTCGTCCCCGTGCACAGGGCAACGGTCGAGAAGTACGGCGAGAAGTGGACCGAGCCGGAGAACATCGTCACCTTCGGCCCCTTCAAGCTGGCTTCCTGGGTGCACGATGCTTCGATCGTGCTGGTCAAGAACACGAAATGGCGGAACGCCAAGTCCGTCAAGCTGAACAAGATCACGTTCACCGCCCTCAGCGACTCAGCGACGGCCGAGAACGCGTACTCCGCGGGCAACGCCGACATCAACGAAGTGGATCTGACGGGACCCCTCGTCGACAAGTGGAAGAAGAGCAAGGAGTACTGGACGGTCGGGACGATCGGGACCTACTACTACGGGTTCAACGTCAAGAACATCCCGGACGTGAATCAGCGCCGCGCGATGGCCTTCGCCATCGACCGGAAGGCGATCATCAAGTTCGTCACCAAGGGCGGTCAGTTCCCGGCCAAGGGCTTCACGCCGAACAGGGCCCCCGGCAGCAAGGAGATCCTCAAGAACTCCTTCATGCCCGGCGTCTCGAAGCTGGCCCAAGCCAAGGCCTTCATGGCCAAGGCCAAGAATCCGAAGCTGAACGTCAACCTCTACTTCAACACGTCGACGGGTCACGCTGCGATCGCCACGGCGGTCCAGGCGTACTGGAAGGAGCTCGGGATCACCACGACCCTGAAGAACATGGAGTTCGGGCAGTACCTCGACTTCCTGGGGCCGCCACCGAACTCGGATGTCGACGTCTACCGGCTCGGTTGGATCTACGACTACCCCGACGCCTACAACGGCTTCGAGCTCTGGACGTGTGATTCAGGGAACAACAACACCGGCTGGTGCAACAAGAAGTACGACGCGGTCGTCGACAAGGCGGCGCGGACGCCGAACGACGAGGCCCGCTTCAAGCTGTACCAGCAGGCCGAGACGATCCTCACCGGCCCGAACGGCGCACTGCCGATCATGCCGATCTACTGGTACGTGTTCCACTCCCTGGTCAAGCCGAACGTCCAGGGATACAACATCGACCTCACTGACGGGACCGACTACACGAAGGTGTCGCTCAGTTAGCGGGCTCATCTCGACGAACACGGGCAGGGCGCGTCGAGCGCCCTGCCCGTGTTCAGGAGAGGAACGCTCCCGTCCTCTATTTCTATTCTCGATGCCCAGGTTCTAGTTGATGCTCAAGTTCGTCATCAGACGCGTGCTGTGGACGATCCCGGTGCTCCTCCTCGTCATCCTCATGACTTTCCTCATGATGCGTCAGATCGGGGGCAATCCGTTCCGGACGAGCGAGCGCGCCGTCCCCCCGGCGATCCAGGCCAACCTAGAGCGGAAATTCCACGTCGACCAGCCCTGGTGGAAGCAGTACCTCTACTACACGCAGGGCGTCTTCACGTTGGACTTCGGTCCCTCGCTCACGTTGCGAAACCAGAGCGTGAACGACATCATCAAGCAGCGCTTCCCGGTCTCACTCAAGCTCGGCGGGCTCGCGATGCTGTGGGCGCTGGTGCTCGGGATCCCGCTCGGGATCATCGCCGCGCTCAAGCAGAACACAATCACCGACTACGCGACGATGGCCTTCGTGAACGCCGGCTACGCGCTTCCGAACTTCCTCATCGCCACGCTGCTCATCTACGTCTTCGCGGTCAGGCTGAAGGACCAAACGGGGCTCCCGACGAACGGCTGGGACGACTGGCGCACCTGGATCCTCCCAACGATCGCGCTCGGTCACGCTCCGATGACCATCTTTGCGCGCATCGTTCGCGGCTCGATGCTCGAGACCCTCCAGCAGGACTACGTCCGGACCGCGAAGGCGAAGGGCCTTCGCTGGCGGCGGGTTGTCGGGTTGCACGTCCTGCGGAACTCGTTGATCCCCGCAGTCACCGCCGCGGCGCCACTACTCGGCTACCTCATCACAGGTTCGTTCATCATCGAGACGATCTTCGGTATCCCCGGGATCGGGCGTTACTACGTCCTCGCTGTGTTCGGACGCGACTACTCCGTCGTGCTGGGGGTCACCGTCCTGCTTGCAGGCATCATCATCCTCGCCAACATGGTGGTCGACATTCTCTACGGGTACCTGGACCCCCGGACACGGGACACACGGACCTGATGATCGGAGATCGTCGGAGAGCAGATTTTGAGGCCACGCTCCTCCGCACCGCGGACGAGCGTGGGCGCGACGCCGGGGCCGCGCTCCGGCGCGCGTCGCTGTGGCGCGACGCCCTGCACCGCTTCACGAGGAACCGCGCGGCCGTCGTGGCCGCACTCGCTTTCCTCAGTATGGTCGCCTATGTCACGCTGACGCCTTGGCTCAGCTCGCTGGACCCCTATGCCGTCGACTTTTCGATCGCGTACCAGTCGCCCAGCTGGGACCACCCGTTCGGAACTGACCAATTCGGCCGCGATCTTTTCGTCCGCACAGCACTCGGCGGCCGCGTCTCGATCGGCATCGGCTTCGCCGCGACGATCGCGATCATGGGCGTCGGGATCCTCTACGGCGCGGTCTCGGGCTTCGTCGGCGGCTGGATCGACAACGGGTTGATGCGCTTCCTCGACGCGCTCTACGGCCTACCCTACTTGCCGTTCGCCATTATCACGCTCGCGATCTTCGGAACGGTCAACTTCTGGACCATGGTCGTCGCCCTGACCATCGCTTCCTGGTTCACAACCGCGCGCGTGATGCGCGGCCAGATCCTCACCCTGAAGCAGAACGACTACGTTCGCGCCGCCCGTGCCGTCGGCGCGCGCTGGCATCGGGTCCTCTTCCGGCACCTGCTGCCGAACACGCTCGGGGTCATCATCATCTTCGTCTTCCTCGAGCTGCCGGGCGTCGTTTTGGGCGAGGCCTTCCTGTCCTTCATCGGACTCGGGATCAGTCCGCCGAAAGCCTCCTGGGGAACGCTGGCGCAGGAAGGGTATACGGCCTACCAGACTTACCCGTACATCATCCTCATTCCGAGTTTGGCCATCGCCTGGCTGATCCTGAGCGCGTTCTTCGTCGCCGACGGCCTCCGCGACGCGCTCGATCCCAAGGCGAAGCAGAAAGCGGCTTAGGCTTGGCGCTCCTCGAGGTCGACGACCTGCGCACGTACTTCAAGACCCGCGCGGGCGAAGTACATGCGGTCGACGGAGTCTCGTTCACGCTCGAGGAGCGCAAAACGCTCGGGATCGTCGGCGAGTCGGGCTCCGGCAAGTCGGTTACCGTGCTGTCGATCATGGGTCTTGTGCAGTCTCCGGGTCGAGTCGTCGCCGGCTCGGTTCGATTCCAGGGGCAGGAGCTCACGACCATGAAGGACAGGCAGCTCGAGGACCTCCGCGGTGATCGGATCGGGATGATCTTCCAGGATCCGATGACGTCGCTGAACCCGACGCTGACGATCGGGACGCAGATCACGGAAACGCTCCGCCGGCACCGGGATCTTTCGCGCCAGCAGGCGCGGAAGCGCGCGATCGAGCTCCTCGAGGAGGTTCATATCCCGAAGGCAGCGAGTCGCCTCGACGACTACCCACACCGCTACTCGGGCGGGATGCGCCAGCGGGTGATGATAGCGATCGCGATCTCCTGCGACCCGAAGCTCTTGATCGCCGACGAGCCCACCACAGCGCTCGACGTCACGGTTCAGGCCGGCATCCTCGACCTGCTGGAGGAGTTGCGGGAGGAGCACGACATGGGGATGATCATCATCACCCACAATATGGGGGTCGTCGCCGAGGCGGCCGACGACATAGCCGTCATGTACGCCGGCCAGATCGTCGAGCAGGCAACTGCGCTGGATCTCTTCGACCGGCCGGAGCACCCATACACGGAGGCGCTGCTCGGGGCGCTTCCCACGCTCGAGGGCGACGCTCGGCACGCCCGTCTCACGACGATTCCGGGCCGTCCGCCCGACCTGATCGCGCCGCCGGAGGCGTGCCGCTTCGCTCCCCGCTGCAAGTACGCGGGGATGGACGACTGCAACGTCGTGGCGCCGGAGCTGCGCGAGATCCGTCCGGGCCACTGGGTCCGCTCGGCGCACCCCGCCTCGGAGCGAGTCGCGGAAGCCCTGGTCACGTCATGAGCGAGCAGATCGGCACCTCCAACGCCGCGGAGGCAGTGCAGACAGAGAGTTCCACGGCCAGCAGGACCGGGGAGCCGCTGCTCGTCGTCCAGAACCTCACGAAGCACTTCCCGGTCAAGAAGGGCTTTCTTATCGATCGCACGGTCGACCACGTCAAGGCAGTCGACGACGTCTCGTTCGAGATTCGCGAGGGCGAAACGCTCGGCCTCGTCGGCGAGTCGGGGTCTGGAAAGTCGACGACCGGCTACTGCATCCTCCAGCTGCTGAAGGCGACCTCCGGGTCGGTCCGCTTCCAAGGGGAGGAGCTGACAAAGCTGCGGCGCGAGGCACTGCGCTCCATGCGCCGAGAGATGCAGATCGTCTTCCAGGATCCGTACGCCTCGCTCAACCCACGGATGACGATCGGCGACATCGTCGGCGAGCCGCTCACCGTCCACGGCCTCGGTACCCGGCAGCGCCGCCGCAGGACCGTGGAGGAGCTGCTCGAGGTGGTCGGATTCAACCCCGAATTCATCAACCGCTACCCGCACGAGTTCTCGGGCGGCCAGCGGCAGCGCATCGGCATCGCTCGTGCACTGGCGCTCAACCCTCGGCTCATCATCTGCGACGAGCCCGTCTCCGCCCTCGACGTCTCGATCCAGGCCCAGATCCTCAACCTGCTCAAGGACCTTCAGCAGGAGTTCTTCCTCTCGTACCTCTTCATCGCCCACGACCTTGCGGTGGTCAAGGGGATGAGCGACCGTATCGCCGTCATGAACCTCGGCAAGATCGTCGAGATCGGCCCTGCCGACGACGTGTACACGAGACCGAAAAACGAGTACACGAAGGCCCTGCTGGCCGCGGTACCGGTGCCGGATCCACGCCGCATGCGCGAGCGCAAGGCCGAGCGCCGCAAGCACAAGCACGCGCTCGTCGAGTCGCTCTAGAGCTAGTGCCGCGCGAGCGGTGCGACCTCGATCCCCTGGGCGTCCAGTGCCGCAAGCGCTCGATTCACGGCGTTCCAGCTCTCGAAGCTCAACCCCTTCGTGCCGGCAAGGAAATCGCTGAAATCCGGCTGGCGGATCTGGTCGGCGGTCGCCTGGACGTCGAACGCAAGCTGACGGAGGGACTGGACGAGTGCGCTCAGATCGGTGTCGAGCCGCTTGGGGGCGCCGACGTCCTCGAGGTCGCTCACGGCGTCGTCGAGCGCGCCCGCCGCCTCGTCCATGCGCTCGAGCAGATCGTCCTTCGACTGCGCTCGTGTGATCCTCGCGAGGGCGAAGTCGACCCGGTCTCGGGCCAAGACCACCGACCGCCCGAGCTCCTCCATGGTCGGCGTGCTGTTTCCTCCGCACCCGGCAGCGAGCACGGCGGCCGCCGCGACGAGAGCGACCACGATCGTGCGCGGCATCGTCAGGCGGTCAGACACTCCTCGTCGGCGGCGCGTGGTCGCCCCCCTCGGCTGAGGCTGCCTGTTCGGTGAGCGCAAGCGGGCTCGAGACCTCGGCGAAGTGGCACGCGACCGGGTGGTCACCGCCCGAACGGGAGATCAGCTCGGGCTCTTCCTGTGCGCAGATCTCCTGTGCCTTCCAGCAGCGTGTTCTGAACCGGCAGCCCGAAGGAGGATCCGCCGGGCTCGGGACGTCGCCCTCGAGCACGATGCGCGCACGCTTACCCCGCCGGCGCGGCGACTCGATCGGAGCGGCCGAGAGCAGCGCCTGTGTGTACGGATGCATGGGCGCCTCGTAGATCTGTTCGCGAGTCCCGACCTCCACCACCTTACCGAGGTACATCACCGCCACCCGGTCCGAGACGTGGCGAACCACCGAGAGGTCGTGGGCGATGAAGAGGTACGTCAGCCCGAGCTCGTCCTGGAGCCGACCGAGGAGGTTCACGACTTGCGCCTGGATCGAGACGTCGAGCGCGGAGACGGGCTCGTCGAGGACGATCAGCCTCGGCTCGAGCGCGAGCGCACGCGCAACGCCGATCCGCTGCCGCTGGCCGCCCGAGAACTCGTGCGGGAAGCGGTTCGCGTGCTCCGGGCTCAGGCCGACCATCTGCAGGAGCTCCTCGACCCGCCGTCTTCCGCCGCGACTCCGGTACAGGCGATGGATACGCAACGGCTCGGCGACGATCTCGCGCACTGTCATCCGCGGGTTCAGCGATGCATACGGGTCCTGGAAGACGATCTGAAGGTCCCGCCGCACTGGACGCATCTGGCGTCTCGAGAGGGTCGCGAGATCCCGGCCTTCGAAGATGATCCTGCCAGCGGTTGGCTCCAAGAGCTTCGTGATCGTGCGCCCCAGCGTCGTCTTCCCGCAGCCGGACTCGCCGACGACCCCGAGCGTCTCCCGCTCGCGAACCGTGACGTCGACACCGTCCACGGCCCTGACGTACCCGACCGTGTGCTTGAAGACCCCGGCCTTGATCGGAAAGTGCTTGACGAGGCCTTCGACGCGAAGGAGCTCGTCGCCGTTCGCCAACGGCGCCCCGGTCACGAGGGACCCCCGACTGGCTGGCCGGCAGCCGTGAGCTCCTCGGCGAAGTGACATGCCGATCGGTGCCCGCCCTCCGGGCCGAGTGCCCGCAGCTCCGGCACGCCCGTCCTGCACGTCGCCCGGCCCTGCGACAGCGCGCAGCGCGGGTGGAAAGCGCAACCCGGAGGCGGGGTGATCAGGCTGGGTGGCTGCCCGGCGATCGGCTCGAGCCGGTCCACGTCCGCGTCGAGCCGTGCGAGGCTCCTCAGAAGGCCGGCGGTGTACGGGTGCCGAGGGGAGTCGAAGATCGCGAAGACATCGCCGATCTCGACGACCTTCCCCGCGTACATGACGACGACACGATCGGCGAGCTCGGCGATCAGGCCGAGGTCGTGCGTGATCAGGACGATCGCCGCCTGCGTCTCGCGCTGAGCGGCCTTCAGGACTTCGATGATCTGCGCCTGGATCGTCACATCGAGCGCTGTCGTCGGCTCGTCTGCGACGAGGACGCTGGGATCGTTCGCAATCGCCATCGCGATCATGGCGCGCTGACGCATGCCGCCCGAGAACTCGTGCGGGTACTGGTGGGATCGCTGCTCCGCGGACGGGACGCCGACGAGCTGCAGCAGCTCCACCGTGCGCTTCCGCGCGGCTGCGTCGCTCGAGTCCGGGTGGTGCACCTCGATCGCCTCGGAGATCTGGTCGCCGATCGTGAGCACCGGATTCAGCGAGGTCAGCGGGTCCTGGAAGATCATGGCCATCGGCCCGCCGCGGATCTTCCGGAGACGGCTGTCAGGCAGCTTCAGGAGGTCCTCGCCCCTGAAGACCGCCTCGCCCGAGACGATCCGCCCCGGCGGCATCGGGATCAGCCCGAGCACTGAGAGCATCGACACGCTCTTTCCGCAGCCGGACTCGCCGACCACCCCGAGAACCTCGCCGGGATGCAGGTCGTAGCCGACGCCGGTGACGGCGTGGACGACACCGTCCTCGGTGTCGAATTCGACCGTCAGGTCACGAATCGTGAGGATCGGCTCAGGCACGGACCCTGCGCTGAGTGGGATCGAATGCGTCGCGAAGGCCGTCCCCGACGAAGTTGACGCAGAGAGCGATGAGCACGATCAGGAGTCCCGGGAACGTGACGAGCCACCAGAGCCCGAAGCCCTCGCCTTGCCCGTCCGAGATGAGCTTTCCGAGCGCCGCATTCGGCGGTTGAATCCCGAAGCCGAGGAAGGAGAGCGCGGCCTCGACGAGGATCGCGGCGGCGACGACGAGAGTGGTGTTGACGATGATCGGCCCGAGGCAGTTCGGGAGCATGTGACGGACGATGATGCGCAGGTCGCTCGCCCCAGCCGCCTTCGCCGCCTCGACGAACTCCCTCTCGCGCAGCGAGAGGAAGAGACCGCGCACGATCCTCGCAACCGCCGTCCAGAACAGGAAAGCGAGGATGAGGCCGATCTTCAGCGGGTCCCCGGATCCGAGGAAGACCGACGCAGTGAGCAGGACGGCGAGGCCCGGGAGCGTGAGCATGAGGTCGGTGAGCCGCATCAGCACGTTGTCCACGTGGCCGCCGTAGTAGCCGGCCAGAGCGCCGACCGTCGTCCCGATAGCAGTCGAGAGGAAGGCAACGAAGAACGCGACCCAGAGCGAAGTCCGAATCCCGTACATGACGCGGCTCAGGTAGTCGCGCCCGAGCTGGTCGGTCCCGAAGAGATGCCAGCCCTCGAGCGTCGGGCTCTGGATCCCGAGGTCGAGGTTCTGCTCGTCGTAGCCGTAGGGAGCGAGCTGCGGCGCGAAGACGCCGACGAGCCCGATCAAGACGAGGACGACCAGGCTCGCCACCGCGAGCCGGTGCCGGAGGAAGCGCATGCGAACGTAGGCCCACTGGCTGCGCGCCTTCACCTCGACGCCGGACTCGTAGGCCAGCGAGACATCCTGCGAGCCGGACTCGGCTGCGCTCGCTCTCGCGGTCAGATCACGCGCAGCGGAGGAACGGTCGTCACTCATAGCGCACGCGCGGGTCGAGGTAGCCGTACGCGATGTCGGCGACGAGATTGAAGACGATGATCATCGTCGCCGTGACCATCAACCACGCCATAACCGGGTACGGATCGTTGGCACGCAGGGCGTTGACGAAGTAGAGGCCCATCCCGTCGAGGGAGAAGACCGTCTCGGTGACGATGGCGCCGCCGAGCAGGTTCCCGAAGCTGAGCGCGACAAGCGTCACGAGAGGGATGAGGGCGTTTCGGAACCCGTGCCTCATCGTCACTTGGCGCTCGGGGAGACCCTTCGCTCGCGCGGTGCGCAGGTAGTCGGAGCTCATGACCTCGAGCATCGAGGCACGGATGTAGCGCGAGTAGCTGGCGACGCTGGCGACCATGAGCACCAGGACCGGCAGCACGAGGTGATGGGCGCGATCGAGGGCGAAGTGGATCCCGCTTCCAGGATCGATCGAGCTCAGGCTCGCGATCGGAAAGATCTTGTATCCGGTGTGCTCGAAGACCTGCACGACCAGGACCTGCAGCATCAGCGCCATCCAGAACACCGGCGTCGCCAGCCCGAGGAAGCTGAACGTCGTCGCCGTGTAGTCGAAGGCGGAGTACTGGCGCCTGGCGGAGTAGACGCCGACTCCGATCGCCACAAGGATCGCGAGGAGCTCGGCGACCAAGACGAGCTGCAGCGTGTTCTTCATGACCCGCCAAAGGTCGGGCAGGATCGGCCGGTTGCCCTGCAGGGCGGTCCCGAACTGATTCGTCACCGCGTCGTTCACCCAGTACCCGTATCTCACCGGGATCGGGTCGTCGAGATGCTTGCTGTCGATGACGTTCTGGCGCGATTGCTCGGAGAGGTTCGGGATGACGTTCAACTGGGCGAGCGGGTCGCCGGAGACGGAGACGAACGTGAACACGAGAAAGCTGGCCGCGACGAGGACGACGACGCTATAGAGCAGTCTGCGAACGACGTAGCTCAGCACGACGCCACTCCTCGGATGCTGGAACGAGGCCTAACGCCGCGGGCGACGAAGGCGGATCGGGAAGCCCGAGCCGTACCTGGCAAACCGCGTCACTTCAGCTGCCAGGTGGCGACGTTCCAGGGCGTGCCCTCACTCGTCGTGTTGAGCACCGCACCCGTGAGACCGCCGGTACTGATGACGAACTTCGGCCGGGTATACAACGGAATCGAGGGGAGGTCTACGGCGAGCTGGGCGTCCCCCTGGTTCAGGAGAGCATGCCGCTTCGGGACGTCGAACTCCCTCGTGGCCGCGTTGAAGGCCGCGGTCGCCTTGGGGTTGCAGTAGTTGCCGTAGTTCTGGTCTTCCCCGCAGGAGTAGAGCGTGTTGCTCGTGATCTTCGAGTCGGGGCCGCCACCGTACGTGAACATGATCAGGTCCCAGTCACCGGACGGAAGCGTGCCTCCGAAGAGGGTTCCGGCCGTCTGGAAGCGTGGAATGAGCTCGATGCCGGCGCTCTTGAGCTGCCTCTCGATGACCTCGAACGCCAGCGTCCGGAGCTGGTTCCCGGCGGTCGTGAAGAAGCGGAAAGCCAGCCTGCCGACGCCCGGGCACGAGAAGATGGCAGTGTTGGTATCGCTGGGAGCATCGGGCCCGCCGGTGCAGCCCTTGCTCTTCAGGATGCTGATGACCTTGCTCGGGTCATAGGCCCACTTCTTGAAATGCGGCTGGTAGGTGCCCTTCTCGAACGGCTTGAAGACCAGGTTGTCGAGCTTGGGCAGGCCGGGAGCGAGCGTCCTGAACAGCGCGCTCGCGAGCTGCTGGCGGTTGATCCCAGTCATGAGTGCCTGCCGCACGTACAGCAGCTTGAGCGCCGGATGGCCTCGGGGTCCGAGCTGGATGTCGATGTGCTCGAAGGCGAACTCCGGCTCTCTCTGGACCTTGAAGTCCCTGTCGTTCACGATTTCGGCGATTTGCAGCTGCGGCTGCGGCTCCATGACGTGGCCCTCGCCCGCTTTCATTGCTTGAAAGCGCGCGTTCGTGTCCAGGATGTAGCGAAAGACGACGCGGTCGAGCTTCATCGCCGGGCCGGCTTTGAAGTGGGCGTTCTTCACGAGCGTGAGCTGAATGCCCCTCTGCCAGCTCTGGAACTTCCACGGCCCGCTGGAGACCGGGATCGCGTCGTTGAACATCTGATTCATGTTCTTGCCGCGGATGACGTGTGCGGCATATGCGCCGCCCGACACGAGCGACTCCCACGCGGCGAACGGCCTTGCGAAGACGATCGTCCCTGCTTTGCCGTTGCAGGTGACGGACTTGATGTCCTCGAAGCCCGCCCGGCTGACGACGTTGAACTGCGGGTTCACGAACACCCGCCACGTCGCCTTCCAGTCCTCGCACGTCACGGGCTTGCCGTCACTCCATACCGCAGACGCCTTGTACTTGAAGGAGACGGTTTGGGGACTCTTCGAGACGAGCTTTGGCTTGGCCTCGAAGAGCCGCGGCTGGAGCCTCGCGGTGCCGTCGTAGATCTGGCCGCCGTACCAGATGTTGTTGGTGACCAGACCGGTGGCGAGGAGGCTGTTGTCGACCCAGCCGCCTCTGAGAGTGGGAGGTTCCTGCTCATGGATGAAGACGACCGTCCCGGCGGACGTGCGCTCCGGCCCGGCCGGCGCGGCAGGGCCGAAGACGAGGCTTCCGATTGCGGCGACTGCGAGAACGGAGAGTGCGATCGAACGCTTATCCACGCCTAATCCCTGCATCGGCGTCCGGATATCGCCCCTACTCTCGTCACGTGCAAGGATCATACGTATGTGACGTGCCCGACCGACGTTCGTTAGGAGGGCGTATGAGAATGCCGGGCAAACACGGAAGAGGTCGCAATCCCCGGTATTCCTTCGCGACGGAAGCCGCCTTGGAGGTTGCCGACGAAGCGCCGCTGCTCATCGACCGAGCGGCCGGCGTCGAATGGTACGAGCGGCCCGGGAGCGACGTCGACTATGCCGGATACATGCTCTGCCGGCTTCGGCGAGCGCGCGGGCCGGAGCGAAGGGCGGCCCTCACTACGGTGACGAGGCCGTGAGGGCGGCACTCATGCAGGCCGATCGGGACGCGCTCGTCTGGTTCGCGAGCCGCGCGATCTCGTACATGGACGAGACCGGCTTTCCCGAGGCCGTCGAGCGCTGGTTCGCCGAGACGGACGAAGAGCTTCTAACGCAATGATCGCCCGTCGCGAGGCGGATGCTGGACGCCGTGAGGCAAGGACGCACGGAGCGCCCATATCCGCAGCGATATGGGCGCGACCGAGGACGCAGTATTACGGCGTCCAGGGCCGCATCGCGGCATGGCCGTTCATTGCGTTAGGAGCTCTACGCTGACCGCTTGGATACCTCGCTTCGAGCTCGGCTATCCGCGGACCGCGTTGCGACAAAGGCTCGTTGACGCCGTGCTGCGCGGCGACAAGACGGCCACGGCCGGGCTACGGTCGGACTACGAGCCCAACGAGCCGCTTCCACGGATCGGCGACAGGTCGGTGCTACTCGGCTTCGACGACGAGCCGGTCGCCGTCGTGGAGACGACTGAGGTTCGCGTGGTGCGGGCGGGCGACGTCGATCTCGCCTTCGCCCTGGACGAGGGCGAAAGATTCGAGACCGTCGCCGACTGGAGGCGCGCCCACGAGAACTTCTGGACAGACCGGAAGATCGACGACGAGACGTTGATCGTCGCCGAGCGGTTCATTCTCGTCGCGCGCTTCTAGCGGTCGCGCCGCCAGAGCAAGAGGGTCAGCGGGAGAAAGACTGCCGCCGCAAGATACGGCGCGAGCGCTATCGGGTCCGGGCGATGCGTTTGCGCGACGGTCGGCCCGCTGCCGAGAAGGTCGCGAGCCTTGCTCATGGCCGGCTCGAGACTCTCCTCGTCGTAGACGCTGCCTCCTGTCGCCGTCGCCAGCCGCTCGAGGATCGAGCGCGCCGCCGGATCGGGCCTGTACTGAAGCTCTGGCGCACCCTTCGTGAAGACCTGCTCGTTCGCGGCCCAGAACTGGACGAAGACGGTCTCGATCCTCGCTCGGCGAAAGCTCCGTCCGACGGCAGCTTCGGAGACTTGCGTGCTCTCGCCGTCGGTGAGCACGACGAGGAGCCGGTGCGTGACAGCCGGAGAGTAGAAGCGCTGGGTCGCGACGTCGGCCAGCGAAGCGAGGCTGGTGGCGTTCGCCGCAACAGGCTGATCGGGAGCGAGGAAGCTCGCGCCCGGTGGGGGACGCTCGATGCCGATCGCGCGCTCGAGCGTCGCGTCGAAGACGTCCTCGTCTGCGCTCGGGAACAGATGCGGCAGCACCCTGTTGGTCATCGAGGCAATTCCCATCGGGACGCTCGGGAGCGATGCACGCAGCCGCACGCCTGCGGACTTGGCTCGCTCGAGCCGCGACGGGGCTCCGAGACCCTGCCGGGCGAGCATCGAGCGCGAGACGTCGACGACCAGCAGCACCTCTGCGTCGGAGCGAACGTGGCGTGTCGACGTCCGTCCGAGAAGCGGCTGAGTCGCAGCAAGACCGAGCAGCCCCGCGACCGCGAGAACGGCGACGACCGGGAGGAGACGCAGCCGCGTCGGCAACTCGGTGAGTCCGAGTCCCCGCCGGACACGCGATGCACGTCTCGAGAGGCTGACGAGCGCCGCGAGGGGAACGAGGACGGCGAGAGCGAGCAGGGCGCCCGCTGGCGTCAAGAGCTCGAGTGTCACCGGCTCCCTCGATCCTGCACCAAGTTAGTACCCGCTGCCGGAGGACCCGGTAGCGGCGCCGCGGGAGGTATTCGGAGTCCCGGAGGGATTCGGGATCGACCCTCCCCGTGCGCTCAAGCCCGCGCTGCGTTGTCGGATCGCGAACTCGAGGTTGAACTTGGCGTCGTTGTTGTCCGGATCCAGCTCGATCGCGGTTCGCAGGTGCCTGACAGCGGTCTTCAGATTGGCGCGCTGTTCCTCGGCAGTCGTGACGGGCGTGGCGAGGAGGATCACGCCGACGAGAGTCATCGCTCTGGAGCGCCGCTTGGGATCGCCTTTACCTGCTGCAAGCGCCTCGAGCTGCGTCTGTGCCTCCGCCCGCTGGATCAGCACGTTCGTGTCGAAGCTTCTCGCATCTTCGAGCTTCCCGAGACGCATCGCGCGCACTGCCCGCCGGAAAGCGAGATCGTCGCCGAGGGCGAGGCTCTTCCGCGCCACGGCGAGCGGAACGAGCGCGCCGGGATCCCACAGGTCACCGGCGCTCGGAGCTGCACGGTAGCGGGCGTCGTCCGCGCGTACGGCATCGCCCCACCGCCAGACGTCGGCGGCGAGAAGAAGAAGGAAGACGCCCAGCGTCACGCAGACGATTGCCCCGCCGACGAGTCCGATTCGCTTCACGCGCGCTGCCTTCGCATCGGCGGCAGGCCGAGCCGGCCTGCGAAACGCTCGTTGGCGGCGAGCACCGCGAGGAGGATGCCGCCGAGGACGAGGAACCCGACGGGGAGCGCAGCCTGGGTCTTCACCGCGACACGTTGCGGATTTCGCAGCTGGGATGGCTCGATCAACGCATCCTGGCCGAGCAGGGTCTCGAAGACCGTACGGCCGGCCTCGAGCGGTGAGAGCGGGACGACCCGAATCGTCAGCGATTGCCGTCGAAGCGCGTGCAGCGTTCGAGCCAGCTCGGGGACGTCCTCGGGCGCGGTCACGAGATCGCTCACGAGCAGGATGAAGCCGTTCTTCACCTTGTCTCGGACGAGCATGTCCCGCCCGAGCTCGAGTGCCGACGAGATCCGGGTGCCCGCCGAGAAGCTCTCGGACCACGGATTCACCGGGAGCCCCGCATCGGCGCGAGCCTCGCGACGAGGCACGAGGTAGCGCAAGAGGGGACGGAGCTCCGATACGGGTGTACCGGGCGGCGACAGCTCGTAGGCCAGATCCGAGAAGATCACGAGCCCCATGGAGCCGTCGTCGTCGATCAGCCGACGGACCGTCCGGCGGACGTCCGTGTAGTCCTTTGGTCCGATGCTCAACGAGAGATCGACGACGAGGACACCCGATCCTTCCGGCAGAAATGTCGGCTTGGCGGGATCGAGACCACGTGCGGATGCGGTCGCCAGCGCGAGCAGGGCCAGCGCTGCGACGACGAGCACGGCCTGCAGAACGCGCGTGCGGAGAGACACACGTCGCAACGCACGCGCATCGTGGCTGTCGACCGCCGGCGACCGATTCCAGATCCTCATCCGGTTCCGTTCCAGAGCGCAGAGCGAGCCCGGACCGCAAGTCCGTTCGTGTCCGCGACCGCCGGCGTCGGCCTCGACCAGGCGAGTGCTCGGGACGTCAGCGCCAGCTTCGAGTTGCCGCTCTCGACCAGCGCCGCGGCGACGAGCTCCAGCGCACGCCGCTGGTCGGCCGCCCCGTCCAACCGTTCGGTGACCTCGAGCAGGGCAAGGGCGCGCTCGAGCGGCGTCAGAACCGGCTCGAGTGGCCCCGCCTCCGGGAGGGTCGGCGCTCTACGACGCCGCCGGACGCGGTAGTAGGCGACCACACCCCCAGCCGAGGCGAGCAGGGCACCTCCCACGAACAGCGCGGCGGAGAGAAAGGCCGGAGACATGCGGTACGTGACGGCGGGCATCGAGTCGAGGTCCGCTCGCCACCCGCTCGAGGACGATCCGACAGCCTGAGCGTCCCTTGCCGAGAACCGCGCACCGACGAGGAGCCGGGGCCACGGCGTTCGAAGCGAGTCACGCCCACTCTGTGCGGCCCCTTCCGGGCCCGTGTACGTCACTCGCGCCTGACCGAACGTCCGAACGGCCTTGTCGAGGATGACCAGGTCTTCGTCGGTCGATATGCAGCGGTTCCCCAGGCAACGCAGAACGTACGAGAACCGAAGGGAGGTCATCGTTTCCCCGTCGCGCCGGAACCGCTCGGGCTTCGCGACGCGCTTCCAGGGTGCGAAGTCGGCCTCGACCCGGACCGACTCGGGATCGACACGGTTCCGATCGAGCGTCACCTCGACGACCGCTGCCACCGTGTCTCCGAAGAACACGCTTCGCGGAGAGAGATCGGTGCGAGCCTCGATCGCCGGACCCTCGGCGCTCGGCGACTCGCTTCCCCGGACTCGGTCCCAGACGAAGAGCGCAACGACGAGAGCCGCCAGGCCGAGTACCGCTGCCCTCACGAGCACGCGATGTCGCCTCACGACCTCACGCCCCCAGGACTCGCCGGGTGCGGCGAAGGTCGGACCAGGTGAGGAACGACCCGAGGATCTCGGCTGGGTCGCTCGACGAGATGAGTATCGGATCGATGTCGAGCGTCCGGAAGGTCTCGAGCACGCCGTGGACGCGCTCCTCGTTCGCGGCCCTGCGCGCTATCGCCTCTTTCGCCCGCAGCCGAACGGGTGCGAGCCGCCCGCTGCGCGGATCGCGCAGCGGGACCACGATCCCGCTGACGTCCGGGAAGCTCTGCTCCCAGGTCGGATCCTGAATCACCACCGGGACGAGGTCCCAACGGTGCTCGATCGCCGTCAACCACATCTCTTTAGACGCCGGCGGAATGAAATCGGAGAGCACGAAGACGAACGTGCCCATCCCGACCGCGCGTGGGTGCTCCGCAAGATGAGCGAGCGAACGTTCGAGCCAGTCCGCCGGACCGCCGTACTCCGACGACCAGAGGCGTTCGTCGCGAAGCTCGATCAGCTTCCGCTCACCTTTCGGCTGGCGCCAGTGCGTGTCGCCGTCGGCGTAGTCGAGATAGCCGACGAACCCACCAGCGGCGCCCGCGCTCGCAAGGATCAGCTCGACGACCGTCCGCATCGCCTGCGGCTTGTCGAGCCACGGCAGCGGCGCGCCGAAGTACGACATCTCCGGCCGGCGGTCGCAGACGATCACGATCTTCGGGGCTCGCTCGGCGAACCGTTCGCGGACGACGAACTCGTCGCTTCCCTTCGCGGTCGACAGCTTGGCGGATGCCGCCCAGTCGATGGCGTCGATGTCGTCACCGGGCCGGTACGGCCTCGAGCCGGCGATGTCGCTGCCCGAGCCGCGGCGCAGGCTCTTCATGGTTCCGAAGGAGATGCCGACGAAGCGACGCCGAGGAACGAGCGGGAACGTCAGCCGAGCGCTCGGCATGGCCCCTCTATTACTGCTGGGGGCGAGACCCGTCCGTACCGGCCCCGCCACCGCCCTTGAAGAGGGGGTCCTCCTGGGAGCCGGGGCGCGGAGCGCGCTCGAGGCACGCCTGTCGGAACTCCTCGATCGTCTCGGCCCAGCCCGTGGTACGCGCGCGAGCGACGAACCCGGGGGTGAACACGACCCGGTGAACGAGCACCGGCACGAACAGTCGCTCGATGTCCTCCGGGACCACGAAGCTACGGCCGTCGAGAAGAGCCCATGCCCGCGCCGCTCGTTCGAGCGCCAGGCTCCCGCGCACCGAGCTGCCGATGACGACGGCCTCCTGCTCGCGTGTGGCCCGAACGAGGTCGACCACCCAGCGATGAAGGACCTCGTCGACGTAGACGTGCTGCGCTGCTGAGCGCAGCTCGTGTACCTCGTCGAGAGCAACGACAGGACGCAGCCCCTCGAGCGGGTGCGAATAGCGCTGGTCGACGAGGATCCGGAGCTCGTCCTCGACGCCCGGGTAGCCGAGCGCCGCCCGCAGGAAGAAACGGTCGAGCTGCGCCTCGGGGAGCGGGAACGTCCCCTCGTACTCGATCGGGTTCTCGGTCGCGAGAACGAGGAACGGATACGGGAGCTCCCGCGTCACCCCGTCGATCGTCACCTGCCGCTCGGCCATCGCCTCGAGCAGCGCCGACTGCGTCTTCGGCGTGGCCCGGTTGATCTCGTCGACGAGCACGACGTTGGCGAAGACCGGCCCCGGCCGGAACTCGAAGTTCCGCGACCGCTGGTCGAAGATCGAGAGCCCGGTTACGTCGGTGGGCTGGAGGTCTGGCGTGCACTGGATGCGCTGTGGAGCCGCGCCCTCGATGCTGCCCGCTATCGCCCGCGCGAGAACGGTTTTCGCCGTACCGGGCACGTCTTCGAGGAGGACGTGCCCGTCGCACGCGAGCGCGGCCAGGACGAGCTTGATCTCGTTCCGCTTGCCGTACACGACCGTCTCGATGTTGTCGACGAGGCGATCCGAGATCGCTCCGGCTCTCTCGAAGCGCTCGGGCTCCGACGCCGGTGCGAGAACGGGCTCCACGGGCGCGATGGTATCTACGGGAGTGTCGTGGGCAGGGAGGTCATCTCGGCGTCAGGTACTTCTACGAAGCCTAGGCGAGGTTGTTAGCGAGGTCGCTCGCCGCGCGCTAGCCACACCCATCACCCGTAGCCGCGGTCCGGATCATGAGAGCTCACGGGTCATGGGACCGGCGGGCCTCAACGGTGCTCGTCCGGTTGATACCTAGCGGCCGACCAGCTCCTTGAATGCCGGCTCGTCGCGGATCGCATCGAAGTCCGAATCGTCCTTGGCGTACGGGCGAAACCGCTCCGACATGTCGATCGCGCGCCGGAGGTGCTCGAGCGCGTCAGTCGTCCGCCCGGCGAGGCTCTCGCAGCAGGCGAGATTGTAGAACAACCCGGCGTACTGCGGATGAGCCTCGACCAGTTCGCGTCCGCGGTCAGCCGCCTCGGCGTACTCGCCCGATTCGTAGAGGGGGCCGAGCGGGGCCCAGAGTTCCCAGCCGTCGGGCTCGTACGCCTTCCCCGGAGTGCCGCCGAGCGCGATGATCGTCGTCTCGGGCTCCTCGGCGACCGCTGTTCGCTTCACACCGGGGCGGACGAAGACCAGGGTGCCGGCGGGGGCGTCCACTCGGTCGCCGTCGAGCTCGAACGCGGCGCGCCCGGCCAGAACGAGGTAAAGCTCCTCGTTCAAGTCCGGCTCCGACTCGTCGTGCTCGTTGATGATCCGGTCGCCCGCGTCGCGGGCCGTCCACGCGTTGACACCGAAGGCTGTGATGCCGAAGTGGTGCCGGACAGGTCTCCATGGACAGCGCCCGTCGTGCATCTCGTCGATCTCGTCGAGGTGAGCGACCGCGTAACCACTCATGGGACCCCCCTTCACGTCGTCCTACTCGCCGCGATCTCGGCGAGCCTGGGTGGGCGCACGCGTCACAACAGCGCCTCGGCGCCGGCGACCACCTCGAGGATCTCCTGCGTGATCTCGGCCTGCCGCGCGCGGTTCATGCTGAGCGTGAGCGAGTCGATGAGTTCGCCCGCGTTCTTCGAGGCATTGCGCATCGCGGTCATCCGGGCACCCTGCTCGGACGCGGTCGACTCGAGCAGCGCTCGAT
>Ga0247727_10005980_pt1 | contig 24188 bp, 21 predicted proteins | sample WisWelCaveWW1625_FD_202498 | JGI IMG/M metagenome (GOLD analysis project Ga0247727, IMG submission 202498) | Biofilm microbial communities from Wishing Well Cave, Virginia, United States - WW16-25 | ecosystem: Environmental > Aquatic > Deep subsurface > Groundwater > Cave microbial mat | place... | reverse complement strand
GCGTAGATCAGGCGCGGGTTGACGGCGCGCAGGTCGTCCGGCTCGATGCGGAGCTTCCGCCGCACCTGCGGCAGCTGGTTGGTGATGAACACGTCGGCCCAGGCGACGAGCCTTTCGAGCACGGCGCGGCTGTCCGGCTGCTTCAGATCCAGACAGACGTTGCGCTTGTTGCGGTTCACCTGCTCGACCAGGAAGTCGAAGTCGCCGGTTTGCGCCACCAGGCCCTGCTTCATCACCGCGCGCAGGCCGTCGCCCTCGGGCCGCTCGACCTTCACGACGTCCGCACCCCAGTCGGCCAACACCGCAGCAGCCGAGGGCACGAAGCCCTGCTCGGCCACCTCGAGCACGCGCACTCCGGCGAGCACATCGGTCACGGCTCCTCCTTCACGATTCCCAGCCAGGTTGTAGGATGCCGCTCCGCATGCCGCATCGCTTCCACATCGTGGACGTTTTCGCCGAATCGCTCTACGCCGGCAACACGCTCGCCGTGGTGCGCGACGCCGCCGATCTCGACAGCGAAACGATGCAGCGCATCGCCTGCGAGTTCGGCTTCTCCGAGACGACCTTCGTGGTCTCGGACCCGGCGGCGGATGAGGTGCGCGTGCGGATCTTCACGCCCGGTGCGGAGCTGCCGTTCGCCGGCCACCCGACGCTCGGCACGGCGTGGGTGATCCGCGAGCACCTCGCGGCCGGGCGACCCGCCGCCGTGGCGCTGGCGCTCGGCGTCGGCCGGGTTCCGGTGGACTTCGAGGCAGAGGCTGGCGGCAGCGAGGTGGCGTGGCTGACCGCGCCGCAGATCACGCTCGGCCGGACGCTCGCCCGCGAGCGCATCGCGCCTGCGCTCGGCCTCGCAGCCGGCGAGATCGCGGCCGACCTCCCGGCGCAGCACATGCTCGCGGGCGTCGAGTTCGTACACGTGCCACTCGTGAGCCGCAGCGCCGTCGCGAAGGCACGCCTCGACTTCAGCGCCTTGGCACCGCTCGCGGCCGAGGGCTTCCCTCAGACGGTCTACTCGTTCGCGCGCGAGGCCGAGACTCCCGGTATCGACCTGCGCGCGCGCATGCTGCTGGAGGACGCGGGCCTCCGCGAAGACCCGGCCACGGGCAGCGCCACCGCTTGCCTCGGCGCGTATCTGCTCGCTCATGGGAGCTACGGCGAGCGCTTCGCGCTGCGCATCGAGCAAGGCGTAGAGATGGGCCGGCCCTCGCTGCTGCGTCTCGAGGTGACGGGCCCGGCCCCTGCTGCCAAGATCCGGGTCGGCGGCCGCGTGCTCGAGTCGGCACGCGGCGAGCTGCTCTAACGCCAGAGGAGCTTTGGATGGGCTTCTTGTCCTGGATCCTGCTCGGCCTCGTGGTGGGAGTGATGGCCAAGTGGATCATGCCGGGGCCCGACTCGAGCGGCCTCGTGATGACGATCGTGCTCGGCGTGGCGGGTGCCTTCGTGGGGGGCTGGATCGGTACGCAGCTCGGCTTCGGCAGCGTGACGGGCTTCGACCTGCGCAGCCTCGGGATCGCCATCGCCGGCGCGCTGCTGCTGCTGTTCGCCAATCGGAAGCTACGCGGGCGCGGCGCCTGAGCCGCGCTACGCGGGCGGGGCGCCTGAGCCGCGTGGGCCGCGCAACGTGAACACGATGCGGTCGGGCCTCGGCCGCTCGCTCGTGACGTGCACGCTGACGCCCGTCAGGCGCGACGCCGTGTACTCGATGAAGCCCTGTGCGGCGAGCCGCGAGACCTCGGGCAGCTCGGCGGCGTCGCTCACCTCGATGCGATTCACGTTCGGGTCTTCGGGATGCCTGCGAAAGCTCCAGCGGCTCACGTTGAAGATGGCGCCGGCGATGCTGGTCATCAGCTTGCCATCGAACTCGCTCCAGCTCTCGCCGCGCTCGCGGTACTCGGCGCCGATCTGCTCGCCGCGCAGCATCTGCTGGTAGAGGCCGGCCTCGAACAGGCGCTCGGCAGCACGGGCGCCGCGCGCCAGCAAATAGGCCGGCTTGCCTTTGCCCTCGAGCTCCCACAGCAGCTCGCTCATGCGGCGATAGCAGGCGATCGGGTACCAGAGCCCGGGCAGGATCTTGTCGTCGAGCAAGCGCAGGTCGGCGGCCTCGAGCCGCAGCTCCACCACGTGGCGCGGGATGCGCCCAGCCTGGACCAGGCGGGCGAGGTCCACTGCGACCGCCTGGAACGCCGTGCCCTTGATCGAAGGAACCGCCATGCCAGGGTCGATCGGCCGGCCGCGCCGCGGCCCTGAGCCGCGGCCCAGAAGGCGCGGCCCCGAGCCGCGGCCCAGAAGGCGTGGCCCGAGCTGCCCTGCGGCGCGCGTCAGATCGCGCGCGAGAGGGCGCCGATCGGCATCGAGAGCCGCTCCAGCATGGCCAGGTCTTCGCCGGGCGAGCGGCCGAGCGTGGTGAGGTAGTTGCCGATGATCAGCGCGTTCACGCCCGCGCGCATGCCGGCTTCCTGCAGCTCGCCCAGCGTGACCTCGCGGCCACCCGCGTAGCGCAGGATGGCGCCCGGCAGCCCGAGCCGGAACAGCGCGATCCAGCGCAGGGCCTCGCGTGCGGGCAGCAGCGGGCGGTCGGCCAATGGCGTACCCGGCCGCGGGTTCAAGAAGTTGATCGGCACCTCGCAGGGCTCGAGCTGGCGCAGCTGCTCGAGCAGCTCGAGCCGCTGCGCGTCGCTCTCGCCCATGCCGAGCAGCACGCCGCAGCACAGCTCCATGCCGGCGGCCTTCACATGTTCGCAGGTATTCCAGCGCTCTTCCCAGCTGTGGCTGGTGACGATCTCCCGGAAGAACGAGCGCGCCGTTTCGAGGTTGTGGTTGTAGCGGTGCACGCCGCCGGCGGCGAAGCGCTCGGCCTGCGCGCGCGACAGGATCCCGGCGGACACGGCGACAGCGAGGCCCTCGCGCTGCACGACCGGCACGAGCGCGAGAATCCGCTCCATCAGGCGTGCGTCGGGACCGCGCACCGCGTACACCAGGCAGAACTCGCTGGCTCCGAGCTTGGCCGTCTCGCGTGCGGCCTCCACCACCTCGGCCGGATCGAGCAGCGGGATCGGCTGCACGTGCGTCGCGAAGCGCGCCGACTGCGCGCAGAAGTGGCAGTCCTCCGGGCAGCCGCCGGTCTTCGCCGACAGGATGCCCTCGACCTCGACGGTGTCACCGCACCACGCGAGCCGCACTTCGTGCGCGAGATCGGCCAGCGTGCCGGTGGCGTGCGCGGGCAGGGCGGCGAGCGCGGCGAGCTCGTCGCTCGTCAGCTGGCGGCGTTCGTCGAGCAGCGCGTGGCGCGCGCAGAGGATCGCGTCCATTGCTTCGGGCGGCCTCTCGGGCTCGGGGCTAGCGTTGCGGGCCGGACGATAGCGAGCGAGCGACCGAGCGCATGAGCGGAGCCGAGAGCGACACAAGCACCCGCGAGGGTGCGGTCCAAGGGACCACCCGCGAGGGTGCGGTCCAAGGAAGCACCCGCGAGGGTGCGATCGAACACTGGCTGACACGCGACGCGGCGGTGGTGTGGCACGGCTTCACCCAGATGTCGTGCTACGCCGAGAACGCGCCGATCGTGGTCGAGCGCGCCGAGGGGCGCGAGCTGATCGACGTCGCCGGCCGCCGCTACCTCGACGCGATTTCCTCGCTCTGGGTCACGACGCTCGGGCACCGTGTGCCCGAGCTCGATCAGGCGCTGCGCGAGCAGAGCGAGCGCGTCGCGCACTCGACGCTGCTCGGCAACGGCACTCGCGTCGTGATCGAGCTGGCCGAGGCGCTCGCCGCCCGTGTGCCGGTGGACGCCCCGCACTTCCTGTTCGCCTCCGACGGCGCCTCGGCCGTGGAGCAGGCGCTCAAGATCGCCTTCCAGTTCTGGACCAATCGCGGCGTCGCGGGCCGCACGCGCTACCTGGCCTTCGGCGGTGCCTATCACGGCGACACGGTGGGCGGGCTCTCGCTGGGCGACGGCGGCTTCGGCACCCACGTGTTCGACCCGCTGCGCTTCCCGGTGCTGCGCGCGCCGGGCTTCGCCGACCCGCGCTGCATCGAGCTGGCCTGCGCGCTGATCGAGCGCGAGGCGCGAACGCTCGCGGCCGTGGTCGTCGAGCCGCTGGTACAGGGCGCGGCCGGCATGCAGATGCTGCCCGCCGCTGCCTTTGCCCCGCTCGGCCGCGCCTGCCGGCGCGCGGACGTGCTGCTGATCTGCGACGAGGTCGCCACCGGCTTCGGCCGCACCGGCACGTTGTTCGCGTCGGAGCCCTGCGGCCTGCGCCCCGACCTGATGACGCTCGGCAAGGGCCTCGGCGCTGGCTACCTGCCGCTGGCCGCGACGGTGGCGAATGCCCGCGTCTACGAGGCCTTTCTCGGCCCCGACCTGTCCGAGCGCACCTTCTATCACGGCCACTCCTACAGCGGCAACGCGCTCGCGGCGGCGGTTGCTCTGCGTCAGCTCGCGCTGTTCGACGAGTGGGACGTGCTCGCCAACGTGCGCGCGCGCGCGGCGGATCTGGCCAAGGGGCTCTCCGAGCGCGTGGCGCCGCACACGGCGGTGAAGCAGATCCGCCAGCAGGGACTGATGTGCGGGATCGAGCTGGCGCCGCCGGCCGAGGGCCTGCGCTGGGGCAGGCGCGTGACCCGGGCCTGCGTCGAGCGAGGCGTGCTGACGCGGCCGCTCGGCGACGTGCTGGTGCTGATGCCGCCGCTCACCATCACGGCCGGCGAGATCGAGCGCATCGTTCAGACGGTCGCCGAGGCGATCGGTGAGGTGACCGGCTCGTGAGCGACGCGCCCTTGGGCTGGCGCGCGCTCGTCGAGGCGCGCAACGTGGAGATCCGCGCCGAGGGGCGCTGGCGCAGCATCTGCACGCTCGAGGACGGCGCCGCAGAGACCCGCATCGCAGCGACGGGGCAGGGCGTGGTCTCCTTCGCGTCGAACGACTATCTCGGGCTCTCGCAACACCGAGCGCTCGCCGAGGCCGCCGCCGAGGCGATCCGCCGCTTCGGCACGGGCACGGGCGCATCGCGCCTCGTGACGGGCGCGCGCCCGATCCACGCCGAGCTGGAGCGCGAGCTGGCCGAGTGGAAGGGCGCCGAGGCGGCGCTGCTGTTTCCGACCGGCTTCGCCGCGAACGTCGGCTTGCTCACGGCGCTCGGCCGACTCGGAGAGCTGTGCATCGCCAGCGACGAGCTGAATCACGCCTCGATCATCGACGGCGCCCGACTGGCGCGTGCGCGCATCGCCGTCTACCGCCATCGAGACCTGGCTCAGCTCGAGCGGATTCTTGCCCAGAGCGAGCGCGCCATCGTGGTCAGCGACTCGGTCTTCTCGATGGACGGCGATCTCGCACCAGTCGAGGAGCTGGCCGAGCTGTGTGTACGCTACGGCGCGCTGCTCGTGCTCGACGAGGCGCACGCCGTGCTCGGGCCGCCGGCGCCGCGCCTCGCGGGCCTCGAGCTGCTTCTGGTCGGCACGCTCTCGAAGATGCTGGGCTCGCTCGGCGGCTTCGTGGCCGGGCGGCGCGCTTACATCGATCTACTCGTGAACAGCGCGCGCACCTTCATCTTCACGACCGCTTCGACTCCGGCCGACGCCGCGGCCGCGCTCGCGGGCCTGCGCATCTTGCGCTCCGCGGAGGGCGAGGCGCTCGAGAGCCGTCTGCGCGCGAACGTGGCGCGCCTGTGTCCGGGACATCTCTCGCCGATCGTGCCGATCGTGCTGGGCGACGAGGCGCGTGCCGTCGCCGTCTCGAAGGCGCTGCTCGAACGCGGGCTGCTCGTGCCGGCGATCCGGCCGCCCACGGTGGCGGCCGGCACCTCACGCCTGCGCGTCGCGCTCTCGGCCGCGCACACGCCCGGCCAGGTCGATCAGCTCGCCGTCGCGCTGGCCGAGCTCGGCTGCGCAGCCTCGTGAACAAAGCGCCGCGGCCGCGCACGCTCGTGCTGGTGGCGGGCACGGGGACCGAGGTCGGCAAGACCTTCGTGGCCTCGCGTCTCGCGGCGGCGTTACGCGCGCGCGGCTGGCGCGTCGGTGCGCGCAAGCCCGCGCAGTCCTTCGACCCGGGCGAGCTCGGCCGGACGGATGCCGAGCTGCTGGCCGCCGCGACCGGCGAAGCGCCCGAGCAAGTCTGCCCGCGGAGCCGGTGGTACGAGACGCCGCTGGCGCCGCCGATGGCGGCCGATGCGCTGGGCCGGCCCACGCTCGCGCTCGGCGAGCTCGAGGCCGAACTGGCCGCTTCGTGGCCGCGGCCGGCCCTCGATCTCGCGCTGGTCGAGCTGGCGGGCGGGCCTCGCTCACCGCTGGCGCACGATGGGGACGGTGTGGACCTTGCGCGCCGACTCGCGCCCGACCTGGTGCTGCTCGTCGCGGATGCCGGCCTCGGCACCCTCAACGCGGTGCGACTCTCGGCCGACGCGTTCGCACCCGCAGCGGTGTGGCTGCATCTGAATCGCTACGACGCCGCGAGCGAGCTGCATCGGCGCAACCGCGACTGGCTCCGTGAGCGCGCCGGCTCGCCGCTGAGCAGCGATCTCGACGCGCTCACGGCCGGCATCGAGGCGCGTCTCCCGCGCTTCTGCCGCCACTGCGGGCGCGGCCGCGCGGCATGCGACGAGGGCTGCGCGCGCCCGCTCGACCCTCCGCACTTCTGCCCGCGCTGCGGGCGCAAGCTGGCCGTGCAGGTTGCGCCCACCGGCCACCGCGCCCACTGCCGAGACCACGGCCCGCTGCGCGACTAGGCCTGCGCCCTAGGGCACGTACTTCGCCGCTTTCCTCACCATTCCCGCGGCCTTGCCCGTCACATCGAGGAAGTTCTCGAAGCCATCCGACTTGGTGACGCTGTCGCCGTGCATGGTCGAGTAGACGATGTAGTCGTTGAGATAGGGGTCCCAGACGCCGAGCGCGATCGCGCTCTGGCAACGCGGCACCACCACCATCTCTTCGAGGCCGTCGCACATCGGGCCGTAGATGTAGAGCGGCTTGTCGCGGCCTTCGATCAGATAGCGCTCGGCGAGGCGTTCGAGCAGGCGCTTCTCGCCCGACTCCACCATCGCGAGCACGCGCGGCTCTTCACGCCCGCAGTGCGCCGGGCCGTTCGGGTTCTCGTGACAGAGCGAGACGTACACACGAAGGCGTCGGCTCGGGTCCATGTGCGCGGCCACGAGCTTCCCCACCGTGATGGGGTAGGTCTCCTCCAGCTGCTGCATGACGTTGAGACCGGTACCGAGATCGGTGGCGCAGCCCGCGCTGAGCAGCGCGAAGGCGAAGGCGAGGGCGACGACCAGAGCCTGGGGCATGGAGATGGCACCTCCGTTGATGGCGCCTCCCCTCCCCGGGGCGTCTGTCCTCGATAGATTAGTGCCACGCGAGAGCGTTGAGGAGTTAAATCTCGAAGGCGTGGGCGTGACGCGCACGAATCCGGCGACGCGAGGCGTCGCGCAGGGCGGCGGCAGCTCCCGCGCCAAGACGGCGTCGTGATGCGCCCGCTGCCACGCGCGGCGGCTAGACTGCGCGCGTCGAGCCGTTGCCTGTCCGGAGCCTGGGAGCAGTCTGGAAACTGCGCGCCGACCGGCGCCGCCCGCCGCGTAGTGCCCGCGCCGCGCCGGAGCGCGGAGCCGCTGGAGGGCCTCTACAAGTAGAGGCCTCATCGGACACGCAAGAGTGGTGGCGAGCGGCAGCCGTGCCCCGCACTGCAGCGGAAGTCACCCTCGATCGTGTCCGGCATCGCCTTCGCTTTCGCACCGCGGGCCCTTTGACGTGTCGAGCCCGCTTGCGACCGCTCCGAGCTCCCAGGACCGCAGCCACGGCGAACAGCAGCTCGGCGAGCAGAGTCACGACCTTGCGCGCCACCTCGAGGAGCTCCTGGACGCCCTCCGATTCGATCAGGTTCGCGCCATGGAGGGTCGAGTAGACGATGTAGTCGTTGAGGTAGGGGTCCCAAACGCCGAGCGCGATGGCGGTCTGGCAGCGCGGCACCACCACCATCTCTTCGAGGCCGTCGCACATCGGGCCGTAGATGTAGAGCGGCTTTTCGCGGCCTTCGATCAGGTAGCGCTCGGCGAGTCGTTCGAGCAGCTGGCGCTCGCCGGACTCGATCATCGCCAGCAGGCGCGGCTCGTCGCGCCCGCACACCGGACCCTGCAGGCTCTCGCGGCAGGCCGAGAGGTAGATCCGGAGTCGGCTCCCGTCCATGTACGCGGCGACGAGCTTGCCCACCGTGATCGGATGGGACTCTTTCAGCTTCTCCATCACCTGAAGGCCGGTGCCGACGTCAGTGGAGCAGCCGCCGAGCGTGAACCCGGCGGAGACGATCGCGTAGTGGAAAGCCCGGTGCATAGGAAGCGCACCCCCCGGCGCTGGCGCCTCCCCTCCCCGGGCCTTTGTCCTCGATAGGTTAGTGCCACGCGAGAGCGTTGAGGAGTTAAATCTCGAAGGCGTGGGCGTGACGCGCACGAATCCGGCGACGCGAGGCGTCGCGCAAGCCACTGGAAGATCGCACGCCAAGGCCGAGCTCCGCCGCGCAGCGCATCGCACTGGTGCACTGCGTGACGGCTAGACTGCGCGCGTCGAGCCGTTGCCTGTCTCGATTGCCGGAGCCGATCTTGCCGCCCATGCCTTCCGTGCGCCGCTGGCTCGGTCGTCTCGGCGGAACCCTCACCCTGGCGGTGCTCGCGGGCGTGCTCGCCGGGCTCGCGGCGGTCGCGCTGCGCACCGCGATCCACGTCGCGAGCGACGCGTTGGTGGGTCGCTTCGCCGATCTCGGTGGCCCCGAGATCTTGCAGCTGCGCCCCGAGATCCTGCTCTTCCCCGTGCTGGGCGGGCTCGCCTCGGGCTTGTTCGTGCAGGGAGCGCTGCGGATCCCGCCGGGTCACGGCACGAATCAGCTGGTGCACTCGTTTCATCGGCGGGATGGGATCCTGCCGCTGCGCGGGGCTTCCGCGCGCGCGGTGGCGTGCGTGGGTGTGATCGCGTGCGGCGGCTCCGCGGGGCCCGAGGGCCCGATCGCCGGCCTCGGCGCCGCGATCGGCTCGAGCCTCGGTCGCGCGTTCCAGCTCACGCCGCGCGCACGCCGCGTGCTGCTGGTGGCCGGCTGCGCGGCCGGCGTGGGCGCGATCTTCCGCTGCCCGCTCGGCGGCGCCCTGTTCGCTTGCTCGATCCTGTACCGCCGGCCCGAGTTCGAGGGGAGCGCGCTGGTGGCGGCCTTCATCGCCTCGGCGGTGGGCTACGCGACCTTCACCTCCTTCACCGGCTTCGGCGGCTACCTGCTCGCCGACGCGGATCGCCTCGCCTTCGCCAGTGCGCTGGAGCTCCCGGTGTACGTGGCGCTCGGCATCGCCTGCGGCGCCGCGGCGATCGTGCTCTCCACTCTCTTGAAGCGCACCGAGGCGGTGTTCGCCGGCTTCCGGCGCATCCCGCTCTGGCTGCGCCCGGCGCTGGGAGGCCTCGCAGCCGGCGCGCTGGCTTGTGCGCTGCCGCAGGTGATGGACGGGGAGTACCGCGTCATCCAGAACGCGCTCGACGGCTCCTTCTTCGCCGGCGCTGCACACGGTCAGCTCGGCTGGGTGCTGCTGCTCGCCGCGCTGGTGCTGGGCAAGACCGTCGCCACGGCCGTCACGGTGGGAAGTGGCGCCGCCGGCGGCGTGCTCGGGCCGAGCCTGTGGATCGGCGGTGCGGTCGGCGCGCTGCTCGGCGCGACGAGCGAGGCGATCCTACCGGGTGCGCTCCCGGTCGCGGTGCAGAGCGCGCTCATCCCGGTGGGCATGGGCGGTGTGCTCGCAGCCGCCCTGCGTACGCCGATCGCGGCGATCGTGATGGTGATGGAGATGACGGGCAGCTACGGGCTGATCGTGCCGCTCATGATCGTGTGCATCAGCGCCTACCTGGTCGGCGCGCGGCAGGGCCTGATCGACGAGCAGGTGCCGAGCTCGGCGGATTCGCCCGCGCACGCCGGGGACGCCGTGGTCGGCTTGCTCGAGCGCGTGCGCGTGCATCAGGCCATGCGCGGGGTGTGGCCGGCGGTGGTCGAGCGCGCGACGCCGCTCGCGCGCGTGGTGGCGACGCTGCCGGCCGGCGACGCTCCCCTCGCCGTCGTGCTGGCGCAGAGCCGCGTCGCCGGCGTGATCGCCGTGGCCGAGCTGCGCGACGTGCTCGGCACCGAAGACCTGCCGGAGGCGGTGATCGCCGAAGACGTGATGGCCACGGACTTTCCCACGCTCGGGCCGAACGAATCGCTGTACGAGGCGCTGACGCTGCTCGAGCGCTCGGGGGCCGACGCGCTGCCGGTGGTCGACGACGCGGACAGCAGCTTTCTCGGCGTGCTCACGCGCGCAGCCGTGCACGAGCGCGTGATCGGCCATCTCGGGCACGTGCGCGAGCAGCTGCTGCGGGAGCATGCGGGCCTCGCGGCCTTCGAAGAGCAGAGCCAGCTGGCGAGCCTGCTCTCCGGTCTACCCTCGGCCGGAGCCGGCAGCATCGCGCGCGTTCCGGTGGACGCGGAGCTGGTGGGGCGCTCGCTGCGCGAGGTGGACTTCCGCCGTACGCGCGGCGGCGTGGTGCTCGCGATCCAGAGCGCCGACCACCAGATCATCTCGCCACCGGACCCGTCGCGTCCCCTCCGGGCCGACGATCGCCTGGTGGTGCTGCGCTGAGGCCAGCCCGGCGGGGGCGGCGTTTCACACCATCCGGCAAGCTCCGAACGTGCCTCTGTTGCTCGCGCTCGCGTTCATCTCGGGAGTCCCGCCGCTGGTCTACCAGGTGGTGTGGACGCGCCAGGTCGAGCTGCTGGTCGGCGCACAGGCGCAGGCGATCGCGATCGTCGTCAGCACGTTCTTCGCGGGGCTCGCGTTCGGCGCCTTCTATTTCGGGCGCCGCGCCGACGGCTCGGGCAACCCGCTGCGTCTCTACGCAGGCCTCGAGGCCGGTGCCGCGGCGTTCGCGCTTGCGGCCTTCCTGGGTCTCTCGGCGCTCGACGCCAGCGTCCGGGTACCCGGCCCTCTTCGCCTCGCGGGGAGTGCGCTCGCGATCTTGCCCTGCACCGCGCTGCTCGGGGGCACGCTGCCGGCGTTGCTTCGCGCTGCGGGCGGCCCCTCGGCGGTGGTGCGCGTCGCGGGCCGGCTCGTCGCCCTCAACACGGCTGGCGCGCTACTCGGCGTCGCGCTCGCGGCGCTGTGCGTACCCGTACTCGGCTTGCGCGCCACGTTGGGCGCCGCGGTGTGCCTCGCGCTCGGCGTCGCGCTCGCGGCTCGCGGGCTGGCACGGCCGCGCGCCGCGCAGGTTCTCTCCCCGCTGCGAAGCGCGCGGGTTCCGCCCGACCTGTTGCTGGCCGCGGGGCTCGCGGGCGCGGCGAGCCTGGCCTTCGAGGTGCTGGTCGCACGCGCCGCCGCGCTCCAGCTCGGCTCGTCGCTGTGGGCCTGGGCACTCGTGCTGGGCCTGTTCCTTCTGGCGCTCGCGCTCGGCAACGCCCTCGCGGCGACGCGCGCGGCTGCGACGGCCAGCGCGGCTGCAGAGCTGGGCTGGATCCAGCTCGCGCTGGCCGCGAGCGTGCTCGCCTGCGCGGTCGGGGGGGTGCCCGACGCGGCGACTCCTGCGGCCGGCCTCTCGATCGCGAGCGTCGGCCTCCTGGCGCTGGCCGTGCTGCCTCCGGTCACCCTGATGGGCGCCGCGTTTCCGTACTTCGTGCGTCTCGCGATCGAGGGCGGCGACGCGCTGGCCGCACGCTTCGGCGCGATCAGCAGCGCCAACACCGCCGGCGGGATCGTGGGATCGTGTCTTGCGCCCTTCGTGCTGCTGCCCGCGCTGGGTCTCCGCGGCGCCTTTGCCGCCTGCGCACTGGTCGGCGTCGGGCTGGGCATCCGCTTTCTCGGCCTCGCGCCGGCGCGGCGTACCCTCGCCGTGGCGCTGGCAGCAAGCGTTCCGGCGTTCGGCGTGCTCACGTCGCTGCTGCTTCGCGATGTCGGCGGTCCCGGGCGCCTGCTGCTGTTCGCTTCGCACGGGGCGCAGGCGAGCGTCGCCGTGGTGCGCGAGGGCGACCGGCGCGATCTGTACGTGGACGGCGATCCCGAGGCCTCCACGGGCGGGCCCGCGCGCGTGACCGAGGAGTGGCTCGCGCTGCTCCCGCTCTCGCTCCACCCGGGGCCACGCCGCGTGCTCGAGGTCGGCCTCGGCTCGGGGATCACGCTCGGCACCGCGGCGCGCTTCCCGTTCGAGACGCTCGCCTGCTTCGAGCTGGTGGGCGAGGTGCTCGAGGCCAGCCGCTTCTTCGCGCCGCAAAATGGCGCGGTCGTCGATCGGGCGGCCCACGATCCACGCGTGACGATCCGCGTCGTCGACGGCCGCGCCGCGCTGCTGCGCGAGGCCGGGCGCTGGGATGTGATCCTCGCCAACACGGTCCATCCGGGGTCTTTGGGTGCGACCGGCCTCTACTCCCGCGAGTACCACGAACGCGTGCTGCGCGCGCTCGCGCCCGGTGGCATCGCCACGCAGTGGCTGCCGCTCGAGCTGAGCGAGCCGGCCTTCGCGGCGCTGCTGCGGACTTTTTTCGAGGTCGTGCCGCACGGAGCCCTCTGGTGGGGGGCAGACAACGTGCTGCTGGTGGGCGGGGCGGCGCCGTTGCCGTCGGCAAGCGAGGCGCGCATGGCCGCGCTGCGCGCGCACGCACCCGAAGCGCTCGCGCGCCTCGGGCTGGAGCGCCTGACCGACCTCGAGGCGCTCGAGATCGCGGACGCCGGCACGGTGCGCTCCGTGCTCGGCGCGGGCGAGGTCTTGCTCGACGATCGCCCGCGCCTCGAGGCATGGGGCGAGGGCGCCCGCGGGTTGCCGAGTGGCGGCTTCCGCGTGCTCGAGCAGATCGCGCTCGAGGCGGCGCGCCGAAACCCACGCCGCGGGGCCATGCTGCTGTTCGTGCAGGCCGGTGCGGCGCGTGCGCTGGGTGACACGGAGCGTGCGGACGGCTTGGAACGACTGGCCGAGCAGGCCGGTCTCCAACTCGCCCGGCGGGCGCGGATCGAGCGGACGAGCGGGGCGGCGCGGGCCCACTTCCGGGAGCAGCGCTTCGACGACGCCGTCGCGGGCTTCAGAGGGGTGCTCGGCGAGGCGCCGTGGCACGAGCCCTCGCGCTTCGGCCTGGCCGCGGCCCTCTATCGAGCCGGACGGGCCGACGGCGCACTGCCCGAGCTCGAGCAGCTCGTGCGCGAGCCGGGCGAGCACGCCGAAGCGTGGAACCTGCTCGGCGCGCTGCGGGCGGAAGCCGGGGATGCCCTGGGCGCTCGACAGGCCTTCGAGCGCGCACTCGAGGCGGACCCGTGGTACCCCGAGGCTCTACTCAACGCCGGACGGCTGGCGGAGGCCGGCGGCGACACGGCCGCGGCGTCCGCGCTGCGCGCGCGCCACGCCGCGCTGGGAGACGACTAGCGACGTGAGCTGGAGAGCCCCGAGCTCGCGGAGCGCGTCCGCTCGGGATCGACCTCGACGCCGCGCACGCTGACCGTTGCGATCCCGAGCTTGGCGTGCACCCGCGCGCTGGCGACCAGATGCAGCTGCGCCAGGGCGCCGCCATCCCGATGACGATCGTAGGTCGCCGCCTCGGTGGAGTCGTAGATGTCCACGCTCAGCACCTCGGCATCGGAGTTGTTGGCGAGCGCGTCGAGCGCCAGCTGCTCGAGCGCCCGCGTCGAGAGCGCCGGATCGACGATCAGGTCCATGCCGCGGGTTCCACGCGTGCCGGCGGCAGCACCCCAGCTTCGGAGCCGCTGATGTGGAACTGCGCTGAGAGGAGGGTCTGGCGCTGCGGACGCGGCGGGTTCGACCCGAGGGTCGCGGGCGCCTTCTTCAGCACTCGCCTCTGACGGCTTCGGGCTGGGATTCTCGGCCGGCTCGCCGCCGGTGGCGCCGGCCTCGCCCGTTCGGGGTTCCGCGCCGCTAGGAGCGGGCGTCGACCCTTCGGAGCCGCTCCCCGCCGGCGCCCGTGCGCTCGGTCCGAGCGCCCAGAGCCAGAGGCCCAGTGCGGCCCCTGCAAGGAGGCAGAGTGCGGCGATGGATCGCGGCTGCATGAGCTACCCGAACGAAAGAGGGCCGCCGGGCAGTCTGCCCGGCGGCCCGGTTCACGCCAGCAAGCGGCTCAGAGGCCGATGCCGTTGTTGATGTCGTCCGAGCACTCGTGAGCGGCGTGCTGGGCGGCTTCGTCACCGCCGAGGCCGGTGAGGATCGAGATCAACGCGCTGCCCACCGACACGTTCGTGCCGCAGGCGCTGGTGCTGATCACGTTGCTCGCGAACAGCTTGCACTTCTGGTTGTCGGGGAAGGCGGTACCGGCCACCAGGTTCAGGAGCGTCGCGGCCAGCTGCTGCTTGCCGCGATCCAGGATCGGGCGCGGGCCCTTGCTGGTCAGGTGCGCCAGCAGATCGGCCGAGCTCGCGAAGGTGCCGCCCGAAAGCGCCACGGCATCGGCGACCAAACCGTCGAACTCCGGATCGGGGAAGAACTGCGTCGTGCCCTTCTTGCGGTCTGCGCGGTTCTTCCACCAGCCGATCGTGCACGGCATGGCCTCGCCGACCACCAGCGTCGGCCCGAGGCACTCCGTCGGTGCGTCGAGCGCGAAGTCGCCGTTGATCGTGGCGGCCTGCGTCGAGGGGGCGCGGCTCGAGCTGATGAAGAGGTGCTCGCTCGAATCGCCGGGGATGATGGTGGGGCCCGTGAAGGTCCAGCGCACCTCGACGGGGTTCGACGTCACGGTGGTGGTCGGCGGAACGCCGGGGGCGCCGAGGGAGCCGGCGCTCGACACCGAGCCGGAGGCGACGACGATCTGGAAGCCGATCAGATCGACCTGGCTGCCCGGGTCGTTCGTGATCGTGTAGACGTAGCAGTACTTCGTCGTGTCGGGGCACGGGTTGGCCGTGTTCGTCGGGCTCCACACAGCCACGTGCTTGAGCGCCGTGAAGGCTCCGAAGTTCGGATCGACCACCGTCACGCTTCCCGTCTGGTCCGCATCCGGGAGATCGTCGGCGGCTGCCGCCAGCGGAGAGAGCAACGCGATCAGGAGCAGGAACAGCGGCCACCCGAACGTGGCCTTCAGCTTCAGACTCATCTGAGACTCCTACTGCCCGCCGGCCCCACGGGACGGCTCAGGCTTGTCAGCTTTGGGGAACGAATCCTCTGGCTGCGGCCGACACCCCGCTGGGGGTATCGAACCACAGTCTCATATGAGTGGTCGCCCGCAGCTGTTTGTGGCGAAGCTGGGGCGGCTAATGCCGGTGCCGGGCGCCGAAGAGGGCGAGCGCCCCGACTGCGACCAGAACCGCCAGGGCGGGCTCCGGGGCTACGACCACACCGCTCACGGTGAAGTCCGAGCCTACCGAGCCGTTGACCATGAAGTTGACCTTCCGATCCCCGGCGTCCGAGAGGCTGGACCAGGATACGAAGAACAGGTCGCTGGTCTGCCCGCCGTCGAGGTCGCCGTCGCTGTCGAAATCGAAGATGCGCGTGCCGGCGGTTCCGGTGACGGTCGTGACGTCCACGTTGGCCCCGGCGATGCGGCCTGCGCCGGTCGAGCTGAGGAAGGGCGGGCCGCTGAGCCCGGTCGCGCCGACGCCGACGCTCTCGAGCGCGCCACCCGTGACCGTCACCTGGAAGATCAGGGTGATGTCGCCGACGCCGACCGTCCCAACCACCACCGTGCCCCCGACAGGTACGCCCGTCGCGGTTCCGACCAGGGTGATCGTTCCGATGTCGGTGCCGTTGCTGAAGGCCACCGGGTTCGGACTGAGCGTCAGGGCCGAAGCACTACCCGCCCACAACAGCACCGCGCACACCAAGCCCAGCCCCGCTCCGATCCGCTTCATCCCGCTCTCCCTCTGTACCGCGCAAAGTGGCCCGGCCAGCCGGTGACAGTGAAGCAAGATCCGTTCCGACCGAAGCGATCCACGTCGGAAATCACAAGTGTCTGAAAACCATGAGTAATTCACCGATGACGAAGCCAGGCCCGGGCAGCTCCGAGAGCGCGATGGAATGGGCGTTCCGCGCGCGCGGAAGGAGTTTTCCGTCGTGCAGCCCGCGCTCCGGGCGCTCAGCCGACGGGCTTGCCATCGCGCTGCAGCTCGATTGCGAAGCTTGGGCAGGAGCGCGCGGCCGCGAGGATCGCCTCCTCGGGGTCGCCGGGCGGATCCACGACCACCGCCTTGTGCTGGGCGTCGAGCGAGAAGCTGCGCGGGGCGCGCAGCGCGCAGGCGCGCGCCCCGGTGCAGGCGTCCCGGTCGACCTGGACCTCGAGCCGGCTCACGCCCCCGTCATCCGCTCGAGCAGCAGGTGGAAGTGGCGCAGCTTCGTCTCTTGATAGGCGCCGAAGGTCACATGCGTGTGCTGCGCCGAGTGCAGGCCCTTCTGCACGTTCGGCAGGTTCGTCGTGTCCTGGTTGAAGACGCGAGTCAGAAAGCCCAGCTCCGGCGCATGGGTCCAGTCCTCGCCCTCCGCGAGCCAATGCACCTCCGCAGGTGCCGGACGCCGCCCGCGGAACGGCGCCAGGTAGATCACTTCCATGATGCAGCGATCCGGGTCGTTCCCGAAGGGCCTGAAGCGGTAGACGATGCGGTTGTAGGCGCCCCAGGGATGGAAGTTCGGGAACAGCGTGTAGTAGAAGGAGTCGGCCAGCTCCGCGTCGGTGAGGTCCTGCACCGATGGCACCGCGCCCTGGAGCTGCATGCGGGTCACCTGCGCGAGCAGCTGGCGCGCCGTCATGTTCTCCGGCACCTCCAGCATGGGCTCCGCGTCGATGCTGCGCGAGAACATCGAGTCGAGCATGTCCTGCTCGGAGGGCTGCCACGCGAGGTGCGGGCTCGGCGTCATGTTCGGGGTAATGGCGCGGCTGAAGGTGTCCCAGGCGTCGTACTGGGAGTTCGCGTCGCCGATGCCGGGCAGCATCTGCGGGTGCGTCGCGACCACGTGGTACGCCTCCATGAAGGCCTCCTGGGCGACCTTCCAGTTGCAGGCCAGCAGCTTGGCGACGTGCGCCTCCTTGTAGCGTTTGTCGAGCGGCCAGCGCTCGAAGTGGCGCGGCAGCTCACCGAGATGCGCCTCGAGCGGTGCCGCGTTCGCGTCGAAGTTCACGAACACGAAGCCGCCCCAGCGGCCGACCCGGAGCTCGGGCAGGCGATAGCGCTCACGCTCGACGTGCGGGAAATCCCAGCGCGCCGGAATCGCCTTCAGGCTGCCGTCGAGGTTCCAGGTCCAGCCGTGGAAGGGGCAGCGCAGCTGTTCGGCGCGGCCCGGCGCGTCGCAGAGCTGGCGCCCGCGGTGGAGGCACGTGTTCGGGAAGGCGCGGATCTCGTTCGCCGCGGCGCGCACGATCAGCACCGACAGGTCGGCGATCGTGTAGACGGTGCGATCGCCGACCTCGGGGATCTCCTCCTCGCGGCAGGCCATCTGCCAGACCTTCTTCCAGAGCCGTTCGACCTCGAGGTCGTGGAAGGCGCGCGAGGTGTAGCGCTCGATCGGCACGCGGACGGCGCGCAGCTCGCGCGTGGATTGCCAACGCAACACCTCCGGCACGAGGCGCGTGTCGCTGTCGAGCAGCTCCTGGTAGGAGAGACCGGTCGAACGCCCGAGGGGCTGGGCTTCGGGGGTTGCCATGCTGGCCTCCTCAGTACGCGACGCGCTTGGTGAAGCCGCCGTCCACCACCAGGTTGGCGCCCGTCACCCAGCTCGCAGCGGGGCTGGCGAGGAACACCACGGCGCGCGCGACCTCCTCGGGCGTTCCCATGCGGCCGAAGGGCTGCTGCGCGAGGGTGCGGTCGTAGATTGCCTTCATCGCCTGCTGGATCATCTGCCAGTTGCCGCCCTCGAAGTAGATCGGGCCGGGCGAGACCGAGTTCACGCGGATGCCGCGCGCTGCGAGCGCCTGCGACAGGTCGTGGGCGTGCGCGATCAGCGCGGCCTTCATCGCGTTGTAGGGCTGTGGCACGCCCAGGTACTCGAGCGCAGCCGTCGAGCTGATGAAGACGATTGCGCCGGCCTCGGACTGCGTGAGGAAGGGCAGAGCGGCCTCGACGCCGCGGGCGGCGCTCATCACGTCCACGTCGAAGTTCGCCTGCCAGGCGTTCTCGCCCATGCCGGCGCCGCCGCTCGCGTTCGACACCAGGACGTCGAGGCCACCGAGCGCCTGGCCGGCCTCCGCGACGAAGGCCTTCAGCGCGGGGCCGTCAGCGACGTCTACGGCCTTCGCGAATACCTTCACACCGCGGGACTCGAGGTCCTTCTTCGCCGACTCGAGGCCGCCCTCGGCGCGCGCGCAGATCGCCACGTCCACGCCTTCGTCCGCCAGCCCTCTTGCGATGGCAAGGCCGATGCCGCGCGTGGCGGCGGTGACGAGCCCCTTCTTGCCGGAGAGTCCGAGGTCCATGCCGTTGCTCCTACGTTGCGGGTTCGCGGCGTGCTTGCCGCCTGTGAGGTTCGGGGGAGGTCGCGGCCCGGGGGCCGGCGCCGCTGCCGCGAGCGACCCGCCGCGCGGAGCGATCTGCGGTCCGCCCACCCAGCCGAGGAAGTGCAGGTCCGCCTCGCGCAGCTCGCCCGAGCGCCACTCGCCGCGCGGAGTGAACAGCCCCGTCCTGCCCGCGTGCTCGACGCGCACGAGACCGTCGTCCTGCGCCGTGTAGATCGCGCCCGTGCTCGGGTGGCGGAGCTTCACACTTCTTCCTTCGCTCGCGCGGCTCGCTGCGCGCCGGCCGGAGGCCGGCTTGCTCGTCCCTTCGAAGGCGAGGCTCGCTGTGCGCCGGGCTTCGCCCGACGTGCGGCGCGCTCGGGAGCCGCCTGGGCCGCGCGGGCTGCGCGCGCCAGCTGTTCGCGGCTCCGGCCTGTGGTGACACCCAACAGCGTCAGGCAGGCGTCGTAGCTGCACGTGGCCGGGAAGGCCCCGTCGGAGAGATCGCCCGCGGCCCACTGCAGCGCGTTCGCCCCGAGCTGCGAGCGCAGGCTGCGCAGCAGCGCGCGCGGGTCGGCCCAGGGGACGAGCTCGCCGGCCTTTGCAATCGCCGAGAGGGCTCCGGCCAGCTCGCCGCCGAGCGCGCGGTCCACGCGGCCGCGCAGCTGGCTGGCCGCTTCCGCGCGATAGAGCAGCTGGAGCAGGCTGCGGTAGTAGGCAGGCAGGCCGAGCAGCTCGTGCGTACAGGCCTCGATCACCGCGAGCAGGCGGCCGGCCGGGCTCTGCTCGGCGCGCCCTTCGATGCGGCGCACGAAGCGCGCGGTCTGCTCCTCGATCGCGGCGGCCAGCACGGCCTGCTTGCCGCCGATCAGGTTGTACAGGGTGGGGACGGTGACGCGACTGGCCTGCGCCAGCTCGCGCATCGTGAGCGCCTCGTAGCCGCGCTCTGCCACGAGGCTCCGCGCTGCGTTCAGGATGCGCTGGCGCCGCTCTGCCATCTGCCGCGAGACGTGCGGGGCGAGCTGCGGCCGGGATGCGTCGGTCACGGCCGCATTTTAACGCGATCAAATGCCGCCGCCGCAAGAAGAAAGGGCGCCGGCGGAGCCCCCTGACCCCGCCGGCGCCGGCTCACCCTCGAGCCGATCATGGAAATACTGCGGCTTACGCCTCGTCGACGAGGTGGTCGCAGTCGTCGTCGATGCCGTTGGCCGGGATCTCGTTCGCGAGCGGGTTCACGTAGGCATCCGAGTCGTCGCAGTCGTCCTGCACCTCGCTGAAGCTGTCGCCGTCGTCATCGAAGAACTGGCCCTCCAGCGCCTCGAGGCGCGAGTCGAGGTCGGCCACGTCCTCTTCCAGCGCGCCGACGCGGGCATCGGTCGCGGCCAGGCCGTCCTCCAGGCGATTCACCTTGTTGCGCAGCCGGTCGATCTGCTCCTGTAGGCCGTCGATCAGGCCGAGCAGGCGATCGCGCAGGGCGGGTACGCCGCCGCGGCCGATGCCCTTGCCGTTCGGCGTGCCGTGGCTCTCGCTCGCCGAGTCGCCCTTCGGGCCCTGCGCCTCGTCGCTCTTCGCCAGCGCCAGGCCGGGCACCACGGCCAGGGCGACGGTCAGCACCAGGCCCGCGCCCATCGTTCGCATCATCCGCATGGTCAGCTTCCTCTCGAGTCGCGGAGGGCCCAGCTCCCACCGTGGTTGCCGAAAGCAAAGGCCCCCACCCCGGGGCCAACGCCTGATCCGCTCCGCTTCGTATCCAGAGGAGTGGCCGGGGCGCTCGCAATTGTGTCGCGAGGATCGCCCGCGGGGCGCATAGAATGCCGCGCGTGGATACCCGGAGACGGGGAAGGACATGAGACGCGCCGCCTGGATCGCGGCCGTGGCGCTGGCGTTCGGCGCCGCCGGCTGGTGGGCGCTCCGCACTCCGTCGCCGGAGCGCATTCTGGCGTCGCTCGAGGTGCCGCCGGCGCCGGTGCTGTCGCCCGCGGACGAGCTTGCCAGCTTCCGCGTGGCGCCGGGCTTTCGCGTCGAGCCGGTGGCGGCGGAGCCGCTGGTGGTCGCGCCGGTCGCGATCGCTTGGGACGACGCCGGCCGGCTCTACGTCGTCGAGATGCGCGGCTTCATGCCGAACCTCGCGGGAGCGGGTGAGGACGCGCCGAGCGGGCGCGTGGTAGTCCTCGAGGACACGGATCGCGACGGGCGCATGGACGCCAGCCACGTGCTGCGCGACGGGCTGGTGCTGCCGCGCGCGATCGCGGTGCTGCCGGAGGGCGTGCTGATCGGCGTCCCGCCGGACCTCTGGCTGTGCCCGCCCTTCGAGGTCGAGCGCAGCTGCCGGGCGCCGCGCCGGCTCACGCACTACGGGCGTGGTCGCCACGATCCCGAGCACACCGAGAACGGGCTCCTGCCGGGGCTCGACGGCTGGATCTACAACGCCAAGTCCAGGCGCCGCTTCCGGCTCGACGGCGCTGCCTGGCGGGAGGAGACGACGGCGTTTCGTGGCCAGTGGGGCATCACGCAGGACGACGAGGGCCGGCTCTTCACCAACCACAACTCCGCGTTCCTGTTCGCCGACCTGTTTCCCGCCGAGTACCTCACGCGCCATCCGGCCACCGACCCGCGCACGCACCGGCCCGGTGTGGCGGAGGCGCTCGCTCCGGGCGCGAGCGTGCACGGGGTCCGTGTCGCGCCGGGGCTGAACCGGGCCTACCTCCCGGACGTGCTGCGCCGCGACGGTCGCCAGAACGGACCGACCGCCGTCTCCGGGCTCGCGCTGAACCGCGCGCCGCTGTTCGGCTCGGACGCGCGCGGCGACGTGTTCGTGCCCGAGCCCGCCGGCAACGTGGTGGCGCGCTTTCGCGTGCGCATCGACGGGCTGGTTGCGACGGCGGAGCAGCTGCTGTCCGAAGACCCCGACTGGGGCGAGCGCGAGTTCCTGGCTTCGACGGACGAGCGCTTCCGCCCGGTGAACGTCGCCTTCGGGCCCGACGCTGCGCTCTATGTCGTCGACATGTACCGGGGCGTGATCCAGCACGCGAGCTACGTGACGGATCATCTGCGCGAGCACGTGAAGCGACAGGGGCTCGAAGCGCCGCTCGAGCAGGGTCGCATCTGGCGCATCGTGCCCGTGGCCGCGGCTGGCGCCGCTCGCGAGGCCGCGGCTGGCGCGGCTCGGCCGGATGTCGCGCGCGCGAGCACACGGGAGCGCATCGCGCTGCTCGATCACGAGAACGGCTGGCTGCGCGACCGCGCGCAGCGCTGGCTGGTGCACGATCGCGATTCGGCGGCGTTGCCCTGGCTGCGCGATCTGCAGCGTTTCTCCGCGCTCGGCAAGCTCCACGCGCTGTTCGCGCTGGCGGCGCTGGACGCGCTCGACGAGGCCACCTGGCGCTCGGCACTCGACGACGCGAGCCCCGCGGTGCGCCGCGCGGCGCTGCGCGCCGGGGATCCGCTGCTGCGCGAGGCGGCGGCTGCTACGCGCATCGAAGCCGTGCTGGCTGCGGTGCACGACTCGGACGCAGCCGTCCGGCTGCAGGCGCTGCACAGCCTCGGCGAGGTGGCGCCTGCGCAGTGCCCGCTCGCCGCGATGCTCGCGGCCGTGGACGCAGCGCCCGCCGACACGCTCGTGCGTCAGGCCGTGCTGTCCGGGCTCGGCGGCGTCGAGCTCGCCGCGCTCGATGTGCTGCTCGCCGACCCGGCGGGGTCCGAGCCCGACGCCGACCGCGAGGGCTGGCTGCGCGAGCTGGCCGCAGCGGCCGTGCTGGGCGCGGCGTCCGACCCGCTGGGAGCGTCGGCACTGCTGGATCGCGTGCAGCGACTCCCCGACGACGATCGGCGCAAGCTCGCGCTCGCAACGGGCGCGGCGGCGCAGCTTCGCCGGCCCGGCGCGCTGCGCTTCGAGCTGGCCGGTCCACACCCGCTCTTCGACGCAGCGGCGCTGGCGGCGGGTAACGAGCTGTCGCGTGCGCTGCGCGGCATGCGCCGCGGCTTCACCTGGCCGGGCGATCCCGAGCCGCCGGGCGCGCGGGCGCTGACGCGGGAGGAGACGGGACGGCGCGAGCGGGGCGCGCTGCTGTACGAAGCGAGCTGCGCCTCGTGCCACGGGACTGACGGGCGTGGTCAGCCCGGACTCGCGCCCAGTCTGGTGGGCTCGCCCTGGGTGCTCGACGCGGATGCCTGGCTGATCCTGATTGCACTGCACGGCATCGCCGGCCCGTTGGTCGTGGCGGACGAGGAGTTCGAGCTGGTGATGCCGGGCTTCGCCCAAGACCCTCGCTTCAGCGATGACGGACTGGCCGGTCTGCTCACGTACGTGCGGCGCGCCTGGGGCAACGGCGGCGACCCGATCGCGCCGGAAGCGGTGGCGGCGCTGCGGGCCGAGCACGCCGGGCGCAGGGCGGCGTTCACGGCCGAGGAGCTGCTCGGGCTCCCGGTCGCGCATCGCCTGGATCGTTATGCGGGTCGCTATGGGCTGCCGGTCGTGAGCATCGAGCTCACGATCGAGCGCCGCGCGGACAAGCTCTACATGGGGGTCTCGGATCGCGGCGGCATGGGCGAGCTGACGGCGCGCAGCGACGGCAGCTTCGCCAGCGAGGATCCGGCGGGCGGCGCGATCGTGCTCGAGTTCGACGAGGACGACGCCGGCGCGGTGACGGGCGTCAGCATGCTGCGCGGTGCCGGGGACCGCATTCCGTGGAGCCGGAAGTAGGCCGCGCTCAGCGCGGACAGAAGTGCCACCCCGGGCAACCAAGGAGAGGCCATGAAGAAGGCGCTGTGGCTCGCCCTCGCGCTGCTGCTCGTGCTCGGCGGGCTCGCGGCGCTGCGGCTCTGGCCCGCGTTGCGCGCGGCGCAGGGCAAGCGGGAGCCGGTGATCGATTCCGTGGCGCCGGCGCTACCCGCAGGCCTCGGGCAGGGCGGCGCGCTCGCGATCCTGCTGTTCTCGAAGACGAACGGCTTCCGTCACGAGCAGGCGATCCCGGCCTGCGAGCGCTCCGTGCGCGAGATCGCTGCGCGTCGCGGCTGGCAGCTGGTGGCGACCGAGAATGCCGCGGTCTTCGACACGGCCCTGCTGCAGCGCTTCCGCGTGCTCGTCTCGAATAACGCCACCGGCGACAACTGGAGCGCGCCCCAGCGCAAGGCGTTCCAGCGTTGGATCGAGCAGGGCGGCGGCTTCGTGGGTGTACACGGCGCGGCGGGTACTCGCTATCGCTTCTGGGACTGGTACACCGACGAGCTGTTGCGCGGCCGCTTCATCGGGCATCCCGTCTTCCCACAGCTCCAGCGCGCGCGCGTGGTGATCGAGGATCCGGCGCATCCCGCGACCTCGGCGCTCGGCACGAGCTTCGAGCACGAGGATGAGTGGTACAGCTTCGAGCAGAGTGCGCGGGGGCCGGGGGTGCGCGTGCTCGCGAGCCTGGACGAGTCGAGCTACACGCCGCGCGAGCTCTGGCGCAAGATCGCGATGGGCGATCACCCGATCGTATGGAGCCACTGTCTCGGCCGCGGTCGCGCGTTCTACTCGGCGCTCGGGCACACGGCCGAAACCTACGCGCGCCCCGAGCACGCACGCATGCTGGAGGGCGCCATCGCCTGGGCGGCGGGCCTCGCAGGCGACTGTCCCTAACGCGAGACGGGCCAGCGAGCAGTGCTGCTCGCTGGCCCGTGCATTCTGCGAGGCGTTGCGATCGGGCTAGAGAGACTCGCATAATACATTGACAACCTGACGAAGTCTGGATACGCTCTCTTCGGGGTGAGGGGGGCGTATGGCACGAGACTTCGAGGGGATGCGGCAGCGGCGACTGCGAGCGGCGCG